>Ga0209482_1000012_pt1 | contig 175849 bp, 230 predicted proteins | sample CoawatmetaG10DNA_FD_187512 | JGI IMG/M metagenome (GOLD analysis project Ga0209482, IMG submission 187512) | Marine microbial communities from the West Antarctic Peninsula - Coastal water metaG104-DNA (SPAdes) (version 2) | ecosystem: Environmental > Aquatic > Marine > Coastal ...
GTACGTGTACGTATGATATTGTACGTATACGTATTGTACGTGTACGTATGACATTGTACGTATACGTATTGTACGCGTACGTATGATATATCATTATTTCGCGCTTATTTATTTCTTATTTGTTTCTTATTTACTTCTTATTTGTTTCTTTCTTATTTCGTTATCGGGCGTTTCTTTCTTATTTGCAAGTCTGGCGTTTCTTTCTTGCACAAAAAAATCCCCGCCCCCCAAAATCAGAAATAGGGGACGAGGATTCCTGTCGTATGGAACAGCCGCTTACGCGGGAGTCATAAGTCGTGGGAGTGGGAGTGTGGGTAACGAGGGCAACGTGGGCCGTTGCGAGTCCTCTCTCAATTCCTTTGACTCCGTAAGGTAGTCACTTACCTGTATCGCCGAGGCGAGCAAAAGGTGTGACGACTTCACGGGCTTTAGGTTGGAGTATTTGTGTCCCACCGTGAACACTCTAGCGGAGTTTAGTTTCCCCACCACACGCTCAACACGTTCATTGTTGATGTTCCAGTACAACGAGCCATTTTTTATTTTTTCTGTTTTCATAACTTCATTAAGTATAGTCTATATTGATTTAGGATGCAAGCACATAATTTTTCTTGAGCTTACTTTTTGTTGGCATCGGTACGTCCGCTAACACTGTGGACGTAGACCTTGGAGAGAAGCAGTTGGCGTATGGTTGGTGATTAACCAACGAACCTAGGCCATCCCGCAGGATGTCATATGCTTTTCCCCATTGATGATTGTTAAAAAGATAGAACTCTGAACTTCCACCAGAATGCAAGAGAGTAGCCAGTTTCTCTTTAAGAGCTTCCTCTCTACTCCTTGCATCTTGTAGGGTTAAACCGTCTACAAAGAAGATGTCTTCGACATCCATTGGAGACATAATTCCGTGAACCCGTTCTACACTCTTGTGTGAGTGTCCGACCTTCACCCCGAACGCTGGCAGGGATATATCCCTGCAAGCGTAAAGGGCGGCATATACAGCGTAATCCATATATTAGCCTTTAATTTTGGTGGTGTTACCTACACGGCGAACCTTACGCCCGTCGATGTAGCGTTGCATACAGAACAAGACTCGTTGAGCTTGGCTGATATAAGTTTCATCACCACGGCCTTTTTCACCAAGGATGATGTTGCGAGCTTTTGATGTCGGGCAACTTTTGGGTTGACCGCCTCCAATCGCCTCGTTCGCGAAGAGCAAAGCTTTAGAGGGACTAACGGAGTGCATCATAGCCAAGGGAAACATAAATGCCATCCGCTTGAACGGTTGACCCTTTTGCCCCGTAGGAACAATCCCAGCCGCCCACTGGATGCTTTTCTTCTTGGACTCGAAGAACTTTTCCATTTCCTCGTCAGTGGGATTTAGTTGACGTAAGCCCCCAGAACTTACGTTCTTGTGACTTTTTAATGTCTCGCTCCACGCTTGCCAACGGATACCAACCTGTTGCGCTTTCGCCCATCCTGTCGGAGTAAGACCCCATTTTTGAAACAGACTCAAACCCAACACCTCACGCATAGTACGCGATTTACCACGGTCAAGCTTGGCCATAGACTTAACATCCGCTCCTGATTCAACAATCATTTTTACATTCTTGTTTTGTTTGGAGATAGCATAGATACGATGCTGACCGTCTAACAGTTTTCCGTTCGTGCCAAATTTAAGCGCGGTAGGATAGAAGTTGCCATCTTCAATATCAAGAATTAGGCGTTGAGTCTTTTTACAATTTACTCGCAAGTTACGATTTGTAAATGCAGGGGCTTTTCCTGCGGGGGTAGAGTTCCGCTCTTCAAGAATCTTTGCAGCAAACTTGGGAGTGATAACCATAAATTTTACGTCTGGATTCTGATTGTCCAGAGTCGCATCATCTAGGTATGGGGTTTTTTGGGCTGCCGATTTGCCCTTTCTGATTCGGCGTATAGTTACTGTCTCCATATCAATCTTTTTTCTTTCTGTTTTAGGTTAAGCGCGAGTTTCTATGTCGCGCACTTCAATTAGAATAACAAACTTTGAGATTAACTGCAAGTAAAAAAGAAAATAAAACGCATCAATCTTCCCCTTGACAAACAAGCCTCGCGGGTGGGCCCCGCCGGATAGTACGTGTACGTACTATTCGTTGATGCCGCCGACAAGCCAAGTATTGTCAGGTTCTTTATCTTTATCAGATTCTTTCATACTAAAAAGTTCTATGTATTAAGTCTTTCGGCGTAGTAGTCGGTGGTCGCCAACCTCCATCACAATTACAATACTTCGGGCAGTCATCTTCTTTGCTGCCTTGTTTGCACATCGTCTCGTGGCACGTTGGACATAGGTGCAACCGTCTCATCTGCGGATGCTTGACGCAAAACTCTTTTGTTAGTGGGCCGTATTTAGTTGTCATTTTATTAAGGTCTCACCGCGCCCGCCTTGCCCGATTTTGTCTTTCCGCCCCCCAAGTATTTAGCTTGGTCTGAAGGTTTTCCGTGGAGGCCATTTGCTCCGAGTCGGCTGCGTTGATTCTTCGTCGGTGAAGTGCGACAGGAGAGTTTAGGTTTCTTTGCTAGTGGTTTCATAATTTTATTCTTTTGTTGTTAAAATCCGAATCGACTGCCAAACTCTTTTACTTCCACTACCCAACGCGCGCCTTCTTTAGTTGGCTCGGCAAGTTCTTTCACCTCTGTTACTCTGCCACTCCATTGATTTTGTTGATAGGCGGCCCAAGTTTGTGCGGCGTGTTTATATCTGAAGTAGTTCATATCACCCTGTTTTGCCACTCTCTTTCCATTTCTCTATAGGTTTGAATCTCTTTCACCATAGTCAAAGATTTGTTAATCATATCTTCGTCCAAACCAAGGCAAAGAGAAGGGTGATGCGCTCGCCCACTTTTTAATTTTCCCCACTCAATGCAGTTTGTTACATCTTGCAAGGTGCTGTGTATGTATTCCAGTTTTTCGTGTTCAGTCATTTTATCTAAATAAGATTGCTACAATCACACCCACCAAGACACCCACCGAAAAGATAGTGGCGTAAAAAGTCTCTGGGGCGTAAATTTCGACAAGGGTTGCCTCATCCGCTTTACCTTCTTTATCACAATCAATTTTGAAATATCTATTCATAATTTTGTTTGTGGTATGATGGCAATTTAGCCTCTACAATGTTCAGGGTCGCAACTGTGTTGCCATTGCCGTCTTGCGCGGTGGTGAAGTCGCCAACGTCTGCCGCCATAATGCGGTCAGCATTATCCAATAGTCTTTCAAGGACGTTCCGCATCTCAAACAATCGTTCGGCATCGTTACTGCCAAATGCCGAGTTGCCCAATTCAATTTCAATTATCGCTTTCATAGTTTTTTTTGGTTTGTAATTTACAAGTCCGTGCCAGAAGTCACTCATACTGCGTTATAGTAGAGGGTGACTGTCAACACGGCGTATGCCGCTATTCCCCACAGTATAAGCCACAGGAGTGTAGTGATGAATGTATCTAGTATGTCTTTCATAGTTTTAATTATCTCACAGATTAGAAATCAGGTCAAGTTCTTTTTCAACGCCTTCGGGAGTAAGGAACCCCTTAACGTCATCGTTCCAGCCGAGTGGGTCGCACATCCTGCCGAGGGCATCGAATACACCAATCTCATAAAGGCCTTTTTCGCCTCCGTAGGATAATTGATTTTGTACTACGCTTACCTCGTAGCCACTCTCAAACTTGACTACCGCCTGTATATCGCCCACAGCGTGGGTTTCAAATTTTAATTCTTTGAATGTCATAATATTGCCCTAACTTCTTTACCCATCTCGCCACAACCGAATACGACAAGTTTAGCTTTATGAACTGGCTCGCCTGTATCCGTCCGAATGAATGTTTCATTCTTATATGGATTGTAGGTGATACCCACCGAATCCAAAATCCAAGTACAGGCTGGGCCGATGTTCTCCCAGCGTTGTTCTTCTTCATTCCAGCCTTCTCGACCTTGAATGTAAGCGTGAACATTCTTACGCTTCTCATCACGCACTCTCTCCTTACCCTTCTCACTCACACGCAAGGTGCAATCCCAAAGGGCAAAGTGACAAAGGTGCTTCTTAACTAGACCGTCATTACCACGTACGCTATACACGGGTTGGTCGCCAACTGCTTTGGGGTCAATCCCCTTGCCGACTTGCTTGCTCAACTTTTTGTTGAGGTTCCGATATGCTTGGATGTAGCCTTTCATTATTCCTCCTCCGTTCCAAAGATTCCGTCTTGGCAGGGCTGGCATAAAACCGAGATGCCGTACTCCCTGCGGGAGACTTCGTTGCGGAACTCAAGATTGAATTCACCGCACTTAACACATTGACCGCTCGATTTTGCCACGGCGGGGTAACGACCATAAATGTTAAAGGCCATATTCTCTTTGAAGCTTTGTAGTTCGTTCATCTGCCTTAATAGTAAACGATTTTAAGATTCATTGCAAGCCTTTAAATGCAACAATCTTAAAAAAGATATACACTCTCGCCGATACTTTTCCCTTGACACACCGGCCTCGCGGGTGGGCCCCGCCCGATAGTACGTGTACGTACTATCTTAAAAAACAAAAGGGGCCCCGAAGGGCCCCCTTGCTTTATTATGATAGAACAAACAACGGAACAGAAATAGTGGGAGAGAGGATTTCTGCATTACCTCCAAAGCCAGTGATCAATACAGTTCATGTTACCAGCTTGCCCAACCCACAAGGTTCATACGATTGTACTCTACCGCTGTGGACTAGCACCTTTCCCCTTGAGATACAAGGATATTCAGTCACTCCCTTTGTCCAGCCGCGTATGCATCGGGACCGGACAAAATTGTTCTACTGGTGCTTCCTCGCCCCTAACAGGACGCGTATCCCGTTTGCTGCGTTAGGCTTGCCAAGGCTGTGTTTCGCCTCCCAGTAAATTGTTGCTGGTGCAGGGGATCGAACCCTACCCGTCCCTATCGTGTCACCGTCTAGTTTCAATGCATCTCCACTAGGGGCTTTCAGCCACGGGCGTTACTACGGTACTTGACAAAGAGGGCGTTAACCGTATGTCAGAGGTTATAACCGTAATACTTCCAAACCTCACCAACATAAATTGTTTCAAAGATCAGTAGGGTTGCCCCTGTCACTCTTTATATAATAAGGCAAATTGACATCTATGTCAACATTTTTTTTAATGTTTTTTAAGTGAGCCTCTAGGGCTACGGTAAAGGCTTGCACCTTTTCGTCTGGAGCGGTGCGGATTCTGCCCATCATCTTACTCCAGTTAAGATAGTCATCCGCATCTTCTTCTACGTCTGCCACTAAAACCATTCGTTGATCAAGCGGGTGACTTGCCCACACCTTACCATTCTTTGAGTCAATTACTGCTCTGAACATTCTCCAATCATAAGGGATATTGAGTCGCGTGTCAACAACAAAATTTAGTACGTGTACGTACTATCTGCGGGGGTGGGCCCGCCGCGCCGAAAAGTCAAACACAAACTTTTATGATTGTAAAAAACAAACCCACCATGGCCGCTAAGCCATGATGGATTGTCTAATATTTTTTACCTTCTGTTAGTGTCGAACTCGTTATAGAATAGGAAAAATAATATAGTTCCTATGATTAATATTGCTCCTTCAATGGGTCAGCACCTCCTTTCGTTTTTTGTTTATCACTTTCAACGCTTCACCGGCTGCACTACCTTTGGGCTGTGTGCCGTGAATCAGAAGCGCGAAATCTTTTTTGCCAAACGCGGCGTGGGTGTCGTCGTGGTCGATTTCCAAACCGAGGTCGGCGGCTTCTTGCTCGGAGTAAACCACGACAGCTTCTTTCCATCCAAGGTGGTCTATCATATCATCATACTTGCCACCACGGGAAGCAGTCAACACGAGGTTATCAGGTTTTGGAATCCCCGCAAGCACGGGAAGGCTTTTGCTGTAAGAGTAAAAAATCTTGTCGGGATTGCGCTCGGCAACCAAGCACCACGCCAAAAAGTAATTGCGATTGAAATAGTCACCACCAACGTGGACGCGCATTACGTCAAACTTTTTTGGAAGTGATTCGCAAATGAGATCCGCGCACGCCTCCACGCTGTTAAGCAACGCACTCTTGAGAAGGCTGAGGTTGTGCCAAACCATTTTACGCAGGGAAGGATAAACCGCCTCGGCACTAGCGGCAAAGCAACGAAATTCTGTTTCGTCTCCGTCTGTGATTTTCCCCGTGTCTGGATCGGCCCACGCAAGGCAGTCTTTTGCTCCGGGGCAAGTGTGTCCAGCGGGAAGGGTGAAGGTCTTGAGAAGCAGCCCAAGCTGGGCCACCATCTCTTTGAGTTTTTTGTTCGGATTTCCGAATCGTAATAAGTCTTTCATATGCGGTCTATTGTATAGGATGTGAGGTTTAGAGTCAAGCATCAACATCAGATAAATTCTCTGCTTTGCCGTGGTTGTTGTCGTATCCAAAAAATTCAAGGTTGGCACGTTGGGCCTTGTAGCCTGTCGTGGATTCCAACTCTTCCAGCGCGGCAGCGGCAAACTTTCGAGCGGCAGGGAGTGCGCCGCCTTTGATGCCCTTGAAGGTTTCGCCGTGGTTGTCTATTAGATAGAACAGGCGGGAGAGTTCCACACCGCGCAAATACTTTTCGGGCGTGGTAAAGAAACGAACGGCACTCTTGGAAATCCAATCCACTTGCTCACTGTCTGGCTCAAGAGAGGCAATAGAATAATGCCAAAACCAATAATACTTTTCAGCGGTTTCTTCGCGAGAGTCGCTCTCGATGTAAATGATAATCTTACTGCCCCAAGGTTGTTTTCTAATAGTCATAATGCTTTGTGTGTTTTCTTCTACGTTGAAAAGAGCCTTTGCCCTTTTGTGGTTTCTCAATACGGCAAGCGGAACCCATCAACCCTTGTGGGTTGACTCTGGCTCTTGTACTGTCTTTCTTGCCTTTCACTGTTAAAATTATCTCATAAATCGGGTTGCATTGCAAGCCCTAAAGAATGTAAAAAGTAAGAAAGTTATTCACAGGTTGTGGATAAGTTTTGCTTGACAAGCAGGGCCGCGGGGCCCACCCAGCATGATAGTACGTGTACGTACTATCTCAGGGGGAGGGCCCGCCGCTATAAAAATACAAGTATTAAATACTTATATATAAATACAAGAGAGGGCAAAAAAAAGCCCCCGCTTTCGCGGGGGTTGAGTATCGCACACCGGTGTTTTACAGCGACCTATTCAGTCACAACGATTTGAGAATCATTGACAACGGGCTTGACCAGCGAGGTCAGGCGTTTTGGGTTCCGAAGCGCGGCCTCGAAGTTCCGCAGCACTTGCGTTCCAATCCGGTTGGAATACTCGAAACGGGTTTCCTCGACCTCATCAGTGAGATGTTGCGTCACCGAGTTGTACAGGTTGTACAGATTCGGGTCGGTGTTGTTAGTCCGAAGCAAATCCTCGCGGTTGCTCCAGATACCAGCCACGCGCTCGCGCACCTTTTCGCTCATCACCTTCTTCTTGGTGAGATTGGTGAGGATGTTCAAACCCTTCTCATCATCCAGCTTGGTTGCGGCGAGTTGCCCGTAAACATTCCCCGACTCTTTCAGAAACGCCAGCGCGTTGTCAAGGGCCGAGTCGGTGATAAGGTTGTCCAAGTTGAGCTTGGTCGAGTGCTTGCTCACCATATCAATGTCCTTTTCCATTGTCTGCATCCCGTTGAGACACACAAGGCGCATAAGCCCCAACGCGAAGGAAACGCGCAGAGTACGGTCAAAGGAGTTTTGGACGGTCAAACGATAGTTCATTATATCGCCAACCATCGGCACGGTAGTGCGGAATTGATCACCCTGCAAATCGTACACAGCACGGAGCTTTGCACCATCATTGGTGGCATACACGTTGCGCTCATACTTAATGCCCCGCGAATCAAAAGCAGATTCTGCTTTAGTCAGGAGGTCGGCGTTTTGCACAATGCCATACCGCTCTGTACTGTATCCAAGTTCCTCGCCCGTATCGGTTCGCACGTTGGAGAAAATTTTAGACTGTTTCCCGTTCGGGCGTTTCAGTCGCTCTTGAACGACCTCATAATCCCAGTTGCTGTTTTTAGTTTGTTTTGCTTCAATCGGCATAATGTATTTTTTCTTTCTTTGGTTAGTGGTTTCTCTTACTGCCCTAATTATCTCATACGTTGAGAATGAATGCAACAGTTAATTGCATCTAATACGCATTTTTTAATTGCCCTATATAATAGCGATTAATTAGCCACTCATTCGTGAGCGACAAACGCGTTTGCCAATCATAAAACGCAAAAAGTGATTGACAAGTTTCTTGTAAAGGGGTGTTTTCTCCGGTGCGAAATTCGCCCGAAACACGAAACTCAAAAGTTTTTCTTGACAAGCAGGCCGCGCGGGGGGACCCCGTTGGATAGTACGTGTACGTACTATCTCAGAGGGTGGGCCCCGCCTCGGGCGATTTGTCAAGCCTTTTTTTCAGAAAGTTTTCCCCAAGATGATAACAATGATACTCTTTATTTGGCGATAAGAGAATTACAATTATAATTAATTATTTGAACAGACATCATTCTTATTTGCATCATTCTTATTTACATTGATATCATTCTTATTTGTATAGTTCTTATTTGTCTTATTTGATAGAATTGGGAGAATTGGGGAAATGAAGATAACTATATTGTAATAAATAAGTTTCGCGTACCACCTTATATTATAATACGGAATAAGCTTCCTAACTTAATGAGGTCAACTTACTTACTATATAATACACTTGTATTTAAAAATATCTAAAAAAATGGGCCACCGAGGGAGAAAGACAAATAACTCCTCGATGACCCATTCGTTGGGTAGCCTACCTTTAACTTGTTAGCTTCTCGACTTTAGCAAGAGTTTCCTGACCGAGTGCAGTAATGCCGCGCCCCGCCGTGGTGATTTCCATAAGGCTCATCTTCTGAAGGTACATCTCGAAATCCTTCTGGACACAAGACTTGGTGAGTCCCGTCTTGGCGGCGAGGAAGGTGAGCGAGCAATCCTTCTTCTCCGTTAGGTGACGCAGAATTTGAATCTCAATTTCATTAAGACCCAATGGCATAATGGATAGCGCATTCTTGAACTCCTCCCAGTGTTTTTTGGTGAAGGTGTTTTTCCTCTTGGATGCCAAGAATGTACCAATCTTGGTCGCCATCTTCGCGGCCCCACGGGCGTTGCCACGCACAACGGTTGCCATCTCATCAAGCACACCGTCAGCAAATGACTTACCCTCGCAATGGAGGGCGATGATTCTTGCCAACTGTGAGTAACTATAATCAGCAAGGTCGATGCGCTCTGTCCTGTCCATCAGTGCGTGGAAAACCTGTTGTGCCTCGGTAGTGGCAAACATAAAACTCTGACGACTGAAATCAAAGTCTAAAGTATATTCATCATAACTAAATGATGTACGATTATCTTTGTTGGGGTTGAGGATAGTAAGCAACGCCATTGTCACATCCTTCGGGAACTCCGATGCTTCATCAAAAAGAATAGTATATTCTTCGTCACGCTTGGGCAAAAGAATTTGATTAACTAATTGCTTTACGTTTTTAATGGTAGAGCAGTTAACCTCATAATACTTCTTGTGCTTACCAAAGCGGTCAGACTCTCCCGATGCCATCATCTTCTTGGCGACTTCACGCGCCAGAGTGGTTTTACCCTGTCCCTTCCCAGCAATCCACATAAGGTGAGGCATCACGCCCGTAGCCTTATGTCCATTGAGGAAGAAACTGGCTTTCTTTTTAGCGGCAGCTTGGCCGATAACAGTCTCGAATGTATCTTTGTCTTTCATCTTCTGTAAGTATATCTTATGTTAATTTAAATGTCAACTACCAATTTAACTCAACCTCTTCTTGTTTTACTTCTTTATCACTATCTAAATCAACCTCATTAGATTCAATGATATTAGTATATGTTTCTATATGTTTGTTATTAGCTTCGGCTAGGATGGGACTACCCTCAAGGTTCAGTTGCTCGGCGTACTTACGGGATACCATAACAGTAGCACCCTCTTTAAGCACACGGTTCAACTCACCGAGAGTAACTCCGAGGAAGGAGCATCCCGCCGCACCAGCTTTGCGTCCGCGTTTAGCCATTGTGCTTCACCTCCACGTCTACATCAAACGGAGTCATCTCCTCAACATAAGAGTTGGCGTGGGAGTATGCTATCTCCTCCGCTTGCTCCTTGTCGGGTGCTTCAATCTCGAACTCATAATCTTCAACCTTCAATCTTACGGTGTACGTCATACCCCAATAATAAAATAGATTAAAATATAAGTCAAGCATTTTTTTAAAAAAATAAACCCCCCATAATTATTACAATCATAGAGGGTATATAAAAGTAAGAAACAAGGTGTTCAAGAATGGCAATTGACAAGCCCGTGCGCAGTTCTCTTACGCCACTAGTCCTATATTTCTTAATCTAATGTTAGCATTTATTAAACCAAATGTCAAATTTATAATGACTCATCATTTGCATTTTCATACGCCCACTTCTCTGCGAGCCTAGCTACTTCGTGAGCCATATCTTGTGCTGTGCGCCCGTCGTGGTCATTGATAATCTCTTTTTGCATACACTCTGGTTTCTTGTCAAACAGTGTGCGCCAAGCCTTCTCATAAAGTCGGGCCATCTCAAGCTGTTCTTCATTTATTCTTGGTTTCTTTTTAACTTTCTTTTTAGCTGTCATAGTATATATATTAGTTTAGTTTAGATTAAAATCAAAGTCAATCATTTATATTTAAATTAATTTAAATTTGGGGCGCAAGTTAATCACAATCAAAAGATGTTAATGATAATCATAATCTTCCAAACGTAATCCTTCGACGCATTATTTGGCTAAATAGCATTAGTCTATATTTACTAAAATATCATTAGTATTTCGGAAAATATCATTAGTAATTTGACCTCGGCCCCGCCATATTAAAATGAATTAAAATATATATATTAAAATGAATTTAAATATTCGCGGCACACGACCTTTAATCAAATTTATCTAAATCTCTCCACGCAAGCCACATAGTCACGCATATAAGCACACCCACGGGCGCACAGCACATCATAAAAGTTATTACATCCATACATAGTTATTTACACTATATATTTGTGTTGTTTTTATTTGTTTTTTATGTCTGAACCAGTTCCTTACCTTCATATATGATTGGGGGAATAGAGTATAGGGATAAGAATAAGAATATTTTTATTATTTTAAATATAAATTTCTTATACTACCCAAGAATAAAATCTAATTTAAATATAAGCTATATCCTTCCCTATATTTACCTCTATATCATTCATAATTCAAAACATAAAAAATGCCCCTAAAAAGGGGCATATTTCGTTAGTTTTCGTTAGTTTTTAGGGGCCGTCTGCTTCTCTATATTCGTGAATAAAGAGTAGAAAGCCGATAAAAAGGATGACTCCTGCTGATTCCATATAAGGTATTCTCTTTCATATATTTCAAGGACTGTTGTTATATATATTTAACCCATTCTAGCACATATCAAGACACTTCGCTACACCTTTCTGTTTTTGTGTTCTTTTTTCATATCTGCAATTTGATTATCATTCATCACCCATTGCTTAACAAAAGTGTCTACTCCGTTTTTCCCCAAAGTTAACTCCCCAACCATACTGTGTGAGTCATTAAATCCGTGATACCAAATTTGATAGTCAACCATCTGGTCGCTTGGATACTTCTCAAAATACTTTTTGTTATGGTCGTGGATGTTGTCGCAAGAGTTTTGAACATCGTGGAAGTGTCTCCCAGATAGGTCACAGTCGTCCACAATCGCGTTCTGAAGCATCTGTTCATCATCCCAGTAGGTTGCTGTCACATAGTAGTATTCGATGTAAAAGCGAGCAGTTTCCTCCTCCTCCTTTTTCGGCTCCTTGTATTTACAGGTGACAGTCCAAGTGGCGGCAGCGGCAATCGGCGCGGCAGTTAAAAAAGTTCTACGATTCATAGTTTTTTAATTAATTAAAATTTATGCACCACAAAAGTCCTCTCCCCACTCTTTAGGGTCGGGGTTTTTCTTGGCACTGGTGGGGAACTCATCGCACTCAAAGGGCAAGAAGTGGTAGTCGAATGGCTCCGCTTCTTCCGTGGAACAACACCCTGCATATCCAATCAAGATTAATAAAATAATTAGTCTCATTTTATGCAAAGGGCATTTCCTCATTATAGTTCTCCACAAGCTCAAAGTCTACTTTAAAAGTATCCTCTACATAAGCACTGTTTGTGGGTAGTGAGTATTCGGGGCCAGAAGCCTTCTGGATTGCATCTTCAAGAGAGTCTGCCTCGACCTCTAGGATGCCGTACATCTGCCAAGTGGCAGGGATTTTATATGTTTTCATAGTTTTCTAGTTTTAAATTTACGCTGGTTGAAGTAATTTCGGAGTAAATGTGCCATAGTCTACCCTCTCCGGTTTATCTGATGTCTCGCCGTCCATTATGTAAGACAACGAACAGACACTACTTCTTATGTTGATGCCAGCGTCCACCACTCGATAAGGTGAGTAGCATTTTGGCGTATTAAAATGTATATTTGAACTCATCTAAATCTTCTTCCCACATCTTATGTACCATACTTTTTGTCTCCTCGCAATAGAAATCTTTATAGGGGGCGTGTGGCGTTTGGTTTTCGTGCGGCAGCACGGGGTTAACTGCGTCTGGTATATGTGTCCCTTGTGCGAGGCGCGTAGCGCGAATCACAGACGGGTGACTCACCTTTGTGAGCGGGATGTTGAAATCTGTTAAAAATGTTTTAAATTCTTCATTAATGTTTTCAAATCTTAAAACCCTATCCACTCCAATTTTATCATCCAGCATAAGGTAAGACTTTTGGGTGAAGGCGTGAAGAAAATCGGCATCATCTTTAGCCTCAAGCATAGCTCTACAAAAAGAACCAAAAGAATAATCTCCAATTAAATAAGCCGCAAACATCCACTCATTCTTCCGCGCAAAGCTATACATTGAAACTAAACGGTCATAAGGATTCCTTACGACTGCCAAGGAGGGAACATTAAGAATTTCCTCGCCAAGCTCTCTGATTGCCTCTGTGAGTAAACAGTGGGAGGGACAAAAGCAACCTTTGTATCTGGCTTTCTCCCTTTGAGAAAATTTAAATAGCTTTTCATCTCTAATGGTATTTGCGGTTCCTAGTGACTCGTAAACAGAGGTACTTGCGTTTTTTGGTATCCTCACGAATGTGGCGAGAGTGTTCATTAATAGTCTATGCCAGCTTGTTGTTGGTCTGGGTATTCACTACTGCCATCTTTTAATTCTGGTCGCTCACGTTCAATCATCTCCCGAATATCTAGGCATCGGTCAAAGCATTGGTCAAGCGTGTATTCTCGACTCTTAAAATCGGGGCATCTATCGTAGACTGCCATTAGTAATTCGTAGTTTCTCACTTTTTAGCCTTTGTTTTCGGGGCGTCTCTTACTTTTTCGCGCCATTCGTGTTTTGGGCAATACTTCCATTTCCCTTTTACTAACTCTACTGCCTCTTTGTCGGAGACTTTTTGGATTTGTTTTCCCTTTTTAATACATTTCATTATATTTGCTTCCCTAAAGGTTTTGGTCAAGAGTGTTCTCTGCTTCGTAATCTGTTACTATATTTATGTCGTAGCCCCAATTTTCGAGGGTAAGTTCTAACCCGCCGTCCTCTGCAAAACCATCACTCTTGGTACGCTTAACCCAGTTACGCACGAACTCTTGTTCGTTTTCATAGTTATGGATAAAGTTAGGATACTTGTCTGCAAGGGCTTGCGGTTCGACTCTGATGGTTACTTTGAATGTTTTAGTTTTCATTCTTTACCTCCAAGGCTTCGTTGATGATGTTGTGAATCTCATCCTGTAAGTCGAATGGATACCACTCGCTTTCAAGTTGGTCTGTCTTATCCCACGCGAGCTTTTCGATTAGGTGTTCCATAACTCTGATTGTGATGTCTCTTGTCTCATCGTTTGATGAGCCATTGTGCTTATCAACATTGCGAAACAATTCTTCTATGCGGTAGTTCACATAATCATCTTCTGAATGATGCTCAAGCAGATTCACTATCTGACAGGCTTCTTTTAGTAATGCGTTTGTTTTCATAATTATTCTTCCACTCCAATTAGTTCTTCTACTTCTCTGCCGTTCCATTTGTATTCGTCTTGGAACTCCTTCATCAACTTCTTACTGCTGAAGTTCACTTGCGCGTAATGAATCGTTCCAGCGGTTCCATACAATGTATCAATGTCTTTGATTGCAACCATCGCGCCCCTACCATCGCGACACTTCAGGATGATGTGTGATGCGCCCTGCGGCGGGCGCGGCACTTTAATGCCGTTAATAATCTTATATGATTTTTTCTTAAAAGCCATAAAACAAAAAAAATTAAAAAATAAAAAAATATACCACTAAAGGTAAAGGGGGAAGTGCCAGTAACAACTCATCAACTAAAAGTCATTACCAGCACAACCCCCCTTGGCTCTAGTTATTCCCCAAGTTGTCGAGCATATCCCTTTTGGCTTGCTCGTACCCTTCGTTCCAACTAGAACTAGACTCGGACTCATCGGAATCTTCACCCCAATCACCCTCATCGTATTCTCCGTAGATACCATCATCTAACGGACGTTCAATGGATTCGTGAAGTGCTACTACCTTATACTTTGAAGTTCTTAACTTCTGGCAGTCAGAACAAAGCGGAACACTAACCACATCACTTGGGTCAATCTCCACTCGCATCAAGTGTCCTCCATTGTGCGCGTACCCCTTGGCGTATTCATAAGACCCAGCGTGAAAACCAGCGGAGCAACCCATATTAGAATCATCACACACACCATTGCGCGTCATTTCCAAAACCGCCCCAACGGAGTTATCAAACTTCCCAGTGTAATGGTCGGTGAAATCCTGCTTCACGCCTTTGTAAGCAATGAAGTTGCCGTCAGGTGTAATGGGCATATTCTTATGCTCCAAGAACGTGTAAAGCTCATTCACGGCGCGGCGGGATGGATTTGCCATCAACTTACCGAGGAAGCGTACAAGTGGCTTAAAGGGTAAACCTTGCTGCATAAACGTAAGAATCTTATCCACCAGAAGGTTGTGGATAACCTCACCTTGGTAGAACACCGCACCATCAGTGACGGTAATTTCTGCCTCTTGGTCGGCGTAATCTTCCACCGCCTTGGAAACATCAAACAGACCCTCAAGACGGTCATATTCTTCCTTGTTCAAGGCATCCACGGCTTGAGTCCAAGCTGGATGGTCGGATTGCATTGTCATTGCTTTGCCGTTTATCACAACGGCTAAACTGTTTTCGGTTAAGATGTATGGTATCTTCATAGTCCTTATAGTATAATAGGGTTTAAAAAGTAAGTCAACACTTTTATTCAGTTTCAAGTGCCTTTTTCACTCTGGTCACTACATTGTGAACATCAAGCCAATTCAACTCTTCGCACAAGTCGCCATTTGAACACATCGTATCTCCCCAAGCTCCAGCTAGAGTAACCCTGCAAACCGATGCCCATCTGGGGTTCCCCTTAATATGAATAACAACGTGAGGCTTCTGCTGTCTTACGTTTTGTATTCTTACAGTAGCCATTCCCGTTGGAAAATTTTCTGTTGTGGTGTGTTTGATTATATCTTCGCTATCAATCTTACCATCATCGGCAAGTGCTTTGGCGCGACTATTTGATTCCCATTTGATTTTCATAATTATACTTTCGTTTAGAGGTTATAGAATTTATGGTTTTTTATCACTTTAATTGGCTTAATAGATACTTTGACAGGCTTGCCACTTCTTATGACTATTTTAAAGCTCCAAGATGGATTCGTTGTTAATGTGCAGTAATGATTTGCACTACCTGTATGTTTCTGAACAAACTTATACCCCCTGCACAAGTAACGCGCTAATTCTCTAGCGTATGGAGCCATATTAGACTCCCATAAGTCCCAGAGTTCTCTTTCTTTTTTAATCTTACCCTTGCCAGCGTTCCAAACACTGAACTGCCAAGGTTGGTGACACACTTGGGCTACTGTCAGTTTTCGCTGCTCTGACCTTAATTGAATCACACACGCAACTGCATACATTCCCCTTTTGCCTTCACCTCGCGCTTCTCCAAGAATCGTGAGGGCAACAATCCTTTCTTCGGGAGTCAATACTTCATCCGCTGCGGCGGTGCAAGTAGCCAAAATTAAAAGTGTATAAATAGTAGTTCTCATTTTAAAATTAATTTAATTATTCTTGGAGTCAGAGTCCTTTTCTTCTTCCTTCTCTCTGGCTTCCTTCTCTTTAGATTCCTTCTCTTTAGCTTCTCTTGTCGGCCAATGGTTTACCGCTTCGTGCTTCTCGCACATCTCCTCCCACCAATCTGCCTTACTGCCCTTAACGGGATTGCCACTTTTCAAAGGCGGCACATAATTGGAGGAATTGTTACTGGCGCGTTGGCCCCTGTTATTACTATTGGACATAACAAAATTATCTCATAGTTTAAAAAGTAAGTCAACCCCTAAATATCCCATTCATTTAACCCACACTCCAATGCCCATTCAATCGAGTATGTTTCCGGTGCGGATTTATGAAACTTTTCATAATTCCTCATAGCAACCCACATTACCTCTGCTTCAAGGTGACGCTCTCTGGCACGTTCAAGTGCGGCCTCTACGGCTCTTACCTCTTGTGATGCTGGCATTTTACTTTACCTCCGTTACTGTGCCGTCAGGCCCGATTTCCAATCCACGATGCCGCTCTAATTCTCTAACATCAGCGACCCAATCTTTCGGGCTTCTGTTTCTGTTGTGTTGGTCTACAAGCTCTTGCTCGTCTCGCCCCTGCCACTCTTGCTCAATAAACCTTACAACATCATCTTGAATATCAGCGACATAACCGTTACTCACCATCCTGTAAACTTCGTCTAGTATTTGTTTGTCAGTCATATTTTTTAATTAATTTAATTATTATTCCAATCTTACTCTGCCGCCCATCCCACAAAGGTATAGTAGCTCTTCTTGTTTTTTATTCGTAGTCTCTAATTGCAATCACATACGGAAACCTTGGCACTCCATCGGGCGTAAGGTTGAAGTATTTAACTGTCGCTTCTTTACCTATTAAGCTGTCTGCTTTTTCTAGCAGTTCTGTTAGGTATTCAAATGTGCCTTTGACGTTTGACTTAAAACCTCTGCCATCCTTGTTCTTAAATTTGAAATGCTTAATCGTTCCCTCCCGATTACCATCACCCTCTTCGTACCCAAGAATAGTATATTCTTCGTCAACGAACTCTTTACGTTTAAGTAGCTTTGGTGAACGCTTGTTCTCGTAAGGCCCGTCAATCCTAACCATTTGCCCCTCATACCCCGCTTCTACATAATCTTCGTAGCAACGGTCTAATTGCTCTCTACCGTGGATTTCGGTAGTCGCTACAATAACAAGAGGATGTTTTTCTAATCCTAAATTATCAAATTGAGCATCCAATATGGAAGTCCTATCTGAAAATAAATCCTTCTCTGAATAGACCCCATTACTCGACGGTCTTGTATTGTGCTTACCTATTACTGGAGCATCATAAATGTGATATTGAATCATCTTCTTACTCTCTGCCAAATGTTCTTCGGTGAGATTCTGCTTACGGACAAGGTGAATGATTTTGTTGAAATCATCTTTATACTTATGATTATATAATTCACCGTCAAGAGTAGCATTAGGATACTCCTCAAAGAGAGGCTTTAGTGCTTCGTGAATATGAGGCACGGCAGTAATCTTCTTGCCAGAACGAGTAAACAATCCCTCACGCATAGCAATACAACGTATGCCATCTAGCTTGGGTTGAGAGAAAATCGCTGGTGCTGTTGCGCTGCCGTTTAGAAAATTCATAACTGTGGCGTTACGGTTCTTGTTCTTGAAATCCTGTGCCAGCATAGGCTCATAGAATCTTTTCTTGCTAATGTTCTCCACATTCAAGTGATAGCCACTTTCAAGTTTTTTGTCGTGCTTCGCTACCGCTTCCTTGATTGCCTGTTCTTCTCCAGTTGTTGCGTTTGCGCGACCAACATTTTTTGGCTTACAGGTTGTCCACTTGTTTTGAATCTTTTTCCCATCCTGTTGACCAGAGATGGTGCGGTATTTGTCGCCATCTACAACGATTTGCCAAGTTTGGACTTTTCCAACTGTGGTCTTTTTATATAACGTAGGTAATTTCATTATCTAATTCTCTCATACTTTAAAAAGTATGTCAAGTTATCTTTCTATCTTTTTAAAGTGTTTGTCTATAATTTCGCTTATCTCCTCCATACGTTCAGAACGGTTTCTCCAGTGCCAATCCCGATAACCATTGTCGTTGAGGTATTCCTCAATGGATTCTTTAATGTCTGCTTTAACGTCTAGTATTTTGTATCCCATAATTTAATCCTCCGTAATCAACCCGCGCGGTGTGCTTGTATCGTTGTAGTCTAGGTACGCTTCAACGATTTGAATGGCTTCTACAATTTCTTCCTCTTGGTCATAATCGTCAGCGTGTTTATTCGCTAGTTTTAATATCAACTCAAATGCTTTTCTGTTAGTCATAATTTAATCTTTCACTTTCTTGATTACCATTGTGCCGTGAGAATCTTTTTGATTACTCAAGAACTCTTCCGCTTCGGATTCTGAATCGACGGTGATTAAGTGGTGAGTCCCGCTGGCGAGGTGAACCTCATACTTGTGACTCTGGCAACCTGTGCCGATAATAATTAATGATAAGTATAATAGTTTTTTCATAATTTAATCCTTAATTAGTTCTTGAAGATTGTCGTTCTTAAATTGTAAATTGTTAAACAAGAGACGACTCAACGTGTTGGCAAATCTAGCCGTCTCCGTTTCTGTCTTGTCGTCAAAAAAGGCGTGTGTCACTTCGTGTATAACGGTGTTGAAAATAATTTGATTTGATTCGCTTGGGCTTACTTCAATATCTGCTTTACCGTTGTGGGGGTAATAGCAAAACCCAGCGCATTGACCGTGCTTACGCGCATCGGGCTTCTTAAACTTGATGGAGTATTTAATGCCGTCTTGATTTTTGAATTTTAGTTTCATTTAATCTCTGATACATCGTTATATTTAAACTCAAATTGTTCGTGGGGCTTCACCGCAAGGATTGTGCCGTCCATTGAGCGGGTTCGCGCTTCGTAGCCTTTAAGAACGGCTTGCTCGTTTGCAAATCGACCTCTTGTGAGTTCCCAACGCTCAACGCCATCGTGAGCATACCTAATTTTCATCCAATACTGTTTCATTTTATTCTCCGTAAATTTCTTTGTATCTTTCTTCGATGTCTGCGTCAGCTATTTGGTTGAATCCCAAAAGGCCATTCATAAGCATCTCGCGGATGGCATCGTCATCGACGTGTTCAAATTCAGATTCCATTAGTCGCTCTCTTTTTTCGTCAGTAGTCATAATTTAATCTTCCGCTGCTATTGAGTTGGGGTCATTAAGCTCCACCAAGTAAAATTCTTTGACCCAGCGATTAACATCGCTAAAGTAATCAAAAATGTATTCGTGGTTGTAGTCGGCTTTATCATAAACGTACCACATCTGGTCTTCTTTATCGTGATAGATTTCTAGGTTTGTTTTCATAATTTAATCCTCCAATACATCGTTGTAATAATCTTCCATTTGGGCAAGAGCTTCAATTTCTTCCCTGCTGATACCATCAGTGTTATGCTCTCTTGCCATTCCTAATACAATATCTAATGCTTCTTTGTTAGTCATAATTTAATCCTCCAATACATAGCTCCAATATCTGCTGTCGCTTTGGTTTTGTTTTCTATCCCACAAGATTGCACGGGCGATGGTGGATGGCACATTCCACATAGAACACATATCTAGCCAGTAATTTTCAATTTCCTTGTATCGACGAGCATCCTTGCTTTGGTCAAGTCCGTAGGCTTGAAACAGGTGAGTGTCCATACACGTTACCTTCGCGTGATTAGGGTAAATCATTTCCAGCGAGAAAGAAACTTTAGCAACTCCAAGTCCAAGAATACCCTTCACTAACTTATCCCTAAACTCTTGCCAATCCTCGCCCTCTTGGTATTTGTACCATTCGGGATTGTTCCAGAACTTTTTAGAAAACTCCGAGAGGTAGCGAGTCCGGTTCTTGTGCAAGCCCACTCTGCTTTCTACAAGTATCCTTTCCAGTTCATCATCTCGATTCATCCACTTCGTCCACTCCTTAACAGCCTCATAGCCTTTGACGTTTGCTTCCCAAGTGGTATGCACTGACATAAAGGCAAACAACCAACGCTGGAATACTTCCGTATCATTTTTTGGGACAACAGACTCCCAGTAAGTTTTGTATTTTTCAATTTCATCACCGTCGAAAGAGGTGAATAGTTCATTTACTGATTCGTAGTCCACCGTCCGTGGAATTTTTGTGGCCCGCTCATTCTCATCCCACAGGTTATACTGTACGGGTTCCTCTAACGCTTCTCTCTTTTCTCCTAAAAAATCTAATTGCTTCATAATCTTTTTTAATTAATTTAAATTTACTGACTGATTAAAAGGGGCGACTCGCAGAACATTAAAAAGCGAGCCGCCCCCCATCGGGCGACAGTCCATTAAACGCCCGACGAATTGCACACATCTACTATATTAATGTAGTTGGTAATGTGTGGTAATGCTTCTTTGCTATCCCAGTTCCACTGTCCGAACCGGAGATGTTGGAGCATACTGTAACGCTCATTCACCCCTTGGCTTAACTCTGCAATGTTATGCTCTGGCTTAATGTCAAGTTTGACGGATACGTTCAACTCGGATACAAGAGCCTGAATCCCATCAAGTTTTTTACCAAGCTCATCGTGCCTCATATATTTGATGTGTGTGAATATGTCTTTAGCATCTCCCTCCACTAAACTGGCTATGAAACTTTTGTTATCGTAAAGTTTTTCACAAACCCAGTTAAAATCCTGCTCCACGGAAAGAGCGGCAGTACGGTTCGCATATTTCTGTGAAAGTTTCTTTTCCTCGATTACTTCAGCAGTCTTGGTTTTTGCCCAATCCCAAAGGGTTGTCCACTTTTTACTCTTGCGAACTTTTTCGAGTGCTTTAGAATTTATTTTAAAGCCGTATAGCGTTGGGAGGTCAATGTCAAGATTATTTTTGAGGTCAGCCCTTAACTGGTTCAAGCGTCTTGGCTCATTCTCTCCATCATATCTTCCGGTATCAACGCCGCCCTTGATGAAGAACCTATCAAGCTCAACATAAACGCCACTATCATTTTTAAGGTCAACAGTAGATGTATCCCAAACAGAGGATTTTGCATCGCCCCAGCCACTATTTTCTAACTTTTTGACGTTAAGCGTAAATTCCTTTGTCGAGTGTTTGGAGGATTTAGTGCTTCCAGCACCGCCTCCCGCCCTGCTAGGCGCATACCCAAAGTCTGCAAGCGGCATCTTCGGTAACTCCGAAAGTTTTTGTATCTCACAGTCTAACCCCTTTTCTTTAAGTAGGTTGCGAGCTTTCGTGTTATTCTTAAATTGAGCAGTCGGACGCTTATCCTTAAAGTCAATTAAATATACTTTCTTGCCTTGATTCACTATAAGGTCAAGAACCCTACCCATACACCCACGGCGATGCCCAAGGTCGTTCTCAATTACCACTGTGTCCATCGTGCATCGAATCCAGTTATCGGTTTCTGCGCGAAACTTACTTGCCCGATAACCCTTTTTAAAACAGTGGAGTTCAATCAAATCGCCCTGTTGGCTGCTTTGTAATCCACCGCTATGACAATCAATATCACTTCCACTGAGAGTTTTCTCTCTCCCGCTTTTGGGTTTCCAAGTTAGACTATCTTTAAGGACATTACGCAAAGAATACAGATTGCTTTCTGTATCAAAAACTGTACCCCACAACTGTTTTGCTGCAAAAAGAGTTTCACAATCTTTAAACTGCCCTTTGATTGTATCTGTGAGTTCTTTTTTGACTAACTCCAATTTCTTGTAGATATTCTTACGGGTATAATCAGTGTATTGAAGATTCTCGCGGGAAGCAGAAATCTCCACATCACCAATGGACATATCCAAAACAAGGTTTGCCGTTAACATTTCATAAAGACCATCATCATCTTTAAACTCAAGGTTTCCTTTATCAATGGGGTAGCCGATGTTCCCCATAACAACCATAGCATCACCTTTGTAGTATCGGCTACCATCGGGATTGTTTACCCATCGCCAACCATTCCCTTTGAAAAGTGTGGCGTTGTCTTTATATTCAAATTTAGCATTAGAAACATTAGGACGTACCTTAAACCACTGGAATAAGGCTTGAGCCTTCTCGCTAAACTCATCAATGTCGCCCAGCTTAACTGGAACTACAATTTCAATGCCATTTTTTTGTTTAGTTTCTTGAGTACCAATCTTGCTAATCTGACCAAGCTGAGAGGGGTCAATGTAAGCATTATAGATGTGTTTTGTACCATCAATGTAAGAGTTAATTACAAAGTTATCACCGTAAGCAAAGGCAGATTTTGAACCAATACCGAGCATACCAATTTGGTCGTTGCTGTTTCTTTTGGTAGACTCACCATAGAAGGCATAAACTTCTTGAATCTCTTTGTCATTAAGTGCGGGGCCAAAATCACGAACCTTAAACTCCAGTTTGAGGCGTGTGGGCATTGTCACTTCGATGGGTTTGTCAGGAACCCCCACTTCCGTATGTGCATCTACCGCATTGCAAGAATACTCACGCACAACTGCAAGAACCTTGTCAGAGTAGAGTTGGTCGCGGAGGATTCCGAGGATGTGGTGCAAGCCAGAAGCCTTGATGCCGAATTTAACGCTGGTAGAGATGCCGTTTGATTTAACGGATTGTTTTGATTTTACTTGTGGTTTCATAATGGACTGTAATGTTTAACTGAGTCCTCATAGTAATGGGTATTAAGATTGAAGTCAATACTTTTTTAAGTTTTTTTTCACCACTTTTAAATGAATTAAAATATGGTTGGTAGGGAAGGCGGGATTTGAACCCGCAAGCCTTGTCCCAGCGGCAGATTTTAAGTCTGCTGTGTATGCCAATTCCACCACTTCCCCGTTTATTTGTCGCGACTAAAGAGGCACTTAATCCCGCACCACATAAAAATAAAAATACTACTTACAAAATAAAAAAGCGTAAGAGCCGCCACATAAATAAAGTCTGTTATTTTCTTAATCATTTATATGGTTTGATTCTCTTTCTTTGTGGTGAAGAATTTGGTGACAGTTAGCGCAAAGACTTTGGCATTTTTCCATTTCTTTTTTAATGGCTTCCATACTGTAACCCCTGTTTACCGCATTTCCTATTTCAAATAGCTTCTCTTCCCCTTCCCTGTGATGATGTTGTAAGGCTCTCCAATCATCAAAGCCACATAGCTCACACTTTTTATTAAATTTAATTTCGTTTAATTGTTTTCTGGAGGTGTGTCTCCTTTTCTTTTTCGTCTCGCTATAACACGGGTTACATTTCAGCCGAAAATACGTTTTTCCATTGTGGACACGGTGTGCCGCAAATTGATTGCCTCTCTCTTTATTGCAGTATTTACAAATCATTCTAAAAATGGACTACCCTTTTTTTAAGCACGATGCCTTCTTGTATTCGCCATCTTCAAAATAGGTTAGGTCTTTTACCCAATCGGCAGTATTCTCCCATCCCCCATTTATTTCGAGTGTCACCTCAATCATCTCCTTTGCTTCCGCTCGGCGATCAAGGCACTCTTGGCAGTAGGCATAGGAGATACCTCCGAGTTGAGAGGAACACACCCCTTTTGATTCATTTTTATTACATACTTCACACATAACAGTCCCAAATTTGGTCGTCCTCACACTTCCATCCAAAAAACTCTTTTATTTCATCAAAGTCGAGAGGTGGAAACTTCGGTTCTCCTTTCGTTTTATTTTTAATAACATCTTCAAAAATATCTCCAGATACCTCAAAATCTATTGTGGATGCCAAAAGCATAACGCTATTTCCCACTTCATACTCGGTCATCCCAACGGTAGCCGCTAGAATACCCCCTTTATATTTGAGATAAACATATCCCCCCAGCGGGGTAGTGCATCGCCACTCGCTCACACTAAATCTGTAAACAGTGGCAAGTTTTTTGTTCTTTACTTTCGCAAAGTGCTTTTTATCAATAACTTTTAACATAATCTGGTCTATTTTTTTTCATAGAGCGTTTAAGTTTCGCTAGGGACTCATTAACTCTTTGACGAATACGCTCTCGCGTCAGCCCCACTATCTCGCCTACTGCCTCAAGAGTCATTGGCCCTCCACCTTCTAACCCGAAACGTAATGAAACAATTTGACTGTCCTTTTCTTTGAGTTTATTTAAATGCTTTTTTATTTCTAACGCTTCATCATTTATTTCGCAATCAACATCGGGGGGAACTTGGGTGGGGTCAGCAAAAACGTGTTCAAGTTTTCGCTCATTACTTCCACCCTCTCCTCCACTCTCATTTAGGCCCCTCTGGATAGAAAGAGCAGAGTAGCTGTACCCATAAATGTTATCAATTAGCGCATTAGAAACTTTAAACTTCTTCTGAATCTCATCCCTTGAAGGTTTCTTTCCACATTCCTCTTCCGTTTTTTCCATATAGGCTTTTATTAGCCTCGTTTTGATTTGAAGACCCGCTGGGTGACGCACTATCCGTGAGTCATTGGATAATGCCCGACGAATACCGTGTTTAATCCAGTAAGCGGCATAGGTAGCGAATTTTACCCCCCTGCCTATGTCAAATCGTTCAACAGCAGAAATTAATCCGATATTTCCCTCGCTTACTAAATCCTCAAAATCTAAAATACCAGAATAAGGATACTCTCTTGCGAGTTTCATAACCAAGCGCAAATTATGTTCTATGAACTTGTGCCTTGCTTCGTTAACAACTTTTTTATTTTTGCTTTTTAGTTTCTTGCCCCACTTTAGTTCTTCCTCTTTAGAGAAAACGGGGGGTAGTTCACTCTCAATGTAGAGAGTCGTGAATACAAAGGGTTGTTGGCTCATTTATTTTTAATATCGTTTTTATGAAAGGCTTTAACTTGGCTTTCCAAGTTATCAAAGAAAGATGTTAAGCTGGGGTAGTCGCCATTATCTAGTAGTCCTTGTAATCCAGAACGGTTAAATTTAATTGTATATTTGTATGGGGTTTTTCGACCTTCCTCGTACATCTTGTATTTGGAAGTCATAGTGTCGGCTTCGGTAGATATATCAATCATAGGGAGCCTACCATCTGTCGTACCTGTTTTTTGAAGTCACGAATCTTTTTGGCTTGCTGCTCCAGCCCGTACTTCGTGTATTTTTGAGCTTTCCTCTCAAGCTCCCCTTGGAGTTCGCTCGACAAGGCTTTGTCAAGATACTCTTTATATTGGCTTTTTTTACTGTTTTTCATATTATACAGATTTCTTGCTCTCTGTAAGCTCACCATACATCACTTTAAAAAGTATGTCAACCCTTTAATATAAAAAAGTACGAGTAAAGGTATTGTCAGCTTCTATCACCCAAACAGTCTCACCCTCTCTGCATTTATTTGTGGGTTTCATTTCCACATCGCCTTTGTCATTAAAAATAGCCACTACTGTTAAGGTATGCTGGAGGTACTCAAGTTTAGTGGTGCGACGACTGTTGTTTTTCACTTCCACCACTCCTTTACTACATTGCAAATAACAAATTTTAAATTCTTCCACTCTTTTAGTCTACGGAGGGTATAGGGCAACCAATCTTCACCAAAGGGTATATAGACTCTAACATTGTAATCATCTTGTTTCATTTTCCTTTGAAGGTCACGCCTTATGCCATAAAGAAACTCATAATCAAATCTATTTGGCTCTGGGAGCATATCAACTATGTCCTCTATTATTTGCTCATCGTGTGTTCCAATCGCGGGACAGTGGCCTTTCTGGTTTAGGTCTGCTGCATATTGGAAAAACACCTCCTCAATGTCCCTCTTGTCTTGAAGAGCTATCTTGGGAATTTCGGTATAGGCTCCCTTTACCAACCTCACGGATATTTTTTTATCAATTAAAATTTTTAAGTCTTGAGGAGTGCGGTGAAGGTTGGCTTGTAATGCTACCCCTACGTTTCCGTGCCTTTTATTTAGAGAGATGGCTATATTTCGAGTCAACTCGGTCACACGGGAGTCCTCCATATCTAAACGAATTGTATGTCCGCACACCTTGGCACAGATTGCTATTTGGTTAAGGTGCTTATTACAAATAACAGGCGTAAGTAGAAGCCCTAGTTGGGAGGGTTTAATTGAAATATCTATTTTTTTGTGTCGAAAATACTTAATTATTTGGATGTATTGGTCTTTAGCTTTTTCACAATCTTCTTCCGTCTTGCTTAACTCTCCAAGGTAATCTATGGAAACCTCATACCCCTCTTCCATTAGTTTATTTATTTGGGGCTTGGCAGATTCAAAGTCGTGTCCCGCTATAAATCGCTTTGCTAATGGGTATAATAGATTCATACTGGATTAGCCTGTCTTTTTTCATAAAGTTTTATTAGCTCACGCTTCCCTTCCTCTCCGTAGTAGTGAACAAAATCACTACCGTGAGTATGAAGTCCTGAATCGGAGCTATTTGCAAGGTGAAGGGCAGCTAAATTCCAATTCGGCAAAAGTTTATTTATTTTTATATTCTGCTCGCGGAAGAAGACGGATAGCCAATTTTGTTCATTAAATTCAGTCTCATTATCTGAACTAAAATTTTCGTGCAGATTGTATTTTTGGTAATACTCGCCCCACTCTCCTAACTGGGGAACTTTTTGATAAAAATCTATTATGGATTTTTTATCCGCATAGACAGCCCCTCCATTGTAAAGGGGAACATCACTATCAACTTTGAAGTTATTTTTAAGCCAGTATTTGTGAGCGTGGATTTGTTTTTCATCACCGCTTACGGACATATAGATTCCTCTGTCTTTTGTGCAGTCAAAAATATTTTTAGCATCTTTTTTAATTAAAATATCCAAATCCAGATAAAGCATCTGGTCGTAATCACTATTCACAAAATGATGAAGCATATAAAACTTCAACATATTGCACGCTTGATAGCCTGTAAGACTAGGGGGCAAACAAAGACTTGGGATAAATTCTTCATTTATTTGGTGAAAATCAGCCCCAACTTTTTTCGCATAATGATGAAAGTTTTCAAGGGGGAGCTTCTCCCACGGGCCAACTGTATTGGATATAGCATATCTGAACATCGGGCGTTTAGGTAGAATACCTAGCGAACCTTGCTCCTTGAACCTTTTTACGTCAGCTTTAATTACATCAATGTTTTCCAATGAAAGCCCTCCCCCGCATTTTAGGTGATACGGAAGAGGATTAGCATTGATGGTATAAATGATTTTCTTCACTTTATTATTATTATTTGGCTCTTTTTCATTCCTTTTTGTTTATTAAAAGGAATAATTAAAGTTATCAATATCAATTAAGAAGTGCTTGGAGATTACTTCCCTAGACCAGTTTGAATAATAATCCCTATAATTGTCTTTATTTCTAAAAGCTGCGCTTGAGTTCTTTCTCCAGTCAGTAAATACTTCCGAGTCTTTAAAGTTAAACCTCCCAGATAAGTCGATAACTGCTTCGTTAATATTTTCTTGTTTATAACACTTATCTACTGAAAGACTCCCGTTTAAACTTAATCTCTTGGTATAGGTTTCATAGTATCCCAAATGAAAATCCCGTATCTTTCCGAGAACAAAGCAGTAGTTAACAAACCCATCAAAATTATCTTCTAAATAAAATTCGTGGAATGGAGTTATTTGGGGCAATAGCTCACGTTCTTTTCCAGACGATGTTATATAGTCGTGTTTCCACCCGCCCAAGAAGTTATACATAGAAACAACCCTATCCCAAGGATTTCTTATGATTGAAAATTTAAAATAAGACTTTGGGTCTAATTTATTTTTATTTATTATATGTTCCAAGGAGAACTCTCCAAGAGTATCGTGTTCTTTGTCGTAGGTATTTAAATCTGTTTCATAATCTTGATAGATTTTTGATAAAAGGAAGTGCTTCAAGAAGGTTCCAGCACACTTGGGAAGGTGAACATATATAAATTTGTTAGCCTTACAGTGCATTACTGTTACTCTGGCTTGTTCTGGAAATCGGACGGTCTTAATTCGTGAAACTGCCACTCTTGTTCTTGGGATTCACTTCCCTCTCCTTTTTTATTATTTGGCCCTTTTCCATTCCCCTTTTTTCCCTTTTTTCCTTCCCCTTCTCCCTTCATGAGTTTTCCTGCAACTGGTTGCCCTCCTCGGAGTCGGGGCATCACCCGCTTTTCTAGTTGTTCGTGCAATTCTCTGCTATAAGTTAATCCATACAATCGTGGTTCCACTTTATCTTTCTTATATCCAAAGAATTTAATAAATTTATTTGGCTCTTTTTCATTAGTAGCCTCTAGTAAAACATAAATCTTTCCCTTAAATTTTGTAAATTTATTTGGCTCTTTGATGATAACCCAGTGAATGAGAACCTTGTCTGGAACATCGCCTTCGTGTGCTGCCCAACCTAAAAAGGTAGATATAGATGACCAAAAAATAATAGTAAAGACGCAAAAAGAAGAGATGCAAGCAGTCTTGAGATACCACTTTAAAGTTGATTCAGTTAGCGTCCAGAAGGTTAAGCCTCCAAACACTAATAATAGAATGGGTAATGCTATATTCATTTTGTTAATTTATTTGGGTCTGCTTGTGGGGGGTTTTCAAGTAATAGCTCAGGCGTAATATCGTTGATGTCTTTCACTTCCATACTCTTGCAAGTACCTTTATGTAAACACGCATCATCATATATAGCTTTTTCGATTTCTTCATCAGTCGCATCGTTTGATATATCTATTACTCCCTTTATTGGCAGTATCACGTTATAGCATAGTGTATTTATCTTCATTTGTTTACCTCTGGGGACTTGATTTTCATTAAAAATATCTGGGTTCTTTTCCTTATACTCTTCTCTCCATTTTAACCATTCTTCATAGCTCATTTCATCTTCCACGCTATATACCAAACACCCGCAGCAATTATATAAAAGGGTATTTGCAGTAATAAAAGATATTCAATCATAATTAATAGTGACCTCCCTGACCTCCTTCGGGCGGTAGTTTATCTAAGCTCTTTAGCGTTTTTAAATCGTACCCGTCTTCTTTATCTAAACCCTTTTGAAGAAGCTCTAATATGTAATTTCCAATGCCCTTTTGACTAACCCGTTTGCGGCTCTTTGCTTTTTTGTATGACTCGTCAAACGCTTTATTTGTGTCAAAGGTCATGGTACAACTGCCATCTGGTCGATCCTCCATGCCGTGGATATAGATTTTAGGAAAGTCACTAGACATGACTTCTTCAAGAGTTACGTCATCATCATTTAATTTGATTCCGTTTTTATTTTTCATCATGTAGTTTTCTAGTTTCGAGTTTAGCCTTGTCCATTTTGACTTCATCCTCGATGTCATCGAGTTTGTCGGAGAACCAATCTTCAAATTCAACAGTCGAGGCGTCTATTACCTCATGTTTTTCAATGTCTTTCATTATCATTTCTAATTGAGACTTAACATCTTCCTCTGTTTCTCCAAGGATGGTAATTGGGTCTTCGGTGTAACCGCTGATGCCACCATTATCATTATAGAATACTTCATGGACGCTATACCATACGGCGTCGTCTTTCTTGTGTTTAACTATTCTATTATTCCACATAACTATTATTTCCCTTTAAAATCCACTTTTACATAATCATCTCTTTTATCAAGTGATATTGTTCTTTTATGAGCAAAGGTTACATTGTAGCCACCTTTACTTATCCAGTCTTTAGTAAAGGTCAAGCCATTGTTATTTCTTTCAACCTCTGTTTTCTGTAAATAAAAGTCATTTTTTTGTAAATTCTCAACCGCATCTCTGAACTCTCTTTTTCCCATCCCCCCGTTCACGCCCCCAGCGTGAATATACTCAAATGTAATATTATTTATTACTAAATTACTAAAATCAGTTTTAGAGACGATCTCACAGTCACAGCCTTCTGCATCTATAAAAAGATGTTCGATTTCTATGTCCGGCTGCACATATTTAAGCATAAAGGTGTTTAGTGTGAAGCACGGAACTCTAACTTTTTTTATTTCTTCTTTTTTATGTCCAAGAACCTCCGGAAAACTATATACTTGCCCATCGTCTTTTGAAAGGCTTGATCTAACTGAAGAATGATATGAACGTCCTGTTTCGTAATTACTATCAAAAAACATATCAACGTCACCATCGTAATAGGTTATCGCTATAGAAAAAATCTCTTTATTTTTTAGATTTTTATATTGCTCTTCAATAAGTGGTTTTGAGTATGTGTTTGGCTCGACAAAGTAGACATTATAATTATCAAATCCATTTTTTTGCAAATATGAAAAAACTTCATCATCACCATCCGCAGTCCCTATTTGGATTATTGTTTTCAAATCACTTCTTATTCTCCATCTCTTGCTCTGCTTCTTGCTCTGCCTTCTTAACCTCTTGGGCTTGCAAGAAATTCCTCATTGCTCGCATCATTTCAGACTTCTTTGCTTCGAGGACTTGAAGGCGACGGAGGTTACCTTTTTTTCTCCATTGTCGGGCGCTTTGGCCCCTTTTGTAATGTTTTGATACTGGCATTTTATATTTCCTCTCTTTCTTTTTCTCTTTTTCTTCTCATATAATCCCTTTTCTGTTTTCTTCTTCTTTCTGGATCTCTCTTGTCGTAAGCCGCCCTCGCACTTTTGAGGGCCGCTTTTCCCTTCTTGGTTTTAAAATACTTTTTGTGCTTCTCTGGCATTTATTTAGCCTTTTTTCGTTTGTTTTTATTTGGCATTTATTTGTTTGATTTTGTTAAAGCCCCATTCGTAAGCGTCTTCTGGGGATAGGAAACTATTGCACTCTTCTGTAATCCAAGATATTTTGCCCTTTTTGTAAATGGATACCACCCAGCATTCGTTTCCAGCACGAGCCAACGGAGAGCAGGAAATCCAGTATTTACCCTTTAAGTCAAAAAGCTCTTTCATGGTATATCGTCCACTATACACTAATTTTTCGTTTCGATCCTAAACCCGATTTTTTCGGTTTTTAATATTATTTGGCCCTTTTTCTTTCCTTTTTCTTCTTCTTCTTCTCTGCTGGTGTTAGCTTGGAGGGTTTCTTTACTTCTTTTTTTCTTTTCTCTTTGTTAGCCATAATTATTCCTCAGTAGCACTTCTTCTGAAAATGAATAGGAAAATTTGGTATCCCCTTATAAAGGCAAAACTCATTGAACCTACTAAAGTTCTTAAATAAAAAATTAGTTTCTTGCAAGAGATAAAAATCAATTAACGCCTCCTTGGCTATATTTATTTTGCCATACTCTTCCTCTTTTTTTAGGTCTGCATCGGTGGACTTTTCCCCTTTTTCGTGACCAGTACCACAGCCCGCAGGGGCAAAATATCTATCTGTGACTATAGACTGGGGGTACTCTTTTTGGAATAGATCAACAAACTGTTTAGAGTCAGAGGCAACAAAAAACTTATAATTTTCATATGCCTTGAGAAATGACCATGAAGATTCAAAAAGAACATAGTCAATTCTTTCCTTAAAAATATCAAAGATACTCCCGATAGGACTCCTTTCTCCATGAAACCTATCGGAGTCACCTTTTTTCTTGGGCGGAAGGACTTCTCCATTAGAGCAGCGAGCGTGAACACCGATCACATAATTCCCTGCAAAATGAGAGTCAGTAAAAGAATCTAACGAAGAAAGGATAGACTCATGGGGGATAATCCTTTTAAAGTTTCTATAAAACCCCTTTAGGTCTTCATCTGACTTTGAGGCGTCTCTAATTTTTAGAATCTTAGGGGCCTTAGAAGCATGCTTCTCCGCATCTTTTTTATTAGCATCAATCTCTTCTTCGTCAGTGATAACCTTGATATCCGTATCTATCCCTGAAAAGTATTCATTAAATGAGTTTTTACGATCTTTGCTTAGCCAAGCACCACGAAAGTCGATCAGAATATCTTTCTTGTTTTCTTCACAGTATAAAAGCGCACAGGTTAGGTGCCATAAGGTGTCTCCCCATCCGGTATCGCGAGTATAATGATAATAATTACTCATTTATTCCTCAGTTTCCATTCTTTTTCTGACTATTTTTTCTGCATTTATTTGCCATGCGGAAAATTCTTCTTCGCTCATTGCCTCAAATTCTTCTTCTGTCAGGGCTTCACCTTCATAGAGCATCATTTCAACCTCAAAGTCTGTAGGATATCTATGTGTATGTCGTTGATCGGGGGATATTTCACCCATCAAAACAACTCTGCGTTCATCTGGTTCATTGTTCATAATTTTAATAAGCCCTTTAATTGCTCCCAAGTATCTTCTAGTTCGTGGTCTGTATTAATCATATACTTAGGATTACCAATTTCAAAATCTTCTACATGATACTGTCTCCTTAGTTCTCTCTTACTATTTAAAAAAATTTCAATTATTTGGTCTTGGTTGTTATTTTTTAGTTCTTTTCGTAAGCTATCGTAAGGGTTTACTAGGCACACTATTACATCTGTTCCTTCTTTTACAGGGCGACCCTGAATACTGTTCCCTCCGTCTGTTTTACAGTAAATCGCAAACCACTCGTTTTGTGCTGATTTTTTATTTAGATAGGTGGCCACAGCATTTGCGTTCCTAATGTTTTCCTCGCGGCCCTCTTTTCCATAATTCTTATTGGTAAACATTTCCCTGAACTCATCTCCGTCAATAATAAATGGAGTGTTCAAGTGTTCTGCCAGCAATTTACCCAAGGTGGTTTTGCCTGACGCTGGTTGTCCGTATAATACATAAATCACAGCTTATTGATCTCCGAACTCGCTTTCTTGGTGGACCGTTGTTCTGGGTCGTATCGTTTTTTCCAACTCCCTGCACCTTTTCTTGCACGTCTCCCACTGCTTCTGTCCGTGCCTACTTCTGTATTCCTCCCACCCATCCAAAAAAGACTGTGCTGACAATGGGGGTAACGTCCCCGTCACAAAAATCTTCCAACAGAGCCTTACCCTAGTCCAAAGACTCATTTTATTTTCATCAAATAAATTCATTTTAGACCTATGAATTTAGACAATCCAATACCAACCAAAAGAGTTATCACTATTGATGCTACAAACCCTATAAATGCAATCATCGTTCTGGGTTTGCTGATTGCATACCTACCGCTCCAGATGGTATTCCACTGCCGCCTGTTGTGCCTCCGCCTGTTGTGCCTCCGCCGGTTGTGCCTCCGCCGGTTGTGCCTCCGCCGGTTGTGCCTCCGCCGGTTGTACCTCCGTTATTATTAGTCTGGATAAAACCGTGTCTACCCAACCTGAGATTAAGCCTGTATTCTCTATACGTTGTAATTTGTTGCCGTTGTTGGGGCATCAAGCGCAAATTAAGCCTAACCGATGTACCCCCCACTTGTACTTGGCTTCCTTGTGAGTATCCATTATTAATGGTGGTAGCTGTTAGCGTCGCCACGGAGCCTCCTTGTTGCTGCCCGCCTTGTTGCTGCCCGCCTGAATTTTGGATTTGATTCGACCCGTTGAAGGGGATCGTCTGAGCCATCGCGTTACCGACTAGGGCAAGGGTTGCAAGACTGATTATAAAGTTCTTCATTTATTCTCCTAGTGGACTTACCAGTCGTGCTGGCAATTCATTAATCTCTATTACGTTGCCGTTCTTGTCAGTTTTAAAGCGAAAAGCAGTTTTTTCTTCCCCTGTCGTACTAAAGACCCTTTCTTTGATAACTATTTCTTTAAATGGTTTTATTTTAATTAGTTTAATTATACCCTTTGTAGGAGTATCATCCCTTTTTGAGTAAACATGGATAGTAACAATGTTTTCTCCCTCTAATACTCCGCGAAATGAAACAATCTCCTCGTTGAAAGCGACGACTGATCCTTCTTGTCCTTCTTGTAGACTGTTATTTCGACGTTTGCCCAAGGCATCGTGGTCTAGACTGATCAAACTACCTTGACCTCCCTCCCTATTGTTGAAGCTTACAACATGACCGGAAGCGGATTGAACATAGATATCTAAATCGTCTTCGCTGTTACCGTCCCATGTTAATACCACTTCGTAGAGAACATTTGGGGGTCGTGCCTTAGTTTTTTTCTCTTCTGTTTTGAGCAAAAACAGGATAGCAACCAACATCAATAGACAACAAAAAAGTACATCAATGAATGGCCTAAACGAAAAGAATTTTTTATGCCCTCTGTTAATCATTCTTCATATTTTTCTATTTCCCAGTAGAGCGATACTACAACAGCTATACACCAAAGCATTAATGACTCGGTGTAATCACTGACCTTTTTCATTTTATTCCTCTAATTTAAATCTTAGAATCATTAACTGCACCTGTAGCGGAAGACTAAAGATGATGCCGCAAATGGTAGTGTAAAAAGCCGTGTTTAGTCCTGTTTTTAGTCCTGACACTATGTCGGTAATCTCGCTCCCCTCATTTAGTGAAGTGGCAGTTGCCACGCAAAGGCCAAAAACTGTTCCCAGTAAACCAAGGGTGAAAAAATGCTCTGCCGCAAACCAGCCGACTTCAGCCCTCTTTGATAAATGTCTTCGGGCCTCTTTTTCTTTCCCCTTCTTCATTTTATCAGACAAAAAGCATAGCCTTCCGACAGTAGCGGAGACGGCCACATACAGTACCATAATAACAATGGTTAGGTGGCTAACGTCACTCTTAACCATTAATGAAATTGCACCCTTTGTTTCTGCAAAGAACACTCCGGTTAAAAAAACTGCGTTAACTAAAAACCATTTTATAAAAGTTGTCATAATAAATTATTTCTTTTTCCACTTGTCTATATGTCCCCTTGTTTTTCTATCACACCATGCTCTCAAGACAAGGGCACCGATAAGGTTGGCAACTACAATTATAATCGCTATTTTCATTTAATCACCTCATAAGTCGGGGGGCGGCAAAAAACCCTCATATCCATCAGCTGGATCATCTCCCCCCTCATCCTCTTCGTCTTCGTCACTATTATCTCCATGAAGAAAAGAAAAGTCAAAATATTTTAAGGGATCTTCTAAGTCACCGGAGGGAAAAGTCACCTCAAAATCTTCTTCTTCGTCAAGAATCATTAAATTAATATCATTATTACCGCTAATTCTTGATAGATAATCCATGAGGCAGCCATGACAGGCTGTTATTTCCACACTAATATCATCATCTTCAGAGGCCGCTTCTTCGGGGACATAAAAAAAACAAAGCTTTTTGGCAAAAAAAAGGACTTTGTAGTCAGCAGCACAGTAAGTTATGTTACACAGATCACATGAGATATCTTCTGGTTTTATTTCAAGAAACGCAGGTCTGATAAGCTGAACTAAAAACATTATTCATTGGGCGATCCGTAGCTAAAAACCTTTATTTCATAAATAGATTCATTTTGAGTAACTTCTATGTACTTTTTGGCCTTTTCCTCAGAGGTAAAGATACCTTTTATTTCGCCCCCATCTTTCCATAGGACTAAGAACAGGTCACTGTGAAGGGTGCTTATCTCTCTAGATTTCTCGATGCGAGGCTTCGCTTTTATGCCTGTGCCTCTGGGCGTCGTACTAGAGCTAACTGGAAAGATTGTAAATGCCACTAAGAGGGTGACAAAAAATCCCAAGACGAAAAGTACAGGAGTGACCTTGAGTAGCTTCACTTTAGATTATTTGGTTTCAAACCTTTCAACTTTATTTAAGAAGTTGCGAGTAAATTTTCTTTTGTCCACTGTCTTTAGGGAGACTCTGTTCTGTCGCTTGGTTGAAGAGGCACAAACTTTTTCAATTTCAACTGAGCCATTTGAGTTTTCGACGATTGTTACTTGATATTTTTTAGTCATATAAATATATACAGTATCGACGCTAAGGCGTCAAGGGGTTTTTATCAATCTAGCAATATCATGACGGCCCGCATTTATAAGAATAAATTGAGTCATGCAAATGTTGCCGTCACAAGTTACGAAGTGATCTAGGGTTAAGTCTCTGATTTCTGTGGAGTCCATATCCCGAGCGGCTTCGTCATCTGGGGAGATTACAAACTTATCATGTCTACCGTTTAAAAAGTTCTCGATAGCCATAGTCATAGCCTCAATACACATATCACTCTTTTTCTCGAAGACTTTTCCCTCCACCTCTACGATGGTTGTCCAGTTTCCGCATCCGACTTCAAGTTTTATTGCCATAATCTGTTTTCCCGAGCCTCGATCTTAGCTGTCAAGAGTGCTCGTTTCTTTTGTTTATACTTTTTGGTGCTTGGCTTTTCATAGAAGCGACGATCCCTCATCTCTCTTATCGTGCCTTCTCGCATCATTTTCTTTTTAAGTTTTTGAAGAGCTTTATCTACGCTCCCACCCTTTCCTACATAAACTTCACTCATATTATTTATATTGTTTTACAAACCCTTCAGCTTCTGCATAAGTCATACACTGACATACTTGCTGCAATAGGTCCTGTGCTTCTTTTTTTGTAAGGTAAACCGTTTTTTCTTTATCTTTACCAAAGATAATCCCAGTTTCTGTTTGTTCTTCGTGTTTTTTGTCGTGACCTATGACCACTCTTAGTTTAATTTTGTTTTTCATTATGTAATTTTCTACGGCGAATACCAAAATGACTTCTCATATCTACAACTTGGCGAGGGGTTTTATTTGGTAAGAACCTTTCGCTCATCTCTTTGTGGGTGTAATTTGACCCGTGCTCAAGCAGTAATGCTCTTTCATTCTCACTCCAGACAGGTTCTTTTTTGAGTCCCATGTCCATTTTTTTCTGATTAACCTGAATGGGGGTAAAGTTTGGGAAAAACTTTTGAGACAGTTCTCTCTGGTTGTACTGAGAGTAGTTGTCCTTTAGTGTTTTCTCTTGTTTTTTTGACCAAATTCTTTCAAAGGGTTTTTTTTGTGTTGTCATATCAATTATTTTCTACTCTTTTAAGTTTAAACTTTTTCATTAATTCACTAACGCGTAAAATCTCAATGCCTACTTGGGTGTTTACTTCGTCGGTGTCTATTGTCACCATCCCTCCGTCATCATCATTGTACACCATGACCGCTCCCACAGTCCCTTGCGGCGGCGCTACATAAATATACATAGAGTCAGAGCTTTCATCGTAGGTAATGCGATTTTCAAAGTCATACTCAAGGTACTTGTCGTGGTGGGGTTTACTTTTCATTAAGGTTAATCTTTTTATTAAATTTATTATAAATAAAGTCTCTAGCTCTTAAAACTTTATAGTATCTATTGTTATTTGTAATAGTGTGAAAAGCACACATTTTTTTATCATCGTCTATGTGGCAGCCACTTTTGAAAAAAGATGAAATTTTTTCTGCTTTTGGCAAATCCTTTTTATAAACGGCAAACAAAAAGTCTGTATAGTTCGAGCTTATTGATTTATTTTCCATTATTTAACTACTTTTTTAAAGTGAAAACCAATAAGTCCATCCATGCAGAGAATGACTCATCGACGGGTTGAATAGACCTCCCGTTATGCCAGAGGTAGCTATCATCAATTATCAACATTGTCCCTGCATCAAGCGTGGCCTGTAAAAAGGGCGTTTCGGTTTTGTGTGTAGACAGGAGGGCCTCTCCCCCAATGATATTATTACGATCAACCCCTATCATGGCAACTCGGTCATACCCGTCTTGATGCCACCCTTCGGGAGATAGTTGTGTTGCTCCCCCTTTACAGTTTACCCTTATTTGATGAATGTCAAATTCATATTTAACTGATTTGTCTAGGGGCGCAAGAAAAATTCCAATCATCTCTTTCATTACTGAAGAAGATAAAACAGAAGGGTCTATGTTAATAAATTTCCTAGATTTTCCTCCTTGGTGTTTGTTGTACTTTTCACTCTGCGAAAATTCTGAAATATCTAATGGGGTTATTTGAAGGTCATCAAGGGAGGGGAGCCAGTGTGACTCCCAAAAAGCTTCAACCTTGGAGTATTTTCTTAAACGATATCCGCCGTCGGCATGGTTCGTCGCGGGTAAATCATTAAATGATTTTTTTATTTCACTCAGCAGGTCTGGATCAATTTTTGTTATTTGTAGTATCGTGTTTGTCATACATTCTTTCCAAAGACTTCGTTTGATTGCTGATTCACTCTAATAAAAGTAGCACACTTTGGCATATCTTTCAATCTTTTTGCTCCTATATAAGTACAGGTTGAACGGATGCCGCCAAGTATATTTTCTATCGTGTTTTTAATAAGTCCACGGTGCTTTATCCTTGTCGTCTTTCCTTCCGAGGATCGGTAGCTGGCAACCCCGCCGTGATACTTGTTCATAGCTGTGTCAGAGCTCATTCCATAAAATGTTTTATATTTCTCCCCATCCACTATTTCTTCTTGTCCAGCAGATTCCGTATGTCCAGCCAGCATACCACCAAGCATAACAAAATCAGCACCAGCAGCAAAGGCTTTGGAAACGTCTCCAGCACATGTGCAGCCACCATCAGCCATAATATGCCCACCGACGCCATGAGCAGCGTCAGCACATTCGATGACGGCTGAAAGTTGTGGATAACCCACGCCAGTCTGAATCCTAGTAGTACAAACAGAACCACCTCCAACACCGACTTTGACAATATCTGCTCCACTTAATAATATCTCCTCTGTCATTTCGCCAGTGACAACATTCCCCGCAATGATAATAAGCGCGGGGTGTTCGTCTCTGACTCGTTTAATAAAGTCGCAAAACCTTGATGTATAGCCATTAGCTGCATCAATACATACGAACCTAGTGTGATAAAAGTTCCATGTAATATTATTAAGATAATCTATATCATCTGCCTTATTTGGGTCATACTTAATACCAATGGAGGGCGAGATATGGTCGTAAATTCTGCTCTGCCAATCATCTGCGCCTCGTTCGTACGACCAGTTCTTTGAGTTAGCTTTCCTGCTTTCTGGTGTCTTATAAACTCCGTAGCCGTCCAGTTTATGTAGCCATTTTTTTGCATCGGAGTGCTTACTAATACAAGTCAGCATATGGTATTGAGCAAGAGCCTTCGCTGTTTCAAACGTGCCAACCGTATCCATATTTGCCGCGACGATGGGGATACCCTTCCAGCCATAAGCCTTAGGGTCTGAGCCTTCGCCGCCAGCGTTTTTGAAAGTAAACTCGCGCATTAAATCAACATCATTACGAGATGTCAATTCTGAACGCTTGGGACGTAGAAGAACATCCTTGTAGTCTAGCTTTATTTCTGACTCAATTCGCATATTTTTCGTGCATCCCTGCGTGTATTTCGGCATGACAATTTCTGCATACCAAGATAGTGTTGTCTGCTTCTTTCTTTAAATTTTTAAGACTTAAATCTCTTCTTGATGATATAGTGAAGTTTTTTTTATTAACGTGGTGAAAATCTAGTGCCCAGTTACATGCTGCGTAACCACAGATACAGCACTTTCCCCCTTTGTATTCTACAAGAGCAGCTTTTTTCTCTCTTTGTCGAGCAACTGTACCTTGGGATTTTATTCTGGATTCGATTGACATGAGTTTTGTCTAAAATAGTAGTGTTATTATCTCTAGTTGTCAAGCCAGCTTAGATACCCATAGATATTCATGACTGTAATAATTAATGACATTACCATTGTAGAGTATGCTTTCTTGTGGTAGGAGTATAATCCCACACCCAAGTTCCCAGCTATCCACACCAGCCACGAAGATAGAAGGTGGTTAGCATTTAAATAATAGCCAAAAACCACAAGAAATGCCCCAAGCCACCCTATTAGTTCAAAGGCGTTGACTTTCGTAGCTCTCTCTGAAGAGATTTTTTTCAAGTTCATAACAGGATTTTAAGATGTCTTCTTCTATGCCTAATTTAATTCTTATATAATAGGGGGTGGAAGTGAGATGATGTCTGAAATCAACCTTAGATAGATCACTTGGGCATTTAGAGCCAGCCATAACAGCATTATAAAAAACGAGTCTTTCGTCTTCACCAAACTTGTAGCCTTCTGGGTAAAGATACTTGGCGCAAAACATAAATAAGTTTCGCCTCCACCGAGCCATCCTCTTAGTGCTTCCCATGGTGTAGCCAATTACAAATGCCTCATCTTTTACGCCCAAGCCTCGACCCAGTGTCGCGTGAATACAGTCGTGAGTAAATAAATCAACCGCGCCCCCAAAAAGTGTCGCCGTTTTGTAACTTGGGTTTTCAACCAACTTTATGATAAGTGGAACATCGCTTTGATTGAGCGAGAAGGGGGACATTTCCTCAAGGATAGAATCTAGAGTATAATTTGACCCTTCACGCACAGAGGGGGCTTCCCAAAGCTCTGCTGGTTCTATTTCTTTATAGGCCTTCAATTATACATTTAATGGTTTTTAAGTGGAGCATCTTTTCATACTCCTCCTCTGATTCATATCTCTGTGCATTGAAACAGGACTCTCTGATTGATTTCTCGACAACCTCTAGCAGTTTGTCTTTGTGCTCTCGTAGTACCTGTAGCTTTTCAAGATCAGTCATAAGTGTCGCTGTACTCGTTAAGGTGTCGGTAGATTTTTACCACCTTCTCTCGGTAGGAGTCCACTTTAAGAATCTTATAATGTTTATTTTTAACACCACGATTCCACGCCTCCTCGTTTTTAAGGATACGGTCTACAGTCTTATCGAATTTGCTTTGTTGCTTCATTATCTCAGTTCCTTTTTAATAAGTCTCCACCTATCACTGTCTATTTCTTTTTCTCCAGAGTCAATCATCTTCAACATATCCACGACTTCTTCTATCGTGTCGTAAATATAGTGGTGTGGTAGCATCCCCATCATCCATAGTGGTGTTTTGCTTTTCCCTCCCTCCATACTTATGAAGATAGGTTTTTTCATTCTCACCGCTGTAACAATTTCTTCTGCGCTTCCCCAACTTGCCACCTCTGGTACTAAGTGGGCTACGATAAAGTCGCTTCTGTCAACAAGGTTTAAATCGTAACTACGTATTCTTTTCATCCTCTCTGCAACGTCACTGTAAAACCCAAGCTCCATGTCTCGCTGTACTTTTTCGCGAGTCTCTTCGCCCTCATCTACATCTTTTACGAAGGGTTTTTTATATGGGTTGAAGATAGTTGTGCCAAGAGGTAGTAGTTCTTCTTCGACATAATCACGCCAGTCTCTCCCCTCGGCATACTGCATATGCCCTACGAGATAGGTACGCGTTTTCCATAGTAGATTATCTTTGTTGTTTTGATTTTGCACGGGCAATGACTCTTTTTTTTACTTTATTTAAAACGATCCTAGACCAGATGGTATACCTTTTAGAGCCTTGAACTGAGTCGCCTGTCGTAGACACCTCTTTTTCAATTTCACCAAGGATATTAAGTACCTCATCTAACCCAAAGTAAATCATTTTATTATATTAGTCAAGTAAAATCGTCATACAGAAATTTCTAGTTTTTCTAGATTCTTACTGAAATCTTCATATGGGATGTCGCTGTAGGATAGGTTCTTCGGGTATTGCGTATAGTGATCTCGATCCTGATCTTTATCACCATCAAAAATACCTTCAGCCATGAGGGAGGCTACTGAAGAAATTGGAAAAGCCGTGGCTCTTTGCATAGCTGTAAACCCTGTGGTGTTACCGTGCGGAATCAAGATTTCTTTATCATATTTAATATCCCCTCCTTTAACAGTGATCTTCATAAAGACCACATCTCCGAAGGGTTGAGGGGGACATCCCTTTTCAAAAATAGCGCCAAGGGTTTTATCATCTACCTTGGCGTGTCTAATTAAGAATCTAACTGCCTCACAGTGGCCTTTGTATCTTAATGTCTTGTAGGAGCAGTCCTTGACTCCTCGTCTCTTCATGGTTTCAATCGTGTGGGACGCTCCCCCACTCGTAAAAAAGGCTTCCATGTCTTCGTTTATAAGATCAAAGTGGACTTCCTCTAACCCCTCCATGCCTCGCTCCTCATGGATTTCACCGTTCAGAAGTACCTTACAGTCATCCTTGTACTCATTTACAAGGCCATCGGTAGACCATGAGCAAATATAATTGAAGGGCGGGTTTGCATCGAAGCAAGCTGGGAGTCCTCCTACCATCATTTTAACTGAATCCACCTCACAATGGAGTTGAGAGTACCCATGCTCTGCCATAATGTTAACCCAGCCGGGTGCAAGCCCCAAGTCTGTCATAATGGGTTTGGTTGCTCGCTCTTGGGCATAATCATTTATAGATTGGGACACGTCTACGCGACCACCAAGATCGCAGTAGCGAATATGGTTATCAATGCAAAATTCAGCCAAGGTTTGGTTTTGGTGATACGGGAGGCTGCTGATTACAACATCAACGGCTTCAAACTGGGTGAGTAACTCTTTGTAGTCGCGCTCATCGCAATTATAGAAGGTTCCCTCCTCTTCTTGCTTAATGTGGTGTCTAAAATTATTGGCCGCATCACTGCTAGAGTCAATGCCAACAACATAATACCCAAGTTTAGACATGGCGTACGATATGGCTGTACCCATCCTACCGATTCCAAAAACAGCTACCTTTTTCATATTTTTTATTGCTCCCTTTCTCTTTCTCTTTCTCTTTCTTTTCTCTCCGCTGCACCACACGCAGCCATGAAGTTAAAAGTTTTACCCATAGAGTCTAGCAACCACGTTTGCTCCTCTGGATTATTTTCATAATAATTACTCCTGATAATCTCTTGTCCAACTTTTTCTTTAAAGAAGATTAGGTCTTCTTTTTCTTTCATAAAGGACTCTAAAGTGAGCCGTGTTTGTGTCTGTGGGGTAAAGTAAAATTCCTTTTCAGAAACATTGGTATAATGAGCAATCATGAGGAGGCACTTTTTGCCCTCTACTGTTGTGATCTTTGTTTTTCCCCGCTCAAGGAAAAAGGATTCCTCGCATACGTGATCTTCGTTTCTGAATTTGTGTCGATTTAGGTAAGATTTTTTAAACCCAAGGATATGAGTTGGGTTTCTTAACTTCACGTGGGCAATTGTTTTGTCGTGCTTTAAGTCATATACATACAGGTCATCCAAACATGCTACTTCATATTTTTTAGGTGTTAAGCTTTTTACTATGTGACTTACACATGTCGCTGGATAAAAATCATCATCATCCATTTGGACAATTATTTCCCCTTTCGCAAGGGAGCAGAGCTTGTTTCTTTTTTTTCCAATAGACAATGGGGTTTTGCTTTTTGAATGATGGTATTTAATTCGCTTGTCTGTAGGTAAATGTCCCTTCATGGAGGGTCCTCCGTCCTCGTAGACCAGAAGCTCCATTCTATTTTGTGGATAAGTTTGTCTATAGAAATTTCTAAGAACATTTTCTGTAAAAAATGCCCTGTCTCGAGTCGGAACAATTATAGATACAAGTGGTTTTTTCATTACTCCTTCCATTCTACCTGAATTAGGTTCTCTCCAAAGAACTCTCCCGTATACCTCACCGCATCCATTGGATCAAACTTTTTGCAAGTGTAAATATCAATGGAAAAGAAGGGCGGTTTTCTGTCGTCCCATCCATAAATGTGCATTCCGCTTTCTTTCCAGTGCATATACGCGCACCACCCGTAGTGGGAATCATAGTTGCAGACGGGGGATGTCACCGCTGTCATGTTTAAGACCTTGGTTACCTCCTCACAGTAGCGAGTCATGTCTTCGGGTTTGAAGGCATTGTGAAGCGTCCCTTCGATTATAATTCGCTGTCGGCAAATGTCTGGTGCTAAATCTTTCCAACTCATAACTCTTCTATCCTTTTTGATTTGTCATCTATCACTAAATCACAAGCTGGCTTAATATATTTTCCTTTAGAGCCGGTAGATAGGTCATGAAATTTACAACCCCACGATTCCAGCTGTCTCCAAGTGAATTCATAATAACATTTACCAAGTGATATAGATTTCTGAGAGCCGCCTCGGGCGGTCCAATAAATAACGTACCATCCTTCATCATATAATTTATTTATTTTATTTATATTTTCCTGACTAGGCTCAGCAAGGTCGTACCGTCTTTTGTCAGGGTAAAAGCAAATGGTTTCATCAACATCCACTAACACAACCTTTCTGTCGTCAGAGGAAAACTTTTTGGATTCATGAAAGTTCATGTCTTCTGCAAGTTGATTGTACATCTGCGCTTCTGGGTGCTCGCTCATTTTCCCCTTGCCTTCTTAGGGGTCTTTCTTTTAGGCTCTGTCCTTTTGGGTGCTTTTGACCTTTTCTCGGGTAATATTGCACGAATTTCGTCTACGAGTTGCATTTCTAGCCCCTCATCCGCACTGATCCACCAGTCTTTTCTGTCCCAGTTTCTTTTTATCTTTTGTTTAGTTAATCTAGATCGAGCCGTGAAGATATCAAGGATCCGGCCCTCAATGCGCTTAACAAACTCAACTTCGTCTTCCACTTCATAAGTTTTACCGAAGGCCCCAAAAGCTGCTCGGTGGATCATGATCCATGCTTGTCCTCCAACCCATCGGGTGTCGCCGGCTTGGAGCAAGATTCCTGCCATAGAGGCAGCCATGCCAAGTGTTCCGGTGGTTATGTGGTGGCCTTTATTTCTTAGGTCTTGAAGGAAATCAAATAATTCAAATCCATCAATGATGCTTCCTCCGGGGCTTGAAAAAATAATTTCAATATTACACTCAGGAGTAATCCTAGACCACTCTGTTAACCTCCTTATACACCCGCTAACTGTAGACTTGTTTACCTCGCCACCAAATCGATAAAGATGATTGCGCTCATCGGATGCCGCTGCTCGCCTGTGTTTCCTCTCTTCGTCGCCGGCTTCAAGCATCGCTAGCGTCGCTTCTGATTCAGCCTTAGCGGCTTCAGCTAGTGTCTTGCGAGTTTCTGCTTCCGTCTTTGCGATTTCTGCGGCAACTTCCTTTGAGCTTCTGAGGTCTGAATTTTCTTTTTTCATAATTAGTTTTTATTTATTTCATTCCCTGTGGAAAGGTTAATGTGTCTGCATGGTTTACTGTCCAGCTTATTTCGTGAGTAACTGCTCGGACGGTTCTTGCTGCGCTTGGAAAACCGTTGCCAGATTTTTTAACACCCCCAAAAGCCATGTGTGACTCAGCGGCTATTGACCCCCCGTTCCAGTAAATCATTCCAGCATCACACTCATCTCGGAGGACCCTCGCCTTCCTGAAGTCATTGGTAAGGACACCAACGGCGAGGCCATACTCGGTATCGTTGTATATCCTGATCGCATCTTCTAGCGTGTCGAACGGGATGATTCCAACGTGTGGACCAAACACCTCGTTACGTAGATAGGAAGCTTCGGGCCCTCGCCATTCACTCTGATAAATCATGGGAGTACTGAAGTAGGTCCCATTCTCGCCAGTATAAACAGGGGGGAGTAGAACTGTTGCCTCGGGGTCATTAAATACCATCGAGTTGTAAAGTCGAACCTTGCTGAACCCCTGCTGGTTGATTAGTGGCCCATAATAAACCTCCTCGTTTGGGGTAACTTCCTCCCAACATATAGCGGCTGGGGTGCCACATGTGCCGATGTTCTTTTTAAAGGGATTACCTGTTTTTAGTTCTGAAGCCTTCTCTGTAAATTTTTTACAAAATTCATCGTAGACTGTCCTTTGTACAATCATGCGACCAGAGGAAACACATCTTTGTCCAGATAGTTTAAAAGCACTGGCAACTGCGGCCTCAACAGCTAAATCCATCTCTACGTCATCAAATATAATACAGGCAGATTTACTACCTAATTCACAAGAGGTAGTCTTGTTCCAAGATTTAGCAGCCACTGTACGAATGTGTTGTCCGACATCGGCAGAACCAGTAAAGCAAATATGGTCGATATCAGCATGAACCAACCCGTCACCAGTATCGCCACCACCGTGCACCAAATTAACGACTCCATGTGGAAGGCCAGCTTCCTCATAGATTTCCACAGCCATTTGAGTTGACATCGGAGCGTCTTCACTTGGTTTTATTACAATCGTGTTTCCTTCTACTATGGCTGGTGCGGCGTTCCAGAACATTCCAATCGCTAAAGGAAAATTAAAAGGCGTTACAATAGCTATTACACCCTTTGGCTTCCTAAGCATGTAACAATCTTTATCTTCAATTTCGGAAGCAATAGCTTCGCCATGAGAGTAACGCCCAGAACCAAAAGCAAATTGAGCCATGTGTAGAGCTTCATTTACTTCCGCTATTGATTCGTTATAATTCTTTCCTGTTTCAAGAGATATAGTTTTTGCTAACTCTTCTTTTCTTCGCTCAATTATTTGAGCAACCTTATTCATGTAATCAGATCGTACAAATCTGCTTACCTTTCTCCATTTTAAAAATGTCTCCCGCGCGACATCCACGGCCCTGTTGACATCGACATCTTCGGTTTGGGGAAACAGACCCAGAATTTCACCTGTGGCGGGGTTGATGTTGGTATAGGTTTCCCTTGTGGTTTCCCATTCTCCGTTAATATAGTTTTTACCTTTAAACATTGTCATCCCTTACTCTTTTGTGCTTTCCATTAAGGCTTTTACGTTCTCCTTGCAAAATCCGTCTCCTTCTCTATCGATTAGCTCATAAATCACCCCTGTCAATTCGGATGGCTTCGTGAAAACCTGAACAAGTCCGGGGCAACTCATGGGTTTCTCTGAGTAGAACTCAGCATACCCTTCTTGCTTCCATTTTTCCATAGTTTCTTCAACATCTTCTACTTCGTAAGCCATGTGATGTATGCCGCCAACACCACCTCTTTCGTCCACCCAGTCTCCAACTATGGAGCCTTCAGGCCCGTCGCTGATAAAGATTTCGGGGGGAGCATGGTATTCTAATTGATTTTCTCTCTCCGTGAGGTGATAGGGCAGTGTCCAAAGCTTGGGACTTTCTGCGCGATTTTCAGGAGGAGTAAGAGCTATGCAATCTGCCTTACTGCCGTCCTCAAATTCAATCTGGAACTCTGTGCCCACGTCATACCCAAGGGTATCGTGAAGAAAATCAACCGTTTTAAGACGATCTTTTACCCTGTAAGCTATGTGGTCGAGTCTCATGATATATAATTGTATTAATTCAAATATTTTTTTTCTAATAATTCTATAGTTTGTTCATCAGATGTGACATTATGGTATGTTCCTTGTCCTTCTATAAGAATATCATTAGCAATCGAGTAATCGTTTCCCCCCTCGTGGCATTTGTCTCCAAAAAATACCATTTTACTTTTTAAAGTCTTCCTTATCCACTTACTAGCCTGCGACTTATCTTGTCCCTTTGGGTAGATGTCAATACTTATTTGACCACCAATACATGCATCTAAATCAGGCCAATCAAGCTTTATCGTTAGGGCTAGTTGTTCTCTGTCTTTATTCTTTTTGTCCCATTCATAATAAATTTCTCTTAACTCAGGCACCGCTTCCCTGCCTATAATAGAAAAGTTAACCATCCCTGTTCTCTTTTCTCTGAAGTTTTTTCCTTTGGGGGTAAAGTGGGAGCTTTTCTGAAGCTGTGACAGGTAGCTTAAGAAGTCAGGATTCGGTGTCCAATCATTCTTGTATATCAATTCATCGTTCATCCATAGTTCGTTTCCAGAAGAACAGAAAATTCCCTCCACCTCACTGAGAATGTTGTGGGGTAGTTGTCTTTCAATTTTTTCTTTATCGCTCCCCGCTACAATGTAAACATTTTTACCTTCCATCCATCGGAGAAAGCGTCTCGTTGTCTCTGTTCTCATGGCCTTCATTGGCGGCGTCAGGGTTCCGTCTACATCAAAAAGATAGGCTATGTTGTCCATAATTTATTTTTAAGTTCAGTTAGTTTTGTTTTATCTTTGGTTGAAAGCTCAGGGCATTTAGAATTTAATATACATTTAATCTCTGCTGGGCTGGCTAGGTTGGTGGATATATTTCCAAAGTGATGTATGTAAGAGTTCATGTAAATACCCCATTTAGGGCGCGAGATCAAATCTCTAATTTGATTTATCCACATACCATCTTCGGCACCAGCTAGTGATACGTTTGGGTCCCACTTGGGTAAACGGTGTGCTATTTTTTTATTAATTAAAAAGGCATTTATATTTACTCTCCCGCGAGTGAGTTCGTTTTCTTCCTCTCCGAGCTCCCCGTGATCATCCCTCTCTCCGTAAAAAACGGAGGAACCGTAGTGACTGACGTGGTTTTTTATGAAGGCTTCCTTGTCGGTGCCGTAAGCTGTGTCCATGTATGCGTCGAGCGTTTCTGCGGTGGAGTCTCTCTTGCATTGCTCTTGTGAAACATCAGTGTTCCGCTTTATGTAATCAAGGAGAATCGGGTTCGCAGAGGGACAAAGGGTTGAGGCAATATGGTAGCCCTCTTTATTTTTAATAAGGGGGTCTATCCAGTGGGGGAAAACGTAGTGGTCATTAGCCATGACGAAAACGTCTTGATTGCATTCCCGTGCAATCTCAATAGCAAAGTTTTCGGCCCTTGCCACTCCGTAGTTATGCTCTAGGTTGAGGAGATGGATGTCTTCGTCGGTGTGTTTAAAGGGACTATCTGAGGAGTTTTCCCATACGACGACATTAAGGTCCTCGCGGGGTGTGTGTTTGAATAGTGAATCTAAAAGATACCCTGTGTATACGGGTCGGTTCCAGCTTATGATTAACTGTATCACCTTAGTCTCTCCAAACTCTATAACTATCCGCATCCCGATGAAATGTGCTGCTTTCGATAATGTCACAGTCAGTAGTAGCTTCAACTTGGTGTGGGACAAGCCTATCTATTACATAACAATCTCCCTCGTGTAAATCTAAAGAGACTTCCGCTGTTGTTTCTGTATCTATAATTTTAAGTCTACAGCTTCCTTTTAAGATATAAAAGGTTTCGTGTTTATCAGAATGAAAATGCATACTAAACCTATGGCCGCCTTTAACGTGAAGAATCTTTCCACAATAATTGTTTTCCTCCTCGTTGGCTAACCAGAGCTCGTACCCCCACTGTTTTATTACTTTTTTTGGTTTAGATTTCATTTTAATTCATATAAAAGTCCCACTTCGCATCATACTCTGAGAAGTTTTCATTGTATTTAAAGTATTTTATATCAAATATATGTTTTTTTCTAAGAAGAGATTTTGCTTCCTCGTCTTTGTCTAGGTAATCTAGGTGATGTTTGCGGTTCCCAAGCTCTCTGGAGACATTAGAGAACTCTATCGGGATATTGGGTAAGAGTAGTCTACCACATAAGTAGGAGAAGTCACTCTTTATTTTTTCGCATCGACCAATGAAATTGAAACTAGTTCTGAGGTTGGAGATTGAATCGGGCCTACCGAAGACATCAGCGGGAACAGCTTGCAGGTTTCTGCTTTCAGTAGCAAAGTCAATCAGCGTGTGCGGCCAAATCTCATCAGACTTGATGTATTCGGGGTATGACATCTGTTTTATTTTTTCTTGTCTGTGGAAAAAGTCTTTTGGTGCAGGGTCCCACGCCTTGGTGTTTTTCCACCAAAAATAATTGGAAAGATGAATCTCCCACGGGTTGCGCACAAAGGTGAACTTGAAATACTCATCCCATATTTTATCTCCCACATATCCCTTAACACAGGCAGCTGTCGAGTGTTTCCACGGAAACTCGCCCTGTTCTCTTTGATATTTTTTAATGTTTTTTAATCTATTCTTTTCAGAAAGAGCTTCTCCGCTGCGAGTGCACCCGTATACCTCATCATCGTCCCCTAAATACGGCAGGAGGGAATGAGTTATAGAAGTCCCCGCGCACCTGTGAGGGTGGATAAAAATAAATTTACGTGTGTGTGAGATAATCATTATATTTTCTTAACTGCACAGATTTTCTCTTTTAGTATAATCTCTAGGTGCTTTTCATAGCAAGCTAAAAAAGAGTCAATGGCGAATTGAGGCCTTTCGCTTGGGGTTTTATGCGGAGAACATAGGTAGTCATCAAAAATTAAAACGCCCCCTTTCTTTAGGAGGGGATAAGCATTAACTGCGTCCTCTAAAACTTGGTCACCATAGTGATCACCGTCGATATATATAATATCATAACAATTTATCTCTTGATTTTTTCTGAAAAAGTCAGTACTTAAACTTTTAATTTTTTTTATTCTACCACCGTATTCTTTTGCGTTCTCGTCGAACCTGCCTTCATAGTCTTTATGGAGCTCACCGCCCAATACATACTCAGTGTTAAATGGGTCAACGCACTCTATGGTGGAATTGGGTATCATTTCTAGAAACCAACATGCTGAATAACCCTCAAAGCTTCCTATCTCTAGGATACGAGGGGAATCTGAAATTCTTAAAAGAAGTGGTTTTATTGTATAAAATAAATGTTTTTTAAACCATACCTGTGTGAAGTTTTTCTTGGCATTTATTAGATCATTTTCTAGAGGGTGACTCTCCTGCCATGTCTTTTTTCGATATTCAAAAGTAGCTTCTTGGTCATCAAGATATTGAATGAGATTTTTCTTGTCGATGGAATACCCTTTCTTTAGAAATTTTCGTAGACGTTTAACATTAGTGATAATCCATCTATCTGATTGTTGGGTCCTCACCAGTTTTTTTTCTTTTATGTGATCGAAAAAATCCACATGATGAAGGAACTCAAGATTGGTGTCAAGGGCGGCTGCGCATACAGTATAGTCAAAAAACTCCAACGTAGATTGCGGATTGTTTTCGATAACCATTAGACCATAAAGCTCATCATCGTTTCTGCCGAGGCTGCAGTTGTTGGGGTGCTTTCTTAGTATCCTAAATCCTTTGCTAATAAGAAAATTCTGAGCCTTTAATTGATCATCGGTTGTTTTAAAGAAGAGGTCTATATCATTGCGTTTTTCGTCAAGAAAGAAGTCTCTTATCGCTCCACCAGCTATCCAACAATATATATCTAAATCGCGAAACTGGCTAAGATACTCATCAAAGTAGGTTTTTAATTCTTCAACACTCTTCATAATATTTTATTCATGAAAGAGCGCATCTGCCAGTGCGGTCTTACTTCTTTATCATCTTGAACTTGAATTGCCATCATGGGATTAATTAGATACATTTTAAAATCATTTAGAAAATAAAAAACATCTATCTGTCCCTTTGAGTGTCCCCTGAAGGTCGAGTCATCACCTTTAAAGGCTAGTATTTTGTCAAATGCGTTCCCATTAATAGCGTAAGCGTGGGTGAACCATAGTTTTACAGAGCATAAATTTTCTTCTATATCTTCGAGTTTTTCTTCTATTTTTCCCCCTAGATAAAAAAGCTCCCAATCATGTTTTTTAAGGTTTTCTAATGAATCTAATAAGTGCTTCATGTCCCTGCTAAGCATACAAAAGTCATCTTCAAATATAAATATATTTTTTACTCCTTCGCCTTTTGCTTTTCTAACGCACAATTGGTGAGATAGGAAGCAGCCAGTAATGTTCTTGCCATTTTTGACTCCCTGAATGCGTTCCGTCCTGTCGTAAATACCTAGTAGCTTTAATTGCTTAACAGCCATTTTCCAGCGGAAGCTGTTCTCATCCATGCTTATGCAGTAGATTCTATCAAAAAAATCAAATGGATTGTTCATACCTTGTAGTCTATTTTTATGAAATCTTTATGTATAAAATAAGCTTCATGAAGAGTTCTATTATATGGATTATCAACCCTAATATATCCATTGTCTTTTATTAGATTTGTAAGTATCCTGTAGGTGTTTCCGCCCATCTCAATAGACATGGCTTTAAATTTGTAGCGATCAAAGGGAAATGCTTTTAAAATCTCAAGCTCTGATCTTTCGACATCTAGAGCAAAGTAGTCGATTACAGTAGGGGCTTTGCACTCATCTAGGACCTTGGCAAGAGTGGTTGTTTTTATGGGGAAAGACTCGTGTGCATCGGTCTCTTGGTTAGCGTATCTTCGGAGCTTACCAAAGTTTTTCTTTATACCACTGCACCCTTTATATTTTTCGTATTCAACGAATTCTGTTTCCCCTTCAACTGAGTCGAGGCACACGTTGATGCACATGTCTCGTGGGCGATTTTCTACACACTGTTCATAAAGTGCGGGGATGGGTTCAATTAGAACCCCACTCCATTCGTAATCTCTCTCTAGTAAGTAGGTACAACCATATGCTCCGTTGTTCGCCCCACATTCTACATAAAATCCACCCGTCGCACCCTTGAACACCTCTTCTATGATCCAGATATCATTGTGAGTTGGAACATTTTTAGAAAACTCAGAAACTCCGTCAATCCACAGTGGTGGCTTAAGGTTCTCTGGTGGGATATCCCAATCCCTTCTTTTGCTCATATAATTCACAGAGATTTATATATTTCACTACTTGTAAATGCCTCTCTAAAGAACTCTCCGGACAGCTTCTCTCTCATCGGACACTCCTTAAGATACCGGTGTGTCTTAAGGATTAAATCCATATCAAAAGATTTCTGGACAGCCTCCTCTGGGTGAGTGAAGTAGAAGGGGTACTCTTTGCCTAAATATTCAATAACAGGGGGGATGGGTGGTGCTAGTATGGGTGTTGCTCTGGCGATAGCCTCAATGACAGAGTTGCTGGCACTGCAAGTGTAAACATCCATAAATACAATGTTTTCCGAAAACATATCATCATACTCTTCATCGGTGAGTTGATAGAGCTCTTCAACATGAGACGTAGACTCGTGCGAAAAATAATCAAAGGCTAGTCTCGCTTGTTGGTCGTACTTTAGTTCATGTTTTCTTAAGTTCTCCACAAAGCGATGGGGAGGGCTGTTCTCCTCGTAAGGAAGCACTTTGGTCTTTGTATAAATTTGATTATCAATAGGAAGTGAGTAGATGGAATTTACTTTTCTAAGCCAGTACCCCACATTGAGAAGTCTTTTTCTGGGATTTCGCAAAAAGTTATCAAAATCAAATTGCTTTTCTGGAATCTCACTTGGGTGGTAAAGCGTCTCTATTGGGACGTCTAGGTTGGCTCGACAAAATTCAGCGTGATGTTCTGAGAGGGTGAAGATACCTTTGCACTCTTTAATGCTTTCCTTGAACTCGGGGCTGTTGATCATTACCTCAGGCATACCCTTGACCCCGAACCACCAAGGATAACTTTGTGGGTTATGAAAGAATCCAATCCAAGGATTTGTGAAGGGGATTATTTTCTTTTCTATGCACTCCTGATTTCTCCATGAGAACTCATTCTCTAGAAACCCGTAGAATTCAATGCCTTCAGAATTATGGAGCGGGGCAAGTGACATCATGGCATAATTCCAGCCACTCCTGTGGGTTGTAAAGGTCGGTTGCTCTGTTAGCTTTATTTTGCCATTAGGGTTTTCTTCTAGGACAGTGGTTGACTCTTGGCCCCACTCATTAACCGTCCTTCTTTTGGTTTTAATGTTTTCCATATTCTAATGACCTTACATCATACAAATCAACAGTGACGTGCTCTTGTGAACCCTTCTCCTGTACTGTGAGAGTGTCCTCATTAATAACATCTACCACTACGGCTTCAAAGGTCGGCCTCTGGGTTTGTGTGACTAGGACTCTTTGTCCTATCATCTTTTTATTATATTTTATTTTCTCTTTAGAATTCATTAAGTACCTCTCCGTTAAATGAAACTATAACTTTCTCTACTTCGCTAACCTGTTTTATCTTTAGCTGCTCATCCTCGTCAAAAGAGGTTGCTATTAAACAGTACCCCCTCACTGCTTGATCTTTCCGTTGAGCTCTGTTGCACGGGCAACCGGAAGGAAGCCCGTGGACAAGGGAGACAAAGGCTCGCCTTACATGGTCAGGCTCTTTACCGAGACTGTTAATAACAGATATCATCTCTGCCAGATTGGAAACATAAAGAGTATTATCTTCTTTCATGTCTTTGAGATTCTGTTAAGAGTAAAATAGGACATGAGACTCAATAAGTAAAGGGGACAAATATAAATCAGACCTATTACTAGGGATATAAACAGGCAGTACCATGCGGCTAGGCATAGCGGGCAGGTTACTAATTTTATTATGAAATTGCTTTTCGTGCAAGCCAGAAAAGAAATATAAGTAGCATCTATATCAACATTCAGGACATAATCCTCATATTCCTTAATAAGGAGAACACCGTCTAGCTTCAGGAGCTTTCCGTATTCTACCACCACATTAGTGTTAAACCACACAATTAACACTGAGGTAATAAAGGAACTAAAAAGCAACAATATCTCTATATCTAATAACTTAAACAACTTATCAATTATATAAGGTTAACAACTAATTTAACAAAATTTTGTTTTAAGTGTCATAACTTTTCTCGGAACATGAAAGACACAGTACCCCCCCAATAAAGGAGGATACTGTATTCAAGTGTGTGTCTTTAAACTTTTCTTCGGCCCCTTTAAATTTTTAATGCAGAGAGGATTTGAAACTCTGCGACACGAATACTGACGATTAAAAATCGTAACGGTCTACCATTTAGATGATGGCGGGAGGGAATGTGCGTAAAAACTCCACTTACAACCGTCTACCACAACACGCTGGGCATTGCCATAGTAGTTAACTATGATTCCTTGTTCCTGTGTATTTGCAAACAGGAGGCTATCCCTTGATTTGGAAGTAAGCCAACTCCCACCCTACTGTATTCAGTCATCTTAGGAAAACTCCACTGATTTCTCTCAGCGAGATTAAAAAGGATTCTACCTTTTTTCTACTTAAGTATTATCTCTTAACCATTTTGCTGTCAACTCTTCTTTTACTGTAATTGTATCTCCCCCAAGCATCACTAGGTTAGTCCCAGTGCCCGTCATCACGTGGTGGTAGAGAACGTTTTCACAATTTACCACGACTAAGTTGTCACTTATATCGGTAAGCTCCAGCATCAAGATGGGCTGGCTTGTTGAATATACATCAGACATAATATTTATATATTAATTTTTTCTTTGGGTTTGTCAAAAATTTATTAAACGCCGGTACTACCAAACCCACCGGTTCCCCTCACTGACTCGGCAAGATCAGGCACCTCCCCCCATTCGGCGTCATGGTATTTTTCGATTATTAACTGAGCAACCCTAGACCCGTGCGAGAATTCAATGGTACTACGAGAACCAAAGTGGGATTCATAAGAATTAACTGTGTTTCTTTTGTGCTCGGGAACAAATAATTCTTCTGGTAAATTTAAATTGATTAAAACTACGCTGATTTCCCCCCGATAACCCGAGTCTATCACCCCACCAAGGACGTCTAAACCAAACCTTACTGCGAGCCCACTGCGGGGGGCTATTCTTCCATAGTACCCGTGAGGTATCTCGACAGCGATACCTGTCGGAACCTGAACCCTCGCCATGGGGGGAATAACTATACGTGATAAACACGACAAATCATAACCAGCATCCCCGTAGCCGCCCCGAACTGGGGCTCGGGCGTCGGGGTTAAGTTTTTGAAAATTAATTTTCATCCGTAACGGCCCTCCCCTTATCATTTTCCCAATCTTTTTCGGGCCTATCAATAATTTCATTTCTATAAACAGCACCACGGATAATATGGCTTTCCTTGCCGCCTGTTTTCTCTATAAGCTTTAACAGGGAATTAATATCCTTAGGAAAACACGTACCCCCATAGCCCTTTTTACCGTCTGGTCCCGGAACTTGTGTGTGACTTGGGCCGATCCTATCGTCCATCCCCATTAACTGCGCCACCGCGTTGTAATTGATGTGCATAGATTGGCACCAATCATAAATTTCATTACAAAAAGAAACCTTTGTTGCCAAAAAAGAATTTCTGACAAGCTTCGCGGCTTCTGCCTCGCGCGTAGATGCCCATACTAAATTTGCTCCTTGTATTTTTTTATTTCTCTTTGCCGTAACAAAGATTTTACGTAGTATGACTTTGAGAAGTTCGACATCCTCACCCGGTTTGGGACTGTCTAATCCGATAATCCAATCTTTATTATTCCTAAAATCATCCTCCCAAAGACTTTCAGTTAAAAACTCTGGCATGAAAGCTACCCCGAGTCGCTCGCAAGTTCCGACTGGAACAGTGGAGCGAACAACTATGCCCGTAACCCCGATATCTTTGAGGTCCCCGACGACGCTTTCTACGATTCGAGTGTCACAGGCACCATCTTTCAGTGCTGGTGTCGGGACGCAAACAAAAACCACATCACACATCACGAGGTCTTTCATTTGTAAATCAGATGGAACGCGCTTGTTCTCATCAATATCATAAACTAAAATGAGATTGTCGTCTAAATCAGCCGCATCATCGCGACAACCCAAAAGCTTCGTGGCTTTTCCTACATATCCATGTCCTACAATTCCGATGTTCATAATATTTTTAATATACTCTTTAAGTTTATACCTAAATCTTTGCAAATTTCCAAAGAAGAATAATCATTTTGATAAACTTCCTCAAAAACTATGTTTTGAATACCATAGGCAGCTATAGAGCGCAAGCACTCATTGCAAGGGAGATGGGTAGAGGCTAGTAAATAACCTTCGTTTGGGCGAACATACCTCAATGCATTTATCTCTGCATGAATTACCCGTTTTCGCCTTTCATCCCTGTCAGTCCAGTCAATTTCTATACCCTGTGGTGCACCATTGTATCCTAATCCCACCACGCTCTTGTCTCGCCGCAAGACACAAGCCCCAACCCTAAGGTATGGATCTTCACTTCTCCGAGCGGCCACCTTTGCTAAGTCTAGGGCATAAGCTTCCCAAGATAATCTTTTCTTTTTTTTCATTTTATAAAAAAAAAGGCGACGGCCCTAAAGCTGTCGCCTTAATTAAGTGGGCTAATAGATATTATTTTTTGTCAAAGTCGGGGTCAGGAGACCCAGCGGCAGTGAGATTAGCAGTGGGGCAATAAACAATAGTGGGGCGACCCATTACCTTGCGCCTAACGCCGACACGTCGAAGCTGGCCCCTTTCAACCGCTTTATTTACCTTCAGCTGTACGGATACAGCAGAAAGCTTACCGTCAAGAGTTTGATAAACATCATTTACGGTAAAATTGCTAGCTGGCCATGCTACATCATAGGACGGGCGGCCACGTTTAGGTTTGTTAGTTACTGTTGGATTTTCCATAGTAAAGAAGTATAGGTTATTTGTTTTTATAAGTCAATCTTTTTTTTGCTTTTTCCATATAAAAGGTTCATATTAAAATATGACTATTTTAGATGCCTCTAGTAAACTTTTTGATTGGTTTTCACTAAGTGATAAATTTAACTTTGAAGAAGATATCCACAAGATTATACCTAAAGCAAAGAAGGAAGAAAAAGCCGCCCTCAAGTGTGCTCTTACAGAATTTGAAGGCTTGGACATTGTAAAACGTACCGAAATTAACTCAGAAGAATACTGGGTTTTAAAGAAGGGCTTTCAGACCTTTGAGCAGGATGTTACTCTTTCTCCAAAAACGTCCATGTTGATATGCCAGTTAACCAATGCATTCTGTAAGGTTTTGGGGGTGGAAGATGAAGAGTGTGACCCCAAAGACATCAAAGAGATAGATATTAATAATTTAATTTTAATATGCTACCACTTCATTAACGAGACCGACGACACAACAGACCCATCCCAGAATTAACAATGAAAAGCCCTCTCTATATTGGTTTAGGTGGCGTCGCGGGTAGTGGCAAGGATACTTTTTATTCTTATCTTAAAAAAGAATTAAATAAAAAAGAAATAAAAATTAAAAGATACTCTTTTGGTGATGAGTTAAAAAAAGAGGTAAATGAATGGACGACGACCCACTACGGCATAAGCTCACTCAAATGTACTCGGGAAGAAAAAGAGGTAATACGCCCCCTTTTAGTCACACACGGGAGTGTTAAGAGAAATAAAACCGAAGGACAATACTGGATTGAAAAAGTCAGCCAAGCAATTGACAGGGATGAAGAAAACCCTGATGTTATTTGCATTACCGATGTACGTTATAATCATTATGATAATGACGAGGCTAGTTGGCTTAAAAATCTGGGAGGTATCTTAGTTTATGTTGGACGCATGGTAAAAAACCCAGAATCTTCTGGATGCCCATCCGTTGATGGGGTGATGTCCGAACTTAAACCAAAAAACACAGAAGAAATGACACATAACCCCAAGGTAAGAGGGGCAGCGGACTACACGTCTCTGATCAGAGACGTTAAAAAATCCCAAATTCCTGAGGTTTTTCAGGGAGAAATAAAAAAGTTAATGAAATGGATTAAAGAAGAAAGGGGTCCAGAATGGACGAGTCTACTGACCTAGAATTAGCAAATAATGTAAAATCTAGATGTTGTGATAGAAGCTTAAAGGAGCTTATTCAACGACACTCTGCTCTGTGTATTGATATTTATAAAAAATACACCCCAGCCCTATGCGCTTCAGGGGTTCCATACAGAGATATCTATGATGATAAAGACTACTTAGTTTACAAGTCAGCACTGACCTATAACCCCAACAAAAAAGCTAAATTTTCTACGTGGCTTGGTAATCAAGTCCGGTACCACTGCTTAAACACTATCAATAAAAAAAATAAACTCGTGAGAATTGAAAGCAATGAAGAGCTTGATTATTTTGCAATGCAAGCTGAGATCTTAGAGGAAAAAAACTTTGACATAGAGATTGAATATGTTTTCTTAATCCTATCTAAACTAAAAGATCCTAGAATAAAGAAGGTATTTACGCTAAGATACTTTGGGTCTGACAAAAAGAGAATGCCGTGGGCACAGATAGGGAAGGACATGGGGGTAAGTACCCAAACCGCCATAAACCTACACCGACGAGGCATTAAGATACTTAATAAGAAAATGAAATCAAATGACCCCGATATTATATGAGTTCCAAGGAAAATCCTAGCATACGAAGAGTATTAACAGGGGCAGATGGCAAAAGAGAGGTAGAAAAAACCTTAAATCAAGAGAAAAATCTTGAAGGAAAATTCTGTAGCCGCCCTTTTGATTTTCTTGAGGCCCAAGACTTGGGCGATGGCAGGGTATTTGTTTGTTGTCCTACATGGCTAAATGTCCCTGTTGGAAAACTTTCCCACCAGTCAGTACAAGAAGCATTTAATTCAGAAACCAATCAAGAGATAAGAAAAAGTATTTTTGATGGGAGCTTTAAGTATTGTAATCATAAGTTGTGTCCCATGATCCAAAATGAATCCCTCCCATTGGCCAGTGAGGTAACTGATCCGCACCTTAAAGCTATTATAGAAAAGAAACAAATTACAAACCTTACCCCCACAGAATACAATCTATGCTATGATCAATCCTGTAATCTGTCGTGTCCAAGCTGTCGCGCTACCAAGATATATATCACAGAGGGCCCTGCATACGAGCGCAAAAATATAATCCAACAAAAAATCATTAATGAAGTTTTTGGCGAGGCCCACACAAGGTATTGTAAAGTAAACATTACAGGGTCTGGTGACCCCTTTGGTTCAAAAATCTTCCGAGAATTACTTTTTAGTATCGACGGATCAAAATATCCCAATGTCCACATTTCCCTACAAACAAATGGGGTCATGTTTACAGAAAAGTATTGGGAAAAAATGAAAAAAATACAAAAAAATATAAAATGCGTAATTGTATCACTGGACGCATCTACAGAGTCTACTTACAACGTAGTGCGACGTGGAGGCAATTGGAGCGCCCTTTTAAACAATTTAGAATTCATTTCCAGCCTAAAAGAACAAGGGACAATCCCCTACCTTAGGTTGGACTTTGTAGTTCAGCGAGAAAACTACAAAGAGATGGCTGGTTTTGTAAAAATAGCCAAGAAATTTAAAGCCACCAAATGTTATTTTTCCCTAGTAAGCGACTGGGGAACATGGCCCGTTGAGGAGTATAAAAAAAATGCAATCTGGAAAAAAGATCATCCTGAGTTTAGTGAATTTACAAAGGAAATGAGCAACCCGATATTCGATGAGCCAATTGTGGACTTAGGAAACCTAACAGAGTACCGGAGGCAGGCATGCTATGAATAATATAAATACTTTTTTTGATAAAATTTTTGTCATGAGCCCGGCCCACAACACAGAGCGCAGGGAATACATAAACAGGCACTTTTATGAAAGGGGAATTACGAATTGGGAATTCCATGACGCCATAGATTACAAGATTCTTACCCCCGAAGCTAGAACTTTTCTAGTAAAATCAGAGCTCCTAAGCGACGAGGGACGACCTTGGCTTCCCCTGAATGATACTCAGGTGGTAGCATGTTTGTCTTTTATGAAAATGCTACTTAAAACTAAGTACTGTAAGTATAATAAAATATTGCATGTAGAAGATGATATTTATTTTTATGATGATTACGAAACCCTATTTGACACAGCTGTGTCTAATTTACCGGACGACTGGGACGCAGTTCATTTCTACAGTCATGTTCCTGTAGGTTCTCAGAAATTTAACGACAGCTATAGAGAAAAAATAAACAGTGAGATTTACAAGGGGTTTTCTGAAGGTAGCGGGGCAGCTTGCATCGGCTATAATAAACGGGCAATAGATTTAATGTTTACTAGGGTATTCCCGATTGATAGTGGCATTGACGGGATAGCAAATACGGTTAGTGGAAATTGGTATGAGGGGCATGAAGACTATATAGCCTATATTTGCAAAAATTTTATATGCAGGACCAATTCTAATTTACCCAACAGTCATTCTGGTGCCACAAAAAACAAAAAGGACACACGAAAAGCACAAGATGAACACCTCGTCCCCCCGCACATGACTACCGATGAAGAAAAAGAAGCCCTTCGACTAGAATCCCGAGACCACTCTTGGAAAAAAGACTACCCGAAAAGGCCAGTGGAATGATTCTTATAAGAAGGCCATCCACATCCGAAGGGAATGTCGGAGACTTGGCATTGCAAAAAGTTATTCGAGAAGAATTAAGCAACGCAAATATAGATTATGACATGCCAGATACGAATAAAATATGTGATAAAAATATAAATGATTATAAATATCTTGTTTATTTTGGGTGTGACTGCATTGCATATTGGAGCATAAGCAAAGACATAATTGAAAAATTTCTTTTAGCTAAAAAAGATGTTTACATTATCAACATGAGTTATGGTAATAATGTCGGAAATAATTTTATTGATACAATAGTTGGCCACAAAAATCTGCATTTATTCATACGTGACCAATGCTCCCTAGACCTTCTGAGGGCAAAGTTTAGTTTTTATAATCCACCAATACTGGTTGCTGACTTAGCTCATCTATGTAAGGAAAATGAGGAAAGCAAAGATGAGGAGCTAGAAAGATGGATGGAGTTATCAAATAAAAAAATAGTGGGAATAAATATCCACAAAGACTTCGGGAGATATAATGGACAGGTATTTGATAGCATTAAAAATTTTATTTTATGCAAAAAACACGAATATAGATTTTTATTAATACCACATGACCGACGAAAACAAGAGAAGGAATTACTAAAAGAACTGGTAAAAAAAATGAGCGGCGTGGACACTTACTTAAGTCACCATATGGACCCGGAATATGAAAAGAAGATAACCAAACAACTTTATTTTGCAATTACCGGGAGAATGCATTTGTCAATCTTAACCATTCCCAATGGGGTTCCATGCATAGTTATAGAGTATAAGGGGACTAAGTCCTTGGGGACACTAAGTCATTGGGGGATATCTGATTTGGCTATAGACCCCAAGAACATTGACAGGTTGCCTGAAATAATTAAAAAGCTAGAGTCTAATTATGGGGATTATGTTAGGACCATAAATCAAAACCACAAAAAGGTCATGTCTCTATCAAAGAAACAGCTAACTAAAATTATAAATATCTATTGAAAATTTACATACACAACAGTAAGGGATTTCACTACGAAGTGATAGAGTCGGTTATTTGTAAGTATGACCAGATAGTAGGTGTCCATAAGAGCGAGGAGGACGAGGTGGTTTTAGGGCTACAGGGGCCCAAGAATAGCAAGGATTTTTCTGAATATATTATAAATAAATATCCTCATATAAAATTTTTAGGTTATACCACCGACCACAGTTTTTTTCCTTTCTGTAATGATGCAGATTATTATATTGAGTGCAGTATGTACGGCTGTTCCTTTTTAGAAGAATATGCGGATGAAAATAAATATTTTTATATAAACCACGCAGTTAATAAAAGGCTTAAAGATTCTAAAAATGTTTTTTACTTAACCCCTCTGGGCGGAGAGCGTTATATTTACGCTGATATTTTGCCTTGGTCTGACTCCATGAAGATGAGTGATACCCCAACCTACATAATCCAAGGGGCGTACACCCGACGAAACTGGGGGTTAATAAAGCAGGTTTTAGATTGTGAGGAATTAAAAAACTTACCATTCAAAATAAAAGTGGTAGGACACGGAGTAGGGGCCCTGCCATTTACTGACAGAAGGTTGATTATTAAGAGCGGGCTTCCCTTTAGGGAGTATCACAAACAATTTCTAGACTGTTATTGCATAATGCCCCTAATTACAAAGAAAGAAAAACCTGAGTATTACACAAATAAGTTAACATCTTCAATTAGTTATGCCCGCGCTTATAATTTAAAAACGCTGCTGGATGAAGATCTACAAAATATATATAATTTAAAAAACGCTGAAGTCTATGATCATCCCGATCATTTCGTGGAAGCTTTTCATAAAACATTGAAAGATTTTAATAATGATTAACTTTAGTTATATAGCAGATAAAATTAGGACCGCAGAGTTTATCTCCGATCCTTTTCCTCATCTTGAAATTAATGATTTTTTATCTGATGAGCATTTGGATATTTTATTAACTGATAAGCAGGTTCATTTTCATCGAGAACTTATAGATGATGATGATTTGTACCGTGCACTACTAGACAACAAATACAAAATTCAAAAATTTCCGGGATGTATGTCTAATTGGGAGATGTATAAAAAGATGATATTAAATAAGGATAAGTTTGAGGGCTGGCAGAAACACTGTGTCTTACCATCGTATAATGTTTTGGAGTCGGCTGGGATTACATTTAGATTAACACATCGGAGCGTTAGAAATCCTGCTGTGAGAAGCTTGGTCAGATACATGAATGAAGCTGAATTTCATAATGTCTTGAAAAATAAATTTGAGGTTACTAAAGAAACAAAAGTTATATCTGCTATACAAAAGAATTTAACTGGTTATGAGATAACGCCACACCCAGATATTAGACAAAAATGTTTAACCTACCTACTGAACATCAACAGGGACGATAGCATCGAGAATGAAGATGTTCATACGCATTTATTGAAATTTAAAGACGCCTACAAGAATGTTGAGAGATACTGGGATGAGACCGACTATCAACGAGGGTGGGTCCCTTGGGATTATTGCAATACTGTTAAGAAAATAGCCAAGAATAATACCGCGATTATTTTTGCTCCAGCTTCAAGCCCTCCCACATTGCACGCAGTAAAATTGGATTATGATCATAAAAAGTTTCAGAGGACTCAGATATATGGTAATTTAAATTACACCGCTCCCCCTAAATACCCTAATCCGCCTATAGATTGGGCGGATCGCCTGAGGGGAGGACAATTAAACTTGGGGGGTTTAGGACTACAGAAATGAAGATCGCTGTTTGTATATTTGGTCAGCCTAGGTTTTATAAAGAATCTGGGGAATCTTTTCGAAAAGAATATTTCGATCTTCCCGGTCATGAAGTTGATATTTTTATGCATTGCTGGGATGAAATCGGATATACCCCCAAAGACGACATAAATAATTCTAACAAAAAACATAATTCCGAAAAATTGAAAGATGAGCTCTTTAATTTATACCAGCCAAAGGGGATGTTAGTTGAATCTCCCGAAGGAAGCTTTAGCGAGACGGCAAGGTCTCTCGCAAAAACTATCTTTACGGTAAGGGATAGTAAATTGTATGAGGATAAGGATTGGAGAAAGTGCCTAGGGAAGAAACGCGTTAAGACATTCTCATCAGGCGACGATGCTAAAACGTCCATTAGGATAGCTAATGAAAAGATATTGTATTATGAGATGGGTCAATTTTACAGCCTTGACCAAGCCATGAATCTAAAAGCTTGGTATGAAAAAGAAAATAATTTTAAATATGATTTAGTAATCAGAGTAAGGACTGATGCCTTTTTTCGCCCCGTGGAAATTTATCCTAGCGAAGAAGAGTACTACTTGGAAAAGGAGAACTATTATACAAAGCTACACAAAAATTGTGAGGGTAAGGGGGTCATGTGTCACGGGCTCCAAGTAATATGTGATCAATCTCACCCAGATTCATCAGGAATGAAGATCAGTCTTGAGAAAATTAATTTCGAAGGAGGGGAGGTGGCTGAGGTCATATTAAAAGACAAAGAGGTTAATATTTTTCCCGATTCCTTTTTAGACCCAAACGGGCACCCCTCTTTCCCTTGGAGGCTCCACATAAAAGACTGGATTATATACGCCGATAGCGAGACTGCTGACAGGGTCTGGGCTGGAATGCTTTCTACATATATAGCACTGGTATCAAATGACATAGTAAGGTTTATGGGTAACAAGCAGATTGGGCTTATTCCCGGGGGAGAAGTCGTTAACGGGGCAGCTGCACTACTAAATAACAGCTGTCTTCACAGGCAACCCCTCCAAGGAAGATGCTTAAAAATTGTTCACCCTAATGAATCGATGAGGAAGAGTGGTTTTAAAGGTAAGCACTTAAGCAGCAAGAAGCTTGGTATCATAAGGGGTGGGTCAGTAATATCCATGGGCTCCCACCAAGACATGGTTGACAGAATACTTGAGTGGGTTGAGAAAAAATAATGTCCTGTAAAAGAAATAATTTTATTTTTATCCATAACCCAAAAACAGGGGGAGAAACTATAGAAACGTTATTAAAACACCGCAAAAACCATTCATATGCTTATGAATTAAAGGATAAAATTAAAAATAAATATTCTTTTGTTTTTGTTAGGCACCCAGTTACAAGAATTATATCGTGGTATAATCACTTGTTAAAACATAGATATTATAAAGATATAGAAAATAATAAATTGAACAACTCTAGCACGTGCTATGATAAGCTTAAAAAGTCCCACAAAATGGGACCCCGAGTGCACAGGCAGATTGCAGAAAAAAATAATATCAATGATTGGATTAAAATAATGCTTAATGATGTTGATACATATAATAAACCACAATGGGGACCATTATCCCATCAATATTTGTATGTTTATGATACAGACGGTAAAACAAAATTAGTATCAGAATTTTTTAAATTTGAAAATTATCAAGAAGAACTAATAAAAATATTTAAGAAATTAAAGAAAGAGGAATTAATTAAAAGCATAGATAAAACAAATCACTCCAAAAAAATAAATGATAAACTAACCAGTGAATCTATAGAACTGATATATAATTATTTTGAAAAAGATTTTGAACTTTTCAATTATAAAAAATATGAATATGATTGTACACTAAAATGAAAACGGCAGCATTCATACCAATTAAAAGCAACTCCGAAAGAGTGAAAGGAAAAAATTTCACAAAGCTCTGCGGCAAAAAGCTTTATGAACACATTATACTCAATGCCTTGGAAGCATCGTGTTTTGATGCCATCTATGTAGATACAGACAGTCAAGAGATAAAAGACTTTTGCAACAAAAATAATACATATATAATTGAAAGAGACCCGCGCCTAGCAAGTAACAGTGCAAATGGAAATGATTTACTTAACCACCACGCGTATAACTTCCCTGCGTACGATTTATATTTTCAACTATTTGCAACAGCGCCCTTTTTAAAACCCAGCACGATTGCTGAGTGTGTTGGTAAGTTAGCCACAACAAATAAACACGATTCTATACTAACGGTTACTGAAGAGCCCGGTTGGTACTGGGTAAACGGAGTCCCCGTTAATTACAGACCGGGGATACTACCGAGAAGCCAAGATGCAGTGTCGGTTCTTAAGGAGAGCACGGGGCTTTATGGAGTAAGCAGGAGCTCTTTGAGAAAATACCAATGTAGGATAGGAGCAAAACCCATTTTCCACAAGATAGATAGGGTGGAGGCTATGGATTTAGATACTGTAGATGATTTTTTAATAGCAAAGAGTTTTTGTAAAGATGAAGAAGCTTGAAACAGAAAATATAGAATCAGTTTTTGAAAGAGTAATAAATAGCTCTGAGTGGGGCCTTTTACAACGTCATTTTAATCGTAGCAAAGATATATATTTAGCGGGTAACGGTGGTAATTCAGCCATCGCTGACCACGGCGCAATAGATATGACTCGCCATACTGACAAAAATATCGTATGTGCCGGAAGTGCTGTCTTAGCTACATCAATTATAAATGATGTTGGTTTTGAAAAGTGGACATCTAAATGGCTAGATTTTATTTTGAGGGGTAGAGAAAAAGTTGGGGGAGGCATGTTCATAGGTATATCTGCCTCTGGTACATCAAAAAACCTTTTAGATGCCTTAGATTATTGTGATGAAAGGGGCCGCGTTTCCGCATTAATAACAGCAAAGCCCCCAAAGGTAGAAAAGCCAAATTCTATAATAGTAGTTCTTGACGTTGAATACTATCACACTGCAGAGGTATTAAGCCTTATGTTAATGTACCAACTTATAATTGGCTCTGGATTTAACTGTCCAAAAATATGATAATATCCCACAAACATAAATTCATTTTCTTCCACCTTCAAAAAACAGGGGGAACATCGATTGCTCACGCGATGTTTCCTCAGTTGGGAAAAGAGGATGAGGTGATAGGATATAAAAAGCTACAAGAAAAAAATCCCGAGTCCCCGCTCTCTAAGCACTCTTCTTGCTTAAGTGTTTTTGATTCTATGGATATTGATGTTTATAAAGACTATTTTAAGTTTGCGTTTGTTAGAAATCCCTATGACTTATTCGTTTCCCTTTATCACTGGTGGCAAAAAACCCCCTCTTGGGATGATCCGTCCTTATTACAAACAAGACTGAGTAAAGTAGAAAGTTTCGAAGAATTTTGTTATAGATATGAACAAATTAAAAAGCCTTATAATTTTTTATATGACAACCACTTTTTTAGCACTCAATATAAGTACTTTTTCTTTAATGACAGTCTTTTATTTAATTTTTTAGGAAGACATGAAACCCTTCAAGAGGACTACGAGAAAATATGCAAAATCATAGGGATACGTTCATCTACCCTTGAAAAACTAAATGTATCAGAAAGAGACGCAAACCATAGAATCTACTACAATGAAAATTGCATCAAATACGTTAAGCGAAAATATAAAAAAGAATTAAAAACATTTAATTATAAATTTTAATATGCTCTCGTAGCTCAATTGGATAGAGCATCTGTCTTCTAAACAGAGGGTTCTGGGTTCAAGTCCCAGTGAGAGTACCATTTATAATGAAAGAGGATATAAATAAAAAATATTTAGATGACCCCAAGTTCCACCGGATAATAAACAGTCTAATGAACATAGAGCTTACAGTGGTAGCGGCTAGTGGTTATTTTGACCCACTTCATGTGGGTCATGTAGAATACTTAGAGAAGGCTAAGGCTCTTGGGGATAAGCTGGTTGTTATTGTGAATAGCGACGCTCAAGCCGCACTGAAAAAAGGGAAGTCTTTCATGAGTCAGGGCGATAGATTGAAAATCATTAAATCTTTAAGGTGCGTAGATGAAGCCTTCATTGCCATTGACACTGACCAAACCGTATGCAAGTCCCTGATAGCCTGTGACCCACATATTTTTGCAAATGGCGGAGATCGCTCGGAAGAAGAAATACCCGAGGCTGGAATATGCAAGGAAACAGGCATCGAAATGGTAGATGAATTAGGAAGAAAAATCAGGTCATCTTCTGATTATACAGGGTTAAAGAGTGGTTAAAAAGTGTAATATAATTACACGATGCAACTAAAATACTATGAATGCCCCTATTGCCCACCAGCAATTGATAATCGATTAGTACTTAATCGGTTAGACGGAGCAGAGTCAAAACCAGTATATAAGTGCGGAAAGTGTGCTGAAGAATTTTTTGCCACTGAAGACTTTCGTCGAACCCAGTATCGTAAAATAAAAGATGGCTAATTTAATACTTTTTTAAGTATTTTATTAATTTTTCACGATTTTTTGTAATTGTGTAAATTTTATTAGTATAATTATTATGAAAAAATTACTATCCTCTTTGATCGTAGCTTCTCTTCTGGTTCTACCCTCGCAAGCCGAAGAAAAGAAAAAACAAACCACAGCAGAACATTTACAAAATGTGTCTGTAACGATTAGAGCCGAGGGCTCATTCTCATCCGGTGAGGGTTCAGGGGTAATTTTCACACGAAAAGATGCAAAAGGAAATTTAGTAAATTTTGTATGGACTGCCGGACATGTCGTAGATAACTTAAGGTCCACAAGGGATATCCTCGTAGACGGCAAATCTAAAACGGTAGTTGAATTTAAAGACCCCCTAGTTGTTAAAGAGATCAGGCAAAACGGACGAACCGTAGGACGTCTCCAAATGGATGCTGAAGTTCTTAAGTATTCCGACGCAAAAGATGGTCATGACTTAGCTCTGCTGCGAGTTAGAAAACTTAACTTTGTACAAGACACCGTGACCTTTTACCTTGAAGAAAAAATTCCGCCCCTAGGCGAAGACCTCCTGCATGTTGGAAGTTTACTGGGCCAGATGGGAGCAAACAGTATGACTGATGGAATTTATTCACAGCATGGTAGATTAATTAAAAGCTTAAACAAGCACGTATTCGACCAAACAACCTGCACGGCTTTTCCCGGCTCGAGTGGCGGCGGCGTCTACTTAAAATCTGACGCTCGATATGTAGGGATGTTAGTCAGAGGGGCTGGAGAAGGGTTTAATCTCATTGTCCCCGCACGTAGAATGCAAGAGTACTGCGAAAAACATAAAATCATGTGGGCCTTAGATGGAAAGATCAAAATGCCCACCGAGGAAGAACTAAAGAAACTTCCTATTGAGCATGAACCAAAAGAAAAAACCGAAGAAACCGAAGAAGAAAGTGCTGCTAAGAAACTGTTTCCCTTCAGACTGAGGGTGACATATCCAAAAATCTTAATCTTAAAAGAAAAGAACTAATATGAAAACATTAATTATTATCTGTAGTTGTGCCATGTTTATTGCCGCTGGATGTAAAGACTCTGCTGCCTCAGGGTGCCCAAATTGCTCGTGCGATGCGGGGTGTTGTGAGTCCGGAAAGTGCGCTGTTACGGACTGCAATTGTTCCTGCAAACCCTAAAAATACAAGGGAACTTAGATAAGGGGCGTCGGAGGGTGGACATAAAAGAGTGATAAGGCTTTAGCTTTATTGCTTTTTTGTTCTTTTTTGTAAAAAAAAGTGTAATCCTTAAAGTAATGAAGATCGAACATAAAAAATATGTCTGGGAGGTTGACCTTTTTGACGGAGAAGCTAGTAGCCTACAGAGCGCAGAGAGATTTGGCGGCAAAAAGCGTAGTGAACTCAAAGACAGTGATTTTCTTGACCCCAAAAGGCGATCATTCCCAGTAATGTCCTGCAAAGATGTAGAAGACGCCGTAAGTTCATGGGGGATGTACAAAGGTTCAATGAGCTTTGATGAATTCAAAAGTAAATTGACGAGTCGCGCCAAAAAACTCGGATGTGAAAGCGCGCTTCCTGACAAGTGGGTTAAGGGGGCCAAAACCAAAAAAGAGTGGAATAAAATAGACAAAAAAGAACTTGATCGTGATTCTAAAAAAGAAAAAGGAGAACACGAAAAAGACGCCATTAAAGACGACGAAGATAAAATCAAGAAGCTAAAGAAAGGAAAACCCTCTGAAAAGAAAAGCGTAATGGTTCATGATCTTAAAAAAGATGAAAAGTTTGATAAGAAAGACAAGACTGCGACTTCTAAAAAAGGACTTCCCCCGTGGCTAAAGAAAGATAAAAAGGAAGACAAAAAAGACGGTAAGAAGGGCGATAAGAAAGACGATAAAAAAGAAGAAGGCAAGAATGGCAAAAAGCTTCCGCCGTGGCTAAACAAAAAAAAGAGTAAATCAACAGACTATTCAGACTTGTATAAAAAAGTCTCTAACAAGAATAAATAAAATGCCACTCCCCTCAAAAAAAGGTAAAGAATCTCAATCAGAGTTCGTTTCTCGCTGCATGGGGGACAGCGTAATGAACAAGGAGTTTAGAAACAAAAGTCAACGTGCAGCTGTTTGCTATGATCAATACAAAAAAGCTGAAAAAGTAAAAGCTTCAGATAAAGACCCCCTATGGGATGAGTTTTCTAATGAATTTTTTACTATTTATTAGAGAGTCTCTTTAGTTGTTCCGTAATCCGACTTACGTTCCCAAAATCTATTGAATTTGTTTTAATAGTATTAGTATAATTAAAATCAACATCTATTCTCAATCCTGAGACGCGCTCCTCCGGAGTAACATACTGTTCTACATAGTCCATTAGACCAAGTTCCTTCATATAAATGAAGTAAACATCCTTCAACTCTTGCTCTACCTCTATTAAGTTATATAACTTTAGGTCGCACCGCGAAAATGCCATGACATATCTAATGGCTAAGCTATCACTAAGGGGAGTGTCAATTAAAAGAGATGATGTAATCAAATTCACATTACTCTTTACACCGGTGTAATTATATGTGTGAGGACAAAACCTAAAATTGTTCAATTAAATGGACTACACATCGAGGTATACAAAACAAAAATTAAAATACACGATGTCGTGAACGATGTTAGTTCTGTCGAAGCTGAAAAAATAGTATCCTACCTTTACCGTGAAGGATTTATTGAGCGAAAAAGCATAATCTGTGAGATATTACGGAACAGCGAGGAAGACATTGAGGGTGATGAGGAGTAAAAATGGCCCAGCTAAACGCAAATGTACCTTACGTTCAATGCTTCATTAGAAATAAATATATTTTCCCGGAAGATGATGAAGGTCTTACTGAGGGATATATATTTGGATGTAAATCCATGCTCAATAGACCTATGCATTTCCATTTTCAATCCAAGTTCGGAGCAAATTTTTGGATGATGCCAATTTCAGCCTTTTGCCATAAAAAAGATTTTGATATTTTATCAACAGAGGAAGAAAAGCGGCTCTCCATGCTTCAAACGTGGGACTGTCAAAGCAATAACATTGCGGTTACAACATTTGCCTTTTTACAACACAAAAGGGTGGACGTTCATTGTCGAGATGATGTTTGGCGCTCTGGTAAATACCTATTTACGATTGATGATTATGAAGGAGACCTTAACGAGCTTAATGTGGGATACGCCAACGACACTGACAGTAAATGCTATCAGTTCATAGTCCTAGATGATGGAAATTTCTGTATACCCCCAAATAACCTACTAAGGTGGCATAATCCTGACTTTATAGTTCCATATCCCAAGGACAACGTGCCTAAACTCCGAGTATATTCTGATCAAATGAGCTCCGAAGACGTTGACAGAAGCTATGGCAATAGCCCCTACTTTTTTTATAACCAAAAACCTCAAAAGAAAAATGAAACAAAAAAAAACAGTAAAAAAGAAGATGCATAAAACGGCTGATCCCACTTGGGATGCTCAGACTTATGGCAATTCAAGTAAAAGCCCCTTTAATGTAGACTGGATAAAATACCGCAACCCAATAGAGGGCCGCGATCAAATAATATTCCTCTACAGCGATAAAGAAACTAAAAAAATTATAAAGCACAGAATACTGCAGTAGCCATATAATTAAGTGTAAGTAAAGGTGCCGTGAACTTTTCTCTCAAGGAATATGTACTAAGAATTAAGTCGGAAGCTATTCAGGCTGGATACTCCTTGAGAATTGATGAAAGCGAGATGGATACCGTCACTCTGGTCTCTAATCCAAAGACCAGTAAGGTTGGGATGGCATTAATTTCGCCCAATATTTTTGGTGATTTAAAAATACGGACCTTTTTAATTAATCAGCGTAAATATCAATGGGCCAAAGACGAGGGATTTAGCCTTGACGAGATGATAGAGCTAAAAGATGAAGGGGTTTTCCTTGAGGTAGACCCTAGGAAAATGGTTAATTTTTTATTATAAATTTTAATTCTTTTTAATACAATAGTATAATGAAAAAAAGCTTACAATTATTAGATGAGATTCTTGTAAAAGCTGAACATGACAACAGGGTGGAGTGTTCAATAGAGGGAGCTCTATTTGAAAGCTTTTATGTTTTCCACCTAAAAAACCTTAAAAAATTAATCATAGAAGAAGGTTCTGAAAATTTTCCATTTACAAAAGAAGAAGAGGAAGAAATTAAAATATCTATCCGGCAAGCGATGGGAGGGGACCCTAGTGATGAAAAAGTTCAATAAAAAATACTTCCAAGAAAAGTATCTTTTAGCTTATAAGAGCGTAAACTGGTGGGAAGAAGAAGTGGGGGAGCTTGTATCTTTCTTTGAAAATCTAGATAATAAAAAACTTAAACATAAATACAGCAAAAGGATACTAGAGCATAACGTGAACGCCTATACAGCACTATGTGGACGTGGGGATGTAGAAGCTAAAATCCTAGACGAAATAGAGAAGGAATTTAAAAAATATAATGCCTCGAAAAAGAAAAAGTAAAATGTATCTAGTTCTCGCTGAGAGCAACAACTATACACAGGGAGCCTTCCCATACACAGAGGAGGGAAAAAGAATGGCCGAAGAACTTGTCGAAAAGGCCCGCACTAAAACCCGCGAATCCTTTTATATAACTGAAAAGTAATGACGCTATCTATAGTACAGTATATCGTCCACCAATAGATAGTTTTTCGTTTCGGTTCTAAATTAACAACTCCGGACTTTCCCTTGGCGTCAAATTAAATGAAAAAAAAATTGACAAAGCTGATTCAAGGCCCTAAGATATCGTTCTATGACAGAAGATAATAGTAATAACACGAAATCCGCAATGACGACTGTAAAAACAGTATATGCTCGCGCCGCCTTAATGGTGATGTGCCTGAATCTACTGTTGACCGGATACGCCATTGCAGCACTAGCAAACATCCAGACTACTGATCAAGTTAGCTTCCCACAAGTGACGCAAACTGAACAGGCATCAGCACAAGAGACTTCTGGAGATAAAACTCCCACATCGGTAGAGGGGGTGGTTTCCGACAAAGAATAAAGCTTGACACCAACACTAACACACACTATATTAAAATAATATGAGCGAAAACCAAAACACAAATACAAACGAGAACCAAAACGCTAACATCGGTGCCCTCTGGGCTCGAGAGAGCCGCAACACCAACCAAAAATACTTGGCTGGCCATGTAAAAATGGAGATTGATGGCGAAGAAAAAACTGTTAAATTGGTAGTTTTCAAAAATAACCGCAAGGAAAAAGAAAACCAACCAGATTATCAGATCTATAAGGCTCGTCCAGCACAACCTCAGCCCGAGGCTGCTACGACCAATGAGAGTAACAGTGACGACTTACTTTAGTTTTTTAAGTCTATAACTCCAAACACATGATCGGAAGAAAATTTCTTCCGATTTTTTTTGTGTTTTCAAAAAAAAACGCTATATTAACTATATGGATTTTGCAGTAAATGTACCCCTAGGTAGTGTGAGCTTTGGACAGGTTTCAACAGCCATTCTTCGAGAGATCAAAAAGAAGGGGCACAACCCCTGCATTTTCCCGATACAGGACAATGTAGACCTTACCACACAAAACCACGATAAGGAATTTTTAGAGTGGATACAGAGCGGGATCGCGAAGTCACAATCCTCACACAAACGAGACATACCGATGCTTAAGCTTTGGCATCTCATGGGATCACTTGAGTCATTTAGTAAAAATCAACTCCTTTTTACTTTCTATGAACTAGATCAGCCAACGAAAGAGGAAATTAACATTGTAAAAAACAATACTCAGGTTTTTTTATCAAGCAGTGAGTCCACAAAGGTTTTTGAAACTTTCGGAGCTACCAATGTCTCCACCATCCCCCTTGGATTCGACAAACATAATTTCGAAAGAAAAAATAAAAAATACTTTGAAGATGAACGCATCACCTTTAATATGGTGGGTAAATTTGAAAAAAGAAAACACCACGACAAAATAGTAAAGGCATGGCTAAAAAGATTTGGAAATCAAAAAGAATATTTTCTGCAAGCAGCAATTTTTAATCCATTCTTGAGTGCCGAAGATAATCAAAAGATTGTAGGCTCCCTTCTTCAAAATGCAAAATATTTTAATGTTAATTTTTTTGGATTCATGGCTAAAAATAGCCTTTACAATGACTTCCTAAACTCTGGAGACGTTGTATTAGGAATGTCTGGGGCTGAGGGGTGGGGCCTTCCCGAGTTTCAATCCGTCGCTATGGGTAAGCACTCAGTAATTCTTAATGCCTCTGGCTACAAAGAGTGGGCAAATGAAAAAAACTCAATCCTTATTAATCCCTGTGGAAAAATCCCCGCTTACGATGGAGTTTTCTTTAAGGAGGGACAGCCAATTAATCAAGGAAACATTTATGACTTTGATGAAGACTCTTTTATTGATGGGTGTGAGAGGGTAATCGAAAAGGTTAAAGAGAATCGAACAAATGAAGAGGGATTAAAATTACAAGAAGAATTTACTTACGAAAAAACCACGGACTCCATCTTAGAACATATAGAGAAAGTACAATAGAATGCCGCTATACACCTTTGAACACCCTACGACACTCGAACAGATCGATATCCTTCAAAGAATGAAGGAGGAGCACACCCATATTGATGAAGGGGGTGTGGAGTGGAACCGTGTGTTCACGAGTCCCAACGCCGCCATCGATACACGACCAGATATATTTTCTACCGACTCTCTAGCTGGTGCTACTAACAACAAGAAGGATAGCTACGAGGATCTCGTAAAGAGATCACAGGAGGCTAGTGAAAAAAGAGCCGAAAAGACGGGAGGGCGCGATCCCGTAAAGCAGGTGTGGTATGACAACTACGCGAAGAAGAGGCAGGGTAAACGCCATCAAAGTGACCCTAAGTTTGACTCTGCCTCCTAACGGGTGATACACTTTTAAAAGGTGCAATTGACAAAAAGTACACTCTGGTGTTTTTTTTCTTTCTTTTTCTTAAAACTCATGTAATACTGAGTATAGCTAAAGGCTTTCAAGATGTCAGATAAACAAATTCACGTAAAAAAACGAAACGGTAGACTCCAAAAACTAGACATTAACAAAATAAATCTTTGCGCCGAAAGGGCGTGTGAAGATATTGATAATGTGTCAGCTAGTGAAGTCGTGCTAGACGCCCACGTTCAATTCTACGACAAAATCACTACCACAGAAATAGATAAGGCACTTATTCTAAGTGCTCGGCAAAAAATTGAAAAAGAGCCCAACTACTCCTACGTCGCCTCCAAGCTCCTGCTTTTCAATATTCACAAAGAAGTTTTTGGGGAAAGCCGAGACAGCGACGCCTTTGAGCATCAATATAAATTAGCATTTATTAGAAATACTAAAAAACTTGTTGAAGAAGAAATCTTAGATGAGAGACTATTAGATTTTGATCTTACCAAATTGTCAAGTGCCCTAGTGTTAACTCGAGATTTAAAGTTTAAATACTTAGGCTTGCAAATTTTACATGATCGGTATCTTCATCATGTTAATGACCGCCGCATGGAAACGCCTCAGGCGTTTTGGATGCGCGTAGCAATGGGGTTAGCTCTAAATGAAAAAAATAAAGAATCAAAAGCAATTGAATTTTACGGGGTATTGTCTCAGTTTCATTTATGTTGTTCAACTCCTACTCTGTTTAATAGTGGCAGTACCCATAGTCAGCTTTCTAGTTGCTACCTTAATACTTTCGACGATTCTATTGATGGCATATTTGAAGGTCTGTGGCAGGAAGCTAGAAAAAGCAAGTACGCTGGAGGTCTTGGCTTCGATGTTACTAACTTCCGTGCTTCTAATTCTTATGTTAAAGGCACTAATGGTAAGTCTTCTGGCTTAATTCCGTGGCTTAAAATTTACAATGATACATTAATCGCGGTAGACCAAGGAGGTAAAAGGCCGGGGGCTGGATGTGCGTATCTTGAGCCGTGGCATTTAGATATTGAAGACTTTCTTGAGTTAAAGAAAAACACTGGAGATGAGCGACGTAGGTGTCATGACATGAATACAGCGAACTGGATTCCAAACCTGTTCCTAGACCGAGTGGAAGAAGATGGGAGTTGGTATCTATTTTCCCCCTCAGATGTAGATTTGCATAATTTGTGTGGAACAGATTTTAATAAAAAATACAAAAAGTATTGTCTCATGGCCGATCAAGGCGAGCTACCCAATCACAGAGTCATAAAGGCAAAAGACTTATGGAAAAAAATGCTGCGGACCCTGTTTGAGACAGGCCACCCTTGGATGACATTCAAGGACAACGCCAACTTCCGTTACTCAAATAAACACTTGGGAGTCATTAATAGCTCGAATTTATGTACTGAAATTTTCTTGCACACTAAACCATCAAGGTTTAAAGAAGGTGAAAAAACTGAGATCGGAGAAACTGCCGTATGTAACTTAAGCTCAGTTAACCTCAAGGAGCATCTTAAGAAAGATGGTAAATTAGATTTTAAACTTCTAGCCAAAACTATTGCCACCCAGATGCGAATGCTAGACAATGTAATTGATTTAAATTTTTACCCCACAAAAGAGGCCGAGAAGGCTAACATGAGCCATCGACCAGTTGGCGCTGGAAGTATGGGGTGGGCTGATATATTTCATTCTTATGAGGTTAATTTTTCTAGTGATGAAGCCGTTAAATTTTCTGATGAACTTTATGAGTTTATCTCTTATCACTGTATTTTAAATTCCAGTAAGATCGCTAAAGAAAAAGAGCCCTACTCCACTTACGAGGGGTCGCTTTGGGATCAAAATATCTTACCCATTGACACCTATAAAGAGCTTATGGCTTTTCTTGATGAGAAACCTATCATCCATAGGGGTAAAAAGTTCTGCCCCGAAGTAGAGTGGAAGTACCTTCGTCAGCATGTTGCAGAAAATGGTATGCGTAATAGTAATACCATGGCTATTGCTCCCACAGCCACCATATCTTACATACAGGGGTGTTCACCGTGCATAGAGCCTGACTTTTCTGTTCTTTTTGTTTACGAAAATAAAAGCGGAAATCTAACCATTATAAATGAGTGGTTTATAAGCGAATGCCGCAAAAGGGGGATCTGGAACCAAGCCATGATTGATGCCATAAAGGCCGTAGATGGCGATCTCAGCCGTTTAAATGGAGATATCCCACTAGACCTTAAGGATCGATTCCGTACGGCTTTTGATCACGATCAATTTAAGCTTATTGATGGGGCTGCTGCCAAGCAGAAATGGATTGATATGGGGCAGTCTTTAAATTTATTTAATAAAACTACCTCTTTAAAATATTTGCATGATTTGTATTTTTATGCTAAAAATAAAGGACTTAAGAGTACATATTATCTAAGGAACCGAAGCGCCAGTGAAATCGAGAAGTCGACTGGACCCAGTAGTGACGTTGGTAATGATAAGGCAAGTGATGGTGGTGGGACTCCTCTTGAAGCTTGTTCGGTCTTAGATCCAACGTGTGAAAGTTGTCAATAAAATGAGCAAGAGTGGACTATTATTAGATGAAGGGGATTCTGGGGTAAATCAAATTTTACCCCACAAGCATCAATTTGCTTGGGACTTATTTCTAAAGGGGGTGGCTAACAACTGGTCTCCCTCGGAGATAAACATGAGCGATGATATTGACCAGTGGAAAAATGGATCTCTAAGCAAAGATGAAAAATTACTTGTTAAAAGATGTCTTGGTTTTTTTGCTGGAAGCGAATCCCTAGTTGGCAACAACTTACTTCTCAACGTTGCGAGGTGGATAACTGATGCCGAATGCGGTCAGTACATCATGCGACAAGCTTATGAAGAATCTCTTCACAACTGGACAGTCGTTACCTGTTGTGATTCTTACTCCCTCAGAGTTAACGAGGTATATGAAGCTTATTTAAATATCCCCTCAATTAAGGCTAAGGATGATTTCTTGATGGAAATCACTACAGATATAAACCGACCCGATTTTTCGACTAAGACTGTAGAGGGAAAAAGAGAATTTTTAAGAAATTTAATTACATATTATATTGTCTGCGAGGGTACATTTTTCTTTAGTGGTTTTGCTATGCTGTTAGCTCTTGGTAGACAGAACAAACTTCCGGGACTCTCCGACCAAATACGGTATACTTTACGAGACGAAAGCCTACACATACAATTTGGAACCTATTTAATTAATACAATTAAAAAACAATACCCATCGGTGTGGACGAAAAAATTCGAAGAAGAAACTGTGAGCCATGTAAAAAAAGCTGTAGAGCTTGAGGTAAAATATGCCCACGATGTTCTTCCTCGGGGAATCCTAGGGCTAAATGCTGATATGTTTGTCGAGTACATGCAGTACATCGGCAATCGACGTCTCGAAGGGATTGGTATTGGCTTCCAATTCGACAGTGACCACAACCCCTTTCCGTGGCTCTCGGAAGTCGTAGATGCAGCGGCAATGACCAACTTTTTTGAAAGAAAAGTGAAAGATTATCAGAGCTCAGGTGTCTTAGAAGATGACTTTTAAGTGTAACAAACTTTATGGGAGCGTACTGGATTCGATTTAGATTCTTACGCCAGATTGCAAGCAGAGGATGATGGTTGGCCTCTTAAAAAAACTATCAAAAACCTATATGCCAACAATGACGTTGACATGGCTCCTTCGCTAGCTGAAGCAGACGAGATTCTCGCTCGTTTTGGCTGGGCTGAAGAGGCCGCGCTGGTAGCTTAGTTCTACCCCGTCCTGCCTCGGATGCTCGCTAAGAGGGTCAGGGCGTCGATAGCGAGCAAAAACTGGAGCACAACAGTAAAGGAGCCCAGTATAAAATTGATACATCCTTTGCGAACTCGTACAGGCGGTTTGTCGGTGACATGCCAAGCGAGTATTAACACCGACTAAGCTTGTAGTATATTTGAGCCGACGGCTCTAAAGACGCGGGTTCGATCCCCGCCGCTTCCACCAAATCTAAATGGATACCTTACTCATACAACTAGTAAAAAGGTATAGGCAGGAAATAAAAGATTCCAAAAACGAAGCCGAAAGAAAAATTTTGCGTAAAGTGGTCAGGGATTTAGAAAAAATGATTTATTGTTACCAACCGTCTGCAACCTATACGCTAACTAAATGGAGCGATTAAATCTACTTTACTTTACCTATGATATCATCCTCATAGATTATCCCCCACCATGATACGTCCCGATTATCTCCTACCACCCAATACTCTTGTGGCCCCAAGGTAAACGGACCTTCATTCACGTTAAAGCCAAGGTCTTCCCAGTTAAATTCATCTATAAATTCTCGGCCATTTACATAAATGATACCTCTCTTTATCTCTATGACTTCATAGGGAAGGGCAACGACACGTTTAACTAAAAACTCCCCGAACCCCCAGTGCCAAAAAGCTATCACATCTCCCCGATCAGGGCTCTGTAGATCATAGGATAGCTTATTGACTAGAATGACGTCCTTATCATCAATAGACGGATCCATAGATGCCCCATCCACGAGAAAGATCCGATACCCGAACCTAAAAACCCCTGCCAAAATAGTAACTAATATCAAAAGCCTAATTCCCCACCAAAAATCTTCTTTTTTAAATTTAAAATTCATTTTAACCCTCTAGTTAGACCCCTTATCATAGTAATAAATACATAAAAAAAAATTAATTAACTAATAATTTTTTGGTGTAATTAGAGGTAAGCTTATGATGGATGCACAAATTATTCTAAACATTGCCTTTGGCACAATTTTGTTTTTAGGAGGGTGGCTACTGAAGCTTATCTTGGGTCACATTAATGAAATCAAATCAAATCACGAAAAATTACTTATAAAACATATTGAGGACATGGAATCCCTTCTAGAGAAACACACCAACCTAGCTCTCTCCATGCCAGAGAAATATGTCTCCAAAGACGACTTCCAAACCTTTGTGGAACGCATAGACCATCGATTTAATAGGATTGAAGAAAAACTCGACGATCTTCTTAAAAAATAGTTTCATTCTTCCAGCATAAGGGCTATAATGAGATATGCTGTCTATTTATAGCACTGCTTTTAATGTAATTAAAAATAACTTTGACTACAAAGACGCAGTTAAAAACTTCTGCCTTTTCGCGCAAGAGGTAGTTATCTCAATAAATAAGAGTGACGACGATACATGGGAAGCCTTCGAGGAACTCAAAAAGACCTACGGAAACCTAACCACTATACCCGCCAGTGTAAGCTATGAGGACCCCTGCATTGATGGAAAATTATTTAATTTAGCCCTTCAAAATACTACCCAAGAATTTAAGATTCTTCTTGGGTTAGACCAACGAATCCCACTCAGGCAGCGGGAGAATTGGGAGCAACTGGCTTACTCTCTGAGGTTCGCCTCTCATGACGCATATCTTATCCCCGTTTTAGACCTCTGGGGAAGCGAGAATAAAATTCGATGGGATCCAGAAACCAATGTAAGTTTTCAGTGGTTCCTTCATAAGGACGGATTAGAAAGGGGCGTCGTGGATTTCGCCCAACTACCTAACGGCAAATTTGATCCATCAAAAAGTGACTCAAGTGAATTAATTTACCCCGACGGAAAGCTCGTAAAACACGAACACTATCTACAGGGAGGGAGTCCAACAAATTTAGAAGATTACTTGCTTGCATTAGAAGAGCAGTCAGTGTATGTTTTTCATTTGGGCTATATGAACTTTGAAAACAGAATTAAAGTTAATGAAGATATCTGGCGCGAGCAGTGGGAAGAAATCAGACCCCCAGAAAAAAGAGAAAATGCTGTTGCATTGAGTGTGGAAGAGTTAAAAAAACATCCAACATTTAAACATAATCTAAAACTTTGGCATGAATAAAAAATTAGGACTAGTCGGTTGCGGTTATTGGGGACCCAATATCGTAAGGAATATACAAAAATTAAAAGGCGCAAGTCTTGAATTTCTTGTAGACACAAACCCTGAAGCATTAAATAAGCTATCGGTAGCAACCTCGCTGTATTCTGATTTAGAATCAGCACTAGAACGGCACAAAGAGGTTGAAGGGGTGATCATTGCTACCCCCATTTCTACTCACTTTGAACTTGCAAAGAAAGTGCTAGAGTCTGGAAGGAGTGTTTTGATACAAAAGCCAATGACCATGAACGCACAGGAGTGTGACGTTTTAATGGACATTGCAAAATCTAAAAGCCTAGTGATAATGGTTGCACACACCTTTTTATTCACTGGGGCGGTAAGGAAACTCAAGGAGCTTGTGGATTCTAATCACCTTGGTGACTTAAAGCACCTAGACTCTTGTCGGATTAACCTTGGCCTTTTTCAACGGGACTCTAATGTCGTATGGGACTTGGCCCCTCATGACTTTTCTATCTTGAGCTACTTAATTGGAGATAGAAAACCACTATTCTTATCAGCAGTGGGCTCAAGCCATACCCCCAAAGGCAACGCAGATGTTGCTAATATTTCTGTTCAATATGACGATGGATTTTCAGCCCACATCCACGTGAGTTGGTTTTCCCCAATCAAGGTGCGTAATTTAATTCTTAACGGGAGTGAGAGGATGGTTGTTTACAACGACAACAAGCCCTCAGAAAAAATTATGATCTATGATAAAAGCGTAAGCTATGACGACAGCGTTTTTGACTATAGGTCAGGAGATATGTTTTGCCCCAAGCTAGAACACACAGAGGCAATTGAAGAAGAAATCAAGCACTTTTGTGAATGCATGGACGGAGCAGAATGTATTTCTGGCCCCGAACTAGGTAAAAAGGTTGTTAAATTAATCGAAGCTACCAATAAATCCATGGGGTTAAAAGGGGAACCATTCGATGTACAGTAATGTTAAAGACTCGAAGGTGGGCACGGGCGTAAATATTTATAGCTTTTGTAACATCTATGGATGTACCATTGGAGACGAAACACAAATAGGTTCTCACGTAGAAATCCAACGCGGAGCTATCATAGGTAAAAGCTGCAAGATTTCTAGTCACTCCTTTATTTGTGACGGGGTTACCATTGAGGACGGCGTTTTTATAGGTCACGGAGTAGTATTTATTAATGATCGCAAACCTAAATCCTGCAATGAGAACGGAACTAAGCAGAAAGAAGGCGACTGGACTTTAGAAAAAACCGTAGTTAAAAAGGGGGCATCGATTGGTTCTAATGCTACAATTTTATGTGGCATCACGATAGGGGTTGACGCGACAGTCGGAGCAGGGTCCGTAGTCACTAAAGATGTGCCCCCAGAGTCTATTGTTTGTGGAAACCCAGCCCGAATAAAAGGAAATTAAATGAAAGTTAAATTCTTAGATTTATCTAAACAAAATAAATACATAAAGAAAAAATTAATGTCAGAATTTTCTGATATTATTGACAATACGGCTTATGTTTCTGGAAAAAGAGTAGAAGCCTTTGAACAGTCTTTTGCAGAATATTGTGATGCAAAATACTGCGTAGCTACGAGCAGCGGAACCTCCGCATTACACTTAGCTCTCTCATGCTATAAACATAAGGGAGAAGTATTAACTACCCCCAACAGTTTCATAGCTACAAGCGAAGCTATTTCCTACTGTCCAGATTTAAAACATAAATTTGTAGATGTAAATTGGACTGGAAATATGGATTTTGAGGAAGCTGTCAAAAAAACAAATTCCAAAACCCGCTTTATACTTCCCACGAGTCTCTATGGCAATCCGTGTGACTTATTTAGCCTAAAGGTTATAGCAAATCATAGTAACTCTGTGTTAATAAACGACGCAGCACAGGCACACGGAGCAACCCTTAACGGAAAAAAAATTGCCTCTCAAATCATGCTGACGTGCTTTAGTTTTTATCCGGGAAAAAATCTAGGAACCTGCGGAGAAGGGGGCGCTGTAGTTACTAATTCCAAACAGCTTTACGAATTAATGAAGTGCTTGTCAAGCCATGGACAAACCAGAAAGTATTATCACTCTTTAGTGGGGTATAATTATAGAATGAGTGAGATAGAAGCCGCAGCCCTGAATATTAAATTACCTTATCTAGATGAGTGGACTGATCAGAGAATCGAAGCCGCGCATAGATATAGAGTTAATTTAGCAGAGAATAAAAAAGTTAAGATGCTGCAAGTGAAAGAAAATAACCGTTGCGTTTACCACATCTTTCCCATCTTCATTAAAAACAGAAATAAGGTTCAAGCCGAACTACTCAAAGAGGGGGTACAAAGTGCCCTTCACTACCCAAAACCCATACACCTTCAGAAAGCCTATCAATACTTAAAGCACAAAAGGGGAGATTTTCCAGTAGCTGAAAAACAGGCGTCCATGGAGTTAAGTTTACCCATCTATCCGGGAATAACCACGAAAGAAATTGATTATGTTTGTAAAAAATTGGAAGACATTTTATGAAAGTAAAAATTTTAGGATGGAAAAACGAAGAGCTCTCTATTGTTAATAGATTAGAGCGGGGCTTCATAGAGCTTGGGCATGAGGTTGTTTTTTTTAATGAAACACCAGATCTACTAATAGCCATCAACCCAGATGTTTATAGTGATGCCATTGAGGAGGAGGTCACAGAGGATGGGTTGAAAATTTTTAATGTTCTCGATGTACCAGAGCATCTCCTTGACACCTACCCTATTAATGATATCAAAGAGCAGCTAAAAGAAGCAGACGTAATCACATCTATCTCTCACTTTACAAAAAAACAAATAAAAAAATATTTCAAGAAAAACGCCCAAGTAGTTTATACCCCCTCCTTAGAGATAGAAAACATTCCGCGCAATAAAGACATTGATTTTTTGTACGTAGGTAGAGCCACAGACCCCAATAAAAGATTTGATTTAATTGTCAACGGAATGAGAGACGCTGGAATGCCCCTTTCCAGCCTTACAGTGTGTGGCCCTGATCCAATTTCTTGCGGGATTTATCGCGGACTTGTGACCTCAACGCACCTTAATGAATTATACAATCAAGCAAAAGTAGTTCTATTGCCATCAAAACTTGAGGGCGTAGGGTTAAGTATGATAGAGGGAGCCATGGCACAAGCAGTCCCTCTCACCTGTAGTGATAATAAAACTGTAAAAGAGTTTGGACTTGAAGAGTTTTGCGCGGAACCAGATCCCGAGAGCTATGGAAGGGCAATGATGAAGACGTTAATAAATTTTTTAGAAAAAAAACAACGAGTACAAGAAATTGTAAAAGAACAAGATCTTTTTAATAAATTTGACAAAAAAACAGTTGCTCAAAAATACATCGATATTTATGAAAATAGGATTAATAGCGTCGGCGTATAATTGTGCACAGTTCTTAGAAGACTGTCTAGAGCCTTGGGGATTTTTTAAAAAACACAGTGAGCACGAGCTATGCTGTAGCTTTATCCATAATTGTTTTAAAGAAAACAAAGAGCTTCACTTGCCTATTGAATCAAATGATGATACAGCTAAAATTTTAGAACAAAAATATGACGACGGGACAATAGACTACTATAACTTTTCAACGGAACACCTTAAAGAGCACGAGGCCAGAAATGTATGTTTGAAAAATGTGCTCCAAGAAAATGTAGATTACGTATGGACACTGGGGCTAGACGAGCTTTATACTGTTGATGAAATAAAAAAGACACTAGCCTTTGTAGAGGCCAACCCCTTTGTAGATTGGTTCAAAATTAATTATAAAAACTACATCTTTGATGGTACACAGTGGGTGGATGGATTTTGTCCTCCTAGGATTTTTAAAGTAAATACACACGCAGGATTAAAAGAGTTATATTATGATGATGATTTTGTTTATACAGACGGAACTGATTACAAAAAGTTATCTAACCTAGAAGTCCCCAAGGTAATTGCCCACGTCAAGCATATGACTTGGCTTCATAGTAACGGTAAAGCTAAAGTTGAATACCAAAAATTACGCTGGGGAGACAACGGGTGCAGTTATTCGTGGGACTATAAAGAGAATAAATTGAAATTTAATGAAAATTTTTATAAGATTACCAATAAATCCTTACCAATTATAAATTATGAGTGAAGAACGCGAAATGAAATTGTGGCTTTGCGGGATAACGCAAAACCGCCTTAAAGATATCGACGAAATGACCAAGGACATCCATCAATATTTTGATGGCCTTATTTTTGTTGACGGTTACTCTACCGATGGAACTTTTGAACTTCTTCAAGAAAGACAGGGGGAAGGCAAGATCCTTCAGCGAAGATGGACAAATGACCATGATTTTCAAATGAATGAGTTCTTGCGCCAAGGACCGATGAAAAATGGGGACTGGTTCGTAACGCTAGATTCCCCTGATAGATTAGTTGTGAAATGGGCTGAGCAACTAAAAGAGGAAATAAAAGGGCTTCACAAAGAAAAAGTGGGAGGTATCGGGATGGCTGGAAAAGTTTATTTAGCACAATATTTTGATCATATGTTTTATTTTCACACCCCTCACTGGGGGTTAAATGGAATCGTGAATCAAATAAAGAACTACTCTGAAGAAGAAAAAAAAGAATACATAACAAGTGTTCGATTTGATGATCCAGTAAATTCAGCACTGCTGCACCCCGTAAAATATTACTATGTTTATGGTCGGTCAAATCACTGTAACTTGCTTTACCAGCAGTTTGGAAATGATGTTTTACAATTTCATGAATCTCAGCGATTACAGTTTAGAATTTTTTGTCAAAACACTTTAAATCTAGATTTCACATTAGATTCCCTTGCAGAATATATGAAGACGGGTGACTGGCCTGAATATTTTTTAGAAGTTGTAGAACTCGAAGTTAATCTTAAAGACCTTTATAGGTACAGAGTTTTAGGACAGCCCTTTGAAGAAATCCTTGAAAATCGTTTTGATTGGAGTATTAAGGAATATTTTAAAACCGGCGACAAGAGCCAAAAAGATACCTCATACACCGGACCGTTTAACAGGTATCGAGCCGAGCTTGGAGCCCTACAGGAATAAAAAATGATTAACCTCGCAGTCAGCGAAGCTTATGCTTTTGATTACTTGGCCATCTTACAAATAAAATGTGAGATAGACCCAAAGAAAAACTTTGCAAATTATGCTGGCTGCGTAACCCGTGTTATTGATGAAATTAATGACAACGATAAATGGAACGAAGTAATGAATTCTGTGTGTTATAAAAACCTGTACGAAGCTAACAGAAAAATTTTTGAAGCCGTTGAAGATGCTAAGGAGGATGGGGTTTTAGCCAGCTACGTAGATAGATGCAACTACGAAAGATTTCTGGCCAAAAAAGCATTACAGGAAAAGTTTTTTCCTGAAGAAAAATTTAATGAAAAAAAACTGGGATACAAATAAAACATGTATCCAGAACATCACAATGAAACCACTGTCGTGCAGGGCTCAGATAATGCCATAGAGGTAAGGCCACCTGAGAATGCAAAGGTCGGCATTGTTAACAGTGGGGGAGGCATAGGGGACAAGATACAATTTGCCTCTATGCCTGAAAATTATTATTATAGTTTTGGAAAAAAGTTAGTAGACTTGCAGCATCTATGGGTTTACGACCATAATCCGTATGTCGAAAGACTCGGCCCTGACAATGGAGGAGTCATGGACGGAACAGTGGGTGTTGCAATAGATCTTTACAAAAATCAGCTTTTCTTCAAAGAGGGTGATAAGCCTCTCATAGGTTTAATAAAATTCAAAGATGAAAAATCTTACGTTTCTCAACCCGATAGATTTAAACAGCTATTTAACATACCCCGTGTTCGATTAAGGCACCCACGGCTCTACCGATTCGAAGAATTGCAGGGAGAAAAATTGGGGATTGTTACTGTTCATACTACTGGAAAATCTGAAGGTGGAGAAATACCCAACCACGTTATTGATCAAATAGCTGAGAACTATAAAAGCTATAGTATTTATCAAGTGGGGGGGCCAAATGATAAAGACACGCCGTTTATAGATAGACGCGGACTTGGAATGTGGGAAAGCGCCCAGTTAATTGCTTCAAGTCAAATTTTTATTGGAGTTAATAGCTCGATGATGAACATTGCTCAGTGCTACCCAAGAGTTAACAGGAAGCTTATTTTAATTGAAAACAATAAGAACTTTAAGACAAGTCACCTTGATTCTTATAAGCCCCTATGTCACTACCCAGAGGATGATGACACTGGAACCAGTTCAATGTGGGTGGACTATAACTGGCAATATTATAATGTTCATGATCACGACATAGGAATAACATATAGCTATAAAAAATTATAAAAAAAACAGGTAAAATTTTAAAATTAGTGGAATTTCTTAATAGTCTGTAATATAATGATATGATGATAAAAGTTTTAGTGACAGGAGTCTTAGGGCAAGACGGAGCCAACATGGTAGAGTACCTACTCCGTGAAGTTGGCGATGTAAAGATCTACGGGATGATGCGTCGAAGCGCAAATCCAAATTTTATAAATACTCATAATTTTAAAAATGACCCTAATTTTGAATTTATTTATGGTGATCTTAGCGATGATGTTAGTGTCGATAAAATTGTAAAAGACATTCAACCAGATTATTTTATTAATTTTGCAGCCAATTCATTTGTGGGATGCAGTTGGGATATGCCTCTCCAAGTGATGGATATAAATACCATCGGGGTACTGAGGTGCTTAGAAGCTATTCGTAAATTTAAACCAGACTGTCGCTTTTATAGTGCTGGTAGTAGCGAGGAATGGGGTAACGTAGATTATTCGCCACAAGATATAAATCACCCGATTAAACCGAGAAGCCCTTACGGAGCTTCCAAGGCAGCGGCGAGACATCTTGTAAAAGTTTATCGTGAATCCCATGATATTTTTGCGGTGCATGGCATTCTTTTTAATCACGAAGGAACAAAACGTGGAGAGGAGTTTGTAACAAGGAAAATTACAAAAGCTGTAGCTAAAATATCCCACGAAATTAAAAATAATAAAAATATATCTACGCTCCAACTAGGGAATCTAGACGCTAAAAGAGATTGGAGTGATAGCGAGGATTTTGTTGAAGGTGTCTGGCTTATGATTAACCAAAATGAACCCAAAGATTATATTTTATCAAGCGGAGAAACCCACTCAATTAGAGAATTTGTCGAGCTTGCTTTTTTCATAGCAGGGATTCAAGGGTACTGGGAGGGGTCAGGCGTAGAAGAAACTTATAATCTAGAAAATTACATAGCCGAGGAACTTAATACCCAAAATCCAGTTCTTGTTAAAATAAATAAACAATTCTTTCGTCCCGCAGAGGTTGAGCTATTACTTGGTGATTCCACCCCGATAAGAGAGGAGCTTGGGTGGACGCCTAAAGTTTCATTTGACAAACTGGTACAAAAGATGGTAGAGTTCGACCTAGATGAAAAAAAGGTCAACCAAAGCTGAAGCTACTCTTACTAAATACATTGTAAGTAAATTTCTTCCTCACTTGGCGCAAAGCAGGTGGCCTCACGAAAGAGCTATAGCTAAAAAGCTAGTTGAAAAATATCCCGATAAGAAATTCTGGGAGACTCTACCACCCTACCCCAAGCTGTATAGCCTGTCGTGGTTCCTGAAATTTCAATCTTACTACCTAAGCGACCACACCCTAGTTTACAAAGCTACGGGAGAACAGGTAGCAAAAGATTATAACTTTCAAAAAGAAAAAATTGGAGAAGATTTTAAAATTGACAAAAAGCCCAAGAACACCTTAGACTTTTTTGATTAAATATTATTATGTCACCACGTAAGAAAAAAGAAGAAACCTCCATGGGAGGATCAGTAGATGCCCTTTATAAGCACCTCAAGCACAGCGATGATGAACACTACTCCTTCAGTGAGGCTGTGGACTATCGTGTCTCAAGTGGAAGCCTAAACCTCGACCTGCAAATGGGTGGAGGACTAAACCCCGGCATTAATGTTTTTAGCGGGGTTGCGGGTGGTGGTAAAACTTCATGTGCATTAACCTTCGCAGCTAATTTTCAAAAAGAAACTAAAAACTCATTTGTAGTTTACATTAAGGCTGAAGGAAGAATGTCAGACAGGATTATTAAATCCACAGGCATCGATACATCAAAAGACAAGTGGTTTTTATATTCTGGAAATATTTTTGAAAACGTTGGAGCTTTAATAAAAAACTGCATTGACCAAAACCCCGATAACCTGAAGTACATGTTTATCATTGATAGCATGGATGCCCTTATACTCAAAGATGACGCAGAAAAAGGTCTAGACCAAGCTGTCAAGGTCGCAGGGGGTGCGTTACTAACCTCGACACTGTGTAAAAGGCTCGCACTCAGGACTGCCCACAATGGTCACATTGCCTTATGTATTTGTCAGGTAAGAAGTAAGGTAAGCATTAATCCCTATGCCAAAGAAGACCCAAAGCTTTCTAATAATTCAGGCGGCAATGCGCTTCAGCACTATGCTAATTGGATTTTAGAATTTCAAAGCAACCATTACAAATCCTCTAAATTTTTTAACAAGGACAAGGATGATGCAGTCGGGCACCTATGTAAAATCGCCATACGCAAGTCCATGACCGAGAATGTAGGAAAGGTGGTGGAGTATCCAATTAAATATAAATCTGAAAACGGAAGTGTTTGGGTGGAGCGTGAAATTATAAATCAATTAGGTGCGTGGGAGATGATAAAGAAAAGCGGTGCATGGATATCTTTTAATGAAGAAACTTTAAAAGACTTAATCGCTCAGGGCTATAGTGTAGAAGAAAAATTTCAAGGAGAAGACAATCTACTTCAATTTTTTGAAGAGAACCCCGAAGTTACTCGTTATTTTTTCACCAAATTTAAAGCGACGCTAGAATCACTATTTAAATGAGACTTTTAAATATTCACGGAAAATTAGTTTATAAAAGCGTTGGAAAGAAACGCATTAAGTGGAACAAAAAAAGTCGTTCCAAATTACAAACTACAGCTAAAAACTTCCTTGCTGGAATTTGGAAAAAGCATATAGTTTTTGAGGAGTTTCCTGTCTACGGAACTCGCATGTCTGTTGACTTCTTAAACGCGACAAAAAAAATTGCAATAGAAGTTAACGGCAGACAACACTCTGAATATGTGAAATTTTTCCACGGCTCTCGATTAAATTATTTTAACTCCATTAAAAGGGATGTTAAAAAAGCAGAGTGGCTGGAAATGAATGGATTTACCTTAATAGAGATAGACAGGGAAGATGTAGAGCAATTATCGGTGGAGTACATCGAAAAAGAATTTAACGTAACATTAATATAAAGAAAAAAAAAGAATACATGTCTGAAGAAAAAAAATTCAATGAAGATAAACTTAAATCTCTTAGATTAGAGAAGCAAGCTTTGGGTTACTTACTCAAAAGCAAAAACAAAGAACAAGACTATTATGACGTAGCGCCGATTTTAACCGAAAGGTCCTTTGTAGATATTTATAATAAAAAAATATTTAATACGATAGTGCTCTTACTTAAAAGTGGGAATGAAATTAATACTACGTCCGTAGCACAGAAGCTTTCGGATTGGAACATTACCCACAAAGATGGCAATGATATAGACAACTATCTCGGAGCAGTGAGTTTTACCCAGTCCAACAAGAAGGGTTTTGGGGAGTGCTGCAAAGACCTTTATAAGCTTTCCCTGAGGAGGGACGCTTTTGAGCGAGCCAAGGAAATTGCCGCAGCCCAATTTAGTAATGCTGATCAGTCCCCCCTCCAAATCATGAACGAAATAAATCGAATCGTTGATGACTTTCAGATTGGAGCTACCGATGATGTTGAACCAACCTTTATTCTAGAAGGGCTAGCTGATCATATTAAGGAAAAGGCAAACTCACCCCAGAAAGCAGTAGGTATTCCGTGGCCCTACGAAGAACTTAATGATGCATGTGGAGGGTTGCGGTTTGGAGATTTACATATGATTCTGGCAGATACAGGGGCGGGAAAAACTACGCTGCTTATGGATATCGCTCTCAAAGTAGCTCTTGGCGGTCATCATGTTATTTATCTTAATACTGAAATGCAAGACGATGAAATGAGGGATCGCCTAGGAGGTATGCTCTCAGGGATCGAGCCAATACTTATTTCAACCGGACAGCTAAGAAAAGAGGTGGTAGAGTACAATAAGTTTATTGACAAAGAGGACGAGATGGAAAGCGTAGCAGCAAAAGCGGGAAAATTTCTCATTCACAAAACAGTATCACATATGAGTATTGAGGAGGTTGAATCATACATCAAATACGTATATCACCGCTACGTGGGGAAAGGAAAACCCTGTTTAATTTGCTATGACTACCTTAAAATGACGGGTGAAAAGACAGCTGGCCACAATCAAGAGTATCAAATTATCCGCAATAAGTCAGCCCAACTCAAAAGAATTGCTCTAAGTCTTAACTCTCCGGTTCTTACCGCAATTCAATCTAACAGACAGCCCGACGACGATACGTTGCCCCTCAAATCAGTCCTAAAGGTTGACTCGACAGCGATGGCTATGTCCCACAGTGCCTCTTGGGACTGTTCTTTCCTCGGGTTTTACAAACAGAAGGATGAAAGAGAGCGGGAGCTTGATGGTCTGGATCGTGGCACTCATAAAGTTGTACCATTAAAAATCCGAGCATGGGGACTTCGTGGATTAGACTATGAGAGAGCACTCAGAAGGGAAACTCCAGATGGATTAATTTTTCAAAAAAACCATATTAATCTACAGCGCGGAATCTTTACCCTTGAACCCCGTGGAACTTTAAGTGATATCATCAACCGCTCTGACATACAGGGAAATGATCGAGAGTCTACTGACGCCACTCAGGACGAAGAAACAGCCGCAACCCCAGTAGCAGTGAGCCGTGATGATGGAACATTATAGTGGGTGATATTAAACACATAATGATGACCTTGGGGTTTAGTAACATTACTGAGCTCGCTAAAGAATATCGAGCCCTACCGATCCATCGTGACTCAGGCAACAGCACTGTCATGTCCGTCAAAAAAGACACGGGCTACTTTGTAGATTATGGAAGAAACATATCAGGTCCGCTTGAAGAGCTCGTTCAGCTATGTCTAGAGTGCTCCCGAGAGGATGCAAAAAAATGGCTTGAATCTGAACAGGGTTTTGTGGTAACGAGGCGTCCAGTTTTTGATGCGCCAGATAAAGTTTATAAAACCCTTTCAGCCAACACCTTTGATGAAGTTATCCGTGACCACTCCTACTGGGTGGGACGCGGTATTAATGAAAACACGATGGGAGTCTTTGAGGGGGGCGTTTTTGAAAAAGGAAGAATGAAAAATCGTTATACCTTTCCCATTTTTGATGTGGACAAAAAACTTGTGGGGGTTTCCGGAAGATACATTCACCCGATAAAGAAAGATTCCAAAATACCCAAATGGAAACACATTGGAGAAAAATCAAAGTGGCAATATCCCGCGCATTTTAATGGTCACATTATAGAAGAAAAATCTTGTGCGATAATAGTAGAAAGTATAGGGGATATGCTAGCCCTTTGGGATGCGGGTATTAAAAATGTAATAGTTAATTTTGGATTAAACGTAAGTTTTGCTATAATTAACACACTGATAAAACACGATGTAGAAAAGATTGTGTTAGCCCTAAACAACGATGAAAATCTCGCAGGGAATCAAGCCGCTCAAAAAGCTCATAAGAAACTGTTAAAATTTTTTGATAGAGATCAAATCCAAATCTGTTTTCCAACAAAAAATGATTTTGGAGAAATGCAAAAGGAGGAAATTCAAGGATGGGAAAAAACAATAAAATGAAATCGATGCTCTCAGCTTCAAGGATTAAAAATCTTGAGTCTTGCACTTGGAGTTACTGGTGCAAATATCACCTCCACCTCCCAGAGACTAACAATGAAGGTGCAATGCGTGGCTCCATATGTCATTTGGTCTTTGAGCTTATACAAACCAAAAAACATAAAAAGCATTTTAAATTAATCACAAAAAGTAATCGTATTGAAAGCTCCCCTTCTATAACTAGGTTAATAAATAAACACTTAAATGCCTATGGTATAAATACTGAAGAGAATTATGAAATGATCAACGATATGATATTGGTTGGTTTGCATGACGATTTTTACTGCAAAGGAAGCACTCTGCTTGACCCCGAATATGAATTTAACCTAGAAAACGGAGACCCCGAATATGTAGTTCGTGGATTCATAGACAAGGCAGCAAAGTACACAAAAGATAAAAAGATTCTAATTAAAGATTACAAGAGCAGCAAAAAAAGATTCTCAGGCAGTGAATTAACAGCGAACCTACAGGGGATGATTTACAGCCTTGTTGCGACAAAAACGTGGCCCAAGCTCAAACCAATAGTTCAATTTTGTTTTTTAAAATTTCCAAACGAGCCCATTCAAGAATTAGAGTTTTCAAAAGAAGAGCTTGCTGGTTTAGAAGTTTATCTTTCTCACTCTTATAAAATCATAAACAACTTTAACGAAGCAACGGCAAAGAGTAAATTTGCTGCAGATGAACCCTTTCCAAAAGCTGACGAAGGATTTAAAGGTCCTCTTTATTGTGGTTTTGCAAAATATCCGGGCCATCTAAAAAAAGACGGAACCACGATGTGGCACTGTCCTTACAAGTTTGCTTTTGATTATTATGAGCTTACAGATAAAGATGGTAAAAGGCTTAAGACGGCTTTTACTGCTGAAGAATTAAACGCTAAAGATGATCAAGAGATTGTAAAAAAGAAATATGCAGGATGTCCACGTCATATACGACACGATAGTGGTGACGACGATGATTTTGGTTTTTAAACTTGACAAAGACCCGTCTTAGGTGCTATCTTGTTGTAATGGTCTTACCACTCTTTAAAACGCACTACTCTCTCGGGAAGAGCATTCTAACCCTTAATAAAAAGGGTTCCTCTATACCCAAGGGGCCCGACTCTGTGATAGATATTTGTTTGGAAAATAAAATTAAAGAATTCTATCTAGTAGAAGATAACATGGGAAGCTTCTTACAGGCTTATGATAGCACTCAGGATGAGGACTTAAGTTTCAGATTTGGATTACGATTAAATGTTTGTGGGAATCGTACAGAAAAAGGGGAGGAGGCTCTACGAGCTACTTCAAAATATATAATTTTTGCCCGTGACGAAGGGGGCTACAAGAGTCTCATTAAAATATATAGCGACGCCGCTAGCACCGGTTTCTATTATGAACCTCGAACTGATTTTGAATTTTTAAGAGAAATTTGGGATGATAAGCACCTAGCTTTAGCAGTACCTTTTTATGACTCCTTCTTATTCAGAAACACACTCGAAGACGGCGAATGCATCCCTGAGCTAGATTTTACGGCTCCCGTTTTCCTTCGTGAAGATAATGGATTACCTTTTGATGTAATCATGCGTCGTCGGGTAGAAAATTTTTGCGAAGATAAATATGAAATGCAAGAATCTAAAAGTATCTACTATAAAAACAAAGAAGATTTCATGGCCTATTTAACAATGCGCTGCGTTAGTAAACGAACCACGTGGAGTAAGCCCAACTTTAATCATTTATCGAGTGATGAATTTAGCCTTGAAAGCTGGCAAGAAAAAAAATGACAATACAACTTACAGAAAAAGAATTAACTTGGTGTGAAGGACAAGCACAAAAAAGGCATGACAAAAAAAACATGCGCTTTAGGAATACTGGTATCTTGATGGAGAACGTGAACTCCTCAAAGCATAAGTTTTATCTCCCACACCTTACGGGGATTGTTGGCGAAAAAGCCTACGGAAAACTAATAGGAGCAGAAGTAGACACTCGCCTCTATGACGTAAGAGATGGTGGAGAAGATTTTAAGGGGGTAGAAGTAAAAACGATTACGTATTTTGGATCAGGAGAGCCTGAGTTAAAAATTAAAAAAGCAGAATACGAATCAAAAACCCCAGAACTTTATGTATTAGCGAGAGTAAAAACAGATGGCTTGTGCAAAGTTGAACTGCTAGGGAAAATAACTAGAAAAAACTTTGATATACATAAAAAATCAAAGCAGTACGGAGTAAATAAGCCGGAGAACTGGGTGGTAGGCCTAAGCTCTATGGAACTCTTCGTAAATAAAATAGATGAAGAATTTGGATTTTAAAAATGGACTCGCACTTACTTAGATTTGACAAAGATAAAACTTTTGTTTTCATTGATTTTGAAACAGAGAACCTATGCCTTAACTTTCGGCAAAATATACCGTGGCAAATGGCGATGATCAAGGTTCGCGGTGATTCAAAATTTGATGAACGTGATATAATGATTAAATGGGATCGTGAGCTCCGAGTGAGTCCTGAAGCAGCGCGGATTACCCGTTTTAGTGATGAAAAATATAAAAGCTTAAGAAAGCCACACGAAAAAGTTTTCCCCCTGATGGAAAAGTGGCTAGAAGAAGCAGACTATATTGTGGGACATAATATCCTTGGGTTTGATATCTATTTAATTTTAGAATTTTATAAGAAAATGGGCAAAAACGGAGCTCATTTAGTAGATAAAATGATTGATACCTTCTGCCTCTCCAAAGCATACAAATTAGGCTCTCAGAAGCCCTCTGAGGCCTCTTTGATAGAGTTTCAGTATCGGTGCCTCGATATCCGTAAGAAGCGCTTAGGGTGCAGTTTACAAGCAATAGCGAGAAATTTTGATATTGAGCATAATTACGATAAACTACATGACGCGTTAGTAGATTTAGATCTAAATTTAAAGGTGTGGAACAAATTAAAATGGCAATTAGAAGTATGAGCAATTTAACTAAAAACTTTAAAAAATACGACCTCGACATTAAGGGAGTAAGGCTCCCTTCGTTTGAGATTTCTCCAGAAGAGAAGGAGAGAGTAGGCACAAAAAAAGATTGTGATAACCTTACCTTCTTGACCGCCCTCTGCGACAATCAACTGAAGGTAATCAAGAAGAAAGTCACGCCCGAAAAATACACTGAGTATGTTAAGAGGACTAAATATGAACTTAAAATATTAAATGAATTAAGTTTTGTTGATTACATTCTTCTTGTTTGGGATGTTATTAACTTTTGCAAAAATGAAGAGGTAGCAACAGGAATGGGTCGGGGAAGTGCCGCAGGAAGCCTCGTGCTTTATTTAATTGGGGTGACACGCATCAACCCAATCGTTAATGACTTATATTTCGAGAGATTTGTTTCCAAGGTCCGAGCTAAAAAGCAGGTAGTAGATGGAGTAACTTATCTCGACGGAGCGTTGATGGCAGATATCGATCTTGATATTTGTTACTATGATCGTGATAAGGTTTTAAAATATTTAGGAGAAAAATTCAAAGGAAAAACTTCTAAGATTCTTACCCTTAATACTCTAAGCGGTAAGCTTGTAATTAAGGAGTGCGGAAAAATCGTGGGAGACCTAGAAGAGCAAGAAGTAAACAAAGTATCTAACATGATTCCTAAAAAGTATGGAAACGTCAAAGATATTTACGAGGCATACAGCGAAAATAGCCTAACTGAAGACGGGGAAGATACCGGAGAAGCTCTCTTACCTGATTTCAGAAACTGGTGTGATGAAAATCCACAGATTTTTAAAACCGCTTGTAAATTAAGGGGCTTAATTAAAAATAAAAGTGTCCACCCCTCAGCGGTTCTACTTTCTCATGAGGAGTTAGAAAATAATTGCCCGACTGAGCTTGACTCTGCCAAGGAAAGTCTCGTTTCATCCTATGATGCAACTTGGGTTTCCATGTTCAACGTAAAATTAGACATCCTAGGTTTACGGGGGGTGTCCGTTGTTGACCAAACTCTTAAAAACATAAAAGAGATTCACGGTAGAGACTTAAAGCAGCGTGAGATTTTAAATAAATACGCTGACACTGAAAATTTATGGCGTCACCTTGACGACCTACGTCAGAGGCACGGCCTTTTTCACATCGAAGCAGATACCGCTTACAAGGTATGCCGAAAAGTAAAACCAGAAAGCGTAGATCAACTGAGTGCAGTTCTAGCTCTAGCTAGGCCGGGAGCAATTGATTTCACAGAGCAATATGCGGATGCAATCAATAACAATATAGATGTCAGCATTCACCCTTTCTTTGACGACATTTTGTCATCAACAGGCGGAGTAGCCCTTTATCAAGAGCAGCTAATGAAAATGGCTCACAAGATGGGCTTTTCACTTGATGATGCTGAATTGCTACGTCGCATCGTGGGCAAAAAGAAGGTGAGCGAAGTTAAGAAGTGGCAAAAAAAAGTTCGGAAGCTAGTTGAAAAAAACGAACAACTACAAGTTAAAAATAGCCTCGAAAAAGACGCTGGTGAAGTTTTTTGGAAAATTCTTGAGGACTCAGCTAATTACAGCTTTAACAAGTCCCACTCCATTTCCTATGCATCTCTATCAGCAGTAACCGTTTATTTAAAATTTAATTACCCAAAAGAGTTTTTCTTAAGCTTATTGAAGATGACCAAGTATGAGCCAGATCCGATGACTGAAATTGCAAAAATACAAAAAGAATTGGATTGCTTTGGTATCAAATTATTACCTCCCCATATTTTAAAATCTAAACAAGACTTTTCTATTGAAGGGGGTGACCTCCGATTCGGACTAAGTTCTATTCGTGGTGTGTCAGGAACCACAATGGAAAAAATTGATAACTTTCGTACAGATGAGGGCTACAAATCCCTAAATAAATTTGAGGTATTTTTAACTGCTAAAGAAGCTGGCATAAACATTGGAGTCCTTTCAGCACTGATCCAAGCTGGGGCACTTGAAGGCTTTAGCGCAACACGAACCAGACTTGTTTATGAAGCCCAAATGTGGAATCTTCTAACAGATCGAGAGAAACAATATATCTGTGCTAATGACTTTAAAATTGCAAAAGAAAAAAAATTCGACCTTAGGGAAATTCTTTATTACTTAGATAAAGAAGCTAAGACAGACAAGGGTAAAAACTTCCTGCGAGAGACACGACTAAACACCCTTAGAAAAAAATCTGAACCTTATGCGGAAATCTTCAGAATGAATAGTAAAAATGAAGACCTCGCTAACTGGTATTATGAAAAACATTTTCTTGGGTATTCATATCATACAACTCTAGAAAAATTATTTAATATAAGACTAAACCTAAGGGACGTAGAAGAGTCGTTGGTAGATCGAACCGTAGAGTATGCGGGGTGGGTGGAAGAGTGTGCCAAGAAGAAATCAAAGAATGGAAACGCCTATCAACAACTCATCCTTTCTGATGAGAAGGCCGAAATGAGAACGATGATCTTTACAAAAAAGATGGAAGTTTGCGAAGAAAATAATGGTCGCCTCCCCAAAAAGGGAGACATAGTTATCGTAAATGGAACAAAGAAAGATGGGGTAGTTTTTGCAAATACTATTGAAATTCCTAATGTAAAAATTTATACTAAATTATCAGATCTTAAGGGATGAGATTTCTTGTTACAGGAGGAGCGGGATTCATTGGGAGTAATATAGTTGATACTCTCTTACATTACCCCAATAATGTAGCGTGTATCGACAATGAATCCGCTGATAGCAATTCCGAATTTTATTGGAATAAAAATGCAAAAAATTATCCCATAGATATCAATGACTACGATGCCCTTAAGTGGGTATTTAAACACGAAAAGCCAGAAGTTGTATTTCACACCGCAGCTGAAGCACGGATTCAACCTACGATTGATGAGCCTCAAAAAGCGTGTCTAACCAACTTCGTAGGAACTTGTAATGTTTTACAAGCGTGTCGTGAATTTGGGGCGAGAAGACTCATATACTCCTCGACCTCTTCAGCTTATGGTCTAAAAAGTATTCCTCCGCTTCAAGAAGATATGCCTAGGGACTGCCTAAATCCTTATTCAGTCTCTAAATCTGCTGGAGAAGACTTGTGTAAAGTATATTATAAAATATATGGTATCGAAACAGTTATTTTAAGATATTTTAATGTATACGGAAATCGGGAGCCCACAGAGGGTCAATATGCCCCCGTTATTGGTCTCTTCCTTAGGCAAAAGAGAGAGGGTTTGCCTATGACTATCGTGGGTGACGGCAAACAAACCAGAGACTTCACCAATGTTAAGGACGTTGTAGACGCTAACATCCTCGCTGCCTTAGGCAATAGTAAGGAACTTCTTGGGGAAGTATTAAATATTGGAACGGGGCGTAGCTACTCAATCTTAGAAATCTCTCAGATGATTGGGGGAAAAACTACCCATCTCCCAGAGAGACTCGGGGAAGCTCGAGAAACTCTAGCTGATAACTCTAAAGCAAAAAAATTAATGGGCTGGGAACCCAAGGTAGACTTAAAAAGCTATTTAAAAAATCTTGACTTTTAATCAATAAACACTAAAATAAATATATGATACAATTCTATAAACCGAATAAGTCTGTAACGGGAAATGCCTGTTCTTTCTGGCTAAACAGAGATGGCTCTATTATGTCATCCATGATCAAACAAGACTCTTGGAACGAACAAAAAAGAGTAGGCTCATTTAGCAAAAATAAAGACAACCCCCAAAAAAGAGTAATTACTAAACTCAGTCGAGTTGAGGTCGCCGGAATCATTGATTCTATTGAGACTAATCGAGAGTTCTCTGCATACCATCGAAGCCAAAAGCAGGTTCTCCAAATTAAATTTTGCCCCTATATGAGGGAGGGTAAACAAGTCGGGTTTTCCTTTTCTATTAATAAACAGGATGTAGAAGACTCGACTAATAAAAGTTCTTTTGTAATTGGCTTTTATTTTCCAGAAGCCCGCTTGCTTCGTCACGATCTCGAAAGTTTTCTAGACAAAACGCTGAGTACGCAGGATTATACCCAAGAGCAAAAGCCGAGTGCACCCAAGGAGACTAAAGAGCCCAGCCAAGAAGACTCGGGAAGTCCGTTTGAAAATAGTGAAATTTTTTAATGTCTAAAAAGAAAAAAATAGTTTTTCAAAGCGACTACGCTTTGGCTAAAACCGGTTTTGGAAGAAATGCCAAGGCGATTTTATCTTATTTATATAAAACAAATAAATATGATATCGTCCATTACTGCTGTGGCATGAATTGGTCTAATCCCGAACTTAAACGAACTCCTTGGAAATCGGTTGGTTGTCTTCCTGACAACCCCCAAGAAATCCAGCACCTTAACCGAGATCCCGGACTAGCTAGGTCTGCTAATTATGGCTCTCACTATCTTGATCGCATAATTGAAGAAGAAGAACCTGATATTTATATTGCAGTTCAAGATATTTGGGGGGTTGATTTTGCTGTGGGGCGACGCTGGTTTAAAAAAATTAATTCCATAATTTGGACCACCCTTGACTCTCTGCCGATTTTACCAACTGCCACTGACAGGGCATCTGAAATTGAAAATTATTGGATATGGAGCAATTTCGCCACTAAGGAGATGCACAAGCTCGGTCACAAACATGTCAAAACCGTTCATGGTGCAGTTGAGGATAGTTGCTTCTTTAGAATTGAAGATGAAAAGCGTCAACAGCTAAGAAGTAAATTTAATATTTCCCCAGATACTTTTGTAGTTGGATTTGTTTTTCGAAATCAATTAAGAAAATCTGTTCCTAATTTATTAGAGGGTTATAAATTATGGAAAACAAAAAGTAAAATTAAATCCCCCACCAAACTGCTTCTTCATACCCACTTTGGAGAGGGGTGGGGTATTATGAAGCTCGCAAAAGAATATGGTATCCCCGAGTCCGAAATCCTTACAACTTATGTGTGTAAAGACTGTGGGAATTACGAGGTTAAAAGCTTCACAGGTCAAGATTTAACCTGTCCTTCATGTGGTTCTGAAAAAGGACAAATTACTACCAATGTAAATACGGGTGTTACAGAAAAAGAATTAAATGAAGTCTATAACTTAATGGACGTATATTGTCACCCATTCACTTCGGGCGGTCAAGAAATTCCTATACAAGAAGCAAAGTTTGCTGAGCTTGTAACCCTAGTGACCGACTATAGCTGTGGGGAAGAGATGTGCGAGGATGAGGCTTACTCGTTACCCCTCGAGTGGACAGAATACAGAGAGCATGGCACAGAGTTTATTAAAGCTTCTACCTCTCCCCTTTCAATCTCTAAAAATCTACAAACTGTTTTCACCATGAAACCAGAAAGACGGTTAGAATGGGGGAGGAAGGCTCGCGAGTGGGCTCTTAAAAACTTTTCCACTAGTGCCGTGGGTAAAATTATTGAAGATCAACTCGATAATATGCCCATAATCAAATATGATTTTTCTTTTGAAGAGGAAACTAAGAATCCAAACGCTGAATTAAAAGATATTGCGGGTGACTCCGAGTGGTTAGTCCATGTATATAAAGAGATTTTAAAAATGGACGTTGATGATCAAGATAGTGGTCATCAATACTGGATGCAGGAAATTGAAAAAAAGGTTACCCGCGCAACTATTGTGGACTATTTTCGCAGGGTGGCAATACAAGATAATCAAAAAAATCAAAAAGTTGAGTTTTCTGAAGTTCTAGATAAAGACGATGAAGGAAAAAGGCTTTTATATGTAATGCCCGAGAGTATTGGTGATATATACCTTTCCACAAGCCTTTTTAAATCTGCAAAAGAACTTTATCCAGATTATAATCTATATGTAGCTGTTAAAGAGCAGTATTTTGACATTCTGGACGGTAATCCTTTTGTTCATAAGGTTATCCCTTACATCCCTCAAATGGACAGCCTACCTTGGTTAGAGGGTCAGGGGAAAAATAAAGGGTTCTTTGAAATTGCATTCTTGCCCTACGGAACGACCCAGAAGTTCTTAACCTATCTTCACAATGGGAAAGATAAAATTGCCTACAAAGACTATAAATACGATTAATCATGCACCTTGTTGAAACATATGCTTTAAACTGTGGCCTTAAAATAGATAAGCCATATATTATCGAAAAATTTTTTCCATTAGACACGGAAAGATTTATCACGTTGCACCCGAACAGTAAATACCCCTCAAAATGCTACGACTACTGGCAGGACGTGGTGGATATCTTGCTTCCGGTGTTGGAAAAAGAAGACATTAAAATTCTACAGATAGGCGTTAAAGAGGATATACCCCTTAGGGGGTGCTTGCACTCTCAGGGGCAAGCAAATCTAAATCAAACTGCTTATTTTTTATCGAAATGCATGCTTCATCTTGGGGTAGATAGCTTTCCTGCCCATGTGGCATCTGGATTTGATAAAAAAATAGTGTGCCTTTACTCTAATAATTATGCTGCCAACTGCAGCCCGTACTGGAGCCGACAAGAAGACATAGCTCTCTTTGAACCTCTTCGAGAAAATGGAGAAAAACCTTCTTTTTCTGCCGAGGAAGACCCTAAGAGCATAAACGAATTTAACCCAGAAGATATTACTGAAGCGGTTTTAAATCTTTTAAATATTAAAAGTAATAAAAATTTAAAAACGATCAGAAAGGGGTCCTTTTATAATCATTCGATAGTAGAACTGGTACCGGACTGCGTAGCTAATATAAGCTCAATGAATATTGAGTCTATCATTGTAAGGATGGATTTAGAATTTAATGAGGAGGCGTTAGCCACCCAGCTTTCGATGGGAAAATGCTCCATCATTACCACAAAACCCATAAAATTTGAGATTTTAAATCAATTTAAAGAAAATATAAAAGAATTTGTATATTTTGTAGAAGAGGATCATGATCCGACATTTATATCAGAGGTGGTAAAAATTGGTTTCCCAGTTATTTTGATGAGCGAGATGGAGGAGAAAAAGATCGAAGAAGCTAAAATTCATTATATGGATTTTGGTGTCATTCAAATCCCGCCCACGGCTCTTGAGGAAGACATTCAAGAAATAAAAAACCAAAAAGATAAAAATCTTTTTTATAAATCCAAAAGAGTATTAATTAGCAAGGGAAAAACTTATAAATCTGAAGCCGCATGGAAAAAGGGAGTCCCCAGTGATCCAAATGACCCCTCTCCGCTGCCTATTATTGATAGCCCTGAATTCTGGGAAGCTCTGGATGAATATTACATTCTAGCAAAGAAAACTTGACAAAGAGATTAAAAAGAGCTACCCTTTGTATATGGTAGCTAAGAAAAAATCAAAGTGTACTCCTCCGAAACTTATTACACGCAATGAGTATGGCTTAATTGAAGACGTTGATTACATTTTCAATGAGGATGGTTTTATCGATTGGCGCTCGATGCTAAAAGACAAATGGCTTTATCCCAATCCAAGCAAAAAACTTAATACAAGTGAAGTTTCTAAGCTTCAAGACCGTGACCTTTGCATCCTTTTAGGCGGCATAAAAGAACTTGCCCAGATTCGTGGCTTCACGAATGTAAGATATTCCCTCCATAGCCCCTCCTCGGATTATGTGGTTGCTTCTTGTGAAATAACTTGGATTCCAAATTATGAGACCGAAGGTAGCGACGTCGTATTTACATCCGTAGGAGATGCTGGACCACATAATACTCACGGCTTTGGTCAGAGTTTCCTTGGGCCTATCGCGGAGAACAGAGCTTTTGTTCGCTGCGTTCGTAACTTTCTAAAAATTAATGTTGTCGCCCAAGACGAGATTGCAGTTAATCCAACGGCCCCACAAAGAGCCCAAGCGGAGACTACAACTATAGACATTTCTGATCCAAAAGCCCTTCTGTCTAAGCTTATGGGTGAAAAAAATATCAATTTCACCCAAATAAAAACAAAACTAGAAAAAGAAGATTACCCTAACGCAGAAGACTTTTCCTCAGTAAGTGATATTCCCAATATCAAGATATTTGAATTATTAGATAGAATCCAAAAAATTAAGATTTAGGAAAGTCTTCCTTTGTCTTCATTATAAAATCATTTAATTCATTTAATTTTTCTGGCCTACCCATAGCATTTTCGGTGATGGCTTCGAACTGCTTTGTGATGGGCCAGTGCTCAATAATCTGTGACTGTCTCATGTCCACCGCGCGCTCATCGGCTATTTCAGTTTGAACCCCTCCGTCTTCGCTGTGTGCTATAAGCTCTTCGTAAGATGGTTTGGGGATACTGTTTTCTGGAGACCACTCCAAAGTACCATAGTCATTATTTTTTATAGACCATTGATATTCGCTATATTTATGTGCTAGGATGTCTTCTATATCGGGATTCATTTTACCACCTTGATCCTGTTGGGTGAGGTTTAATTTCTGATATCAGAAACGATGAAACAGCCGCATCACCTAGGTAGCCCGATGCGTAAGGATATATATCTGGCCATGACTGCATTCTATTTATATATAAAATTGGACTATAACCCCGCGTCTTTCTTCGCCCTACCCTTATTTTATAAGTGTGAAGGTCCGTGTCTTCAGCCCTATGAAAGTACTTCATATTAAAAACGTCCGAAGCATTATTAGTAAAAATGGTTTGGTTCCACGCCCTTATCGGGTTTGCCTCGCTATCTCTAAAAATAGATACAGTAGCATTGCAAATTTCTTTAGCACTTAAATTAAGTTCGGTATCTAGTATTAAATAATTTCCAATTTCCTGTGCCGTATAATTTATATTAAAAATTTCCAACCCGTCACTTTGAGTAGGATTGGGTGGGACAATTTCTGAAGTTAAATATCTATCGGTAAAATTAATACCAGAAATATTTAAACTTTTCATGGTCATTGCGCCTGACACACTCCCAGTTATTCTTAGATCAGAAACAAATATACCATCACCTGTAGCCGTAAGAAGCCCAAACACTTCAAGACCAGAAATATTAACTTGTCCCGAAAAAGTTTTTAAGCCAGAAATGACTTGATCTCCGGTAGTCATAACTACCTGAGTAGGATCTACATTAATAACCTGCTTTGAGTCGCCACTCCAAATAAACTCATTTAACCCAACACCACCTGTAATATACCCACTTACAGAATTCGCTGCGCCGCTTTTTATATTGGAACCCGCGAAACCAAAAGATACCTTATCAGGGGTAATCCCATTGTTCATAACAGTAAACACAGCTAAATCATCCCCGCTTACGCCCGTGAATCCAATTGTGTCATCATCTACGGCAACACCTAAATTTATTGTTTCCCCTAAAAATATGCGTCCACTTTGCATATTGTAACCGGCTAGAACGTGATCTCCTGAAACAGTATGAAATTTACCAGTTAAGCCGACAGAGGCGTTGAAATCAACGAATCCAGCACCAGTATGCATAAATATGCCCGTATCTACATTAACAGCGTCTTCTGTTATATGAACCCCTGTTCCCTCACCGACATCGAATCTTCTACTAAGAGTTACATCACCACCGCCTAGTAACCCAGACCCCGCTATCATTAAAACACCACCGGGGTTATACTGACCAGTGGTTCCGGTGGGGTCAATTTGACGCTGAAAGACATTTCCATTTCCGTCAACAGCCAAGAAGCCAGTCAGGATATTATTGACGGGGGGATTTAAATATACTAATCCCGCGTGACTTAGTGCTGGGGTTGCGCCCTGAATAGATCCTGAAATACCTAGGTCGCCAGTAATAGTTAAATTTCCTGTAATTACAACCTCTTCACAGTTGTGAATGCACGGGGCGCTTGAAACCACCTCAAAAGGATAATAAGTTCCCGTACTGCGCGTATTCATGACCTCGAGAGTCATAAATGCTTCGGGGCTAATATCCGGAAGAGTGCCCGTTACCACACAATAGCCACCATTATGCCCAAACCCTGTAACAAATGGAATATTATAAGAGCATCCGCCACAAGTGTCAGACGCTCTGACCCCTGTGGCCGAACACACTCCAGATCCCGTAACCAAAAATTTTCCCCCCGTGGGGACAATGGTCGGGCTTATTCCTGATACAAAAATATCAGGCTCGTACGTAAAATGAAAACCACCATGTGCCATATTAAGAAGCCCCCGTTATACAAATACCTGAATCATACATTAATTCTATGCTTACTGACCCAAAATTTCTAAGTTCTTCACAAGGATAAATTTTAAAAAGCTGAACTTGGCTTCCCACGTCGATATATCCTCCATCACCTGTGTAAACGCTGTTAAAGTGCCAGCCGGTTATAGTTTCAGTCGTTTGAGTCATGGCATTGGGGTCATGACTAGGTATCACAGTTGTTTGGGGAATAAATACGCCGCTATCCATATGACACTCGGCACTTGCATCGGAGTCAGCAATAAATTTAATCCCTGTAACATTGAGTGCATTTCGACCACTAATATGTAACTGCACACCCCCGTCGCCTCGAGTTGGGGTAACCCCTATCATAACTGGAATTCTACCCGATATTGTAGTTTGGTCTCCTGTAATTTTACTTACATTTTGAAGAGCATACGTTTCGCGAAGCTGGATGAAATCCTGTCTTAATAAATCTATATCCACACCAGACTCACTATTGTAGTCGTCAAAGGTATATCCCAATTCATTATTAAATATTTCATGACGTGAAATTAAGAACGGATTACCGGTGCCTACCACCTGATCATTAAACGTTCCTGTGATAACTGTATATCCAGTCACATAACCTGCGCTTGCGTCAATGTGAGTTTTATCAAGTTCAAATTTACCAAAGTAAAAATACTTACTATAATTACCACTATTGTGTCTATCTATACCTATTTCACTTATGGGCGGATAGGTATTATTTCTCATTGCGTGTGAATCACCAGTGTTCGCTACAAATTCTACCACTCCGTCTCCCGCAGTATAAGGTTGTAAACTATTCCCCGTAAACCCTAATAATGGAACTAGGTGAGAGGCATTAATTCCAGTTATCCTAAATTGACAGCCAACTTGAGTTTTAACAGTTTCAATACCAGAAATTGTTGGCATGGGGGTAAATTCCATTGGGGCTTTTATGGGTTGATCTGTATCATTCCATCCACTTATAATTGGTTTTCCCTTTACTAATTCATGAGGAACCTTTGCCTCAATACCTGTATTATCTATGTAAGTTATATCCATTCCTGATACGTAACGGGTTTGAACATAAGAACTACTCGATATGTCTTCACCTTGGTAAGCGGGGAACAGAACTATATCAACATCTGGTTCAAAGTTATTACCGGAGAAACTTACGGTTTCACCATAAACTCCAGTAAGAGGAATAAAGCTTCGAATACCACTAGTCAATATATTCAAGAGCCCTGTTGACATTTGCATTCCTGTTTGAGAAAATAACTGGATAGGGGTATAGGGTGCGCCGCTACTAGGAATAGAAAAGTTTATTCCCGTTGTGCCTACCCCTGTAAATGGAAGCAGCACCCTATCCTCAGAAAATCCTGAAAGATATAATTTTTGTGCAAGATCTAAAGATTGGCCATAAACCGAAACCACTTCGTTTGGATACCCAGAAATAGGTGTAAAACGAATGATCTTCATTTGTGGGGCTTCAATTTCAAAAGTACACCCCGTAACTGGTGCAAAACCAGTTCCCACGATTGTAATGGGTCCGCTTACTGATTCTGCAGGGACAGTCACGTGTAGTGAAGTTTGATCAGACCTGAACCAGTCTTCTGCTGGGGTTCTATTGTCACCTACTAATACTCCAGTTATATCGAAGAAATACAACCCCTCTACAGTTAGGCTGTCTCCCCATGCTAATATCTTGCCTCCAGTGGGACAGCAATGAGAGTCAAAGAAGTAATGGGCATAATGAGGACCGTCTGCATGACACACAAGTTCATTTCGATGATGACAGGATACGAACGGGCGCGGTGCAACAAATACGCCGGTATATTTTGCATATCCAGTTTCTAGATTGAAACCATCCATTAGACCCTCATAACCAATAGCATCAAGTGAACCACCACCCAGAGTTAAGGGGCCGCTTTGAATATCAAGGCCGCTCCCGAGAGTAACACCAGCTATCCCTGTCGAGACATACGCTGACGTGCTATACTCTAGAGCTATACCACTATAATTAATCATCCCCGCAAAATATCCATTAACATAAGCTTTGACATCTCTATCCTGCCTTGTGAAAGCTACGTGATTCCAATCGCCAGAGTTCCAATACCCAAAATATGACCCTGAACTTTGAGTAGAGTTAGTTGTAAAGGCAAATAGTCTATCAGTGGGAATGCCGGGACTAAACTCACCACTACTCCCAGTGGTATAATCTGGCCTTAGTCCGGTTATTCTACCCCCGTTAAAAAGATCTATACCAAGTGCTTGTTCGCCGTCGCCGCCTGAAAGGAAGAAGTTAAAGCCACTACCTGTTGTTCCGAAGCTTAAAAGAGTTTGTCGTTTAATTCCGTTATCAACTGGGGCTCCGGTTAGAGTGGTAGAATAGGCCGTGCCGCTCGGTTTAATCCACATCTCTGCGGTAAAGTCTTCAACTCCCAATGTTATATTTTGAGCAACAAGGGTATTTGCGCGGTTATAAGTCCTACTGCCAGTAGGAAATCTTAGGGCGTAAGTTCCAAACTTTCCTTCTCCAGTAGCAAATTCAATATTATTTGCAGGAGAACTCACCGAAGTAGTTGTAAACACGCGGGCGTATTGACTATCTCCCGTTATACCGTCAGCAATTATATTGCTCGGATCGCTCGGGATTTCAAAATTTAACATGGCATCCGTATAAACACCGCTGGTGATGGCACTTGCCGGCTTTGTGTATTTCCCATTATAGGGGGAAAATACTGCTCTTTTTGTTACATTGATTTCATCAATATACACTCTTTCACCAAGATCACTATTTAGCCAACCACTGTCGTAAGTTCCCGTTTTGGGAAGACTAGTATACTTTGATCCGCTTGAAATTATAAATTGGTCAACCTGCCCATGATAACTAACCAGTGGGCACTCCTTGAAGATCAGTTGTTTAATAAACACTTCGTTGCCGTAGCCGGGGTTCATGTGGGACCCACCGAAACCCCCAGCTATCTTATCTATCGACGCGGCCACTTCACCGATATCAGGTTGCCCGTGCACCGTATTTCCCCACTGCGGACAGTAAAAATTAATCTTATCACCCTTGGTGACCCCTGTAATTATAGATGTTATAATTTGTTCTACAAAACACGCGTTGGTGCCGTAAGCGGACCTGTTTTTTTCATCTACTCTGTGTGAAAAATTAGGAATTCCATAATCTGCCTCTGTTCCCAGTGCTCCGTGCTTATAGGTGTGGTGCGCGGCACCAGCGGCGCGGTTCATCCGAAAGCCGATTGGGAAGCTCTGTGCGTTTTCATATGTTCCCGTGGTGCCAGTTGAGCCATATCTATTATAGATCCAGTTGGTGGTAATATTTGAGACCTGCCCTATCCACGGATACACGGGCTGCCTCTGATGTGTGGTGTGCATCTGATTGCCGCCCCATCTTGCGACTACCGTCGCCTGACACTCAACTGCAGCACCCTCTTGGACGGTGTACTCGTAACCTCCCGAGGTTGTGTCCATAAAACTGTTAGAAAAACTGGAGGTGATGTTCTCCCGCTCCGGGGATAAAAAGTTTATATCAACCAGACCACTTGTAGTGGAATATCTTGGGAAGAACTTACAAGGCTGTGACTCCCACAAGAGCCCTGTGTCATCTACTTTATGATAAGATAGGTGGCCCGAGACACCGCCCCCTAAAAACACCTGTTGACCCGTTGCGTCTATCACTGGCATACCAGTGTAAATATTCCTAGTGTTATGGTTTGCAGCAAAATCTTCAGTTTGCAAAGCACCTGCTGGCTCCCCATTAATATAAGTAAAGAAGTCAGTATTTTCGCGACACAGTGCAACGTGGTTCCATTCCCCCTTTTTAAAATGAACATCGTTATAAGGCGGTATTAAGTCAAACGAAAGATTCGGATTTTCGTAATCAAAACACAGCCTAAATCTATTAGTATAATTATTTAATATAAAAGCTAAGCCATTTCCAGTAGCAAAATTATTATTACTCTGACCAAGTACCCATAGTGTTTGCATGCCGTTGCCCCCAACTCCGAGACCTTGAGTCGCGCCACTTGGCTTCATCCAGCACTCTACAGTGAAATCACCAGTTCCATAATTAAAATTACTTCCCGTGGTTTGTATATAGTCTATACCTGTTACCAGTAGACTTTGGGAACCACATTTTGGATTATCATTTACAAAAAGTGGAAAACCACCAGTGGTTATTGTTTGAGAGTATTTACCGCTATCTACAAAATTACCTTCTAATCCAAGTTGTAAATCAGTTCTAATGAGTCTGCCGGGAACATCTGGGGAGCCAGTAATGCTCGGAGAAAAACACTGATTATATCCAGTATTAAATGAATCAAAGTTTCCTGTGCAAAGACCACCGAAATAAAATTTTGTTCTTCCTTGTGGAAGATGCGGATCAATAAGCCCTGTTGGAATTATGTCTCCATATCTACAGCCATTATAATGAAAGCTATAACCCGTTACATCTTTAACGACAGCACAGTGATTGTATCCGCTTTGTGGAAACCACCCTGTCCATAAGTATTTACTTTCCAACTGTATGCCTGAGAGATTTACGTATGGCTTAATAGTGTTAGTAATTCCTGCAGTGCCGCTTTCACGGGTATACCCAACGTGGAAAAATGAATTTCCACTTACCCCCGTGTATTCACCGCTAAACCCAAAGAGTGCAATATCTTTACTGTGGTAAGGGTTGTGTTCTAAACCCGTGTGATCAATTGCAGGATTTATCCAAAACTCTACAGACCACGAATCTTCCTTGCTTAGATCTAACCCCGATGAAGCCTCGGTTTGTAAATAGCCGCCTCGGAACCTAAGGCTCCCACTACTATTTACTTCAAAGTTTTGTTCTCCACCTGTAGGGAAAAATGCTCCCGTAGCTTCGGATTCAATCCCAGAAAAACCATAAAAAATAGCATTTAAAGCAGTTTGCGGATTCCAAATATTATGAGGAACCTCTGTAAATTCATAGACTACACCGCTCGAAACAATGTTTTGATCATACAGAGTATATCCGGTAGAGCCAGTATATAAAGCATGCCCATAACACTGATTAGCGTCACAAGATGTTAGTTCTGGGTCTGGCAATATATAAAAACCACTTATGCCCTGTTCCGTTGTAACCCCACTAAACGTTTGCACCGGAGGTTGGTCACACCCATCAGGGAAACTGGCGTGTCCTTCGATACAATGGTTTGGAACACCGCATGTTCCCTCTTCGGGGGGAAGAAATATTGGGCCCCTCGGCGCGGGCGGCTGGCCCGGTTTCGGCGATCCTTGCGTCCCGATTGGTTGGCCATTCCACGGGCCATTTACGGGGGGAAGTAAAATTGGCCCAGTCTTAGGATACCCAAATGATGTGACAGAGGGTATCCTCACGGTTATAAAAGGCGGCGAGGAGGGGTTTAGGCCGGGGTTTCCAAGGCCCACGGGGAGTTGCTGTTGATAAGACTCTGGCGGCCAGCACAACGGAAACTGTACGGGTGCACTAATTACTCCAGTTCCATTAGATCCACCAACCGTTGTAGTTGTAAAGGGGTTTTGTGCGGTTGAACAGGACACTATTCTACCGCCCATCAAGATCCGACCTCCAACTGTGGGGTCCTGTGTAAGCCCCTCTGGACCCGCTGAACCCACACGTGGAACAGTCATTGATTCGCCGGGTCTAAAAAGTACACTCCCTAGACTCCGTGAACCACCCCGAGAAACGCCCTCTGCACTCACCGTGCTGCCGGGGTTTTGGGGCTCTGGCTGGTTATTTCTTGGTAGTGGTGGCTGCAGTCCCGGCGACTCATGAGTACCCGGAAAATTAGGGTCAATTGTCTGAATCGCAGGACCACCTCCCGGTGGGGGGTAACTAGAATGAGTGCCCGGTCTGCTACCACCGCAGTTGGAAGTGTTGCTGGTCCCCCTTGGATTAGCCGTCTGCGTGCGTATCGAAAAAGCTTGTGCATTAGTACGCTCAAGTGGTGGATTTGGTACGGACGACTGTCTTTGCATGGTATTCGGGCGAGGCTCAACCTGCGGAGCTAGAGAGATACGCCTATAACCAAGTGGAGCATTTTCTACCTCGGTTCTGCTACGCGCATATCTAGGCGCACCGTTTTCCCAAATTGTCGCCTGTGTCCAAAGCCCCCCCATAGAATACCATTTTATCGCATCGAAGATACCGATACTCCCACGGAGATTAACGCGGTTGCCCGCGTTATTCCTATAAGGTCGCTGAACTGAAGATATTCTGTGTTCTCCAAGAGTGCTAGATGTTATGGGTACTGAGGGGATAGTCGAGCATATCTGCGGTCCCTGCGATGGGGGATAGGGCCACGTACCGGGCATTTCCCGCACCACTGATTGTTGACCATATAAATTAGTTTGCTCGGAGTTAACTAGTGGCCCAAACGCGGGCGGCGTTGGAACAGGTTTCTCACTAGACTCTGACTCCCACGGGGGAGGAGATTCCCCACCGGGACCCGGAGGTTGATTACCACCACCGCCCCCTTGATCATCACAGTCTTGAGAGTAAGGGTCACAGGGCGGAACCGGTTCGGCGTACGGGGGTTCGTTGGGCGGGTTTCCCGTCGGACAAATCGGTGGCTGTGGAGGGCCACCCGGCGATGTTGGTGGATGACCAGCGGAAGCTGCCGCCATTTGTACACACGGGTTATTATCATATCTTCCAGAAGCTGCCGTTCTATCAATATTGTTAAAATTAGTATTTCCAGCCAGCCCCGATGATAACACTTGCGTGGTAAGAAAACAATTAATCAGATCAGGTTGAAAATTAGGAGAATTGACATCCAAATATTCCCAGTGACCGCTAAAATAAAACAAGAACGCCTGCTCACAACCACTTAGGTAGTAAAGCGGAGAATCCCCCCTATCCTTCTTCGCTTGATAATCTTCCATGCAGGTTTGAACATTAGGGCCTGCTGTTGGATACCAAACACTTATAGGTGCAGGGTCGATCCCTGTGATTTCACACCCCGAAATTCCGCTCATGTACCAATTCTGCACCGCGCTATTAACTGGGCGATAACCTAAATTACTTGAAACATTCGGCATCATCATTGAGTCAGATGAACCCTCATTGACAAGTACCCCGCTACTGTATGTAACCCCCGTCATTATGCCGCTCTCTAGAAGGCCAGTTATAGGGATATTAATATACCCACTTGGTCGTACCACAATACCCGAAATATAACCTGTAATTACGCCCGTGCCTGAAGCTAATCCGGTTACTACATAACCACTAAACCCCGTATCTAAAACAGTATTGAAACCAGTAACACCGCTTATTGCACCGCTGATCCCACTTGATAAATATCCGGTCTGGGTCATCATTCGCGGCTCGGACCCCACAGAAAAAACCTGTTCGGAACAGTTGCCCCAACACCCTGTGGTCTTATATACTCCAGAGTCATAGTTGCCTGTCTCTAAAAGATAGTGGGGCCAGAGACCTATACTATTATTTGTGACACCCGCTTGCATGCGTGTTGTCTCTGGGGCAAAAGGAGAAACATAATATTTATTATCAGAAATATAATAACCTGTTAATTCTCCATCAATATTTTCATTTTGTTTAATTCTAATGGGCCCAGTTCTAGCTGTGGCAGGGGTGTATCCTGTTAAGGCAAAAATCTCTGCGCCCGACTTAGGAAGAAACAGTCCAGTTGCTCCCTCTCCAGCAAACGCTACTAGATAACCAGCTTCATCATCATAAGTTCCAGTAGTATTTAAAAATTGTCCCTGTGTCCAGTGCATCAATTCGGGTAAAAAATACCTACCCGATATCGTCATTGCTCTTCCTGAAAAACCTATACCATTGTTACAATCATCCTCTGGAAACCAAGTGCATCCAGTAATTTTTATACTCGGTTTAATTTTTCCTACAGAAGGTTGGCTTTTTAAATTTCCGCTTGAAAGAATCTGAACGTGACCGTAAAAATTTCCAGATGGTAACGTAAAACTAATTCCTGTATTATTAATTTTTTCAAAGGGTAGATAAACAGTAACATCGCCCGTAGTATTAGCATAAACACCCGTTACAGATTGATATATAAAAATATTATTAGTGTTGTCTCCTGTAAATCCAACCCCAGTTACCCCCGTCGGTTCTTGCCAATAACCTGATTCATTTTGAGTAAAACCAGTGGTACTCAATAAGGCTAAACCGCTAGCAGATAAAAGGCCATCTCCCACTACATAAGCTGTGTCCCCCGATATACCTGAAAGTGGACTCAGATAATTAATCATCGGTATAGCAGTGAAACGTTCTCCACTAATTCCGGAGGCATACCCAGTAACGTTTCTGGATGTAGAGATTACCGTGATGGGGGCCGGATAACCATATTTAACCCATTGATCTTTTGGCTGTAATCCGGTTATGGTGTCAATAGAGGGAACGGTAAATTGTATTGTATTTTTGTTTACAACTTCATACTCAGCCGAAGTTCCACTTACTAGAATATTTAATCCACCATAGACAGCATTCCCAGTTGGGTCACCCGAAGCTCCCGAAGCTAGTCCAGTAGGTGCCCATCCTGTTATGCCACTAGTATAAACTCCGCCAACCCTAACATCATTAATCTTAAAGAATTTACTACCCGAGCCAGAGATTGTAACTTGGCTTTTGAGATTTCCAGTTGGAGGAAGAATTACCATTTTTTAGAATCCTCCATCTTGTACTGTGAATATGCCGGGCATGCCGTCTCCGTAGTTTGTGGCGGCTCCCAATTTTGCATCACCACCGGGGGACTTTAAGCCCACTCGACAGGTAATGGCCTCATCCGGTATGGTCGTAACAATTGTGGTTGGGGTATGTGTCGTAAAGTGAGTGTACTCTCTTTTTTCATCTCCGAAAGTTACTTCTGTTACATTTTCTAAAGCGGCTCCTGAAATAGTTATAGTTGCCCCCACTACTCCAGCAGTCGGAGTAAAGGAAGTAATTGCCGGGGCATTCTGATATTTTTCTTGGCTTAATGAAAGGGTGGTGGTAATTTTTTCACCTGCTGTTACATTTATGTTATGTGCTTTTAAGGCTCCTCGGATTTTATAAGACTGCCCCGTAATGCCATTTGAATTACTAAAACCAACAAGCAATTCTCCCTCGGCTATTCCACTAAAAAATTTATCATTTAAATAATTTTGTTGCTCTGTATCACTAGTGAAGTCACCTACCCCTTCGTCCCACGAAGGTAAGGCATAGCCATTGATGCTGGCGTCAATAGTTTTCTTATTAAATCGCAACTCTCTAGGTACTGCGTCTCCGACTGTATAAACTGGTTGCACATTACTTGAGAAAGAAAAAGAAACACTAGTGGAAGCTTTGACCTGTTCGGTTTCTCCATCCTCGTGAGGGGTTACTCCGGAGATTTGTGTTAATTTACAATCGGTGTAAGTTAAGATATCTGCGTCTAGAGTTTCTCGAGTGGGGGCAAACCTCCCCCTAAGGCCTCCATAAAAAGCAATAGTAGCACTAATCATAGCAGGGCCAAATGGAGGGACCTCAAAAGAGTAGCTATTTAGAACCCCGCTTGAAAAAGAAAGTCCAGCAAAATTTCCAGATATGAGATTATCAGACTCCATGAAGTTGGCCAGAAAATCTTCCCCTGTTAGATAATAACTTAAGGAAAGGTTTCCGTCGATTCCCCCTCCAGCTAGATAACCAAAGCTACTTCGATTAGGTAGGAGGTCAATTGCTTTTAGGTTATTAGTTAAAGAAATTGCTAAATTTTCGACATAGATTGGAACTGCTGCACCCCAAGACCCCCCGGCATAGCTCGCTAGCTCTAATTTGGCATTATTATAATTATAATAAGACATTCTTCCTTTTAACCTTTTACCTTAATAAATTACACATTTTACACCAAAAGTTCTTCTTTTAAATTCTTATATTTCGTTAACTCCTTTTTTTGCCGATCTACGTCCCAAGGTCTCGAAACTGTTCCATTTCTTACGTTATAGTAGCAAGCGATGACACTATCTACGGGTACCGTTTTAATTCCTGAAGACTTAAACTCATCCCATAAGAACATATCTTCGTGAGCATCCATTCCTTCATAAAATAACTGCCCATCATCTGGGATTATATCTGCATGCATTAAGGTGGTCCACGGGCCATATTTGCCTGTTTTTATGGAATCTGTAGCTTTTCTTAAATTTTTTTCACCGTTTTTACAGTGATACCAGCTTCCAACTAGGAATCCCTCATTAAGCTCTCGGGCTATCTCGGGCAGAGCAAGGGCTCTTTCTTGGGTAAAAAAATCATCTGCATCTGCTAAAAATACAGCTGGATAATCTTCTTTATACCCTAAAGTCTTCTCAATTATTCTATTTTTGGCTCCCGCCACTGTTTGTGCCTTTTTAAATTTAAATAGATTAAATTCTTTTGCAGAGCTATATTGTGAAAAAAAATTAACTATTTTATAAGTATCATCATCACTTTCATCATCAGCAAAGTGCATGACCCAATCCAGATTTTTCATAGCATTCTCAATAGAATTAAGAACAATTGGCAACCAATCCGAGGCATTTCTCGCGGAAATCACTACTTGACAACCTCTTTTTTCCCATAAATTTTTATTTTTAATTTTCTGGGCTTTTTGTTGGAAAATTTTCTGCCTCTCTGCCACACTCCGGATCATTATTATAATAATAATTTTTCGAAAAATGACTAGAAAAAGTGTAAAACATAGAAGGGATAAGGTATATGGCATCAATATATGACACTATAGCTCGGTGGTACACAGAAAATACTTATGTAAAAAACCACATTGTAGAATGGCCAGAGAATTCAAATGATTACTGGTACTCTCTAGAAGATAGTAATAAGAGCAACGAGCCGAGCATCGGATCGCCAGTTTGGGGCGGATTCGGGACTACGGACATCCTTGGTATAACAAAGCCACAATTCTTTTGGCCCTGCTCCTATAACCAAAGTACGTCAATTTCACCTCGTGTTTTAACCATTCGATATGGTGACGGATATACCCAAAGAATTCCTGATGGTATTAATAACAATCTATTAAATTTAGAGTTGTCTTTTGATGGGAGAGATGAACAAGAAACTTTAGCTATTATCCATTTTTTAAACGTACGTCGAGCCTCAGAGGCTTTTCTTTATACTCCACCAGCGCCCTTTGCAACGGAAAGGCTCTTCGTATGCAAAAAAATAACTTCAGCAGTAATCTTTCGCGATAATTTTAATATAAAAGTTTCTTTTGAAGAAGTTCCGGATTAGCATTATGGCTGAAGAATTTGTTAATCCTAAAAATGATAGCGGTGGCGCGGTGATTTCAAAATCACAGGCGCAAACGGCCATGAAGAACTTGCAGGCGGAAGCCACCTCTTTATCGCCCACTGCTTTAATAGAATTATTTGAAATAGATTTAAGTGATATACTTAGTCCTGATAAACTAATAGATCGAGAAGAATTTAATGCATTAAATGTATTTCTGGGAGGCTCGCTAGAAGTGAATATACATAATCCCGAAATAAATTTATTTAGATTTCATAATAACTTAAAATTAATTTCAAGAAATATTTGGTTTCAAGATAACCTATATAAAGCTATACCCATACAAGCGGATGGCTTTGAAATGAACTCTAATGGTGTAGCCGCTACCCCCAAGCTAAGCTTAAGTGTTAGCACGGAAAAAAGTCCACCTCAATTTGCTATTTTTAAACATCTTCTTAAAGATCTTAATGATCTAGTGGGCGCTCGGGTAAACCGTATAAGAACTTTTGCAAAGTTTTTAGATTATAAAAATTGGTATGAATTAAAAGCAGACGGAACTCCCGATCTAAATAAAAGACTATATGAAGATATTCCTAAGAATATTGCTCCAGATGAAGGCTCTTATTTCCCCCCGGATGTTTTTTATATAGATAGAAAATCACACGAAGATAAATCATCTATCCAATTTGAATTAGCTTCTTTTATTAATTTTGAAGAGCTTCAAATTCCACAAAGAATTTTTAACGTGACCCGATGTCCATGGACGTACCGGGGACAGGGGTGTACTTACGAGTATTCCAGCATGGTAAGGGCACAACGAACTTCAGAGCCATTTCAGATGTTTTACAAGACGATGATACCAACAAACGCTCCTCCTATAGCTACAGAAAATAATGAAACTATTTCAAGCATTGTAGAGGGATACACCCCCGAAACAACAAATACCCCCGTGCCGTGGGAGCCGGCTCTTAAATATCCCAAAAAAAGCACTGTCTATGTAACCCATAACAAAATAAATTATTATTTTGTTTCGTCCGCAGATGTACCCGAAAACACACCACCCCCTGATAAAGATTATTGGGTAGCAGATGTGTGTGCAAAAGATCTGGGGGCATGTAAGTTAAGGTGGGACAAGAAACTCAACACTGCCCTACAAGGAAGCCCATATGGCGCCGCAATTCCTTTTGGCGGTTTTCCAGCAATTAAGCGTCAGTAAAATGATACTCACAAAAAAAAATAAAGAGAAAATAAAAAAACATGCCCGCGAGGAAAGCCCCCGGGAATGTTGCGGGGTATTAGTGTCTACTAACAAGGGTACTGAAGCGCACCCGTGCATTAATACCTCTTCTTTGCCTGAGTCTAATTTTAGAGTTTCTCCACGAGATTATATAAAATTTTCTAATTATGGAAAAATAGAAGCCATCTATCATTCTCACCCGTCAGGGAAAGGAGGCTTCTCCTTGGGAGATCAACAAAATTATACAGTAAATAAAGAAAGATTTATATTATATAATATAGAAAGTGATGAATTTTTTGATTCACTAGAAGAAGGGGCATCTCCTTACTTAGGGAGAGACTTCGAACTTGGAAAAACGGATTGTATAAATATAGTTATAGACTATTATTTAAATGAACTTAAAATAAAAAGCAACTACGACGAATGTTGGCCCGGACCAAAACACTATATTAAGAAAAACGGTTCCTCCAATGTAAAAAAAGTTGTTCGTTCAATTGAAAAAGTATGGAGTGTAGGACGTATTAAAAAATCAGAAACTCCGCGCAAACATGATATTATTTTGTATAAGGCTGACGGCATAAGGTCGGAAGTAGGGCTGCATTTAGGCGTTTGTATAGGCCACGGAAAAATTATTATTCAACCAGTTGATAAAAAATCATGCCTAATTGATTATGAAGGATTTCTAAAGAAAAAAACAATTATGATATTTAGACCAAATTCTGCAAATGAATAAATTAGTAAAAATAAAAATGCATGGCATTTTTGGCGAAAGAATCGGAAAGGAATTCAATTTAGCGGTGAAGTCTGTTCCAGAAGCCTTTCATGCTATCAATACGATAACAAATGGCGCTTGGCAAAGATTTCAGTGCGATATGGTTAACGACTCTCTAAAGTATAACATCTTAGTTAACGAAAAAGAATTAAATTTAAATGAACTAGATAACTTAGATTCAAATAGTACAAGGGAAGATGAAAATATCAATTTAATAAAAAACTCTGAATTAAACTTGATCCCTAAAGAGGGTTTAAAATCTATAGATATAGTGCCCAGTGTTGAGGGCCAAATGGGCTGGATTGCTGCCACGATTGCTCTTATCATAATAACGACAATAATCACACTAGCATTAATGAAGCCCCCAGCGTTTAAGAGCTTTAAGGAAATTGAAGACACAAAAAAGGGGTCATCTTACCTTTTTGATGGTCCCAAAAATACAGTAAACGAAGGGGGGCCAATTCCGCTTGGCTATGGAAGAGTTATGGCGGGATCTCAAGTTATAGCTCAGAGTTATTCGGTTTACCATCAAGACGCCACTGATAGCTCTCTAGATTCAAACGGAGCACCGACACCAATACAAGGTTATGATGCCTATGATGAAACGGAGCTTTGGGAGAATATGGGGTATCCCGGCATCTTTAATATGACGTCATATTTAGAGGCAAAAAATCTAAACAAACCTTTTCTAGGGGAATATGATCCCAATGCCCTTGGTACACGGATCGGAAAAAAATTTATTGGTCTTTAGACTAAAAAATATAATAAGGAATTTAACAAATGGCTAATGCAGAACCCGGAATTATAGTAGACGGCATTAAGAAAAAATCTATTTCTAATATAGAAACTATTGACTTAATAGCAGAAGGACCCATTGAAGGACCCGTTAAGCAGGAGTACGACTATGTAGGAACACTGGGGGCAACTGGTTGGGATACGGTAAATGCCCAGCCCGAAAAAAACTTCTTATCCTCTTTATATCTTAATGACACCCCTGTCATGGATGAGCAGGGTCTTTATAATTTTCAAAACATAGAAGTAGCTATTACAAAAGGTCAACCAAACGGTGGGATTGGAAACGCTCAATACTTCAATGACTGGGACATGCACGAGGCGGGTGTGGATTATTGGAAAGGTAATTCCCCAGCTTCGTTCAATATTAATGTCAGCCCCGACACTGAGCAAAATCCCGAACAGTATCAAAACTGTGAACTTACAAAAGTTATTAACCCCAATCCTCGTTCGGTTTCTACCTATCGTCAGAAACAAGCTGTTTTATCTCTGGGGTCCGGGTATCCGGAAAGGTCGAGCTCCGCTGCATATGGTGAGTACTCTGTAAAAATGCCGCCAAGTGCTGCACTAGTAGTACGTGACCCGGTGCTTGGTGATGACCTTTATAATTTTTGGCCGCGACAAGGGGGCTTTGTCGCTACGGAGGAAGAAGATTATACTCCTGAGGAGATAATCGAAGCACAAAACAAACAAGCGTTCACGTTTGAAGCGCAGGTTCAAGGGTCAGACTCAAACGGGCCGCAAGTGTTAGCGGGCAAGGGAAATCCGAATTACCCGGGAGGGTGGGTACTTATGATGGTTCCTAGTAACGAGGCACTAGATGATGATGGTAATTTTTATTTTAAAGTTACCTTTATCAACAACAACATATCACTTGACACAGGTCATGTAATGCAATTTGGGGTTTGGTCTCACGTTGCGGTGTGCCTCAGTGAAAGAGCAGTTAAAATTTTTATTAACGGTGTTGAGCAGACAGGCGGTGGCAAGAATTATCCCAATATAAAACTTTCTAGCCCCACAGACCTTTTTCTGGGTAGGCATCCTGACGGCTCAACTAACCCCTTAAGGAATGTATTTTTAGATAATATATGCATGTCAAATAGGGCAAAGTATGCAACTAATTTTACCCCGGGGAAAGTTGAGCCCAATGATAGTACTCTATTTTTAATAGATGGGGAAGATTGGCGCTTTGAAGGTGAAGTACCAATAATTCCTCAAGATGATTCTATAGAAATTAATACTATGCTGCGAGGCACCTTAGTTAACGATCAAAGGTTTGTATTACAAAGTAACCAGATTTTAAAAGATCTCAACACAGCTGCAAACGCCACGTTTTATGACTTTAGTTGTGTAAATGCTAAATTACTAAAAAATAATACTCCCCAGTATGACACTACGATTACTGATCCCGGTGGGGGCTCAACACCAAGCATATATTTTGATGGAACCGAAGGTCTTGCAAACGAAGGTACATTACAAAATACAAGTCGAATGGTGGATTCTTTAACTCCGCATGCAGAGGTATTTCTTAACCCCAACTACTACAACTATACCACAAATGGTAGTCGTGAGTGGTTATTTGAAACGTGGATTTATCCCGCTTCGATGTCCAATGGGGATGAACAGTTTGTTGCGGGTCTAATGAGAGGCGATGGAACTTCTGCCCCATGGATGCTAACAACGAAACACGAATCTGGCGCTACTAAAATTTATTGGTCGTGCGTAGATATTACCGATGAATCTGTCAAGCAGCTTTCAGGATCAATTTCAACGGCAAGCTGGAATCATGTTCAGGTTATATATAATGGTAGTTATTGTAGACTTTTTGTGGATGGAATACAGGTAGACACACGTGGAATCATCCCTTCGCACGAAACCCTCAATGAGGATACTCGCTTTTGCATTGCCCGTTCACATCCGAACGTAATAATGGATAGTTTTAAAGGATATATATTCAATGCAAGAATACTGGGAGGCGAGTCCATCGCTCCAGTGGAAACAGGGAACACCTCTGTTTGGAGGAAGATTACGGCTATGGGTCCGAGTGTGCCAACAGCGGCGTTTACATCCACGACCAACTGCAAACTACTACTCCATTCAAACACTACGGATGGCTCCACTACGTTCACTGATTCAACTGGTAATTATAGCATAGGCAGATTTGGAAACGCCGTAAATTCAACGACTAAGAAAAAGTTTGGGACATCTTCGATTTATTTTGATGGATGGAACGATGGCGGCGAACTCGCGTCATCGCTCTATATAGACACTACTGCGGGACAACTTGGCGTAGGCGTATATACAGTTGAGATGTGGTTTAACACTAGCAAGTCCGGCCTGCAGTATTTGATATCCAGAAATTCCAGCCAACAATATGGTGGGCTTTGTATCAGTCCAGAGAGTAACTATATACAATGGGGCGGGAATTGTACTGGTCCAGTCTTGCATGCGAGCGGTGTGACCATTAATCTAAACACTTGGCACCACGTTGCAGTAGTAAGTAATGGTAAAGGAAACAGCGCCCACATCTACTTTGACGGGGTTCAGGTTGGACACACTTCGTCTTGGGATAATTGGGGTTATCCGACTGCATCACACCGGATCACCATTGGCGCACAGACTTATAATGGCGCTCGACCTCGTTACCTTTTTGAGGGCTACATAGATGAAATTCGTTGGAGTGACGTACCTCGTTATTCGCCTCAGGAGAATTATGCCACATTGAGCTCCACAGACTTCGCAGGTTGCGGCGTGTTGGGCGATGGCAATTTATCCTTTACAGATGCAAGTGGGCACTGTGCAGCGAGGTCGACCCAAACCATCGCTCCGGGTAAGGGTAAAATCTACTTTGAAGTCCTGTGTATTGACGCTGCCAGTATCTGGTCCAGTCCGCCCGCCATCGGGGTCATGGGTGTTGGAAGCCCGATTAGCAGACAACTCGACGCGAGTCCATCAAGATGGGTTCGCGGAAACGGGTACAAATATAGTAATGGTTCTGAGATTGCAGCGGGCTACTCCACATGGAGCAATGGCGATATTATTGGGGTAGAGATTGATAGCACCGCAGGAACTTTCAAATTTAGGATTAACAATGGAAGTTGGACTACCGCATTCACAGATTTAGGAGACACCACTTGGATACCCACGATAAAAATCGCGGAAACAAGCATTAAGTTGACCGTTAATTTTGGGCAAGATTATTATTTTGCCGGCGGCAAGCCCAGCGGTCAAGATACCAGCCAGACACAATTTTATTACGCGCCCCCGAGCGATGCAGTAGCACTTAGCTTGCTCACTGTGGGTCAAGCAACGGTCTCGAGCAGTAGGCCGGGGCAGGTGTTTGCTTTGCAGTCTGATGCGGAAGATGGTACCACGGAGTTTACGGATCTGTCATCTTATCGAAACGCCATAACAGCTAATGGCTCCGTTGAAAACTCAACCGATGTAAATAACCAAGCGGGAAATCAGGAGAGTAGCGTTTTCTTCAACAAAGCAGCTGGCACATTTCTTTCCTCAACCGCCGCAAAGGATGGTGCAAATTTTAATAACGACGATTGGACTGTGGAGCTCTGGGTGCGCCCAGATCACGCGCTGGGCAGCACCGCCGAATGCTTTATGAGTTGCGGAGGCGGCACGGCTAATTGGAATAGTTCTACTGGACACAGCTGGGCTATCACTAATTATGCCAATAAGATTTATTGGCAGTGGAACACTACTGGTTCGGGTTTTGGGGAAATTTATACGTCAAATACTGCTGTGCCGGCAAATGAGTGGACGCACATCGCGATGGTAAATCAGTCAGGAACGAAACGACTTTATATTGGCGGGGTTCAAAAAGGCGAGGACACTACAGAGAAAACAACAACGTCAATGCCCACTATGCTTTCATTTGGTCAAACCTCTGTGTTAAATGAAGGACCCTTTGGGGGGTACATTAATAACGCCAGTATCCAGCGCGACTACTGCAAATATCCCGACGGTGCCACCTTCCTTCCCTCCACGGCTCGCTTGGTCGGATATTGGAGTAGCGGAGCTACATGGATGAATAGGCAATATGGACCCGGTGAAGGGACTAACGGTCAGCCTTACTTTACTCCAAATACCAGCCAGTTTATAGGAAATATCACAGTCGCGAACGATGGGGAGCTAGTAATACAAAAAGATTTTATTGGTACAGGTAAGCTGTTAAAAGTAACTCGTCCCGAGGATTCCATAGAAGTTGAAAGATCGGGGGGCCTTAATGTTCACGTGATTCAGTGGGGGAGTGGCAAACCCTATCCTACATACGGGACTCACTACCCATGGAATGACACCATAAACAAAAATCGACCCGGTATAGATGAAAGTACATGGGTTCCGGGCGACTATGGTGACCTTGATGGCACGTCATTTTCGAGCCATCGCGGAAATTATATCAGAGGTCATGTCGCCAATACTCCCGTTGTAGAAACTGAACACCTTATCAAAAAGAGATTTTTTGTGCAAAAGGTTCCGCTTAAGGGTGGGGAGAATTATACTATCTCGTGCAGGTCTTATAGGGCTACAAACACATCCCAAGGCAATGCCGGGTTTAAATTTGTTGCGTGGTTGGATTCAGGTAGTGGTCCCTATGCTGAATCAAGTACTTTTACCCCTATCGCAGAGAAGTTGTCTTCTGTAGATGAATCCCAAAATGCCATGTCTTATACCTTCACTGCCCCGCCGGGTACGATGGAAAGCTGGATCGGAGTAGAGCTTCTACACGGAAACTCAACTCTATACTTTGATAAAGTGACACTTGAAAGCAGTAAGGGTTTCCCCCTAACTAAAGCCAAAGCAATTAAGGAAAGATTAAGGGGCCCTACTGTAGATGGAAGCGGAAATCCAACAGGTGATAATTATTCCGTCGACATGTTTGCAAAAAAATATAGAATTGTAAACAAGCATTGTGTGGGAGCAGAAGTTCACCTTAAAATTGACGCCTTATATAACAGCGTTAAAAGCTCGGGCGACTTGATTGACGCCTCTATAAATAATATCGTGGTTAAATTTAGACCACTTATACACAATGGTACCTCAGCTTATAAGGACGCCTATGATCAGCAAATTACCGGAAGGGCAGATGTACCATTTCTGTGGGTTTTTGATTTAGATTTTAAAGAAGTCATTAGTAGTTTCTCAGCTTCGGATAGAAATAACTTCTATGGATGGGAAATAAAAATTTATAGAACAGAGCCAGAAGTAACAGTAACGAACATAAAAAAATCTACAACAGTTGATGTGTTAGTAGAAAAATATGATACTGCGGCAGCCTATCCCAATTCCTCAGTCATTAGGCAGCGCTTTAATGCAGCGTATTTTAATAGCATTCCCAGTAGGTCTGTAGATGTTCGACTTCTTCGGGTAAGAGTTCCGAGTAATTATAATCCAATCAAAAAAACATACGACGAAAGCCAAGGCCCATGGGATGGCACATGGAAAACCCAAAAATACTGGACTGATAATCCGGCTTGGTGTTTTTTAGATATGATTACCAATGACCGATATGGGTTGGGTCGGTATATACCCCTTGATGGTTTTGATAAGTGGACTCTTTATAAAATTGCACAATATTGTGATGTTATTGTCCCAGATGGTGCGGGGGGCATGGAGCCGCGATTGACCCTTAATACTATAATTACCAGTCGAGAAGATGCATTTAAAGTCATAAATGATATGGCAAGTGTTTTTAGGGGACTTCTTTATTACGCTGCAGGACAAATTTACGCAATTCAAGATTCTAAAAAAGATCCGATTTATACTTTTACAAATGCAAACGCACAAGACGGAAACTTTACTTACTCTAATAAGAGCCGTAAAGAAAGATATAATGTAGGCATTATAAGGTATAATGATAAAACAAATTTTTATAAGCCCGCAATAGAATATGTAGAAGATTTGGCAGGTATTAGAGCTAACGGAGTTCGGGAACAAGAAATAACAGCATTTGGTTGCACTTCTCGTGGTCAAGCTATTAGGCTGGGTAAGTGGTTGGTTTATACAAATAATCTTGAAATAGAAAATGTATCTTTTAAAGCTGGCGTGGAGGCTAGTTATTTGCGTCCGGGAGATACCATATCCATATCTGATAATAACCGAAACCCATTCCGATGGGGAGGGCGAACAACAGTTATTTCAGGCGCAGACACGACTACGAATACACCCGAAACTATTCAGTTAGATTCCTTTTTGGACCCCGAATACATTAATAATGATCAAGTATACAAGTTATCCCTTATAACCCCCGGATGGAATTATGATAGTTACAATGTAAGCGGACTGAACTCCGACGACACCCCGGACATCAGGCGTAGTCAGGTGCAGGATTTTTTAATTAGCGGTAGCTTTATTGATATGGGTTTAGATTTAGAAACTACTGCTCCTCCAAAATTTAGCACAATAAAATTAGGGGGTGCCACCGCAGTTCATTGGCCAGCATGGCTAGCTGGCGGTTTTGACGGCTCTACAAAAAATATTAACAGATCTGATTATACTGTAGGTAACAATCAGATTTGGACAATTAACCCAACAGGTAAAGAATTTGCCCTCGGAAGCTCTTTTGATGCATCTACTACTAAAGAGAAGCTTTTTCGAATAGTAGACGTAAAAGAAGATGAGAAACAAGTATTCTCGATTAAGGCTGTTGAAAATAACCCCATAAAATATGATAGAATAGAAGATGATTTATTATTCGAGCAGGCTGGGTTATATAACTCGCCCACACTAAAAGTTCCGGATGGACCCACGAGCCTCGCTCTTAAGATAGATCAATTTTCCCCAAATTCAGCACAAGTTAAATATTCTATTGGGGCCCCAACCAGCAAAAATGGTTTAGACGCTTATCAGGTATTTGCAAAAGAAAATTCTCCTTTCTTTAGCATCTCAGACTTTACTGGAAATTACCCGGTGCTGTGGACACAGTATACCGGAGGATCACTAAGTGGACGGGCGTTTATAGATAATACCCCCCTTACAAAAGTAGTCTCTTCAGGTACCCAATATATCCCTGATAATGAACATAGAATCACCAGAATTCCAGCCCTAGCTCAGGCGCAAGGAATATTCAGACCTGAGCAATCAGGATCATGTCTATTTAAAGTATTTTCTGTGAATAACATGAATCAATACTCCTTGTCTTCTAGGTCCGAGAGGATAATCGTTCCCACGATTCACCCTATTGAAGATGTTGAGGTAGAAAACCTTGGACTATCAACCAATGAAGGTAGTCTTATAACGGCTGAAAAAAAGAAAAAACCAAGAATCGAATTTACTGGAGGTAGCCCAACTATACTTTGGACATCGACACTAGCTGCGTCCGGGTTTGTACCAAGCTCCTATGCGTACAGACTTACGGTTAGAGAGCCTTCTGAAGGTACTCCCATTCCGAATCCAAACATTATCCATGAGATAACAGGATACAAGTCCGCTGACCGAGCGGCGACAAACTTAAGTGGATTTGCATTTACTTATGATTTAACAGGAAATTTATTTTATGCTTCTGGGAGGCGGACTTTTGACATCGTAGTAGAAGCTCATAATGAATATGGTGAAAGCTCTGCGGGCGGTAAATTTGGGTACAGCCTAGATCCAAGCGCACAGCCCTATACTGACAGTTCGGGGAATCTTATTACTGAAACTTATACAAAATTAGATTCTCATTATACCAACATATATGGGTATGATATAGTCAGGCTAAATAATCCCCCCGTTCATGCCCACCTATCAAGCGACGGGGATGTTTGTGCTCCTAGTGATGATATTTGCACTACCCAGCAAATCACATTAGATAATAAAGTTAAAATGGTTTTTGAAAAAAATAGCCCCCAGAGTTTTAATAGGGATGTAGCTGGTGGATTTTTATACGTTTCCCCTCAGTATTTTGACGTTACTGGGGTACAGGGTGTTCTTCAAAATGACTTGCGCCATGACATTCAAAGAATAAAATTTGATTATGCTCCGACCATTGAAGTTACCCCTACTGGGAATCTTTTACTAGATGGTTCGGCTTATATGGCTTACAGCCTTTATGATACCTTTGATCAAGAGAGAGACATCGCGTATCGTACTAATACAAAAAATAATCCAATCAAAAATAGAGGCTTTGATATGGCTAGAATGTTATCTGTAAGCTCTGTTCGTGAAGTTAAACTCGACGACACAAACACAGTAAGAAAGATTATTAAACAGGGAAATCAAACCCTCACGTTTACCCTACCAGCCCAACGCCAATGGCACTTCCTTAAGATAGAGGGATCTCTCCAAGGGGAGAGGACCTTGTATACTAACGCTGAGTCTCAAAATGAGAAATGGCAGGAATTAAGTGAACTCAAAAATTGGAAAGTTTATGTTAATGACATCAGGGTAGATCAAGCTGAAAACTGGGCTTCTAATCCGCCCTCGGATAAAAACTTTGTATTTTGTAAAAATTCAAAATGGAATGGATCAACAGATTTATTGCCAGTATTTAATATACTTTCTAAAGGCGTTCCGCTTGAACAATTTAATAGAGACACAACCCTTACGGTTAAGCTAGAATTTGAAGGGACTAATGTGGAATTTATTAACTTCAGCGCTGAAGCTGATTATGGAAGAAGGTATTAGCTTCTCTTTTCGCTGTAGAGAAGACCACCGGGGCGTTTTTGGTAAACAATCTCCTGTACCACTGCGCCTTTAATTCTAACGCCAAGCTCTTTATTGCGCTCGTTTTCCTCTAATCCGCCCTGTGTATTTTGATCCTTTTCGCCGAGTGCTGTCCTTCCGTCGTCACTACCGCCACCCTCATTGGTAACATTAACATTGATAGTAAAGTCATTATTAACTGAGGAAGCGCTTCCGCCGCCAGAAGAAGGTGTCTCACCCCCGCCTCGTGGACCTACGTAGCCGCCCTCGGCAAAGTGCTGTACTTCTCCTTTATTTAATTTGTTCATGAAACCCATACCATACAAGTCTACGGTTTCCTTGGGAACCACCCACTCCCCGGCTGTTAGCATGGCGGGAACCGTGTCCCGGCCCCTTGTGTGTGCAGGTCCCCCAGCAGCCACGTGCATCGTATCGTGATCCTGCCTAAATAACTTCAGCCTTGACGCATCGATCATTGTCTTCGGTCTCGTAATTCCGCCACCGCCGTCACCTTTCGTTAAGTTACTGGTTGCGCCCAAGATATTCACATCGCCTAAGCCGCCCTTTTTGCCCGTGCCCCCAGCTTTCTTCGATGGTGTCGTCAAGGGGCTGCCATAATTCGCTCCCGGTTGAAAACCTAACAATTGTTGTAGAAAGTTTTGTTTGGGAGTTCTGTCCTTTGTGAATTGCTTAAGCATAGCTTGATCCTGCATCTGCTCCATTACTCTATCAGCCCGGGCAACTTTATCCGACCCGTACACGCCTCCGCCGGGTGCCGTAGCAGGAAACCCTGTAGTCTTAGCCATCTGCATGTCCCGCACGCCTTGTGCCTTGTACTGCTGGACTTCTATCTGCGCAGGCGTACCCCCAATCGAACTGACGGGCGCACTGCTTATCGCCTGTGCCCAACCGCTACTGCCGGGTTTAATGACTTTTCCGCCTTTCGTTAGGACCTCGCCCGACTTGAGTGGCTTGCCCGTTTTCGGGTTCTTCGCCTTGGGCGAGGAACCCATTGACTGCATTCCAGCCTGAATGCCCACCATTGCAATTTGCATAACTGCGCTTTGAATGATCTTCCTTCTTTGGGTCTTGTATGCCATCATGGCATTTTTCTTCATTTCATCATCGGCGGCTTTGTCTTTGAGGTATTGATCAAGGGTAGCTTCTCTAGAGAATTTATATGCATTTTGCGGATTGCTGCTATCCATCTGTCCGAGGGCCGACAGCCTAGAATCAACATTAAACGACCCCGCCGTAGGTTTCTTTGGGTCATTCCAGTCGTAGGTGTTTTGAAGGTTACTCCGCGCAGAATCAGCCGACCCACCAGCTGCAAATTTATTAACTCTTCCTGCATTTAGATCGTTTAGATAATTAGTTCCATATTTGCGAGCAGATGATTCTTTTATGACATACTCTCCACGTCCCAATCTGGCGGGAATGTCATCTACACCACCCTTACCGCCCGACACTAGACCACCCTTCTGGAAAGTCTGGACACCCCGTATGCCGCCTACGACATGACCGCCTGTGGCAGCACCCGGAGCACCGGGTTGAGGTATTAAAGCTTTTCCAACAGCATTAAAAGCAGTATTAACGAGGCTACTAATGGAGGTGCTGAGCATATCAGCAGCTATATCCTGCATTACCTTGGCCATCGCCTCCCTGAAGGTCATGGTGCCATTAATGGCAGCAGCAAAAGCGTCTTTTACGCCATCCTTGAATGCCTTACCATTCCGATCAATCATTTTGATAAAATCTTTTTGGGCCGCATTTTTTTCTAGATGAGTTAGAGCCATAAGGGTGCTTTTAAGTGCGCTGTTAAAATCCCCCGCGCTCATGTCACCCTCCATCATGGTTTCAGCTAGCGCCCTCATGCCTGACTCGTACTCCGCCTGTGCGATGGTTCCGTCAGCGAGTGCTAGATTAAGTCTTTCTTGCTCCATTGGAGCACGCGCTTTCGCCATTCTGATCTCAGCTTGATTGGCATTAATCTGCCCATCTTTTAGCTGATTAAGAATATCGACCCTCTTTTTATCTAATTCAATCGAGTCGTTTTCAAGTTTATTAAGATTTTGTTTAGTCAGTGCCATCCCCATTGCGCGCCGAGCACCAATATCCGTATTGTCAGCCTCCATACCAGCGTTCATTGCACCAAGTTTGGTGTTAAGACTCGCGCCAAACGCGCCCTTTACTTCGCCCTCCCGCTTATCCCGCATTCGGCCAGCGTCCTTATAGATATTGAGGGGGTTGTACACGTCATCATTACTAAGGTTGTCCAGTGTCGTCTGTACATTGTCATAAGTGCTGCCGCCTTTGAGCATTTTTGCATTGTTTCGGTCAACTTCATCCTGTTTTAGTTTTTTCGGATCATAGGATCCCAGCATACCTAATTCGCGATTTAGTTTTGCTGTTGCGTGTGTCGCTTCTTTTGTCTTCTCACTAAGTAGGAAGTTAGCAGTCGCTTGGGTGATTATCCCGTTGGAAACTTTTTGCGCAATTTCTGTTCTGTATAGATCAAGTTCGTTATTTTTCTCAATAGCAGCGGCTAAGTCCCCAGTAACTTTATAGTATTCCACGGCAGCTGCTTTTTGTGACTCTATGACTTGTGCGTTGGCAGCATTAAGACTACCGATTAAAGCCGAACCAAGTTTTTTAGTTACTTCGCTGCTCCTCATCGCGCGTACCGCCTCGTTACCCACATCTCCTAAGGCTGCGACATAGCCCTTTAAACTTTCCCCCGCCTGCCTAGTTCCGTCTTCTACGCCTTCTTGCAAAAATTTAGTAATATCGCTTTTAAATTGATCTGGGTCTAAAAAGCCTTTTTCGCGTTTGGATTTTTTCACTGCCTCTTGTGCTTTTCTCATCGCCTCAGCCAACTCTGTGATGTCGTCACCCGCGATTTCTCCATCCGCAGCGACACTCCTTAGTACAGTACCCAAGTTGCTCATCGCGTTCGTAGCCACTTCACCCTCAATACCATATTTCGACATCTGTAACCTTAGGTCCTGCATCGAGGAGGAGGTCTCAAGGATTACGTCTCTTGCATCGATACTACCCTTAATTGCCGCAGACTCTTTATCCCTAGCCTCAGAAAGTTTGAGCAATTGGTCGATTTGTTTGGTTAAATCAACCTCGGTCTTTTTACCCTTAGCATCATTGACTAGCGCATCCATGGTTTTCGAAATACCATTTTGTACTTCTTCAAAATTTTTCCTGCCAGCCGTGAATGACGACATATTAATGGTATCTTGGAAGAGCATTATTTCTTTTCGAGCTTGCTTAAGCTTCTCTGCCATAAGTGCAGGGTCTATATCTTTTAAATCAAGATCTTGTCCTTTCTGATTTTTAAACAATGAGTCACTCAGCTCTGTCATGAATTTTTCAACTTTTTCCCGTTCTTTGTCGGGTAAAGATCTATTCGACCCACTAAAATCTTGGACAGCCTTCGCTATATTCTCCATATTAGCCGCACGACTTGGAGCAGCGATTGTCTCGACCTTGTCCCGAGCTCTTCCCGCTTGAACCGGGTTCAGTGGATTACCGTCCCCAAAGGGTGCGGACGTCTCACCCAAGGATATCATCTGTGCCTTAGTCTTTATCTCTTCAAGTGAGTCTTTAAGTTGTTTCATATCTGCGGCAGAAAGTACACCATCATCATCAGTAAGCCTCGTAAGTAGTTCGTTCATGTCATAAAAGCCATCAACAATCATTTGGTCACCTTCTTTTGTGCCTGCGAAACCCTTAAGATTTGACATCTCGCCAAACGCCTTGCTGATCATCGTCGTCATCGACCCTACATTTTCCCTGCTCTTCTCCATGCCCCCCTTATCCAGCTGGTTGAGCGCTGTAGTCAACTTACCTAGACTAGTTGTATTGTTCTGAAGTTCGGTTTTTAGCTGACCGATTTCTTTATTATATTGTGTGATCGCCTTCTCCTGCGAGGCCTTCGCCCTTTCCAGATTCGCAATACTCTTCTCGGCAGCTACTCTCTTTTTGGTGGCTTCATCCGCAGCGCGCTGCCAAGTTGATTCATTCGCCAACATAGCATCATACTCTCGAGTGTTCTCACGCTTGTTACTCGGAAAATCGGGCTTTCCCGCTCTGAAGGCCTCCTCGTACATTGGTGTACCGTATTTGTGGCCCGCCGGCAGTGCTTTGCCCTCCTCGGGTGTTCGCCCCCAGCGACCAGTGTCCTTGTCACCGATCCAAGTCCCTCCTCTGGCATTCTTTTCAAAAGCTTCGCGGGCTGCCCTTGTTGTTTCTTTATTTTTCAGTGAAGTTTCTTCGTTTTGTTTCAAAAGAGCCAACCCCTCAATAGTTTTAGTAAGGGCGGCACTGGTTCTGGCAAAGGCTTCTGCCGCGACGCCGCGGGCGTGCTCGCGCCCTTTTAAAGTTTGCGCGATTTTGTCCCCTTCGGCTCCCCCTCCAGCATATTGTTTTTGTAATCTTTGAAGTTCCTTTGACTGTTCACTCCCGGCTGAGAAAGCTGCCATTGGATTACCCAAACCCCTTCTCGCTGCCCAATTGGCTCTGGGTTGCCCGGGGATGCTACCGCCCCCACCAAAGCCCGGGCCGCGATCACCACCGACGCCGCCCTGCGCGCCAATGGGCAGCCCGGTGACAGGGTCAGTTCCCCCTCCCCCTTCTTTACCAGCATCCTGCCAATTTGCAATAAACACCTTTAAGTTGTTTTTGCCATCAAATGAGAATCTCTCGTTTTGAGAAAACAGATCTTTTATCTCTCTGTCAGGTTTAATTAAATTTTTAGCTTGAGTTCTTGAAATGTCTTCTAGTTTTTTGTTGCTGAAGATTTGCTCCGACGACCCACCGAGCATTTTATCTAAGAATAACCTATGATTCTTTTGAAGTTGCTGGGTTAAGGGTTCAACATAGGCATTAGCGGGGTTATTGCCACCGGGGTCGGTAAGGCTTCTGAGCATTTTAAGATTGGCTATCATGCCGCTCGTTTGTAAATCCCTGCCCGAATCCCCAAGCATATTTCCTTGTTTATAATTTAATTTGTTAGATTCCCAGTCTTTAAAAGCTTTGATGGGGGCTCCGGCAGCGCCCCCGATACCACCTGCAAAACTTATTTGCTGAGCTAATTTCAACTGAGCCGTAGCAGCTACTTTCATCGCTTTCGCGTAGTCCATCTCTGCCTTCTGCTTAGCCCTCATCACTGTAATTTCTCGAGATGTTGCGGAAGTGAGGTCCTCTAACGCTTCCCGATGCTTCTTCATATTAGCGACAACAACTCTATTCTCCGCACCACCGGCGGGGCCCTTTGCCATTTTAATGGCATCAGCGATAGCCTTGTCTGCCCCTGATAAATCTGCATTTCTTATTGCTTCAAAAAATGCTGGGCCAAACTTTTTATTTATTTGGTTCTGAAAGTCTTTACCCATGAAGCCGCCCTTCTGAGGAGTAAGCTTTTCAGTCCCCCTTACCTTACTAAGAAGATGTGTTTCGAGATCCGACATTAGAGCTTCTTGTTTTTTAACCTGAAGGTCATTTAGCTCGTTCGCATGTTTTATTCTGAGCCTGCGCTCTTCTGAAGCGGCGTTAAATTCTATTAGCGTTCGTTCTGAAGCTGTTTTAGAAAGATTATCTACTAGAGTCTTAGTTCCAAGGTCAAACATCTTAAGAGTCTGATCTTCGAAAAGTTTAGTTAGTGATTTTTTTAATGTTATTTGATTTTTAAGACCCTTAAGGTTGTTTTTGAATTTTTGAATTTCGTCATGAAGAAGACTAGTTTCCTTCGCAAATGCATCCTCTTCTTTAATCAAGCCCTCTTCCATAGTGGCCCGCCGCTTTAAAATTGGAAGTAATTTTCCATTGATGATCATGTGCAATCTCATGAAGTCATCTTCATCTAGATTAACTTTTTGATCCATTTCCTTGAGTGATTCGAGAAGATCCTTCTGCTCTGCTGAAAGACCGTCAAGGGAAGAGAGTTGTGCCACCACCTTCCTATTGTAGGCTTGCGCTTCATCTTGGGAGATATTATACTCATCTGAGAGACTCTTACCACTGTCCTTCAAATTAGTAAACTCCTTCAACATTTCTCTAGCCTTCTTCTGACCCACACCATCCAGCATACTTGCAAACCCCTGTGCCGCCTTAGCCATGTTTTCTGCAGAGGTATCCTTTGAATATAGCATACCTTGATTTTGAGCGAAGGCATCTAGTGCCGTTGCTGAAGCCCCTGCCCCTTGGGCCATTTGATTAAATCTCGATGCGGCACTTTTTATAGCTGCATTAAGCTCTCGAATATCTTCTACACTCGTATTAACATCTTGGATTTTTGAAATAACCTCGGCCTTGGTGTTTAACTTATCTTTGCCAACAGTAACACCACCACTCCTCTTCATTGTGTCGCCAATGCCGGCGAGATTCAGGCTTCTGATTATGTCATTCTTTGCAGCCGCGACCCCAGCCGCGTCCCCTTTACCAAGGGCTTTACCAAACGCAGAGGTTGCCTCACTGGCTTTGGACATGTGTTCATTAAGATTTTTAAAAGACTCGGCAGATTTTTTTGCAGCCTCTTGTACTCGTTTACGGGCAGCCGCTCCCTTTGCGTCATAAGCCCCCTGCATTAGCTTATTAACCCCGATTCCAACCGCCGCTACTGCGAGAGCAATTGCAACCGCTGGGTTAGCCGCTGCTGCGGCATACGCAGCGCGCCCGCCACGTGCAATTCCGCCGCCCATCCTAGCTCCCAGACCCTTCGTGCCACCCCCCTTATTAGCTTTAAAACGCATATCCGGCTTTCCGGACTTAGTAAGAGGCCCACTGAAGGCACTTTTTCCCATACTGACTTTCGCAGAGGCGATGACGCTTTTAGTCCATACAGCCAACCCTGCGATGCTGGCGCTAATCCCTGTACCAAGTTTACTAAGAGCGCCCAATATTCCCCCGTAGCTTTGGGTAGCCATTGCAATCATGGGATAATACATCGCAAAAGAGGCCGATAAATCCAGTACACTGCTACTAAATGTAGAGACACCCTCATTTGTCTCTTTTAGTCTATCACTCATGACGCTCAGTTGACTACCGACCATCATCATGCCCATTGACATGCCCATGCCCATATCATCGCCGCCACCTTGTTTTTTCTGTGCAAAGTTAGGAATATAACCATCCGCTTTTCCCTGTCTTTGGATGCTTTTCATGGTCGCACCGGAAGCTAGATGCATATTAATTGCATTACCTAGTGAACCCTCTTTGGTATTGTAAACCCCTGTACCGCCGTTCAAGCGATCATCATGACCCACGCGTACCTGATCTCTTCTTACTCCAGCGCGGTCTTCTCTATCTATAGCTGCTCCAAGCCCTCCAAGTGCGAAGTTTGGAATAAAACCTCCCGCCTTGGTTTTTTTGGACAGGAGCCCTGTATCGGCTCTTGCAGACGTATTGTTTGTCGGCCTAGAAATTAAGCTCTCAAACTCAATCTTATTCCGACGAAGCCCGTCAACAACAACTTCCTTTGGCATACTGCCTACCATACCTTGAAGCTGTTTTAAGCTTCTAAATTTTTTCTCTGGCCCCACTTCAGGCATTGAGAAGATGCCAGATGTGACCATGTTCGGTCTCATTCTGTGTCGAAGCTGGGGAAACGCAACTTTACTCATCCCTTCGAAAGGTGACATGCGGCCTAATAATTCAGATTTTCTTTTCTCAGGTGACTGCGAAGGGAGACCGGCCCAAAGTTGATTGATTAACTGGCTTGAATATATTGGTTTGCCTGTCTCTTGGCTGACATTAGCTAACTCTTTAAATTGTTGAAATCCCCTTCCTTTTTGTTTTGACATGTTATATTGAATCTGAAGGGCCTCCTGCCCGGCAAGCCCTGAAGAACGCGAGTGCATCTTGCCCGATGTGTAATCCATCCTCCCACCCTCATCACCACCAATATACTTCATGCCCCCGCGCTCGCCATCATCCCAACGCCGCAAGCCCGGTGCTAGCTTGTTCTTATTGAGCGTCTTAGCTAGGTGAGCCCTCTGTTTCTCCGCCCAAGGGTTACCTCTTGGGGCCATAAAATTAGGAACAAAACCGAGTGCCGAAATTGCCTTCTGCATTCTAGTCGCCGTACTCAGCTTTTGTTTTTGAGTCATTTTCCGCGCACCAGACGAACCGGGTCCAGCCTTCAGATTTTTTCCAAGCCCGGGTAACTCTGTCGCGAACCTCGCCCCCAGCCCCATATCATCAAGAAGACCCTCGGTATATGCCTTATTTATAAGACTTTGCTTGGCCTCACCCGTAGCTGACCTTTTTGCATCAGCCTTCTTTAATTGGGAACCGAATTTAAAAGTTTTTATAAATTTAGAGTTTGCTTTCTCCCCTCTCCCCTCTTCAAAATCAAACGGAGCCTTAAAGCTTCCGCCCGCCTCCGATAGCTCATCTAGCTGCCCGGGGGTATTGGTGGCAATCCTTGCTAGATTTTCAAATATGTCTCCCTCCGTACCGGGGGATAAAAAGGCATTTGATTTTTTAAGTGAATCTACTAGCCCTTTCTTGTCTTTAAGTCTGCCTTTATGGTTAAGTCCTGTATGCTTAAGAAACTGCTCAGTTAAACTTACCATTGGCCCTGCCATGTGATCTGAGATTTGTTGAGAAAACTTTTTCGAAGTTTCATCTCCTTTTTTTGGCATACTTTGAAGAGAGCTTATCTGCAAACCTGTAAATTTTATCGAATCATTTGATAAATCATTACTCTTCATTAGGTCCGAAAGTGCAGGTATTTTCTTAATCGGCAGTTGAGCGTGGTCTGACTTATTCGGCGTTCCATAATAAGATAAAAGACCTATTGCTCCCTGCGTATTATATGTATGTATATTTCGGGGATTTTTGGGCTCTCTGCCAGCCTTAGATTCTTTTATATTTTTTTGTGTACCATAACTATAACCCTGACCCGACGCCACATGACTAGGGTCGAGTTTTCCCTCATTTATTTTTCGAGTAATAGTGGATTGAGACATAGACCCTTTGCCCATTATGCCTGCCCCTAGCGATGTAAGTTTTAAGTTAGCAAAATTCGGAACAAATCCACCCGCAGAATTATAAGGGTCATACCCATGTACACCCTTAAATGAGTCTCTGTAATTATTGCCCGCAGAAGACGTTCGTGGTGGCATAATGCCCGGCTGTTGTAATCCCGGAAATTTCTTTATTTCTTCATTACCATTATAAGTAACTTTTCCTACCCCCGGAATGGTGGCTTCTTTTATTTTGCCCGCTTGGTAGCCGCCAGCTTTCGCGAGCCTTTTTTCTTGAACTTCTTGACTAAAGTTAGGAACAAATCCAGAAGCAGCGCCCATATTGAAGCTGGGAATAAAACCGCCTGCCTTGGGTTTTTTGCCCCCCGTTCTCTTTGCGCCCCCCTGCATTGCTAATACCGCTGGCGCAGCCTTTTGTGCAGCCAGCGTAAGTTTTTCCATTTCTGCTCTAGATTCTTTAATTTTCTGAGCCAACACACGAGCGACTGCCACCATCCCCTCTTCTGAAGCTGTGGCTTGATTAATAAGCGCGGGGCGTTGAGCTAAAATATTTTGAATTATATTTTGTGTACTTGCTAGTTTTTGGGAAGCAGTTTCCATTCCCATGAAACCCGCAGCAGCGTCTTTGACAAATACTGCTAACTTAGCTCCTATTTTGACAAGCACAAAACCAAGCAATGCTAGCCCCGGACCGCTTATGATTTTCCCCATGCCCTCATACACAGCGGTACCAACTGTTTCACCCAAACCAAAAAAGTTTTTAGGGCTTATCAAATCAGCAAAGCCATTTACCATTTTAAGAATTCTATCTAAAGCGGGTTTAACAGTAAGGGCACCTACCTCTGTTGCAAACTTGGTTAAATTAACCATCGTTTTATTTACCATACCTTCAGTGGTAGAAGTCAAAAGTCCCATGCGTTGAGTAGCTTCATTAGTAGTTTCATTGGCTACCATTAATGCTTTTTGATATTTTCCTGTCTCATTAGCTAGTTCAGGCAGAACAGCTTTTAAAACGTTTACCTGAAAAACACCCGCTAACATTTCAGAAGAGGTAGCTCTAAGTGATGGAGCTAGTGAACCATAAACTTTTGCATAGTTTTCTAAAACTTTCATAGCAGGAAGTAGCTCCCCGCTTGTTTTTCGTACAGCCACGCCAAGAGATTCTAGTTGACGCAGGGTTTCTGGTCTCTGAATCCTCGTAAAAATAGTTTTAAAGCTATTACCAATAACCGCACCACCCCGAGCAGTCTTTTCTTGAGCGGTGGTTACAATCGAAATCAATTCCTCGAAACTAACATTCGCACTATTAGCCGCAGCACCCGTCCTTTTGATAGCTTCTGCCAAATCACCAGAGCTAACAGCAAATTTAGCATCTACCTGAGCCATCTTATTAACAATCTGCGTTGAGTTACCAGCAGCTTTACCAAAGGTGTTTATGGCGGCGGTTAGTGATTCCGTTGCATTTTTAACATCCATACCACCTAATTTTGCAAGGGTCATGGCGGCGGTTGTTCTTTTTAGTGACTGTTCAACATTTAAACCCTGCCTAGCAAATTCTTCCGCAGATTCAGCAACCTCATAAAAACTATGCCCCGTGGCTTTGGCAGCCTTGAAAAGTCCATTTGAAAATCTTTCGAAATCTTTACCGGTGGCATTCAGAAGGACTTGAATATTTGTGAGTTGCTGCTCTACTTTGATAGTCGTCTTAACGAGCTCTGACATCGCTTTTTGAACAGCAAAAATAGCACCAGCCGAAGCACCGAATGCAATGACACGAGCGTTAGAAGCTTCTAGTGATTTATTGAACTCATTTGCCGCCCCAGTAATACGTCCAAGGGGCTGTGTAAAATTCTTGGCAACAATGGGGTTTTTATTGAAGGACTGAGTTTTATTGAAAAGGGCTTGAAGCTGCTGCTCCGCCTTCCGCATTTCTGAAGCGGGGACGTTGATTCCAATATCAATTGTTGCACTATTCCTAGCCATATAATCCTTTTACCGACTATAATTACACTAAAAAAAAGCTATTCGCCGTGTAATTTTATTAAGTCATCCATGTCCAAATGACCGCCCTTTTCAGCAGCAGCTTTGGCTAAGGATACGCCTCCATCCGGTGCACCAGATGTAAGACCCATGCGCTTCATGTCTTCCTGTGTGGCACCCACTACGGTAGTAGCCGAAGATTCGTCCATTTTTTGCTTTATTTTGTCACTGTTTTTACTGACATTGAATAAGTCAATTAGCTTATCTGGATCTGACATCGTTTCTGGGTCTGGGTCATGTTTAAGCTCAGAAAGTATATGTTTAAAGTATTTACCGAAACTAAAGAGTTCGTTTTGATTAAATGTTAATTCCACAACAGGTCTTCCATAAAAAATAAATGGATTGTCCTCACATAAATAAAAAGAATTAAGAAAAAATCCCGAAAGAGCAACCCTTTTAAGGTTGTGGTCAGAATACATCTCAGAAAGGACGTTGTAATTAGCAATTAATAAAAGGATATCTTTTTCATGAATTTCCTCGAAAACTTCTGCACTAAAAAGTGGCACCTTGCATTCTGCGTCTTTATAAGAGGTTGTATATATAAAAAATTCATTTACTTTTTTTGTAGCATAAGACTCTACCGTGTATCCGACTAACTCGAGTTTCTCTGAAGCGATCTCTGCATGTTCTTGTTGTACATCATTAATCTGCTTCTGAATAGAGTCCATATCAGCCTGCAATATGAATTTAGATTTTGTTATCTTTAAGGCTGATGCTTGTTGTAAGCACTCTTTTATTCGAGTATCTTTTTCAGAAGACCACAAACCTTCCTTTTCTAGATCTTTTAGTTTTTCCTCTTCAGTTGGAAGACCCTTACTTTTTGCATGATTTTCATATTCTTTTTTTCTTTCATCAATCTCCTCTGAAGAGAAGAGATCTATATGTTTTAGATAAAAGGTGCCAAATTTTTCTAAATAAGATTTATTATACCCACGGATTACATCCATGTATACTCCTCTTAATAGATGTGGTTCAATTTTTTTAGACATTACAAAAAAGGCCCCATTTTCATGGGGCCCGTGTGTTCTTTTTATAACCTATGCATTGTTATCAGAACTTTCTTGTGAATCTTCGGTTGACCCCGAGTCTTCCACGGGAGGCTCTTCCACGGGAGGCTCTTCCACGGGAGGCTCTTCCACGGGAGGCTCTTCTACGGGGGGCTCTTCTACGGGGACTTTCTTTTTTGCCTTTTTCTTTTTAGCAGTTTTCTTTTGAGGGGGATCTGCCTCTTCAGTAGATTCTTCTTTTTTATCTCCAGCTTGCGCGAGTGCTTCCATTGAGGCATCCTCCAGTCCTGAAGCTTCTAGTTCTCCCAAAAGCTTCTTAAACTCTTCTTCGGTTTGAGCATTACCCACGTACCAATAGCTTACATAATAAATCAACTTCCTAAGAAGCTCTTCATAAAAAGGATCATCCGACTCCTCCAAGGAGTCATAGGAGCTTAGTCTTTCCTCATGAATATCACCCGGAAAAACGTTTATAGGATTTTCTCCATTGTCATCTGTCAGATAAGCGAGATTTAACACCCACCATAAAATGGTTTTATTGCGTGCTCGATTTTCTGCAGTTTGTTCAAATAGAGATGCCTGAGCTAATTCAAAATCTTGAATTTTTCTTTTAAGAATACCACCCTCTTTCACAAAGGTAGCAAATTGACCCTTTTGCTCTTCGCTTCGGTTGTCAGACTTAACTGCTGAAAGCCTCTCTATTTCTCTTTGATTTTCAAATAACTCTAGATAAAGATCAGCGTATTCCTCTTTATCGTCATCACTCATCACTCCGCCATCATTAGAAAATCTTTTAGCTAAAAGAGCTCTTGTCAAAAGCCCAGCTTTAATGCCTTTGGAAAGAATTACGCCATAGTAAAGCTCCGCGTCATCAAACATGATTCGATTGGGTTTACGCAAGATAACGTGTTGCTCTACCTCAACTTCTACCTCTTTGCTGACAGTGACCTCGTTGCCTTCTGAGTCTTTGCTTTTTTCTTCTACTTTCGTAGTTGAACTTTTTTTCAGAACAAACTGATATAATCTTTTCATACCTTTTACCTTAGTTTAATATCAAAATTATCTAAATAATCTTCGATTTCCCGAGTAGCATCGTTACCGTGATCGAGCACTCTTTTTCGGAGTTTTTGATAAGTTTCCTCATCAATATTATAGTCTTTATCTTTTAAGTCTTCTAAAATAAATAAGAAGCTTTTATAAAGATTTTTAACTTTTCTATTGATCTGGAATTCAAGGAAGTCCTTTTCCCTATTACCTTTTTCCTCCATAACCCTTTACCTTCATATAGATTTACACGAAAGTATGTGTAAGAGAACAAAAAAAAGCACCCCAAAAGGGGTGCTTGTATTTATTAATATAAGTTTTTTAGTGAGCTAGACCACTAATGAATAGTCCGACAGTACTTTGCTTCGGTCCACCAACCTGAGCCGAGAAGGACAGGGAAACGGATTTGTTTGAACCAATGTCAGAAGTGTACTCTTGACTGTCAAGCTTACATTTCTTCAGTACGTAGCGAGCCATAACATTATCAGCGTTAGAGGTGCCCGGGGCATTGAGCTTGATGTCAAGATCATATGCGCTATCAGCATCAATAATGTCAGCCAAACTACCAGTCGTAATATCACCAAGGTTTGCATCTACCGAGCACGTCACGGTCACAGGGAAGGTAATTTCCCGCGCGAACGCGAAGCGTGAACCAAGCTTTTGCAGTGGGTCACGAGCAAGGTCGAAGGACAAGCTGTAGCTTTGAATCTTAGCGTCACTAAGACTTACACCGGTTAATTCGGTAATCGCAGTCGTTCCACCATTGGGATACCAACTTAACGTAATGTCGCCCGGACGAAGGGCACTTACACCAGATACGTTATTACTGGCTTCGCCAGAGGCCAACGCATACTTGGTAGCAGTGATCTTAGCGCCATCTGCGGGTGTAATTGCGGGAATAGCATTACCCGATACACCTTTGTCAAATTGCATATTCAGACCCTCAATACTTACCGAGGCTGTTGGGAAATCACCAACTGCGCCTTCAGTCGTATACGAGCTAATAAAGCCGTTACCAATACCAATTACACTGGTATTGCTAGTGGTGCTCGGGTCTAAAACATCCGAGTCACCTAAGGCGTCATTACCCTCTGGGACTGTTTTAATAAAGTAATTTCTTTCATCCGACTCTTTATTTAGAAATCCAGAGAGAGCAGCAAATACAGCTGTGCTTCCACTGGGCGTCATAGAGAAGCCGAGGATGTCTTCGTTCTCTAAAGATCCGAGGATATAAGAAGTGTCCAACGAAACCGTGGGAGACTCCAAAATAACCCGGTCAATAGCAGCTAGCTCGCCAAACTGATTAACGTCTTGGCGGGTGATGTTGAAACTGTAATTAGCAGTTTGTACTCTTTGAAGTTGTTTAACCTTGCTTCGCCCATCATTGGTCGTGGTTATGGAATTGACGCCCGTCCACACAGTTGTGGTTGTTTGCTCTAGGTGGAAACCTGTAGAGGGAGAAGGTCCAGCATAAACTGCTTCACTTTGATAAATAATTCTATTTCTTGGCATAGGTTTTTCCTTATATTATGTCAATAATTACATTTTTTTTGGTTATATGTGAAATTTATTTTTAACTTATCTTACTTTTTGTAGTTCAAAATCAACTAAGGCACTGTAGGTGTTGGGGTTCACATTATTAATCCCGGCAAAGGATGCCCCTCCGATCTTACTTACACGTATATTTTCAATAAAGCACGCATTATTTGTACTTTTTGCTGCTACGATATTAGTATAATTATAGCCATTTTTAGGGTCACTTTGATCTTGAAAATCGCCTAAATTATTAAAGGGCATTTCATTTTCCGCGAGAAGATCAATATATTTATCTTTTTGATCCCTAAACACAGAGCAAGCTCCATCTAACAAAAATTGTGAATCAGCCACAATAATTGCCCTTACATCCATATTGGTTTGCTGGGTTCCCCCTAGCTGAAATGGGTTATTTTGGCCGCCCATATTCTTAAGAAATATAGCTGGATAAGTCAATGAGTCTGGGGGAAGACCCGTGGCAGTTAAACCCATTTTATTTTTTAAGGTAAATTGAGTTTCAAAAAGTAGCTTCTCTTCAGTTTGATTGGTTAAATAAATATTATAATCTTTTACTGCATAATCACCGCTAACTGTTTTTGATGATAAAGCTCCACCGGCACCCGTAAAAAAGGACTGCCCTTTACTGTAATTAATTCCACTCAATAACCCTGACCCACGCAGGTTAAAATCCGCATCTGTACCAACAGTTCCTTTATCGGTTACGTACACACCACTCATAACCGTGGCCCCCGCGATAGAGCTATCAGCAACAAACTGCCTAAATGGAGATCCATGAATGTAATAATTTTGATAAATATTATTAACAGGAAAAAGCTCAGACCCAAAATTTGAATAGGCCTGACCAACACTTAATAAGGTGTGATCAGCCCACAAATAAAAGCTTGACATAGCCTGATTGTCAAATTGTCCTATCATCCTTTAATTCTTCTCCCCTGTAATCTTCGTATATAATGATTAATCATTTCAGACATATATTTAGATGGTTTATACATTGCACCGCTATGCACTGAGTTGCGAGACTGAATACCTTGTCCTGATCTGCCTTGCCCCATCTGTCGAGCTAGGTAATAACTTAACCCAGAGATTCCTCGCTCAATTGCCCTAACCCAGCTTCGTCCACCCTCCCAAGGCATTGGGGTAAAACCCTCGATTTGGTTCATATTAGGAACCTCTACCTTGAAGGCATAAGAACCACGACGGGTACCTTTTCTCTGAAGCCTTGTTCTTTTAGAAACATGTCCTGTAGATTTAAGATAACTTTTCACTTCTGACGTTGGATTTGAACTGTTATCAAATCCAATAAATCCAAATAAAGAGCCCTCTCCATAAGGTAATCCCAATAAATTTCTACTAATATTTTTTGTGTTAGAAGCCCCCGCATCAATTTCTTTGGTTATCGCGTGAGAGTCAAACTCTTTTACTAATTCATCCCTAGCGTTTTTAGCAGTCTCCTCTGCCTTATCATAAGCCTTATCCTTGATACTTTTAGCGTCAAGACCTCTAGAAACTTGTCTCTCAAAAGTCCCTTTGTTAATTTTTAATTTAAAAAATTTACCCATTAGTCTGTCTTCTCTAGGTAAAAAATATAATAGTACAAGCCAAGATAGTTTTGTACTTGTTCGCTAGAATACTTATTAAAAGTATTTCCATCAATTTTTATTGATTCAGTTTTGGTTCCATCCAGAATAAAGTCGCGGGCGCTTTGTTCAACTTTTATTTTTACTGACCCTTTGTTAATGATAACATTTCCGATATTGTCTCCAAGCTCTGGAGTCTGATCTGAATAATAACTCACGATAGCTGAATAAACCCCTGAAACTGGGATGTATGTAAATTCAATTGGGTTAGAGCTTTCACCGTAGCCCGCGTAATTGTTATTGGAGTACACATTACTTATGACTTTAATGGGTTCTTTGAATATCACGACGTCCCTCTTAAAGGTATCGAAATGATCCCCCAACGCCCCTGTGAGCGCCAGCTTGTCACTAGATGTTACTAGGCTGGCCATTATTAGATTTTATAACGATTTATGTAGCTTTCTAAACGGGTGTCCTCGTTCTCTGCAATGGTGTCATCACCGGCGACCTGTAAGGGTTCGCTCGCAGTAATTCGATAAGCGGTTATCAACCTAGTGAGTTCTTCCTGCTCTGCACTCCTAGCGGCTAACCATGTTTTACTTAATTCATTTTTATTGATTTTACGGACCCGAGCTCCATCTGAGGAAACTTCGATTACAGAGTCTGTTCCCGCAGCGCCAAGTGTCGAGCGGATTTTTAAATCATAAAAATGTATAAAATATAACTTCTTGAAAATTACTGCTTGATCAGCAGTTAGTCCGGTGCCGCTAAGTTCAAGAGTGACACCATCTATTTCTATACTTATATTGAGCAGGTTGTTAAGTTGTCCTAAATTTGTACGCAACCAAAAAGAAATGGTAGCAATTGACATATCTGTAGGATTTCCTAACTCTCGATAAATTTCATCTGAAATTGAAACAATTTTAGCCATAATTAAAAACGTATGCTTGGGTTAATATTGATATATCCCTTAACTGCTTCCACTCTACTTTTCTGAGTGGAACTGTCTATAACCTGAATGTCATAAACGCCCTGTGTCGCTGCTAGGCCCGTTATAAGGCTACCTGTGAGGCTAATATCCACAACGCCGTTAGCGTAGCCTGATACTACCCTCATGGGGTTTAAATCAAGAAGAACACCAGAAGCACCATAAGTTGATCGGGCTTGACCACTAACTAAATAGTTAGTTAAGTTAATGAAAGTACCGCCCGCACCAGTTAAATGAAACTGGTGGTAGAAATCCGTTCCCGCCGATAAATTTATGTCAAAAGAAGCAGCCATAATACATCTAGTATTACACCTACTTCTGTAACTTTATAAGATTTATCTTCCTTCCGCTAAAATATCTTTAGCTTTTTGAGAAAGCGGCTTTGAACGGGTTTTGATTTGCGGCATCCTATAGGTAGCCGTGTGCTTTGTGAATTCCCCTATGAGACGTTTATAAAGATTTTCTTTATTGTCTATAGGGATGATACCCATCTCAGCGGCGTGACGATGTAAATCAGTTTTATTTAAAGAATCTAAATAACCTTTATATTCGCCCGCATCTAATGTCCGGTATTTACTGAGACCTGTATCGCCCCACACTTGATCAAGAGTGGAAGGGATAACCTTTGGAGTTTCCTCTCGTTTGCCGTGGGTTTGCTCTAGATCTGTTACCTTTTTTACCCTCTTAGCCGTAGCCTTTTTAGTACTTTTTTTATTAGTTTTTTTAGCTGCCATAACCTTTTACCTCATTGAAGCTTACACATTTGCCTATTTCTTGTGAAGTTATATAATAAAAAAAACCCAGCCTTTCGGCTGGGCTTGTTTTAATTGTGAATATCGGTTTAGTTGTTATCAACAGTGACACCAACCACAGCGCGAGAATCGATACAAACACGACCCTCCTCGAGATAACCGTAGAAGCCAGTCTTTTCTTGACGGGCAACAAACTGATCATCAGGAATCGCAGTGAAGGTGCTTCCACCGCCGTCTTGACGAGCAATCGGACGAATGAAGGCCTCACGACCCATGTCAACTCCAACGAGAATTTCGTCAGTAGCTGCACTCCAGTTACCACTTGATCCAGCACCCGGAATAGTTACGCCAGAACCACTAACCATCTCGTCAAAGAGGGTGTTGTACTTCTTGCCAATTCCAAGTTCGAGAAGCTCATGCAACACGATACCAAAGATTTCTTGCATACCAGAGGCACGGAAGATTTCTTCACGAATGGTGTAGGGAAGAGCAACAGGACCAGCGCTAAGACTACCTGTAGTATTAACAGGGTTGTAAGCGAAGCCGCGTACATATCCCATAATCTCAGGACTCACGAATAGATCCGTCACGCCCTTGCTGTCCCAATCAGAGGGGGTACCGTTAGCAAAAGAGGTATTAATTCTTTTAGCGCGGGTCATCAAGGTAGATAGATCACCGGGTTTAAACGAGCTATTTGCATCAGCGCCAACAACATGTGTTAAACCGTTCGTGCTGGCCTCAGCCAACGCCTTAAGGATAACGGCCCAAGCATTGCGCTCTTGCTTAACAAGAACTTCTTGCGCCATTCTTTCAACAGCCTTGCTAACCACGTCCAAACGACCACGACGAGCGTAGCGTTTGAGGAAGCTAACTGCACTGTCCAAACGATAAGTGGCAATCTTCATTTCTGAGAGACCGCTTACCTGACTAGTGGGAAGACCACCGGCTACCGCTTGGGACCAAACACTGACGTAATCTACGCCCGCGTCATAAAAGAGGTCCAACGGAATGCTGGGGCTATCATCTTCATCATACAGACTATCATGATAAATCATGCCAGCTGTACCAGCTTGAGATAGTACCTTCTGAGCGACGGGTGCGATAAAAGCGGCGAACGCTTCAGCAGCCTGTGCTTGCTCCAGCGGGTTCTTGGAACCCAAAGCTTTGATAAGCTCTACCTGTTCTGGTGTTTCTTTTAATTTTAATTTCATTTTAAAATACTCCTATTTATTTAAAGGTTTACAGTTCGAGCTTGAGCATGATAAGACCATCGCTGGAATTACCACCTAATGCCATACCAACCTTTGTTGATTTTGCAATGTGAGCAGCACTCGTTGAGAGTTCTCCATCACCAGCAGCATAAACTGCAAGCCCGGGGGTAACAGCATCAGCCTTAAGGGTCGCTCCGCTATAAAGCACAATTCCGCGTGTAAGGACGGGGCAGGCTTGTCCGCTGATTACCCAGTCATTCTCCGCAGCTTTACGGGGATGATAGAGCAGCTTCTCGCCGTTCTCGTCAGTTTCACGCACATCATATAAAAGCATACCAAGTGGGATATCTTTCACGCCAGCTGAGCCTGAACCACAAGCAACAACTTGAGCCTGAGTCCGATATCGTTGGGACACTGTGTTTCCATACGCATTTCCTGCAGCACCAAACATTTCCACTGGATCGGCTGCACCGGCTTGGAAGCCAGTAGCAGTAGCGATTTTTACCATCAACCCTTTGGTTGCTGGAACCGCTCCGCTCCACGAAAATAAATTGATCACATCATGCGGATCATAATCATGTAATGGTTTTAATGTAGTAGCCATATTATTTTACTCCTATTCTTTTAATTATCTTAATTCAAATTGATCCAAATCGAAAGCACTTTTGTACTTTTCAAAAATGGTAGGTTCAGCAGCTTCCATGACATTGGGAATATCAGCCTCTTGAGGCTCAGAGTTCTCAATAGCCTCTTCGACTACATCTTTAGCAGAAGCTTCAACCGCCTCTTGCGACTCTTGAGCCGCGGCAGCTTCTTCTTCTGCTTTTTTCTGTTCCTCCATCGCCTCAACGATCTCGCGGCGCTTAGTTTTCATAAGCACGTTAAGTTTGTCTTGGTATGAAGAAAAGTCTTCGTCACCCATGTCTTTAATGTCAGCGGCGATAAGCTCGCGCTCTTCATCCTCAAGGACAAACTCCTCATCCATTAGAGACATGCGTTGTGTAAACTGCTCTTCCGATTCCTTGGCAGCCTTTTCGGCTTCCAATTTGTGGAGGACAGTTTGTACTCTATCGAGGGACTCACGTACTTCGGCGTGTTCCTTTTCCAAGGCTTCGTGCTTTTCATTGGCTTGTGTTAGCTCAGAGTCGAATCTCTTCTTTTCTGTGCTAAATTGTTCCGAAGCCGATTTAAGCTGCTCTTGAATAAAGTCACTTACGGCAGAAGCTTCAAGTACCTTGACGCTTTCTTCGGTAATATCTTCAAGTTTTGTAATTTTCATAGCTTTACTCGTATTGTTTTTTACATTATTATTTGGGGTTTGTGAAATACTTTCTTCACTAGTTTTAACTATTTTTTCTGTTTTTGGTGATTTGGTCTTATGAGTGCAAACCCCTTCGACTTCTGCCGCTGGAGCTTCCGTTAGACCAATGCCTAGCGGGATGACGTCATTGAACACCTGTCGATAGACCTTTCGGCCATCTTCCAGAGCCCCAGAGCCGCCAAGACCCTGTAAATTCTCACTTAATTCCTCAATTATCTCAGGGTTCTCGATGATTTGGGCGTCTTCAAGGTTTTTATTATTTCCTATTAGAACTGCAAGCTTGTATTCAGAGAATCCCAGTTCCCAGCTAGCAGAAATCTTATTGTAATTTTCATCTTCAGGATCGCTTGAATTTTCAATTAATTCTGCAAGATCCGTATTTACCACTTTCCAGATAACTCCACCCAAGGTGACATTAAATGGTCTTTTTATATCTTTTACCTGATCCTCTGTTAGGGGCTTGTCAGTTCCAAATTCACTAAATCCAGCTGTCAAAATCGTTCCGATTACACGACTACGATTATGTTCAATATTAATTGGTTTATTAATAAAGTTTTTATAAATTTCTAATGCTGTCCCTGTATTAATTACATCCCCATTTTTATTAACACGATTAGCCACGAAAGCATTGAAGGCCACAGGCAGTAAATCTACGTTAGATGCAGTATCAATCTCAGGGATAAAATCTCCGATATCCACCAAGCTAGCCATAGCTAGGTACTTGTCTTTCTCCTCCGAAACTAAAGGTTTGACTATCGAACTAAAACTTGTTTTATATTTAAATTCCTTCATAAAAAATTCCTTTCACTAAGCAGAGTATGGGGATTTAGCTTCGTAATAAACGATGGACATCGCGGCGTGACCGGGCGTGAAGCTAGAACACATAATCGGTGGGTTTAAGGTAATAGAGCCGACAGGAGCTTCCAAGACTGCCAGATCACCATCGTCCGCAAAAGTTAAAGTGCTTGCGGCGGAATGAGAATTGGTTACGGCGGTAACTAGAATCTTATAATCGGTGGCAGCCGAGACTTTAGCAACTCCATTATTTGATATTTTATTGGCGAAATATTGTGCGGGCATATTTTATTTTCCTTTTTTATTTACTCTCTTCTTGGTGACAGGCGCATTCGCAACCGACATCTGTGCCATCACAGCATTCACATACTTGGTTGTTACAATTACATTCTTTATTTTCACATCCACATTCCATAATTATTCTTTCTACCAGACAAAGCCAAGGGGTTTGTAGTCTTCTAAATACAATTCATCTATGTTTTCAAAATCATAATTTAATCCGTGTTCTTTTATATCCTCGGAAGCTTGTTCAAAGTCTCCATCTCTAGGGGTTAATGCGCCAGTTAAATCAAACTCCTCTTCTTTAGTTGGCAACTCTTTGGAAAGAACAATATCCATTTGAAAAGTTGGTGATTTTGCTTTGGGGGTAAGCGAAGCTTTCTCTGCATTAATTTTTGATTTGTTACTTTTTATTTCCAAAAACATATTCACTCGAGCCAACGCCCATTGTCCCCTCGTTTTACCTAGGGACTCAGAAGGTGAAAAAGCGTTTGCGCCTCCTCGGTAAACCGTTTTTAATTGGGACAAGGTGACTTTGTTAGAAGGGTATTTTTTATTGTGCCCTTTGAGTTTGCCCTTTAAGAGAAAAACAACCTTTGAAGAAAAAGCGATAGCTAGGTTGGTTTCACGAGTGGTCTCTGAAGGCTCAACCTCGGGAGAGACAGAGACAAAAGTAGCCGACGCATTCTTATCGGCTGTAGACTTTTTTTCAGGTGCTCCAAAGTCTTCAAAGCCGAAATTCTGATTATTTAAGTTTATATCTTTAGCCATTATGGATGCGCCGCCTTTTCAGTACTAAATACACAAAAAGGAAAGGGTTTAGAAAAAAAGAAACAAAAAAGCTCACATTTTTAATGTGAGCTGTGATCTTAGTAATTTAGATGTATATATCTAATTATTCTTTATCAACCTTTAGAGTAGGCAGTGGGACATTAATATCCACGAGCGGTACGGTGACCGTAAGGGCCTCCTTGCTAACCGTAGCCCCTAAAACGGACTTATGGTTAGCTGCTCCTCCGACTGTTACTGAGGGTAGTTTCTGTGAAATAGCACAACCCATTGTAAAAGTGGTCATAAGTGCTCCGACTGCAATCAACTTAATAGTTTTCATAGTTTAAAAAGAGCCATACTGTGACTCAGAACAAGAGTATAGGACAAATCTGAAAATAAGTCAAATCTTTTTTAGTTAGGTTTTATTAAAAAAATAATCTTCACTAAGGTTGAATCTCCCCAATAAGTAAGAATGTCAGAATCAACAGGGAAACACACCCAGTGGTAATAAATCGTATTTTTCTTTTTTATCAAAATAATAGATATATCGGTCTCTTTAAGTTGCTTAAAATTTTTAATCTTTTTAATTTGAAAGCCCCGAGACTCAAAATACCTAATAATTTCACTAGGCATTGTTATTTCCCTAGCTTTATAGGTAAAAACAGAAAGAAGGCTCCTAGCCCAGTTTCCGTGGTCTAATATCTCCTTACTGATGCTCGAACTAAAAACATTTCCCCCAAGGGCGTCGTGGGCTTTTCGGATAGCTATGGGGCCGCAACTATAAACATGAAGGGGGTCAAAACCGTTGGCCCTTTTTTCGCGCGCGAACTTACTCTCACTAAGGTTATATAGTGTGCCGCAGCCAACAGAAAAAAACAAAAGATTAAAAATAAGAATGTTAATTACATTCTTCACTTTGGCATGAGGTCAATATATGATTTTAAAAGCACATACTGGTAAAGATTCAAGGCAACGCTTATTCCCAATAAAAAAGAAAAAGTCATTGCCCACAAGTTTTCCTTGGAAAAGAATGCACTTAAAAAATCAAGCTTTTTCTTATCTAGGTTCTCAATGGGATTTACACATGAACTCATCGTCTTTTTTTTGTTTCCTTCCGTATCTTTTATTAACCACCAATCTCCGTTTTTATCTTTATAAGCCCACTCTTTTTCTGAACTTATCCACCATTTTGTATTTTTATCTATGATTTTCACTCACGCATCACTCCTTGATGGATTCGGGGTCTCGTATCCGTTAAGCTTATTAAGCTCATCTACCAGTTGTTGAATAATTGCTCTATATCTAAAAATAATTTCACTAGCTCTTTCTATTAGCTGTTTTTGAGAAGCGTTAACTATTTCTGTGTTATAGACTCGTCGCTCTAATCCCTCAGTTTGTTTTTTATGGTATTCTCCTTGTGCAGCCATAGCCGCATCAGTGCTTTCTACTAGTTCTACTATTTTTTCAGTATACTGAATATCCCGGAGATTGATAAAAATACCTGTACAAGTTATAGATGTAACTAGAACTCCCGCAAAAAAGCTACTAAAAAACATTTTTTTTGCGCCATCTTTTATCTTAAGAAGAAAAGCTTTCATAGCTGTATATTAAATTACACTTATTTTAATAAAAAAAGAGGAGAAACCTTTCGGTTTCCCCCCTTAGTGGGTGATATCGCACTAGTTACATATATAAAGTACCAACGCTTTGTGGGTAATTAGTCTTCTTCTCTTGGTATACCTCCAGCATACCAACCTTCAGGTAGCTTCACTTTATTTTTAGAAAGAACCCATTCTCCGTTTTTTAGTACGTAAACACGAGCCTCAGAATCAGGGCCAATTCTTACTAGGTCTGACTGTGTATCCACGAAAACAACCCTAGTTGAACCACACCCAGCTAAAAAGAGTAAACTACTCAGAAGTATTATCATCTTCTTCATTTTTCTTTACTTTCTTTACTTTCTTTTCTTGTTCTTCTATTCTTTTTCGCCATCTGTCCTTTAGGGACTTGGGCATAGAATCTCCGTCACTTGCCTTTGTATCTTCTTTAACAAGTGCGGTTAACCAATCTAGCAGAGCCTTAATAAAGGCAACCCACATAAATTAGCTACCTTTCTTGGCAAGACCTCTTGAGATAGTATAACCCAGAGCGGCAGCAGCAGAGCAGACAAATCCAAAGATTTTATCAGCATTCGATGCACCTTCTGGGTCTACGACTCCCGCTCCCCATGCTAGAGAACACACAGTGACGGTAACCGTAACCCAAAACTCAGTCGTCTTCCAACCGGGTTTTACTTCATTTGTTTTTTTTGTAGTAGCCATAGCTTTTTTATTTCCTTATTATTCTAAATCGCCAAGTTTTTTCAATTCTTCTAATTTGGCATGAGGTTTTTGTATTCCCCCAATTGCCGTGTAGACTGTTAGATCGGGTTTGTCCCCGCTATAAATTCCACGATGGACAACGCTCCCCTTTGTTAGCATGCGGGAGAATTGATCAAAAGCCCTATCAAGATTCTGTTGTGGTAATGTCTCTAAAATTTGTTTTCCGCCAACGATAACTACACCAGCAGAGTTACCACTACTTAAATCAACACCACCAGAAAGCATGTTGTTTTTTAAATTATCTCTAACCACTTTGCTAATACTGGAGGGACCATCCCAGTCGCTAACGCCAGCGGCACCAAAAACAATTAACCCAGTATCTAACACCTGTTTATAGTCATTGGAATCAAAAGCAGAATAGCTGCTATTTTTAGCTGCGGTATGATTAAATAGGTGAAATAATCCCGCAATACTCATGTTAGCGGTTTCCCAGAAAGTCCCCACTGGTAACCCCGGATAAAGAGTATTGATTTTTTCGTTGTCTAGTATTATTAGAGGAGATACTATTCCGCGCTCAACCAGATCCCAAACCTTAACCAAGGTGGCATAAGCATTTGCATTAACCTTTTTTCCTTCGGAATGTTTTGGTAATGCAAGCACAACGCCTACTTTATCAGTGGGAGCCTTAATGGTCCGTTGCATTTCTTGGGCGGTCTCAACCAATGGACAAACAGTTCCTGCACCCGAGCCACCGCCAGCCCCAGCACAAACAAAAATTCTATCTACTGACTCCCCAAAAGAATCATACATGAAATCGAGAACATCTTCTCTATGATCAGTATATAGTCTTTCAGCAATATCGGGGTTTTTTCCAGCCCCTCCATTACCAATACAGAGTTTATTATCAAGATTAATTGTATTTAAATCCTGCTGAGCTGTGTTAAGAACGGCAATTTTTCTATAGCCTAATTTATGAAAAGATTCTGCAATTCTAGAGCCTCCCTGCCCCGCACCGATAAAAGCAAAGTTAAAAGCGACATTGCAATTATCCTTATTTTTATCTTCCTTTTCCGCCACCACTTTAGGCATCGGGATAGGAATTTCAGGCATAGAAATATCGACACTAGAATCTGTATTCATATAAGAATCTAGATCATCAACGGGGGGTTGATTATCTGGCGTGGGAGAATTTAGATTTTCAGTATTCATTAGTGATTACTAATTACACGGGCTTTTCTTCTTGAGTCTCCTCTTTTTCAGACTCCGCCTTATTTAAGGCTTCTAAGACCGTTTGAACTGACTGCTCCAGAACAAGATGTTCTTTGTGACTTAACTTCATTTCTCGTGCAATTCCAACCAGATTGTTGAAAGCCGTGTCGATAGTCATTTCGTTTTGATTTGTGGGATTTTCTTCACTCATAATTAATAACCATTATAGTATCATCTAAATAAAAAATCAAATTAATTAATAATGTCTTTTAAAACTAAATGGCTAGAAACCATAAGGACTAGCCATGTTTGACGGTTATTTACTTTATTAACCCTATGTATTGTTTTGGGAGAAAATTCAATAGCGTGGTACCGAGGTACATATGCCATAAAGTCTTCAAACTCAATAGCTCCATCACTTTCTAAAGCTATTGAAAAAAACTTCCCTATAATAGCCTTAGATTGTTGCCACATAAAATAGTCCATCCAATCTAAAAAATCTCCGCGCTGAAATCTAAGAATGTAATTAACAAGGAGGTGCGGAGTTAAATTCAGGTCATCTGTGAGAGTGTGTAATTCTTTTTTAAGTAGACTATTTTTAAAAACTGAACGAGTATTTATGTATTCGTATTCTGAAAGATTTTCCCTCTCCATAGAGTTCCCGGTCCGTCTACCAAAGCCAGAAGCTCTCTTAAATTTTTGTCCCTTTATATAAGATGAAAAATTATCTATTTCTTCTTTATGAGACGATAGATTATGGGTTTTAAATTGCATATAAAAAAGTAGCGCTATACCTCTTTGACTTTACAGGAGGAACCCAGTGAACTAAGTGAACACCGTCGAACCTGTAACCGTTGCCTTTTATATCGGGAAATGATTTGGTTTTTCCTTCCTTATCAGATTCTTCTACGCTTGTGCCATTATAATAACACTCAGGGTCACCAATTACAAGTTTATTTTCGCAATCATCTTGCAGGGGTACGATAATAGTGTGAATGGATCTCTGCATATCTTTGTGGGGCGGAATAAAATCCCCAACTTCATATCTATTAAGCTGGACTTCTTTCACCGGAAGTCCATTGAAAGTAATGTCTAGGTGTTCCTTAAAAATATCACTAAAGCAATCTCTAGAAAATTGACAAGAAAAATACTCTCCTAAATCTTTTTTTAATCCATAGTTCGGAAAAAAAGTTTTTCGTGACTTAAAAATGTCAGGATTATCTTCTGCAAAAGATACTAAAAAATCACAAGAGAAAGAAGATAAAAAATCCTTTTCTATTTTTATATCACTGAGTATTTCCCTTGTTAGGTCCACCGAGTCCTTTATTTACGAGCCAAACATTACCGGTTGAAACATCCGGAGCTTCGGCTATATCATGGTGGGGCATCTGTTGAGACTTAGGCCCCAGTTCCTCATGTAAGCCACCATCAAGCTCCCGCCCAAGTCTTGCCACCATTTCCTCTTTACTTTCATATTCAAAAGAAGGGTTATCCTTATAAGCCTCTTTAAAGTTTTTACCGGACCCACGCCGACCCTTTACATAATCTAAAATAGATTTAAAATCATCAACCTCTTCTCCCGAAAGATTATTTTTTTCAATTAATTTTTCTACCACGTCAAAGAGAACGTTCACTTGATTATGCCAATCATGTACATCCCTAATTGAATAACCTGTTTGGGTATCTATTTCTTCCTCACTAATTCGAACAGGGGCATTAATAACTTCCACCAAGGCCCCATTATCAAAGTCTCCACGCCACTCATGAATGGTTGGGTCAAATTTAAGTCTTTTAAATTTATAATGAGTTGAGTCGTGCTCTGTGGAACCAACGTTCCCGACGGCTCGCCCCATGTATGCCCCTGATGCTTTATTAAAAATAAGCAAAAAATCAGTAGCGCCGGAGCCCTCCATTAACTCATGAAGCTTGTCGCCCTGCTCATGAATGTGACTATTTAATTGGACATTGATTGTATCGCTCATAATATTTTTTATTCTATTAACTTATCAACCTGCCGTGAAGTGAAGCGTCCACGTTCCATTAACTACTTGATAAAAATCCCTTCGGTGAGCAGTCGCGCCACAAGTACCATTACCGCAACCGTAAGTATAATACCAATGATAATAAACAATTACCATACCATTTTGAATTCCGCCATAGCTAGCATTGACTATGCTTTGCGCTCTAGCGACGATGTTACTGCTCCCGTTACCGATATTAACGGCGAGAGCCTTCATGCCTACTTGACCCACAGAGCTAAAGCTGGTTCCGTCTGCAAATACAAGAGCGTTACATCTTACGGTTCCGTTTACATCAAGCTTGTACGCGGGGCTATTGGTGCCAATGCCGACTCGGCCTTGTGAATTAACATATATTCTTTCATTACCACTAGTTCTTACCATCCAAGTATCATTCTGGAATCGCATGTATGTATCGGTGTCTCCGTTATGATAAATGTATTCATTTACAGCAACATCACCAGCAATCTCCAAGTCGAAAGATGGTGTCTCCGTCCCGATGCCGACGTTGCCGTTTTGGGCTACGGTGACTGCGGTTCCTAATGCTGAGTCTATTTTGTACTTATCACTATCATCTCCATCATTATAAATTTGCCATTTGAAAGCGTCGGCCTCATAAAGTCTGATTCCAGCATTGAGATTAGTTGCAGAATCTAAATCAAGATATGCAGAAGATGTGCTTTTTATATCAAGATTTCCGTGGGGATTGGTGGTCCCGATGCCGACGTAGCCAGTGTCATTATGAATGATCATATCAGCACTGGCTCTACCACCTGCCATGAGCTCTAAATTTTTACTAGAGTCGCAATTTATCCGAGCTCCTAACGATCCACCATCATATAAATCAACGCTACTTGCACCGCCACCTCCTGAGTCAATTCTGATCCTCGTACTTCCACCAGAGGATACTTCTAGAAGCTCACCCGGCGCATTCGTTCCGATACCGACTTTGCCACTCTCTTTGATTCTCATGACCTCACCCCCACTGTCAGCGGAGAAGTAAATATCAGCATCATTAGAACTGTCAACCGTTGCGTCAGTTTGAATTCGAAGCCCAGTATCGGACATACCAAAGTTAGCACTACCATATGATGGTGCAGTAACACGTATATAAGCACCTGTACCACCTGCGCTTTGAACATGAAGCAGCTGTGATGGCGCAGTCGTCCCGATGCCGACTTTGCCACCAGCAAGGACAGTAAGACGTGTTGTATATGTATCGCTACCCGCACTAGCACCAGAAGATTGAGTGCCACTAGATATCTCCAAAGCATCACTAACCGTTTCTTGAGCCGCTATTCTAAAGTTTGTATGAGAAGCACTACTTGTTCCAAAATATAAATCAGGACTTCCTGTTTCTATTAGTAGATTACCATTTACGTGTAGCTTAGTAGATGGTGAAGCCGTCCCGATGCCGACATTCGACATCATATAGACATTGTAGTCAAATCTTGCTGGGTTTATGTTTCTTAATGAAATTGATGCCATATAGACTCCTTACACTCAATATACCGGAAAAAGATCAAAAGACCTTGATTGTGATATAAAATTACCCGCGTCATCCACCAGCCATCCTGTCGCTGAAGTTGACGAACTAGGATCATATTTTAGGTACTGGTATTGGTTTTGTTTTACATTTCCACTAACCCAAAAATTTCTATGGGGATTATCAAAATCGATTTCAATTTCAAAATTTAAAGAGGTACTCTTATTCGCTCCAATGCTAGAGGTGTAATCTGCAGTAAGTAGTCGGGCCCCAGATATTTGGTAACTTAGCACTCTCTCCCTAACCCCTGCGGTGCCCGGAGCAACGTCGTCGGGGCCCGCATCCACAGGTAAATTAACTTTTCCATTACAATCAATTTTTAAATCATAATCAGAGTCTTTACGTAGAGATTGTAGGAAGTTGCCCGTAACATTACCGCTAGTAAGAAGACTCATGCTAACAGTTCCTTTCAGGGGTAGTTTGGTGGGTCTGTAAGTATACAGTTTATGACCAAGGTAAGCTGTGCCGGGATCTCGACTAACATCAAAAGATATCTCACAGCTTTGAACTGTATCAATTAGCCAGTTGATACCAGAGGGAGCCCTTTCAGTGATGGATAAACTTATATCCTTGGAGGAAAAAACATTAGAGGGATATTTATTCGCATCCCCGGCACCATCGACCTCCTTGAAGACTTTTGGGAAAAAAATCTGTTCGTCACGATCTACAGTTTGTCCATTTTTTGAATTCAGAGTGGGGAGCTTTAAACCGCTAGCCGTGTCATAAAAAATAGCATTATCTCCAATGTAGCTTACATCTACAGAGGCTATTTCTCCAACAGCAAATTTTACGCCATACTTGTTTAGGTAGCAATTTTGAAAAACTAAAGTATTATAATTAGGACTATTGGGATCAATAACCTCATCAATATTAATATGTCCACCGGAATCATTATCAATCGTCGGATACCCAGCCTCCTCAATGTCCTGAATTTGGTCTTCCCCTTCCTTGGTGGATATTAGGTAAACATTTCTAGCATCTGTTCCGCTCTCCATTAGCCCTGAAAAAAATGAAGTATGAGAAGTGGTAAGTTGATTATAGGTAGTTAGCCCCATGCGGGATTCATTATTAATACCATCTAACATGTAACTTAATGTTAACTGAACGGACGCGGGGGAGGTTTCTATTTTTTTAGTAAGCGGGGATACCTTTCCTAAGACGAGAGGTGAAGTCTTCGGGGCATCAAAGGTATAACTAAAGCTTTGAACCTGCTCTAGTCGCTGAAGACAACACAGAGATGCTCCAACCAAATCCCCGTCCCCCGTAAAGCCTGTAATATTAAAAGCCTTTATGGTATTGAGCGCAGGCCAAGCGGTGTTCGAATTACCAAGGGGAGAGCCTACGAATACATCTTGTACCGCATATGTTACCCTGTTCCTGTTGCCCATGACATTTTAGTCCTTAAACCTTACTTATGTATAAAATACTTGCTAAATACTCATCGACCTGATGACGTGCAGAAATTTCCCTAATTTTAGAAATTCTTTCGTCATTCGTATCAACGGGTTTTTTAACATATTTATCTATAGACTTTCTCCAATTTTGTGGTTCTTCATTTGCGATGATAACTCCCACGATGTCGTGTGCTATAGATTTTTGTCGTTTACTAAGTCTTTTGATTTTATGATACTTTCTCAAGGAGGCCTCTACGCCTTTAACCAAGCTATTTGCTGAAACCATATTGGTAGAAATCTTTTGTAAGCTGTACCCCTCCTTCTCAGCCTTGCTTTGCTCCCCCTCTCCAATTGGGCTAACCTTATTGGTTTCCTTCGGAACTCCTGTTCCCGGTGGACGCCCATTTTCTTGAGGCCCCTTCTGTGGTGAGGGTTGCCCACCCAGATTGGGATTATGTGGGTGCGCCCCGCCACCGACCAGAGGCTCGTAAAGACCTGATTCCTTAAGCTTTCTAAATCTCTTCTGAGATTCTTCAGATTCTTCCTGAGTCGGCAGCCTGCCAGAGTCGATAGCCGTCAAGCCCTCTTCCGCTGTCAAGATGCCAAGCTCAATGAGACGATTAATCACTCGAGACTTGGTCGCATCATCACTCAGGCAGATGTGTTCAAAATAAGGAGTAGGATAATTCTTGAACCCCATAGTTTGAGAAACTCGTTTTATTTCAGGGAGTAAAAATTCATTTATAAAAGATTCCCTTGCCTGTCTTAATCGAGCCATGAAGACATCAATTTTAATTGATTGATTAGCAAATTTTTCTCCACTTAACAAAATATTTTGAAGCCCACTTTGGATATCTCTATCTACTACTTCATATTTTTCGGGGCCAAGTAAATTGCCAATCTCTGGAATAACAAATTCAGCTTTGGTTGTGTAATCTGCAATTAGCACTCTTCCCACGGATTCATTTGTAAAAAGGGTTTGCATCGCTGCAAGATTTTTTTGATTTACACCGCCCTTGTCAGGCTCGGTTCCCATAGTAATAAGTAGGATAGCTTGTTGCATGGTTCTAGCAACAGCCATGTCCATTTTCTTCATTTCTGCTTTCCAGTTTATATCTTCCAATACAGGGTAACCCATTGGAACTGAGAAGGGTTCGTAGTCTTGCTTTTTATAAAAAACTGCATTAATCTTATCAGAGTCTAAAGGAACTAAAATTAAATTACTTTTTGTATTTTTAATTTGCTCTCTTACACTAGATGGTAAAGTCGAAAGAACTTCGGCATCTTCTTCAGTTCGTGGATTCCTCAGTCGTGCAAGTTCATAATCAGTAAGAATTTTATAGTAAAGTCCTTTTACAAAATTCAAACCGCCTTGAATTTGAATATCTGCAGGATTAAGAATTGTGTATCTTACGGGTAAGTGTTTTTCTGACCTAGAGGATCCAAAGGTTTTTGTTATCTTTTTTACATCGCTGTCTTTGAGAAGAGCGTCGAACCTATATACAAAAACATTTCCGGATCTATAATACTCTCTAAAGAATTTGTCCATTACAGACCACAATCCAATTTTTCCAAAAAGAGCCTCAAAAAATTCTCGAGACTTTTTGCTCCCTCCTCTATAATAAACATCAGAGGTAGAGAATTCCGTCATCATATCAATAGTGTTTCTAAATACAGCAAAGTTATAATAAGCCTTCTGACACAGGACAACAGTGTCCCGAATATTTAGGTTGGACTTATTGGAAACACCATACGTGTATTTAAAGGGAATTACTCCATCAGAAATATTTTTAAATCTATCTGTGCGATGGATATCGGCAGCAGCATTCCTACGGGTTGACGCTCGAGTCTCATTGGCTACAAGCGGGGAAGCAGAAGAAGCCACAATCTCTTTAATCCCCTTTTCAGGAGCTACTTTTGCAGAAGCAGCCTTTTTAACAGCCGACTTTGGCTTAGCTGTTACAGCTTTTGTAACTTTTGTTTCTTTTTGCCCTTTTTTCATAATTTTACACTCATTTTTACACTTTTCATATCATTATGGGAGCAAAAGTCTCCTCCGGACCTTCCTCCTTCGTTAGCATTATATCATAATAGCACTTTAAAGTCCACATGCCCAACATTAAAGTAGTATAGTTATCTCTTCGGGCCCTAGTAGAGGAGGTGTTTCTTTTTAAATGCTGGGGAAGGTCGAAAGTTTGAGTTCCCTTGGCCGTACTCTTCACCTCAATGAGAGCACACTGCTTTTTTGTTTGGTGTATTAAATTATCCTGCTCTTCGATAAGGTCTAACACGGTTTCACCTTTTTTAAATTTTAGCTCAATTTTTTGATTGGTCATCCTGTTAAAAGTCTCGTTACTGGCTGTCGCCTTAGATGCAAACCACAATCTTTTATGATCAATAGATGCCTGTAATTGCTCGTTGGCTTTTCGCAACCAGTTAGATGTAAATACCTGTTTAAAGCAAATTTTTCCATCTTGTTTATTATACTGTTTGCGAGAGCTCTTAATTTCTTTTTGATAATTAATTCCTTCTGCATCACTATTAAAATCAAAAAAATCTAGCTTCTTAGTAAAGGCCCCTGATTCATTACAGCTATCAATAAATTGAAACCCTGCATTATCAATACATATCATTTCAAAATCAAAAGCATTACATAAATAATTAAAATATACAATGTGATCTTTTAGATCCCCACCAGCAATCGCATAACCATGGACAAGGGTTCCTGTTTGTGTCTCATTGTCAAGTTCAATTACTGACATTGCAAAAAAGTCAGAACTGGGGCTATTAGAAAAACTAGGGTCAATTGCACAGATATACTTCGAGTCTGATTCGCCCACTATTTTTGTTGTGGGGTGTTCACCATCGGGGACAGTACACTCGTGCATTTTTTTTGCACTAAAATAAGAATCACTGCCGTCAGTAAATTGAGCACAATATTCCCGGCGAAAAGAGGCGTTGGAAGTTCCACCGCTTCTAGCCTCTTCAATAATAGTAGTATCTATCATCTCTTCTGGCAGAGCTTCATACCCTAATTGACCTATAAAATAAGAAGACTCTTTTTTTTCTTTACTGTAAATATTTTGCATCCACTCTTTGTAAGTTTTATATAAATTTTCAAAAGTATAAGAAGCTGACGATAGTGCTATCATTTTAGAATTGTTTTCAAAAACCATTCTATCTTTTTCTTTCATTACCCCCTCTTTTATAAGGCTGTCTTCGACCTCTCTGATCTCTAAGCGTTCCTTCATGTTTTGTGGTGCAACCAAAAAGGGCATTAGAACATTATTGATAATATCCTCCGGTAAAAGAAGGTACTCATCAAGCACTAGTATGTTTGCTCGGAATCCTCGAATTTTTTCACCGTTAAGTGGAATGGCCGTAATCGAGCCTCCATTAATTTGCCATTCAAATTGGTCATTTCGTTTTGCCTTAGAACCAAACGCTTGAGCAAGAAGTTCAGCCCCTTTAGATTCAACCATCTTCTCTAAGTTGTTAAAAATAAAACGAGCAGTACGAAAGGTTGGGCCTGCAACAAGAATTTTTGTTCCCGGTTCAAAGATGCACTGTAGAAAACAAAATACAGCAGCCAAAAAAGTTTTTCCACAACCGCGACCCAAAACAAGCATACTAAAATTATTATTTAGCATACCCTTTAACAGTACCTCTTGAAAGGGTGCAAGTTTGATTCCTGAAATAAGTTCCGTCGTAAGCCCTAGGTTAGCTCTTAAAAACTTAGCCAAAGTAATCTTGGACTCTTTATTTTCGAGCTCCCCTTTTAAGGCTCTGAACTGAGCATTAATATCAGTTAGCTTTTTTGTTTCTTGTGCGTACCACATTATAAAATTTTGTTATCATAACAATATTGCAGATCAACATGTCCATGATTTGAATCTCCTAAAAATATTTTCTCGATGACCCTAGAAGCATCATCCCTGTTATTAACAAATAAAAATTGAACATGGGGATAGGCTTGAATTAAATATCTTACATTATGAAAAACATATTCTGGAGTAGCTTTAATTTTTTTCGACACCTGTGGCAAATGATTAAAAGACCGGCATTTATTTATGTTTTCTTCTACCAAGATAATTAAACTTGTACTAGCTTCCCCCGCTCTTTCAATTTCATTTACGAATCTTTTAAAACCCCCGCTCAGAGTTCCAACAAAGTCGCTAACAGACTTTCTTTCTATATGACATGCCCCCGAGCAACCGGGGTGGCTAAATGCATAATCTCCAAATTTTAAATTCTTAACCTCAGTGTTCACACCAAACTTTAAAGGCTTTTGCTCTCTAGTATCTACATAAATTTTAAATTTCTGTTTAATAGATTTTTTATCTAATTCACGGCCATATTCTCCTTTGGGATTGCGGAATTTAGGAAGTAAGCCAATCTCCTCGCAAAGGTCATAGTAGTCTCCAAACAGCGCATTGTAGATTTGAATTGCTGGCATCATTAGTGTTCGAAGCTCAACTTGTGTTGGCGCAAATATTAAATTCTTTTTTTCTTTTCTTATTACGAGCAACTCCCTGCAGTAGCTCTTGGCTGTCTCCTTATCTTGATCTTTAAGCCAAAGCCTTAAATTAGTTCGTGAATTAAAATCATGTTCAAAGTAATAGTCTTTACTTTTGAACTTAATAATCTTGCCATCATGTTTGTCGTGTCGTGGGTAATGCGTTTGATAATATTCAGCCATTCTCATCTTGTGGGCTTTAAGGTGACCGTGAAGCTGTCGCTCTGTGTCAAATACCTTTTCGCAAGCAGCGCACTTCTGTTTTTTAGAATTCATAATTAAAGTATTCGATGTCATCTTTATATAATCTTTCTATAGTCTTTATGGAGTTAGTGTTATAAAATTTTGAATAATGAGGTTTCCCTTTTAATTTCTTTTCACTACTTAGTTTGACAGTCGGTTTGTTTATTTTTTTACAAAGAGAATTAAAATCTTTTTGCAGGCTCTCGTAGCGGCCTATGAAATTCATGTTTATATTTCCATCTAAATCCTTTAGCCAATCGACTTGATTTGCTACCCATCTTCCCTTGTCGCAGTTTTCTAACGTGTCTGGGTATAGTTTAACATCATGGCTGTTTTTTATGTTTTTTATAAATCTATTAAATTTACTTTTGAGTTTTAAATAGGACTCCGATCTACTATCTTTAACGATGTCCCTGTTAAACCAAAAAAACCAAGACACCATTCTATCCCAAGGGTTCCTGACAAAAGAAAACTTAAAAGAAGTATACCAATCCCCCTCCCCGTTCGCATGATGCTCTTTCATCGTCATATGCAACGTCTTAGAATTAAAAGCCCCCTCTATACTTGTACCTCCAGTTTTATTTATGTGAATAAAAGTTAATTGCATAGACGCTAACCATTTAGTACCTCGTCCTCACTTATACCGAGTATTCTAGCTTTAACCTCATCCATCGACGAAAGTTTTTCTACTTCACCTTTAATAACTTTTTTGCGTAGCTCAGCTAGCTTTATAAGTTTTTGTCTAGACTCCTCTTCTTTCCATAGCTGTACTAAATTAATAATACTGGCATTTTCTTTAATTTGGTTTTTAAGTCTATCTGATCTCTTTTCTTTTAAATCATTAAGCAATTTATTTTGGCGGGTTACAGATTGATGGTAATCAGTTTGAGCTTTACCAATAGCCTCAACCAGTGACATTGAAATCCTTCTCCCATCTGTATCTGCAGCTACGTCATCAAGTAGATGTTGGAGATGTTCTACTCGCCTCTGGATGTTCGAAGCAATTACTACCTCCGAGGCAAGAACGATATATTGATCTACCTCTTCCTGTGTTAAGTCAGATTTGTCATAAGTGTATCTTACAAAACTAGATTCAAATAAATCACGATCTATTTGACTTTCAAAATGATTTATATGATGTAGAAATCTATAAGTATGCAAATAACCTATTAAAGCCTCGACACCCCGACGCTGAAAGGCTGTGATCTTATCTTTGTTAATACCATTTAAAACATACTTGTTAATTCGACTGACTATTAAATTTAAAGTTCTAGGGGGCTTATACTCTTCCGAAGGTACCGGGTTAGAATCAGCGGGCGATACATTAGATTGTTGAATGTCATTTTCTTTTTTGAACTCGCTTACCAAGCGGGTTTCCTTATGTAGGTTCGTAAGAGTATTGTCTTCAAAAATCATACGAGCTATATCTTGGTCCGTCATAGCATGTCCATTGTTGACAATGAACTCTTCCATTTCACTGGTCAGGCTTACATCACTACGACCCACATATTCATGTGAGGCTTTCGCTTTAATATCCCTAGATACCAAAAAAGCTTTTAAACATTTACCATACTTACTTCTTCCGTCTTGTAGTTTTTCTTCTATGTCTGGAAAAGCAATTTGAACTAGCTCCTTTAAAGAGGGAGGCGTTTTTGGGCACCTATTCCATTCATTAATGATATCCTTTTGACGTTCGTCAGAAATAGTTAAATCTCCACTTTTGAAATCACTCATTAATAATCCACCTCCCCTTTATTTAAAACTTTTTTTACTTTTTCGATTATAGATTTTTTTATATTTTTAATTTGTTTGTAGCCGGGAATCCTGTTCTTTTCAGAAGTTCTATAACCCATTAGCCGTGCAACCTCTTCTTCGCTTTTATATTCTATGTAGAGATGTTTGTATACTTTCCACTCTATGGGTTTTAGTATCTCTTCCATTTTTATATGTAATTTTTTGGCAAATTTTTCTATATCAGTGTTATCGGAGTTTCTTGAAAATACTTCTTGGGGGTGATCTTCTAATGAGACAGGGAGCTTCGCGTCGTGTGCTGATTTTTTTGTTTTTTCCCAATGAGCATAAAGAGGGCATGTAGAATCTTGATCGGTGTAAATGGAGCAGGAGTTACTAGACTCAGCAGCAGCGCATCGTAAACATGGGCGCGCGTAATTGCCGTAGTTGTTTCTAATGAGGTTTTTTATTTGATTGGAGATTATCCTATTTATCCATGGGCCCAAGGGTTTGTCGGAATCATATAAATCCCATTTTTTATAAATATGAATCCTAAGAATTTGTGACACATCCTCAAAATCCATCCACGCCAGAACGGTTAAGTTCCACTTAGGTCTCCGCTTAATTATCTCTGTGTTGATTTGGTCAATTGAGTCTTCAAAAGAAGGCCCCTTTTTCTTTTTATTTTTTTTTGGTTTTTGTGATTTTTTCGGAGATTTTGTGGAATGGCCGCTCTGGCTATTTTTTGGGCGACCTCTAGGCATATATAAACCTTTAATAAAAAATAAAAATTAGACCTTTTTCGAAGGCGGCGTGGAACCGCCACGAGCGGTACTACCCTCCTGACGAAGCTGTCGTAAGACTTCCTCCTTAGGAATGTCATCGGATGGACGCGTGTAAACGTCTCCGGCTTTAGTGCCATTATCTTGAGAGGCAATTCCACAGATATCTCCAAACTTTACCCCTCGAGGCTTGGGAACCTCAAGATCAACATGGAGTCCCCCTAGACGATCAAAGTCAGAGGGTTCTCTTTCTTCCTCGGCGTACTGCTCATCGGGTACAGGAGCGGTATGTTCTACTTGGGCACCAGCAAATTTATATCCACAATTTACGCAGAAATTGGGCTTTTTTGCGGCATATTCAAGTCTATTTCCACAATCGGGGCAATAAATCTTCATAATCTATGTATATAATATACACTAAATAATAAAATTCAATTCTTTTTATTTAATAGTGTAATATACAGTAGAATGAGAAAAGGGGACAAAAGACCGGGCTTTACCTTTAAAAACTCAAAAGGAGTAGAGTATGAAGTCCTTTTCTATAAGCCCAATAAAAAGATATATGATGGAGCCGTTGGGCTCTGTTACGATCCCAACGAAGATTCCCCAAAGATATATATAGACCCATATCAAAGTGATCAGGGGGAGCTTAATACTGCCATCCACGAATTCGCCCATGCCTTCTTCTGGGAAAAGACCGAAAAAGAAATTAGAACCTTTGCTGACACCATGAGTAGGTTCCTATACAATGAATGTCATTGGAGAAAAAAGAGAGCCGCCAAAAAGAAAAAAAAGAAATGAAAATGACCGAAATTAATAATATAGACTTATTAATGGATCAAATGGACCAAGTAGGAAAATTAACCCTACCCTTATGTAAGCATCCTGATTCAAAAGTCGCTGAAGCTGCAGTTCATGTCAATAAAATAGCACACAAGTGCTTTTTAGCTCTAGAAGTGCAAAAAGAACTACTACCCCCCAAATAAAATAATTAAAACAACAATTATTCCGCCAATAAGCAAAATATTTAATCTTTCTTTATCTTTACTGTTCATTTTTATTTCCACGAAGATAAATCATCTATAATTGTATCGTCATACACAGCCCACTTAGCGAACTCCTCGTCGCCTACCCCGAGACGTCTGGAATGAATTATAGCAACGTTATCTATGAAATGAGCTATTGGATCAATTCCTACCCATCTAGGATGTAGAGGTTTAACAACTATACCAAGACGTCCAGCGTACTCCTTGAATGCTCGATTAAATGCAACTTGATCGTTTAGCGACGTCCAAGGACGATCTGAGAGTGATTCCCAGTCCTTCATGTTTACATCCTTATGAATTCTCGCATCCGGGTTCTTTTCCAGTTGTAGGTACGTTTCCTTAACCCGTTCAAAAAATAGATCTGTAACCCGATTCTTATTATACAAAAATGTAGCAGTACCACATATATGCCAGTAACCGTTCCATATACTATTCTTATAGTCACACTTGGGTGCAGGTGGTGAACGGAAATCATAATCCATACCAAATAACGGCTCAGGGTCTTCCAACACTTCGGTGTCAGCGTCTATGAAGATTGTAGACTCGTATGGTGTATGCTGCATATAGAACGTTTTATCTTTAGTATAGTCTTTTTCTGTATTGACAGATTCTACTTGCACTACGTTAATGTCATCTCGATCACAAGGAACGTTAGTGATTAACGTAACCGGTAGCTTTGACACCTTCTGTAGAGAGTCAATGCTGTGCAGGGCCATCTTCAGGTAGTCGCCACGGTTAAAGTACTTCGATTTAGTAGCTATATACAATGCACCACGATTCATTTTTATTTATCCCAAGTGTTTTAGTTTTCCAACAAGGAATTTAACTAGCTCAGAGCGCATAATATCTTCTTCAGTAAATTTAAAAGTATATACTCCATGCTCTAGGCTGTCTTGGTCTTCATGAAAAAGATCATACATTTTACTAAAACCACTTTTCCCCCCATGTAAATCAGTTTGCATAGGATCTGCCAGAACAAAGCACTTAGACCCTTCACCCAGACGGGTCAGGATGGTCGTAATTTCCTTTGTAGTGCAGTTTTGAGCTTCATCCATGATAATACACTTGTTCGTCCAGTTAACGCCTCTAGCGAAGTTTACGGGGAACATTGAAATACGCTCTTCTTTTTCCAAACGCTCTGTAGTTGTGTCTGGAAGTAGCTCATCAAGTTTTTCTAAAAGAGGAATTTTATAGTAAGCCAGTTTTTCATCTGCACTTCCCGGTAAAAAACCGATTCTTTGATCAGAAGATTCAACAGAAGACCTTAAATACACAAGATCAGAGATACATTTCATATTAAGCATCTGTAATGCACAATATACAGCGAGTAGGGTTTTACTTGTCCCTGCGGGACCATCAACAAATGTTATTTTTGTATTTCTATCTAAAGCGATACGAAAGAAATCCCTTTGTTTCTCAGTCCATTTGAACTGATTGATTTTTATTTGTCTTTTAATCGGATCGAAGGCTGTCATTTCTTCTGCGATCTCATCCGCTAACTCGATTCTCTCGCCTCTCTTGGAGGCCTTGTTTCTTTTAGCCATGTATATATAATTACACTTTAAATTAAAAAAGTGCCCGCCGATTTTTTGACCTTTACCCCCAAGCATATTTAAATGTATTTAAATATATTTGAAAAAGGGGGGGGTGCCTTTATTTATATGATAAGAGATGTATATTAGAAGACTTTTGGTTTCTCGGGGAGACTCAGGATACCCCCCACGCACCGGAAAGGCAACAAAAAAAGACCGTTTTTTTTCAAAAAGGGGGTGGGGCTATATTAAAATCGCCTTTAAATATCATTTTAAATACCATTTTAAACAATTACCTTAAACGATTACCTTAAATGATTTCACTAAAGAAATCAACGGATTAAATAGGGTTGTGATTTTCTAGGCCATACATACGGGCGACACTGCCATCTGGTCTGCGGTTATCGTCAAGGTCTATCTCCTCGGGTGGTGGCGCGAGTGGGTTACCACACGCAGTAAGGAAACGCTCCGCGTCAAAGCGTGGGTTGTCCTGCTCGAACTTAGCAACGGCAAGCAGTGCGAGTTTAGAGGCTGGCGCGCCTTGATTGGCTGCGTTAATAAGAGAGGCGATGAATTCGAAATGTTGTTTAGTCATAATATAATAAGTGTTAAGTTTAATAGTGTTAGTGTTAATCTCTGCATCGGATGTCATTGCCATCATTATCATCGTACCATCCGATAACGGCTGAGCCATCCGAATCACGCACAATCTCCTTGCCATAAGCGTACTCACGCGCTGGCTTGTGTGATGGTGCTTTAGCATCAGCGGTGAACGTGCGGTGGTCTTCTAAGAAGTCTTGCACTTCATCCTCGGATGCGTAAAACACATCTTCAAATGCTACCGTGTCACCGTAGCCATCACCAAAGGCATTCTCTAACCATACACCCTCACAGGCTAGGATGGTGAGAAGGCGGCAAGGCTCGCCTGTGTTTGCATTGATGTAAATTCTGCCACATTGCAGATCCGTTGCTTTTTTGTTTTGTTCTTTCATAATCATTTAACTGTGTTAAGTATATCACACGAGGTGAGACATCCGCTGTCCTACCTGTTAACTTTCCCAACTTTCTTTACTGTGCGGGTGAATGGCTCACTGCCATCGGAGAAGCTCCGACGCCAAGCCTTGCCGTCTACGATACGTCGAGCGTGTGCCTCGTCCATCGCTTGGATGAATATCGATCCACCATCGGTGAAGGTTACGTTGAAAATTCTCTCTGGTTTCTTAGGTGTGTTTATCATAATCTTTTTAGTTTCTTCTGTTGTGTCTCTCACTTTCAATACGAATAGTATACCTGAAAAAAACGAAAAAGTCAATCACTTTCTTTAAAAACTATTCACAAAATAAATGGCAATTGTGAATAACTTTTGCTTGACAGGGGGCCTCGGCGGGGGGACCCTCGCAGATAGTACGTGTACGTACTATCTCAGGCGGCCCGCCCCCGATTATATAATGCAAGCCTTTTAATAGTAAAAGGTTTACCAGTCCATCCCGATGCATACGCCAAACATACACACCATAATGATAAGTAAAGGATACAATTCCATACTAGGCTACCTCCTTATATACTGGGCTTGTGCGGTGTCCTTCGCCGTAGGAAGGGCACATCGCTGTGACTTTTTTGTTGCCTGTTTGGGCGAACAGCTTGCCAACCGTATAGTCAACCCAACCGCGAGAGGTTTGCTGCTCACCGATGTACTCAATCGCATCTTGCTGGGCTGCGTGGAAAGTCAGAGTACCGACCTTGGCGCGAGTGCTGAAGTGAGCGCAAACAGAATCAAATCCGCTGAACTTGTTTGTGTGGCGAAATCCCTTTGCGTGGATCTCGGTATAATAATGTTGTATGTCTCTCATAATCTTAATTAAATTCCTTCTGGTCTTCACTTACTAACTCACCCAGTTCACCCAGTCCATCTATGTTGCGTGGGTCATTGTCTACTAGCTTACGCATCACCCACTTAACGATACGCTGCTTGCGTTCGACTATTCTCTTGCTACTTACCTTTGCCCAATCGGCTGGCTCGTTAACGTCTACGCCTACAGTGATCACGCGCCCTACATTGAAATTCAATTTCTCAAGTGCCATCCGAATGAACCAAGCACTGTCATTGCCTCGTGCAGTGAGGATATCAACGTGCTTGCCTGAATCCCTGACCAGCTTGCCTAGTGGGGTGAGATCGCTTTCCTCTAGGTTAAGGATAGCGGCAGGATTAGTGAAATCAAATAAGCGTTTGGAGTCGCGCATCTCTTTGATGAGTGTGCCGTCTAGGTCAAATAATGGTTGTAAGGTTTCTTCTGTCATATCGTTTTTAATTATCATACGTATAGTATATCACACGAGGTGGGACATTTGCCGTCCTACCCTCTAACTTTCTTCATCCTCTACAGGGTGGAGGAAAGGGCCAAGGTGGGCGTTATCCCGTTGCCATTGGCGGTTGCCTTCCCGCACTTGCCGCACGGATTCGTTCCAGCGTTGCACACGGGCATCTGCCTTGCGTTGCTCTTCTTGTACTTCTTCTCTAGTTCTCATAAGTCTCTCACTTTCAATACGGTAAGTATATCACAAACATCCGCGAAAGTAAAGAACTTTCTTTAAAAACTATTAACAGGCTGTGAATAACTTTCTGACCTTTACGCTTGACAAGCAGGCCGGCGGGGGGACCCTCGCAGATAGTACGTGTACGTACTATCTCGGCGGGTGGGCCCCCGCCTATAAAAGTACAACTATTAAATACTAATTTCTTTATAATGTTTCTATGTAGATTCCTGCTACCAGTATAATCGCGAAGGATACGATACCGATAATAAGAACAAAATAAATATCTCTGTAGTCGTCTTTCATATCACTTTATACTTAAGTAAAAGGATCCAAACATAAATACAAAAACACTAATAATTAATAATAATTCCATTTAGGCAAATTCCCCCGTGCCGTGAACATACCAAACGGGATAAAGCTTCTCGTTGGCATATTGCGGAAAATGCATCTTAAAGTTTTGAAGCGCACCCGCCTTGTCAAATCCGCAAGTGTTGAATGTTTGCCCGTTGCGTAAGTTGATAGTAAATTTAAATCCTTTCATAATCTTAAAAAGTTAAAATGTCAATTGCCTCAATAAGTTGAAATCCAAAGTCTAAAATCACAGCAACAAATAAAATTGTCACAACGAACTTAATCATTGGCATAAACACTTCATCACGAAATGCTTGATTGAATGCTTCGTTTATGTCTTGCAATGTCCCGACTATGGGTAGTTTGTTTTTGTTTTTCATCATAATTCAATTGGTCTTGCGCCCGTGAGGATGCCTTTAATGGCGGGTTGCATATGCCCCACAACGTCCAGCCTTGCGAGAGCCTTGGCTTGTGGGGTTGGGTTGTTAGCTGCCCACTCATTCCACAATGGGGATGATGGGAGGGGTTTCGGTGCGCCTGTGGCGGTCAGTAGTTTTTTCATAATCTTTACGCCTCCGCCGTATCAAATGTGAATGTCTCGCCTTCGTCGCTTGAGTAAATCTCAAACAGTCGTTTAGTGATGGGGTTCCACACTTGCACAGTTTCAAGGCCCGCGCCTTCACCATCAAATGTGTGCCAATTCATAATATGATATGTCCCCATTTTAATAGGATGTTTCACCCGCGCATCGGTGCTGCGCCTGTGCAGAGTCACCTTGCCTTGGTTCAAGTCGTTGGGGTTGGTATCTTCGTAGGTTGCTTCGTACTGTTTCATAATCGTTTTAATCTCTGCAACGAATATCGTTGCCATTTTCATCATCGTACCATCCGACAACAGCCGAACCATCAGAGTCCCGCACAACTTCTTTGCCGTGCCAAAACTCGCGAGGTGACCAAGGTTTTTCTACCTTCGCCGCAATCTCTTCAATGGAGGTTACAAATGCACCGTTTGGGAGGTTGTCCCGCTTGTCGGCGATTAAGGTTGCGAGTTCCAAATTTTCGGTTTGGATCTCATACTCTCCGAATTGACCATAGCGGTCTTCGGTTTCTACTCTGAATTTTTTCATTTTGTCTTTCATAATCTTGTTTCTCTCACTCTCAATACGTAAAGTATACCTGAAATTCTTTAAAAAGTCAAGCACTTTCTTTAACTTTTTCTGTGGGCAATACCCACAGCACCTTACCAAGGGCCAATGCCCGACCCATACCCACCGCAACGCGGCGAGCGTGTGCCTCATTCTGGGCGTTGATAAAAGTGGTTTCGCCGTAGGCCCAACTAACTTCGAATGTTTGTTCTTTTTTCATAATCTTTAATCTCTCACTTTCGATACGTAAAGTATACCTGAAAATTCTGGAAAAGTCAATCACTTTCTTTAAAAAGTATTAACAAAAAAGTTGCAAATGTTGATAAAAAAGACTTGACAAGCAGGCCGGCGGGGGGGGCCCGTGCAGATAGTACGTGTACGTACTATCTCGAGAGGTGGGCCCCCGCCTATAAAAAGGCAAGTATTAAATACTAGTTTTTTTCTAGTCGCTCCAAATATAATCGTCGGCGTTCCAACCTAGTATAATAATCGCGATAATAAATATAATAATCATTTTACCTTTCCATACTTTCTTCGTAGGTAAGCACTCGCGTGCCTTGGCTACCGATAATTTTCGAACGGTCAACGTAAACGTCAATCTCGTTTTCTGTTAGCTCTAACTCTTCACCGTCTTGATCGATCACGATCACGGTGTCAAATTCTGTGATTTCGTCAACTATCATCAGTTGCATTCCTACGCGAACTTCGTCGCCTACTTTTACTTGTTGGTTTTCTATTGTCATAATCTTAAATCTCTTACATTTCCGAATAGGTTCCATCGTAGCAGCTTGGCTCATAAGTCTCTGGCTGCGCGTCATACCAAAACTCTTCGGCGGTGGGCATCATATCGGAAAAGTCATCCTCGATTTTTTGAGTGCTCTCCTGCACTTCGGATATCTCTTTAACGTCCACCACCATTACGTGGGGCTGTTGTTCGGCGATTGCGTTAGCAACTTCCCAGCTCTCGGCTTGGATGTCGTAAGCATTCTTGCTTACTGAATAATACGATTCAGTTTCGACTCGGAATGTTTTCATTTTGTTTTTCATATTGTCTATGCTATAAGTATATCACACGAGGTGGGACATCCGTAGTCCTACCTGCATCTTTCTTCATCTTTTTCTCTGTTCAATTGTTGCTCCTCCTCATCGGTGAAAAGCTTGCCTCTCTCAATGGACTGGATCTCCATGCCTTTCATGCCTTTGCCAAAGCTCCTGCCAAAGAACTCTCTGCGCACTTGCGCGAATGATGCTGCGGTTGCACCCCAACGGGTTCCGTTGGTGGTGGTTACGATGAAATCTTGTTTGTTGTTTTCTTTATTCATTATGCTTATAGTATATCATAGGAGGTGGGACATCCGTAGTCCTACCCTAAAACCTTTTCAATAAACTTTTCACCCACGCATTCAACGTGAAACTGGTTCCTTGGCATCCAGCCAAGCCACTTGCCCGACCTTAAAAGCCACTGCGCACCGTGCATGCTTTCCGCTTCTTTTGTGAACACCGGCCCGCGCTCACTGATGCGGTTCTTGGTGCGTTTGCATGCCCTGCTTGTCGGGCTTATCATTATCGTTCTCATGTCTGTTTCAATCATCATGCGTCTAGTATACCACGCGAGGTGGGACATTTGCAGTCCTACCCTTTAATTTCTTTTACTCGGATGCTACCGAGTCGGGCAACGTCAGGGAAAAGCTTTGCAGCTATCTTAAAAGCGGCTCGCAAGTCAAATGCTTGGATGGTTTCGGTTTGCTTGCAAGCGGGACGGCTAGGGTCTACTTGCGTTACTAGGGTTAGTTCGAATAATTTGTCTTTCATAATCTTTTCTCTCTTACTTTCAATACGTAAAGTATACAGGAAAAATCGGGAAAAGTCGATAACCAACTGTGTCATAAAAAAGAAAGTTTTTGCATTTTGTTGTTGACAAACGTGCCGGCGGGGGGGGCCCGCCGGATAGTACGTGTACGTACTATATGGAAAGCTTGCTATTAAATAGCGGCTTTATGATAGTCGTCGCTACTCCTCACTAGCTCGCAGCACTAGCTGCTCCCAGTAATCACCATCCGCGCGGTAGCGCGTAAGGCTGTCGGCCTCAAGCTGGGCCTCGATGTCGGGGGTGATAGCCTCCTCGCAGGAGACTTGGATCATATCGTGTAGGTCGTTCATCATAATTTAATTTCTGTGATTGCTATCGGTACATTTCATTGACTTCCCAAGCGCGTTCCAGCTTGGCGTAATCGGTTTCAGTTGTGCCTCGCCCCTCTCCGTGCTGGAGTTCACGAAATGCTACCTGTGCATCGCGCAGGGTTGCTTCGCCACAGGCGAGAAAGAGATGTTTTGCCGTGGAGTTTGTACGGCCCTCAGAGGGATTTTGATTTTTCTTCATATGTTCGTCGTTCATCATTTAAAAATTATATCAGATTGGTTGAAAGTTACAAGGAAAAGTTATTCACACACCCTTCTCATAGATAGGGCCATTATCCGACCAGCAGTCGGCGTGAACCTCCTCCACATAAGCCTCAAACTTGGCACGGTCAAACCGTGGGTGAGTTTGCTCAAAAAGGATGGCGTACGCTTGCGCGGTTCCTTCCCTGTTTCCCTTGTCATCGACTTGACCGATAATCTCGGCGATGAGGGTGAAGTGTTTGCGGGTGAGGTTTAGGGATTGCGCTTCGTTAATTAACATGAAAGAAGTATAACAGAATGGCGAAAGATTGCAACAATTAAATTCACGAAGTTATTCACAGGCTGGGCATAAAAAAGCTTGACAAACAGGCGCGGCGGGGGGGCCGGCCAGATAGTACGTGTACGTATGATATTGTACGTATACGTATTGTACGTGTACGTATGACATTGTACGTATACGTATTGTACGCGTACGTATGATATATCATTATTTCGCGCTTATTTGTTTCTTATTTGTTTCTTATTTGTTTCTTATTTGTTTCTTTCTTATTTCGTTATCGGGCGTTTCTTTC
>Ga0209482_1000014_pt1 | contig 151949 bp, 141 predicted proteins | sample CoawatmetaG10DNA_FD_187512 | JGI IMG/M metagenome (GOLD analysis project Ga0209482, IMG submission 187512) | Marine microbial communities from the West Antarctic Peninsula - Coastal water metaG104-DNA (SPAdes) (version 2) | ecosystem: Environmental > Aquatic > Marine > Coastal ...
TGCGGGGGCGGCGCGCGTGGTGTCTTGCGCGGCGGTTTGCGGGGGTGGTGAGGGCTGCGCTGTCGCGGGAATGCCGCCTGTCGCATCCGTCGGCGTTGGTGGTGGCGTTACGGCCGCCATCGCGGGGCTGCTTTGGTCGGGCGTTTCAACCTCGGCATCGGCATGATCGCGCCGCGCACGCACGGCGGGCCGGGCCGCTGGCGTGGCCGAGTTCTCCGCCGGAACGACGGTCGCGGCGATGGCGTCTGGCGCGGTCTTGGCAACGGGTACCGCAGGCCCTGCTGGCGACGCACTGGGCGGAGCTTCGGCGATCGGGTTTTGCGCCGTCGGCAGCGCAGTGTCATGCGTAACTGGCGATGGCGTTGGGGCAGGATTCGCCGGATCTGCGGGTGATTCCGGCGCATATCGGGGCGGCGATTCGTCGGGGAGCGCGCTGGAAGCGGCGACCGCTGGCGTGGGCAGGACATTGGGAGCGGCAATGGGCTGGCGTTGGTTTGGCGACGACGTGCCAGCGAGGGTCAGCGGTGCGGCGGGCCCGCCCGCGACAGTGCCGGGCACCGCCGGGGCGACCGTTGGCGCAGGCGCGACAGGCATTACGGGGACCGTCGTCGCGGCGAGGGCGACCGGTGGGACCGCCATTGGTGTTGCGGGGCCCAGCGCAGCGTCGTGTGCCGCATTGCGTTCGGCTTTGCCGGGCCGCGCGGCTGTGGCGGATGTGTTGGTTTCCGGCGTGGCTGGCGCGACTGGCACGGCGGGGACCGTCGTCGCGACGAGGGCGACCGGTGGGACCGCCATTGGAACCGCTGGGTCAAGCGCGATCTCGTTCTCCTCGTCGCTCCCAGTCTTGCCGGACTGCGCGAGCGTGTCGGATGCATTGGTCTCCGGCGTTATGGCTGCGGGCTGGTCGCCGGGTTCCGCCATTGGCTGCATTTGTCCGCTTTGCGGGGGTAGCACGGTCGATACGGTCGTATTGGGCAATCCTTGGGTCGGCGCGGATGCCACTGCGGTGGTGTCGGCGACATCCGCTTTGCCCATGGTCAGGACGGTTGACGGCGATGATGCCGTATCGGTGCGCGTGGTGCCGTATATTGGCGCGGAAAATGCGGCCGCGACCGGCGTTGCGCGCGACGCGCGCGCTGCTTCGGTCGGGCGGGAAAGGTTGGCGGCAACGGCGATGGGCGGTGGCACGGGAGCCGCATCGGTCTCCAGCACCGCGGAGGCAACTGCGGTCGGGTCGAGCTTCGCAGTGGTTACGGTTGCGGGTGCAACGGTGAGCCCGGTGGCGTTTGCAGTGACCGCGTTGCGCGGTTCGCGCGCCGGGCCTGCTGTAATTGGGCTCCGCGTGCCCTGGAGGGTTGGCAACGGTTCGGGCACAGTTGGCGTCGGGGCGGGCGTGGCGGCAACGGAACCGCCATTAGCGGCACTGCTTGCCACCGGAAGCGTCGGGGCGCGGTCTGTCGCGATCTCCGGCGCGGAGGGGGCGGTAGATGCCGTCGCTACAGCGCGGGGCTCCGGCACAAGGTTGCCAAGCGACGGCGTGCTGGGTGCCGTGGCGGCCATGGCTGCGGAGGCGTTGGGCAAGGCGTGCGGGAGCAGGGCCGTAGGACGCTCTGCATTTCCCGAGGCTATGCCTGCCGCGAGCAGTGCAGAGTTATCACCGCCCAGCCGACGGGACCGGGGCATTGGTGGCGACCACGCCCAAAATTGGCGTACTCCTCACCGATACGGTCGGCGCGTTGCCCAACGCGCCGATCAAAGACGGCGCGGGCGCGTTCGGTGTCGCAGGGGCCTGTGCGGTCGTCAGCGTCGTCGCCGATGCACTCCCCAGCAGGGCGAGCGTGGTGAACGCCATCGCACCGGTGTCGCTGGTGGCGGTCGACAACGGCAGCACAGGCGAAGCGGTAGCAGCCGCCGGAACGCTAAGCGAAACGAGGTCGCCAAGGGTTGCCGCAAAACCCTGCGCTACACCGTTGGGGCGACCGATTGCGCCGGGCAATCCGGCCATTCCGCTTCCAACGATCTGCATGCAGTTCCTTTCACGGCGAGGCCTTCATCCCATTATAGGCGGGTCGCGGCGGGAGCGTGCTCAACTGACCGTGCCAAGCGCACGAATGCGGGCGCGGGCGTGGATTTCGTTCTGCGACAGCACCACGGTGGAGGGCCGCACGCGCTCGATGATCGAGCGGACGAACGGGCGCACGCTGGGGTTGGTGAGCAGGCACGGGATCTCGCCGCTCTCGGCCAGCCGATCGTAGGTTTCGCGCACCGCCGACACGAAGCCCTGCAGCGTGGAGGGGGCCATGGCGAGCTGGCGGTCGTCGCCGGTGCCGACAATGCTGTCGGCAAAGGCGGTGTCCCATTCGGGCGACAGCGTCACCACCGGAATGGCGTTGTCGCGGGTTTGCGCCACCGAAATCTGCCGGGCGAGGCGCGAGCGGACATGTTCGGTCATCATCGTCAAATTGCTGGTCGAGGCCGACGCCTCGGCAATGCCTTCGAGGATGGTCGGGATGTCGCGGATCGAAATCCCTTCCGACAACAAATTCTGCAGGATGCGCTGCACGCTCGACACCGAGACCTTGGACGGCACGATATCGGCGACCAGCTTGGCCGCGTCCTTGTGGATGTCACCGAGCAGCTTTTGCGTTTCGGTGTAGGACAGCAGATCGGCGATATTGTCCTTCACCAGTTCGGTCAGGTGCGTGGTGATGATCGTGCCGCAATCTACGACCGTCAGGCCGCGGAAGCCCGCTTCCTCGCGCAACTCGCGATCGATCCACAAAGCGGGCAGGTTGAACACCGGCTCGCGCGTTGGCTCGCCGGGCAGGCCGGGATTGCCGCCGCCGGGGTTGATCAGCAGCAATTTGTCGAGCCGTACCTCGCCACGCGCGGCTTCGCTTTCCTTGATGTAGATGACGTACTCGCTCGCCCCCAGCGCCATATTGTCGATGATGCGCACGGCGGGCAGCACGAAGCCGTAATCGGTCGCCATTTGGCGGCGCAGCGCGCGGACCTGATCATCAAGGCGCGGCTCGCGCGTCGCATCGTTGATGATCGGCAGCAGCGCATAACCGATTTCGATGCGCAGCGAATCGATCGCCAGTGTCTGCGCGATCGGCTCCTCAACGATCTTGACCGTCGCGGCCTCGGTCGCTTCGGCCAGTCGCTCGGCATTGGTGGTGGCGATTGCCTTGCGGCTCATGCTCCAGGCAAGCCAGCCCGACAGACCGGCAAAACCTGCAAACGGCACGAACGGCAGGCCCGGCATCAGCGCCAGCGCGCCCATCAGGAAGGCGACCATGCCAAACGCCTTGGGGAAGCGGCCGAGCTGTTCGCCCAGCGCATTGCCGGTCTTGCCGCGCGCGCTGCCCTTGGACACCAACATGCCCGCCGCGACCGACACGATCAGCGCCGGGATCTGGCTGACCAGACCGTCGCCCGCCGTCAGCACGGTATAGGTGCGGAACGCCTCGGCGACCGGCACGCCGTGCGAGAACACGCCAATGCCGAGCCCGACGATGATGTTGATGCCAGTGATCAGCAGGCTGGCGACGGCATCGCCCTTCACGAATTTGGAGGCACCGTCCATCGAGCCGTAAAAACCGCTTTCGGCCTCCACCTCGGCGCGGCGTTCCTTGGCTTGCTCCTCGGAGATCATGCCCGCCGAGAGATCGGCGTCGATTGCCATCTGCTTGCCGGGCATGGCGTCCAGGCTGAAGCGGGCGGCGACTTCGGCGATGCGGCCCGCGCCCTTGGTGATGACGACGAAATTGATGACGATCAGGATCGCGAAGATGGTCAGGCCGATGATCGTCTCGCCGCCCATCAGGAACTCGCCGAACGCGCCGATCACGCCGCCGGCTGCCTGCGGCCCCTCATGCCCATGCCCCAGGATCAGCCGGGTCGAGGCGAGGTTGAGGCCGAGGCGCAGCATCGTCGCGATCAGCAGGATCGTCGGGAAGGCCGAGAGTTGCAGCGGCTTTTCGATGAACAGCGAGGTCATCAGGATCATCACCGACAAGGTGATCGACAAAGCGAGACCGATATCGAGCAGCCAAGCCGGGATCGGCAAAATGAGCATGCCGATGATGGCGATGACGCCGAACGCCAGCGCGAGATCGCGCCCGGCACCGATCCGTTCGAGCAAGCGGGTAATGGGTAGCGGCAGCACAGCGTTCACGGCGCGGGCGACACGGCGATACCGGCCTCAATAAAGGTCTTCAGCTTGTTGCGCATCGTCCGCACCGAAATGCCGAGAATGCCCGAGGCCGAAGTGCGGTTGCCGTGGCAGCGCTGCAGCGTTTGCAGGATCAGTTCGCGCTCGACCTCTTCGACCGTGCGGCCGACCAGCCCTTCGATTTCGAGGCGGCCTTCGGTGGCGGCGTGCTCCTGCGCGAGTTGCGAGCCATCGACCAGGACGATGTCGCGCGCCTCGATCCGGGGGCCGCGCGCGATCAGCACGGCGCGGTGGATGGCGTCTTCCAGTTCGCTGACATTGCCCGGCCAGCCATAGGCCTGCAGCACGCCTTCCGCCGCATCGCTGAGCGGACGCGGCGACAGCCCGTCCGCGTTGGCGAGGCGGTGGGCAAAGTGCCGTGCGAGCAGTGCGATATCGCCACGCCGCTGGCGCAGCGGCGGCATTTCGATGCGGGCAAGGCCGAGGCGGGCGAGCAGATCGGCGCGGAATGCGCCTGCCGCAACGCGCTGCTGCAGGTCGATCGTGGACGTGGCGAGGACCCGCGCCTGCACCGCCACCGAATGGCTGCCGCCGATGCGCCGGATGTGATGTTCCTGCAGTGCCGACAGCAGGCGCGCCTGCGTCCCCGGCGACAGCGCCCCAACCTCGCGCAGCAGGATCGTGCCGCTGCCCGCCTTTTCGAACCGACCGATGCGCAGCCCAAGTGCACCGGCAAAGGCGCCCTGCTCATGTCCGAACAGTTCCGAATCGACGATTTCAGGCGCGACTCCGGCGCATTCGACGACCAGGATCGGACCGAGCCGACCCGATGCTTCGTGGATCGCGCGGGCCATCAGGCCCTTGCCGGTGCCGGTTTCGCCAACCAGCAGCACGGGCGATGCGCTGCGCGCCACCGCCAGCGCAAGGTTGCGCGCCCGCGCAAGATCGGGTGCGTCGCCCAGGATTTCGATCGACCCGCGCGCGACAACCGACGCGATCGCGGCGGCGATCAGCGCGCGTTCGGGCGGCAGCGGCAGATAGTCGCGCGCGCCAGCCCGGATCGCTGCCACCGCTTGCTGGGCCGAGGCGTTGATGCCGCACGCAATGACCGGCACGGCGAAGCGTTCGTCGCGCAAATGTTGCAAGAAACCGCGCACGTCGGCATCGACATCGATCATCACCAGATCGCCACCGCTTATCCGCAGCAGCGCGATGGCTTCGGCGGCATCGTCCGCCATCGTCACGTCCGCCCCCGCCGCGCGTGCCAGATCGGCGGCGAGGCGAAATTCGGAGCCGGGGGCCCCAACGAGCAGCAATCGTACCGCTGGGGTCATGCCCTTCATCGTTCGCCCCGCACGATTTCGGTCAGCGTCACGCCCAGCGAGCCGTCGATCAGCACGACCTCGCCGCGCGCGATCAGGCGGTTGTTGACGAAGATGTCGACCGGCTCCCCGACGCGACGGTCGAGCTCGACGACGGTGCCGACGACGAGTTGCAGCAATTTGCCGACCGGCATGCGCGAGCGGCCGAGCACGGCCTGCACCTTGACCGGCACATCATAGACCGCTTCGAGCCCCTCGGCCGGGCTGCCCCCGGCGGGCGCGCGGCTCGGCTCGTCCGCGAAATCGGCGATGAAGGGTTGTTCGGTCTGCACAGGCGGGTCGAGCGCGACCAGCGAGGGTTCGGAATCCATGGGCTGTTCCATCTTATGAGTTCATCCATTGCCGGATTACGGAGGCGGATTCGGGCGGGCTTTCGGCGATCGTGGTGCCGATGCGTTTGAGCGCCGAAAGTTTGATGCGGCCATCGACCTGGGCGAGCGCGATTTCCTGGTCGAGCAGATGCTGGTCGCCGCCGAGCGCGGCGATTTGCTGCATCGCGTCGGGGTCGCCATCGGCGGCGCGCGCGGCCAGCGCCAGGCGCTCGGGGTCGCTGCCGAGCTGTTGCACCTGCTCCGCGACAACGGCGGGTTCCGGCGATGGTTTCGGCAGCAACATGCGCAGGACGATCACCCCGACCACCGCGATCACCAGCAGTTCGATCAGCGAGAAAACCTTGTCCATCGGCAGCAGCGACAGGAACCCGCTCTTGTTTTCGGCCAGCGCGTCGCCGGCGGTGAAGGGCATGCTTTCGACGACGACGCTATCGCCGCGCTTGGTGTCGATGCCGGCGGCATTTTCCACGATCCGGGTCAGCCGTTGAATTTGAGCGGCGGGCAGGCCCTTGGGGCCGCCATCGACCATCACCGCGATCGACAGCCGCTTGATCTGGCCGGGAACGCGCACCGTTACGGTGTGGGTGCTGCTATTCTCATAAGTGGTATCTTCGGAATTCTGCGTGCTCGCGGTCTTGCGCGAGGTGCCGGTTCCAGCAGCGGGTGTCGCCTGCGCGTCGGGCAATTGCCCCGCGACCGAGGCTTGCGGCGTGGTCGCGTTGTTCTCGGCATTCTGGTCGCCCGATTCGACTGTGGTTTGGTGGCCGATCACCTGCTTGTCGGGGTCGAAGGCGGTGGTTTCCTCGCGCGTCTGGTCGCGGTCGATCAGCGCGGACACCTCGGCGCGGACCTTGCCCATGCCGACGATCGGCGCGAGCAGCGATTCGATCTCGTCGCGCAATTTGGCTTCCGTCGCGGTCTGGCGCTCATCGGCTTCGGCCCCGCCCGCCGACCCGGCGTCACCCGCGCGCGCCAGCAGGGCACCGGTCTGATCGACCACCGACACCGCTTCGGGCGCGAGCTCGGGCACCGAAGACGCGACGAGATAGCGGATCGAGGCGACCGCTTCGGTGGACAGCCGCCCCTTGGTCTTCACCGTGACGGCGGCGGTCGATTTACGGCTTTCGGTCGCGAACATCGCGCGCTCGGGCATGACGATGTGGACGCGCGCCTTGGATACGCCGTCCAGGCTTTCGATCGATTTGCCCAATTCGCCTTCGATCGCGCGGGTCTCGTTCAGCTTCGCGCGCGAGGCGGAAACGCCGAAGCTCTGTTCGTTGTCGAGCACGTCATAGCCGATCTTGCCGCCAAGATGATCGCCCGCCATCGCCATGCGCAATTCGGCGAGCTTGTCCTGTGGGGCGAGGATCGAGGTGCCGTCGGCGGACAGGCGATACTCGACGCCCTTCGCCTTCAGCTTTTCGGTGATCGATTGTGCGGCGGCAGGATCGAGGTCGGTGAACAAAAAGCCCATCGAAGAGGTCGATCCGCGGGTCGCGACGAACGCCAGCGCCGCCAATACGGCCAGCGCCACACCGGCCATTACGGCAAGCCGTCTTACGCCCAATTGCGAAAAGAGAGTGCGCGCTGCTTCCAAAGTGAGTCCCGATCCTGACCGTCGGGGCGAGCCCCCATGACTATCTTATAGGATGGAGACGGGCGGCAATTTCTGCCGGGCGGAAAAAATTGCCGTGTGGAGCGATCAGGCGCTCGGGGGAGGGGGGAGCAGCGAGGCCAGTTCGCTTTCCACTGCGGCCAGTCGCGCGGCCCTTTCCAGCAGCAGGCCGCCTTGTTCCCAGTCGATCAACGCATCGCCCGGGGCGAGCGTCGCATCGGGCACGACGCCGACATGCAGCTTGCGCCGGTCGGCGGCTTGGCGCGTGGCGACGCGCTGCTCGACCGCCTCGACCAGATCGGGGTGGACACGGACTTGCAGCTCGGTGCCGCGCGCGACCTGCTGCAGCACCCGGCCGATTCCGTCATCGATCAGCCCGGTCGGATCGCGCACGAGCGCGCGGCCGGCAATGGCATCGGCCGCGGCCAGCGCCACGTCGGTGGCGTCGGCAACGATGCGGCGCGTGGTCTCGGCAAAACGCGCGTCGAGCGCATCGAGCGCGCCGTGCATCGCATCGATCGCGCACAGCAATGCCGCGTCGCGTTCGGTGCGTGCCTGAGCAAGCCCGGCTTCGAACGCATCGGCGCGGGCGATCGAGAGGGCATTTTCATGATCGGCCTTGCGCGCGTCCAGCTCGGCGCGCAGCGCCGCCTGATCGAGCATCGAATCGGGCATGTCGAACGGCGTCGGGCCCATCTCGGTAAAGACGCGGTCGAAGGCGAAGCGCTGGACGGTTTCAAAACTCATATGCCTGTCTCCGTCACACGATCATCGTGTCGTCGCTCTTGGGATCGACCAGCGTGATTTCCCCGGCATCGGCCAGGGTCTTGGCAAGTCGGACGAGCGAGGACTGGGCTTCTTCGCAATCGCGCGCGCGCACCGGCCCCATGCCGGCCATGTCCTCGCGCAACAGCTTGGCGGCGCGTTCGGTCATGGTGCTGAAGAACAGCTTCTTCATCTCCTCCGGGGCTCCCTTCAGCGCCAGCGCCATTTCGCGCTTGTCGGCATTGCGCACGACCACGCCGATCGCGGCGGGCAGCAAATTGCCCAGATCCTCGAAGGTGAACATCAAGGCGCGAATGCGGATGGCGGATTCGGGCACGCGCTCGTCGAGCGCCGCCAGCATCTTTTCCTCGGTCGAGCGGTCGAGCGCGTTGAACATGTCGGCCATCGCCTCATGCGGATCGCGCTTGTTGGAGCGCGACAGATTGGCCATGAATTCGGTGCGCAGCGTCTGCTCGATTTCGAGGATGACTTCCTTCTGGACGGTCTCCATCCGCAACATGCGCATGATGACATCGACCGCAAATTCGCTGGGCAATTCGGACAGCACGCGGGCGGCATGTTCCGAGCGCAGCTTCGACAGGATCACCGCCACCGTCTGCGGATATTCGTGGCGCAAGCCTTGCGCGAGCACGGTTTCGCTGACGTTGGACAGCTTGTCCCACATCGTCCGGCCGGAGGGGCCGCGAATATCTTCCATGATGTCCTTGACGCGCTCGCCCGGCAAGATGCCCGAGAGCAAGCGCTCGGTCGATTCATAGGAACCGTGCAGCGAGGCCATGCTGGCGACCTCGCCGCTGAAATGCACCAGCAGATATTCGACCACCACCGCAGGGATGCGGCCAAGGCCCGCGATCGTGGCGGACAATTCCTTAATTTCGTCGACCGACAGCTGTTCCCAGATCGGCGCGCCATGTTCTCTTCCGAGTGCGAGCATCAAGGCCGCAGCCCGCTGTTGCCCGGTGAATCGCTTCATTTCAGGCGGTTCGCCCATTTGCGCCATCATGTTCACCAATTTTCCCCAGAAAATTCGCCGAAAGCACGGCCTTCGAGCGTCTCTCCCTGCTATTATAGGAAGAGTCTTATAGGGATGACGGAGATGTCGGCGGATTTATCGGGTAGCTTGATCGGGCTCAGCCTCATGACGGGCAGCAATTCGTTCGCGGATTTCAGCGCGTCCAACAGCAGTGCGCCCGCGATCGAGACCAAAGCCGTGCGCGTCGCCAAGGCGCAGTTTACGACTGCGCCAACCACGCCGCCGTGGAAGGAAACGCCGACGACCTTGCCGGTGTCGGCGCAAGTGTCCGCGATCAAGGCGATGACGACGATCATCGACAAGCCCGCGACCGGCCCGGCTGCGCTGCCGAGCGACGTGCAGACCAGCTTTACCACTTATAAGGCGCTCGATCGCTTGCGGCTACTCGCCGAAACCGCGACCGCCACCACCAGCAACGCCGCGCAGCGCGCGACGCTGCAGACGACCTTCGCCAAAGGCCTGACGGATTTACAGGGCTTTCTGGCACACGCGCCGAACGGGATCCTGGACCTCTCGCTCGCTCAGCCCGCGCGCAGCGCGACGAGCGTCGGGATTCCGTCGCCCGATGCGTACACCGTAAAGGGGCCGGAAGTGGCGGCGAGCCGGTCGGACCCGCTGCCGGGGATGACCGGGCAGGAGCAACTCAAGATCACGCTCTCCAAGCCGGGGGCGAGCGACACGCTGACGGTCGATTTGTCGCAGGGGCCGCAACCGCCGACGCTGGACTCGGTCTCGGACGCGCTCAACGCCGCCATTTCAGCGCTTCCGCGCCTCAATCCTGATGGCAGCCTGCAGCTTGATGACAAGGGGATGCAGCAGCCGAAGTGGCTGGCCCACTTCACGCCGGAACGCGGCACCGACAAATGGGGCCTGACGCTCAACGCGCCCAACGGTGCTGACCGTGTGACGATCGACCAGATCAACGCCAAGCCAGCGCTGCTCGTCGCGACCGGAGAGAGCGGGCCGGTCGCGCTCGCACCCGGGCAGACGGCGGTCGCCGGGCAGCAGACCGCCACCACGCCGACCGCGACGCAGATCTTCCGCTTCGCCGATCCTGCCGGCGCGATGGTGCAAAAGTCGGTGGCGACGCTGAGCGCGCTCGACCGTGTTGCCACCGAACAGGCAAAGATCGCCGGCAAGACGACCAGTTCGACGACGACCTTCAAGACCGATTACAATGGCAAGGCGGTGGCGACCACCACCAAGAACACCGCCGTCCAGGCCAATACCGATGCTGCGGCGATGGCGACCGATGCGCAGGGCAACACCTATGTGGTCGGCACGACGCGCGGCGATCTGGGGTCGGAACGCTCGAACGGATCGGACACGCTGTTCCTGACAAAGCTCGACGGCGCGGGCAAGGTCGTGTGGGAACGCGGGCTTGGTGCCGCCGGGGCCTCGACCGGGGCGGCGGTCAGCGTTGCTGCCAATGGCGATGTCGTGGTGGCGGGCACCGTCACGGGCAGCCTCGACGGGGTGACGCATGACGGCGACATGTTCGTCGCGCGCTACAGCACGCTGGGCGATGAAGCGTTTACGACGGTGGTGCCGGGCACTGGCAATGACGTCGCCAAAGCGCTCGCCATCGGGAATGATGGTTCGGTCTTCGTCGGGGGCAAGAGCGCGACCGGGGGCGGCGACGCCTTTGTCGCGCGTCTCGATTCGACGGGCCACGTTGCCGATCGTAGCGCGATCGATTCGGGTGGAAGCGAATCGGTCACGGCGCTGGCGATCGGCAGCGACGGCAATGTGCTGGCGCTGGTGAACAACAATGGCACCGCGCAACTGCGCAAGCTCGATGCGAGCGCCTTGTCCAACGATCTGGCGACGCTTGATCTGGGTACGGCGGATGCCCGCGCGCTGGCAGTGGGCAGCGATGGCACGATTGCGGTCGGCGGTTCCGCGAGCGCGGCGCTTGCGGGCACACAGGTGAATGGCACGTCGGGCGGGCGCGATGGCTTTGTCGCGCGCATTGACGGTGCACTGAGCGGCGCGGCGATCACGTATGTTGGCAGCGCGCAGGACGACCAGGTCGACAGCGTCGCCTTTCTCGACGGTGCGATCTATGCGGGCGGGCGCACGTCCGGCACGATCGGTGCGGCGCGCTCGGGTACCGTGGATGGTTTCGTCAGCCGGATCGACGGCGCGACCGGCGCGATCGCCAGCACCACCCAATTCGGTCAAAGCGGGCAGACGACGCAGCCGGTGCGGCTGGCGGTGGCGGCAACCGGGGATAACAGCCTGGGCGCGATCGGCTTTGGCACGGGCACGATCAACCCCGAAGTCTCGGCCAAATTGGTGACGCAGACCGCACTCCGCGTGGGCGACAGCTTCTCGATCAGCATCGATGGCGGCACCGCCAAGAAGATCACCATCACCGCCGATGACACGATGCAGACGCTGTCGGACCGGATCGGCAAGCTGACGGGCACCAAGGGCAGCACCAGCACGCCCAGGATCAGCGGCATGAAGAGCTTGCGCATCGATGCCGCTGCGGGGCATTCGATCGAGCTTATTCCCGGAACCGGGGATCGCGACGCGCTGTCCAAGCTCGGCATCGCGCCGCAGCGGATCGAGACGCCGCTGCCGGTCGCAGCCAATGCGCCGACCGTGCGACCGGGCGGTGCCTATGGGCTCGACCTCAGCACTTCGCTGACCTTGGCGACGCCTGAGGATGCCAAAGCGGCCTTGGGCAAGATCAAGTCGGCATTGTCGATGACGCAGACTGCGTATCGTTCGCTTTATTGGGACGATACCAAGGCGTCGATCGTCAATAACACGAAGAAGGCCGGTGGCGGCACGGTGAGCGCCTATCAGCAGGCGCAACTGGCGGGGTATCAATCTGCCCTCGCGCGCCTGAGCTCGTCGACTTCGGACACGAGCAATAGCGGTTCCCTCGTATCCCTGTTCGGAGGCTGAGCATGGCTGTTCCCGCAATCCTGTCGGGCATCCGCACCGAAATGAAGCATCTGGCCGATCGCCAGCGCGTCATTTCGCAAAATATCGCCAATTCCGAGACGCCGGGCTTCAAGGCCCGCGATGTCGCGGCCCCCAATTTCTCGGCGCTGCTTGCGGCGCAGGGCGGCGCGGCGGGCGGTGCGCCGGGTATCGCCGTGCCCACCGTGCAATTGACCGAGAGCATGGCCGCGCTCGGCGCGCGTGCGCCGATGGGGGCATCGTCGATCCTCGATACCAATGTGAGTGAGACCAAGCCCGACGGCAACAACGTCACGCTGGAAGATCAATTGCTCAAGATGGGGCAGATCCAGGCCGATTTCGCGGCGATGACCAACATTTACCGCAAACAGCTTTCGATGCTGAAGACGGCGATTGGCCATGGCGGGTAAGGCGTTGGCCTTATAGCGGCTGGGCCTCTGCGGTCGCCGGGCGGGCCACATGGACTGCCATGCCGGTGGCTGCCGCCGCCGTGACAAAGGGGTGGGGCGGCGGCGCATCGGTCACCAGATCGGCAACATCGGCAAAGCCTGCCACCCGCGTTGTGCCCTTGCGCCCGAATTTGGTCGAATCCGCCAGCACGACAATCCGGCGCGCACTTTCGATCAAGGCGCGTTTGAAGGTGGCTTCGTCGGGCTCGAAATCGAGGAAGCCGCGCTCCACATCGATCGCGCCCATCGAAAAAATCGTCAAATCGGGAATGAAGCCGCTACAATAAGCGATCGCCTCCGGCCCGAAGGCGGCGCGATAATCGTGATTGATGATGCCGCCTGCGAGGAACAGGCGCTGTTTCGGGCGGCCGAGCACTTCGCTCGCGACCTCGATACTGTTGGTGACGATGGTGAGATCGGGCACCCGCGCCAGCGCGCGCACCAGCCAGAAGGACGTGGTGCCCGAATCGATCAGCAGCGTCATGCCCGGCTCAACCAGTTCTGCAGCCGCCCGGCCGATCTGTTGTTTGGCATCGGCTTGCTCGCGAAAACGCAAGCGATAGGGCGCTTCGAAGTCCGCATCGGGCATGCGCACGCCGCCATGCACCTTCAGCACGCGGCCGGTTTGCTCCAACTGGCGGATATCGCGGCGGATCGTTTCTTCTGAACAGTCAAAGCGTGCGGCCAGCTCCGCGATCGACAGGCTGGAGCGCGCCTCGAGCAATTTGAGGATCGCCGCAATCCGCGAACTCTGGATGACGCGCGGCCCTGGAGCATCGTCGAGCGGAGAGAACGGTGTCTGCATGGCCGGATCATATCGCGGCTGTCACACAATGGAAACTCACATTTATCCACATCAAAAACGCCATAAAACCACAAAATGTCACACGAGCGTCATGTGCGCGCTCTACCGGCCGGGTCGGGCAGCGCGGCATGGGCTTTCACAGCCGCGCAGGGAGGGCACCAAAATGCGTAAAATGAGCACGGCGATCCTGGCGATCGCAACCGCCACGAGCGGAGTTTTTGCAACCAGCGCGATGGCACAGACCGCGACCGATCCAGCCGCCGCCAGCACCGATGCGGCACCGGCCGATATCGTCGTCAACGGCTATATCCAGTCGCTCGCCAAAGCGCGTGCCCTGAAGCGCGATTCCAACATCGTCAAGGATGTGATCGTCGCGGAGGACATGGCGAAGTTCCCCGAACTCAACCTGGCCGAATCGATCCAGCGCTTGCCGGGCGTGGCGATCAACCGCGAAGCGGGCGAAGGCCGCCGCATCACGCTGCGCGGCCTGGGGCCGGATTATACCCGCGTCCAGCTCAACGGCATGGAAGTGCTGGGTAACGTCGATTCGGCGATGGACAGCCGTGGCCAGCGCTCGCGCGACCGCGCGTTCGACTTCAATATCTTCGCCTCCGAACTGTTCTCGCGCATCGAGGTCGAAAAGACCTATCAGGCGGCGCAGAATGAAGGCGGCATGGCCGGTACGGTCGGCCTGTTCACTGCCAAGCCGCTGGAATATAAGCAGGGCATTACCGGCGCGCTCTCGGCGAAGCTCGGCACCAACAGCTACACCAAGGATGCGCAGCCGCGCATCGCCGCGATGATCGGCCAGAATTGGGGCGACACCTTTGGTGTGCTGGTCTCGGTCGCCTATTCGAAGCGCAAGACCGAAGAGCAAGGCTACAACACCTATTCGCCGACCCAGCTCAGCGCGAGCAAGATCGCCGGTTATCTCAAAAGCGGCCTCGACATCTCGTCATTGTCCGCCGACCAGCAGACCAAGTTCAAGTCGGGCGATCTGGTGTTCGCTTCGGGCAACCGCCTGTCGGTGTGGGATGCGCAGCAGGAGCGTCTGGGCCTGACGCTTGCCACCCAGTGGCGTCCGGCGGACAATGTGCTGTTGACGCTCGATGCGCTGCATGGCGAATTCACCACGCACCGCGACGAATATCATCTCGCGACGCGGCCCAACAACACCTCGGGCTCGGTCGCGTTCGACACGACGTCCAAGATCAACGCGATCCATTGGGACAGCAGCAACTTCGTCGATTCGATCAACGTCGATAACGTGACCTATGCCAGTGAACATCGCCGCTCGCTCAACAAGAACCGCTTCAACCAGATCGCGCTGACCGGCAAATGGGATGTGAACGACAATCTCGGCTTTGACGGTCATGTCGGCTATGAAGATTCGAAATACACCACGCCGTATGACGACAAGCTCTACCTGCGCGCTTACGGTGGCATGACCACGACCTATGCGGCGGACGGCACCTCGGCGACCAACGTCTATCGTTGGAACACCACCGATGCGTCGAAATATGAGTTCAAGGAATTCTATTTCCGCGAATTCTGGAACAAGACCAGCCTGCGCGAAGCGACCGGCAACGCCCACTTGAAGCTGGGCGATGTGTTCACGTTGCGCGGCGGGGCGAGCTATCGCCGCTACAGCACGTCGGGCTCCGAAATCTACAATGACGGGCAGTTCCGCCAATTCACCGGCACCGCGGTGACAGCTTATGCGGACGTCTTCACGCAGAACAAGGCGGCAAGCTGGATCACCGGCAATTATGCGGCCGCGTTCGCCCAATATAATGCGTCGCACACCACCGCCGGTGCGACCGACATCGAGAACACCTACACCGTCACCGAAACCACCAAGGCGACCTATGGCCAGCTCGATTGGGATGGCCATGTTGCGGGGATGCGGCTGCGCGGCAATGTCGGCCTTCGCGCATATTTCACCGACCTCAACAGCAATGGCCTGATCACCAACAGCAACGATACGCCGATCGGCAGCAACGTCACCAAATCGAGCTATTCGGGCGTGCTCCCGGCACTCAACGCCATTTTGGAAGTCACGCCGAGCTTCCTCATCCGCGTGGCGGCTGCCAAGAACATCAACCGTCCCTCGCTCGGTTCGCTGGCGGCGGCGGGCAGCGCCAATGCCGATAGCGGCCAGATCACCGCAAGCGTCGGCAACCCCAACCTGCAGCCGTATAAGGACAATGCTTACGACCTGTCGGCCGAATGGTATTTCGGCAAGATCGGGCTGATCTCGGTTGGCGTGTTCCACAAGGACATCAGCAACCTGATCTCGACCGAGACGCTGTACAATGTCCCGTTCAGCACGACGGGCCTGCCGCTTTCGACGCTGTCGGGCGTGACGCCGACCACCATCGTCGCGCAATTCTCGCGGCCGGTGAACCTGAGCAAGGCCTATGTCACCGGTTTCGAGGCCGCGGCGCAGACCAACTTCACCTTCCTGCCAGCCCCGTTCGACAAGTTCGGCGTTTCGGCGAACGTGACGGTGCTCGATTCGAACGCGCCGGTGAAGGGCATCAAGTCTCCGATCCCGGGTCTGTCGAAGACCAACGCCAACGGCACGCTGTATTACGAGACCAAGCGCTGGGGCATTCGCGGATCGGCCAACTATCGTTCGTCCTATCTGCTCAGCGTCTATGACGGCTCCAACCCGGCGAGCCAGGACGGTTTCGACGGCACGGTGTATGTCGATGCAGCGGCGTTCGTGAACCTCACCAGCAAGCTGCGGCTGACGGTGGACGCAATCAACATCGCCAACACCACCGAGGTGCAGTATAACAGCATCTATCACCGCTTGCATAACGAGACTCAGAGTGGCCGTACCGTCTTTGCCGGTTTCACGCTGAAGTTCTGACGACCCCCACCGGGCGGCGCGTCGGGCTTGTCCGGCGCGCCGTCTTCTTGTGAATGGACGAACGCCCATGTCGCTGCCCCCCGCCGATCGCCGCGCTTTCCTGAAGACCCTGATGGCCGGTGGCGGCGCGGCGGCGGGCGGCATGTTCCCGTCGATTGCGCGCGCCTTGTCGATCCCCGCCAATCGCCGCACGGGGACGGTGATGGATGTCGAACATGTCGTGATCCTCACCCAGGAAAACCGCGCGTTCGACCATTATTTCGGCGCGATGCCAGGGGTGCGCGGCTTTGGCGATCGCTTTGCCATTCCCGTGCCCGATCTGGGCGAACGGCGCGGGGCGACGGTGTTCGTGCAACCGAGCGAACATGCCGGGCCGCCCGACTGGATCGCGCCCTTCCACCTCGACACCAAGCGTGATTTCCGGCTGATGCGGCCGCTCGGCACGCCGCACGGTTTCCCCGACAGCCAAGCGGCGTGGGACAATGGCCGCATGGGCGGCTGGCCCAAGGCCAAGCACGACCATGCGATGGCCTATTTCACGCGCGAGGATATTCCGTTCCAATATGCGCTGGCCGAGTCCTTTACGCTGTGCGACGCCTATCATTGCGCTTTGCATCTCAGCACCAATCCCAACCGGCTCTATGTGTGGACCGGCACGCATGATCCGCAGGGGCGCGGGCATGGCCCGGCGATCGACAATGGCTATGACGGGCTGGAAGATCCGCGCGGCCATGGCGGCTATGCCTGGACGACCTATCCCGAGCGGCTGCAGGCGGCGGGGATCAGCTTCCAAATCTATCAGCAGATGGAGGACAATTTCAGCGACAACCCGCTGATCGGTTTCCGCCGCTATCGCGATGCGCGCAAGGCGACGTCGGGGCCGGACGCCGATTTGATCCGGCGCACGCTGACCACGCGCGGGCTCGATCTGCTCAAGGCCGATGTACTGGCCGACAAACTTCCCCAAGTCTCGTGGATCATCGCGCCGACGGCGGCGTCGGAACATCCGAGCGTTTCCACGCCGCTGCAGGGGGCGGACTATACCGCACAGGTGCTCGACGCGCTGACCGCCAATCCCGACGTTTGGGCCAAGACGGTGTTGTTGCTTAATTTCGACGAGAATGACGGGCTGTTCGACCATGTCCCGCCGCCAGCGCCCCCCGCGCACGATCCGCGCGATCCGGCACGCTTGCTCGGTGGCACCACGGTTCCGGCCGAGGACGAATATCACCGGCAGTCGCAAGGCGAGGCCGATGCGGCGTATCTCGGTCGTCCTTATGGGCTGGGGCCGCGCGTGCCGATGTATGTCGTCTCGCCGTGGAGCCGCGGTGGCTATGTCGCGTCCGAAGTGTTCGATCACACCAGCGTGATCCGCTTCCTCGAAACGCGCTTCGGCGTGGCCGAACCCAATATCAGCGCGTGGCGGCGTGCGGTCTGCGGTGATCTGACGTCTTGCTTCGATTTTTCGCGTGCCGATGACCGGGCCTTTGCCAGCGCCTTGCCGCCGACGCGGGCGCTGTCCGACCGTGCGGCGACGCTCAAGGAAATGCGCCCGCTGCCGCCTACCGCGCTGACCGCGCCGGTGCAGGAAGCAGGTATCCGCCGCCGCCGTGCAACACCCTATCGGCTCGATGCCACGCTGGCGGTTGTGCCGGGGCAAGCGCCGGGCCTGCTGCTGTCCAACACCGGGCGCGAGCGGGCGGCGGTGTTCCACCTCTATCCGCTGACCGATCTGGCGGGCGGGCCGCGCCGCTACACCGTGGGCGCAGGGCAATCGCTTTCTGCCGAACTGCCGGTGGGCGCGGATGGGGCCTATGATGCATTCCTGCTCGGGCCGGCCGGGTTCCACCGGCGCTTCACCGGGCGCAGCGCGGGCTTCGCGCCGGTGCTGGAGGGCGAGGGCAAGCGGACGACGTTGCGGATACGCAACCATAAAGACGGCGCGTTAGCGCTTAGCGTGCACGATCTTGCTTATGGCCAGCCACCGCGCACGCTCCATGTTGCCGCGCGCGCCGAAAGCGTCGTGCCGGTCGATCTGTCGGGCAGCCATGGCTGGTACGATCTGCTCGTCACGAGTGCTTCCGAGCAGGTGCGGCTTGCCGGGCATCGGGAGAGCGGCACCGAAGGGTTTAGCGATCCGGTCGCGCATGGCGCGGCTCCGCTGGTGATGGCGTCGCCCAACCCGGTCGCGTGAGGCGACCGGGGCTTCAATAATACGCGCGCGCCAGCACCTCGGCCTCGATCGCGCACGCGGCGGGATCGACCTTGGGGGCGGTGGCGCGGGCGCGGGCGAGTTCGACGCGCGCCAGATCGAGTTGCTGGCGGAACGAGGCGGAGCCGTGCAGCACCGCCGACGCTGCGGCCCCGGCTTGCCAGCCACCCTCAACCGCGCTGGCCGAATGCGCGCCGCAAATCACGCGGCTTTCGCCCGCCTGGCGACCGCGCGCGAGGATCTCGCTCGCCCGGTCGGGCGCGAGTTCGGCGAGCAGCAATGCTTCGAGCCAACCATTGGCGGCATGGCCCGAGGGATAATCGCCGCTGCGGGCGAGCGCGGCGGTGCGCGCCTGACAGATGGGCGCATCGTTGTCGGCATAGGGCCGGGCCCGCGCGTAATGGGTTTTGACGGGTTCGACGAGGAAACCCGCGCCTGCACGGTCGAAGAGACTCGCCAGGATCGGCACGTCGCTCGCCTTCAAGGTCACGCCGAGCGCGCACGCATAACGCGACAACGGGCCATTCTCGACATCGCGCTGCGCGATCCGCCAGCGCGGACTGCCTTCCAGCGCGCGCGTCGCCTGGAAGATGGCGCGATCGGCAATATCGCGCGGCGATCCGGCGGCGGGTGGGGCGGACAGGATGCGCACCCCATCCACGGGCGGCATCCACGGATCGCCGATCGCGGCGACGGCGCTGCCCATCGCCGCAACCGCGACGAGGCCTGCGAGGAAAAGGCGCTTAGACATAGAGACGCATCTCTCCAATGGCGGGGTCGGTCCGGCCCGGTCGCCCGTTTTCGACCTTGCCCGCGAAGCGACGCAAAAAGGCGGGGTCGTCGGGCGAACGGATTGTCAGGTCATACCAGCGGTCGCTGGCCGCCAGATCCCAGCGGTCGCGCAGCGTTGCTCCGGCGGGCACCGTGAGGTCGCGCGTTCGCGCGGCCACAGTTGGATAGGCCGGATCGAGCGTGATCGTGTAGCGGCGCGGCGCGGTGCCGGGATTGGCCAGCAGGAGCTCGACCGCATCCTGGCTGGGCAGCGCGACCATGCCGACCTCTGCCGTGTCCGCCAACGTTCCGGCATAGCGGCGCAGCAGCCCGTCAGGGCCGATCACGCTCAGGTCGTAGCGGTCGGTGACGGTGCCGTCGTCATGCCATTGCGTGCTGGCATAGTGGTCGCCCGCGCCGATCGTATAGTGCCACGGGCCGCCGCGATCGAGATTGTCATGGACGGTCAACACCGAGCCGGTCGTGCCGCGGTTGATCAGGTCGAGGCGGAAGCGCCGATCCGCATCGACCCGGCCGAGGATGTCGAGCCGATAGGGCAGGGCGCGGGCGGGGCGTTGCCCGGACATTTGCCGCGCTGCGCGTTGCACCGCCGGAATCGCGGTGGCGCGCCCGGCCTGCGAGCGCGCGATGCGCTGTTCGAAATCGGCGGTGCCCGGCAAGGTGAGGCTCGCCCAGTCGCGATTGGGGTGCGCGAAATCGAAGGCGGAGATGAGGTCGCCACACACCGCGCGCCGCCACGGCCCGATATTGGGCTCGGCCACGCCGAAGCGCGCCTCGAGAAAGCGCAGCACCGATGTATGGTCGAACAGTTCGGAGCAGACAAAGCCGCCGCGGCTCCACGGCGACACGAGGAGTGCGGGCACGCGAATGCCCAGGCCGATCGGCTGTGCGCCCGGATTGTCGCCGCTGGCATAATGCTTCGCTTCCCCGGCGATCGAGACGGTGCTGTGGCCCGCCACGTGCCCCACCGGCGGCACGGGCGAGGGCATATGGTCGTAAAAGCCGCCGCTCTCGTCATAATTGACGATGAACACCGTTTTGGCAAAGACCTCGGGATGGTCGACCAAGGCGGCGATCAGCTCGGCGCAGAGATGTTCGCCGCGCGCGGGCACGGCGGTCGGATGTTCGGACAGGTCGGCGGCGGTGACGATCCACGAAACTTGCGGCAAGGTCCCCGCCGCCAGATCGCGCCGGAAGCCCTCGACCAGTTGCTCCCCGTCCGAGCGGGTGCGGTCGGCACCGATCTTATGCTCGCTTACCCACGATCGACCGCGCCGGTACAAAGCGGAATCGCGCGCGCACGGGCGGAAAGCGGGAAAGACCGACAGCGTGTTGTCGCCGAAATTGTCATATTCCTGATAGACCTTCCAGCTTACCCCCGCTTGTTCCAGCCGCTCGGCATAAGTGGTCCAGCGATAGGCATCGGGGCGCAGCGGCTGGTCGGTCGCCATGTCGGCGCTGGGCGTTTCGTCCTCGCCATAATTGTCCATTTCGGGATCACCACCGACGGTGCCGCCGCCATTGCAGCCGGTGAACAAATGCAGCCGGTTGGGATAGGTCTGCGTCAGCGTCGAGGCGTGATAGGCGTCGCAAATCGTGAAGGCGTTGGCGAGCGCATAGTAAAAGGGCAGGTCGCCCGCGCCATAATGCAGCATCCGCTGGTGCAATTGCCGCGTCGCGCCCCAGCGATCACACCGACCCCGGTTGAAGATGGTGAGATTGTGCTGATGGCCCTGTTCGGAGCCATCGACGCGGAACGACTGCGTCGTGGTCGAATCGCCGTGGAAGGGCAGCACGAAGCCATCGGGATGCTGCGCGCTTGGTTGCGCCCACACGCTGCGCCCGCCGGGCAGGCGCAGTGGACGCGGATCGCCCAGCCCGCGCACGCCATTATAGCTGCCGAAATAATGATCGAACGACCGGTTTTCCTGCATGAAGATCACGACATGCTCGACATCGCGGATCGTGCCGGTCGGGCTGTTGGCGGCGATCGCGGCGGCGCGCTCGATCAGGCCCGGCAGCATCCCGGCTGCGCCCGCACCGGCCCCCGCCGCCATCTGCAGAAACCGCCGTCTGGTCGCATCGCTCACCACAAACCTCCGTCGATCCGGGCGGGTGTCGCCAGCGGGTCACAAATCTGGTATAGTCCAGTTAAGCGACAATCGTGCGACACTCGCGCTTGGGGTCATCGCTTTTGCAAAGGAAAATGTCATGTCCGCCGCCCTTATCGACCAGATTTACGCGATGTTCGCCGAGCATGGCGACGATCGTTATGGCGAGGAGGTCGATCAGGTACAGCATGTGCTGCAAGCCGCGCAGGCTGCGCGTGAAGATGGCGCGTCGGACACGCTGATTGCGGCGGCCTTGCTCCATGACATTGGTCAGTTCGTCGACGGGGCCGGGCTTGCTGCCGATCTGCACGGCGCGGACGCGCGGCACGAAGAGCTTGGCGCGGCGTTGCTCGCCACGGCCTTTCCCCCCGCCGTATATGAGCCGGTGCGCCTGCACGTCGCCGCCAAGCGCTATCTCTGCGCGGTCGAGCCGCGCTATGAAGCGGGCTTGAGTGCCGCCTCCGCGCTCAGCCTGCGTTTGCAGGGCGGTGCGTTTGATGCAGCGGGCATCGCCGCGTTCGAACAGGAACCGTATTTCGCCGATGCGGTGGCGCTGCGCCGCTATGACGATATCGGCAAGCAGCCGGATTGGCAGGTGCCGGATCTCGCCAGCTATCGCCCGCTGCTGGAACGGCTCGCGGTGCACACGCTGGCGTGACCCTCCGGCTTCGGCCATGACGGAGCGTATGCAGAACGCCGCAGACGCTGGGCCAGGCCCACACTATCTCGCGCTGCGCGATCACCTGGCCGGGGAGATCGCGCAGGGGACACTAGCCGTGGGGGCGCGGCTACCGTCCGAGCGGCAGCTTCAGCTTGGGTCGGGCGCGGCGCGCGGCACGGTGCGCGAGGCGCTGTTCCAATTGGAGGCGGAGGGGCTGATCTATCGGCGCGACCGCAGCGGCTGGTACGTCTCGCCACCGCCGGTGGTCTATGATCCGACGCGCTGGGCGGGCTTCATGGCCTATGTCGCCGAGCAGGGCCGCGTGCCGACGACCGAAACGCTGGGCAAGCAGTCGGTGGCGGCGTCGGCGGCGGACGCGGCGGTGTTCGGTTGCGCAATTGGCACGCCGTTGTTCGCGCTCGACCGCCGCCGCGCGATCGACGGGCGACCGGTGCTGGTCGAGCGGATCCTGGTCGATCCCGCGATCGCGCCCGACTTGCTCGATGAGGGTCTGGATGGCTCGCTGACGGCGGTGCTGACCGGGCGCTATGGTGTTCGGGTGGTGCGCAACCATGTCGAGATGCGGCCGTGCGCGCTGATCAAGGATGTCGCGCGCGCGCTGGGGGTTGCGTCGGGCACGCCGGGGTTGCTGGTCGTGCGCCGCAGTTACGATGCGGGCGACCGCATCATCGAATATGACCATGAATATTGGCGCCACGACGCGATCCGCGTGCTGGTCGAGGTGCGCACGCGCGATTAGCCCTTGCCGAGCGCATAGGCCTGCGTCCCGTGCGTAAGGACGCGGTCCTGGGGCAGCAGCGTCGCGACCGGTATGTCGGACATGCCGACCAGTTCCTCATAGAGCGGCGCGAAATCGGTCTCGACCGTCACACGCAGCAGTTCGTCGAAGCTCGGGATCACGAAATAATTCTGCTGGAAATCGTCGATGCGGTAGTCGGTGCGCATCACGCGCTTGAGATCGAAGGCGATGCGGTTGGGGCTGGCATCGTCGAGCGCAAAGCGGCTTTCGGCAAAGCTGGAGACGATGCCCGCGCCATAGATGCGCAAGCCCTCGGGCTCGGCGATCAGCCCGAATTCGACCGTATACCAGTAAAGCCGCCCGAGATATTTGAGCGCGTCCAGCCCCTGCGCGCGCTGCCCGCCGCGCCCATAGGCCGCGAGATAATCGGCAAAGACCGGATCGGCGAGCATCGGCACATGGCCGAACACGTCGTGGAACACATCGGGTTCCTGCAGATAATCGAGCTGGTCGGGGCGGCGGATGAAATTGCCCGCGACGAAGCGGCGATTGGCCATGTGATCGAAGAACACGTCATCGGGCACCAGCCCCGGCACCGCGACGACTTGCCAGCCGGTGAGCTTCATCAGCCGTTCCGACAGCTCCTCGAAATCGGGAATGCCGGGTTTGGACAGCTTCAGTACATCCAGCCCGCGTAAATAGGCGTCCGAGGCACGGCCCGGCAGCAGCTTCGCCTGACGGGCGAACAGCGTGTCCCACACCCGGTGTTCCTCGGGCGTGAAGTGCGCCCAGTCTTGCGGGATCGTCCAATCATCCGCCGCGTTGGCTGGTGGGCGGTCGAGAACATGCGTTTCTTCGGTCATGTCGATAGGGTATCATAGTGGTGGCGGGGCAGGAAATAGGTTGCAGATGAAACGACTGTCCCATGCGGCGTACCAAGTCCTGCCCGCATGAAGCCCCCATCGAAACTTTTATGGGCGCTGGAACTGCCGCGCGGCGCATGGGGCCTCGCCTCGCTGGCGGGGGCGCACGCGCTGTTGGCGCAGGCTCCGCGTGGCGATGGGCGACCCGTGCTGCTGCTGCCGGGGCTGTTCAACAGCGATGTTTCTGGCGTGTTCCTGCGGCGCTATCTGCGTCGGCTCGGCTACCGTGCCGAGGGCTGGGGGCTTGGGCGCAATCTCGGCGCGCGCACGATTGGACCGGACGGAGAGCGGCTGTTGGCGCGGATCCGCGCTTTGTATGACGAAACGGGGGAGCCGGTGACGCTGGTCGGCGTCAGCCTGGGCGGGATCATGGCGCGGTTCGCGGCGCACCGCTTGCCCGACACGGTGCGCGAGGTGCTGACGATCAGCTCGCCCTTCGCCGGCGACCCGCGCGCGACCAATGTGTGGCGCGCGTTCGAGCTGCTAACCGGGGAGCGCGTCGACGCGCCCCATGTCCGCGCGCAAAGCGCACTGGTCGCGGAGCCGTTGCCGGTGCCGAGCACCGCGATCTGGAGCCGCAGCGACGGACTGGTCAACGGCATGATCTGTCATGATGCCGCCAGCCGCGCGATCGAAGTGCGCAGCAGCCATGTCGGGGTGCAAGTGCGCCCGGCGGTGATGCTGGCGGTGGCGCGGGTGCTGGGCAGCGATACGGCCTGACGCACCGCCGCCCGTCGCGGGTTTAGCGTTGGGCGTGGGGCCGGTACTGATCGCAATCGTCGCGGTTTTGCGCGCGGCATTCCTTATATTGCCGCTTCAACTCCCGCCCTTCGCGCGCTTCCTGCTTGCGCATCTTGCGGCCGTAATTGCGGTCGGCTTCGGACTGGCTCGTCGTGGTCCAGTCGACCACCTTGCTGGTGGCGCGCACGGGCAGGGTGGCGACATTGACCGCCGTCTTGGCAAGGCATCCGCCGACAAGCAGCGGGAGCAAGGCGGCGACGGCGATCACGGATTTGCGCATTACTGGCCTTTCGCCTTGGCGCGCTGGGCGTTGCGCGCGTCCACCCCGATATAGGCGAAATCGGTGAAGAAGCCATCAATGCCGAGATTGAGGAAGCGCGTGATTTCCTCGGCCAGCTTGCCGCGCGCGACCGGATCGGTGCCGACGCGCAGCGATGGCGGCAGGAACAGGTTCTCCGCGCGGAAGGTCCAGGGGTGGAGCCGCAGCCCTGCCGCATGGGCGTCCGCCACCAGCGTCGACGGGGCGGCATCGCCGCGCTGGATCATGTCCTTGTTAGGGCCGATGCCATAAGCGTAAGCGGCGACGGCCTTCAGTCCGTCTGGCGTTGCCATCGCGGCATAGCTCGGCGCGGCCTTGTCGGCGGGGGCACCGGCAGCGTCCATCAATTGGATCAGGCGCAGGCCGGTCATGCCGTGGAGTTGCTTGAGGTTGTTGACCTCGAACGACTGGATGAACACCGGGTCGCTCGGCTTGGACCAGCCCGCCGCGTTCAACTGCGCGACGAGGCGGGCTTCCATCGGATGGCCGATGCTGGCGAAATAGGTCGGGTGCTTGGTCTCGGGATAGATGCCGACGACGCGGCCGCCGACCGAATGCTTCTTGGCCAGCGCGATCACCTCAGCCAGCGTCGGCACTTCGAACTGGCCGTCATATTTGGCGTTGTCGGGGCGGACCTTGGGCAACCGCTCGATCGCGCGCAGCGTCTTCAACTCGGCGAGCGTGAAATCCTCGGTAAACCAGCCGGTATGGGTTTCGCCGTCGATCACCTTGGTGGTGCGGCGTGCGGCGAATTCGGGATGCTTGGCGACATCGGTGGTGCCGGTAATGTCATTCTCATGGCGCGCGACGAACACGTCGTCCTTGGTCAGTACCAGATCGGGCTCGATGAAATCGGCACCCTGTTCGATCGCCAGCGTATAAGAGGCGATGGTGTGTTCGGGACGCAGCCCGCTCGCGCCGCGATGGGCGATGACGATGGGGGAGGAGAGCGGCTTCACCGGCACAGTCTGCGCCATCGCGCCGCCCGATACCAGCAGCAGCGCCGACATACCGGCTATTCGCGTGCGCGCGATCCCTTTAAGAAGGGCGGGCGTGCGCCGATATACGGAAACCAAAGCGTTCATAATCGTTACCCCAAGCTCAACGGGAGGCGAGCCTCAATGCATTTCACCATCAACGGCGCGACCCATGCGGTCGAGCCCGATATCCGTGCCTCGCTGCTCGATGTGCTGCGCGAGCATCTCGGGCTGACGGGAACGAAGAAGGGCTGTGACCATGGCCAGTGCGGTGCGTGCACGGTGCTGGTCAACGGCCGACGGATCAATGCGTGTCTCACTTTGGCGGTGATGCATCAGGATGATGACATTCTGACGATAGAGGGACTTGGCAGCGCAGAACACCTGCATCCGTTACAGGCCGCCTTCATCAAGCATGACGGATATCAGTGCGGCTATTGCACGCCGGGGCAGATCTGTTCGGCGGTCGGGATGCTCGATGAGGTGGCCAAGGGCTGGCCGAGCCATGTCAGTGCCGATCTGGAAACGGTCACGCTCGACGGGGCTGAGATTTCGGAGCGGATGAGCGGCAATCTGTGTCGCTGCTCCGCCTATCCCAATATCGTCGATGCCATTGCCGAAGTTGCTGGGGCGGAGCGCGCATGAAGACCTTCACCTACAGCCGCGCCGAGAGCCCCGAAGCTGCGGTCGCCGCCGGTGGTCGCTTCATTGCGGGCGGCACCAATTTGCTCGATCTGATGAAGCTGCAGATCGAGACGCCCGAGAAATTGGTCGACATCAGTCGGCTCGATCTCGCACGGGTCGAGCGGCGCGGCGATGGCGGGCTGACGATCGGGGCGCTGGTCCCCAATAGCGACCTTGCTGCTGATCCCCAGGTGATCGCCGATTATCCGGTGCTGAGCCGCGCTTTGCTCGCCGGGGCATCGGGGCAATTGCGCAACAAGGCGACGACCGGCGGCAATCTGCTCCAGCGCACGCGCTGCCCGTATTTTTACGACACGGCGATGGCGTGCAACAAGCGCGACCCCGGCGCGGGCTGTTCGGCGATGGACGGGTTCAACCGCAACCTGGCAGTGCTGGGCACGAGTGCTGAGTGCATCGCGACCAACCCGAGCGACATGGCGGTGGCGCTGCGCGCGCTGGATGCGACGATCGTTACGCTCACCTCGGATGGCGACAAGCGCCGCATCGCGATCGGCGATTTCTATCGCTTGCCGGGGGATACGCCGGAGATCGAGACGGTGCTTCGGCCGGGCGAACTCATCACCCATGTCGAACTGCCCGCGCCGCCTGCCGGGGTGCACGCCTATCGCAAGGTGCGCGACCGCGCGTCTTATGCCTTTGCCTTGGTGTCGGTAGCGGGGGTGGTCGCGGTTGCGGAGGGGAAGATCGCCTCCGCCGCATTGGCCTTTGGCGGGCTCGCGCCAATGCCGTGGCGCGATGCTGCGGTCGAGGCGGCGCTGGTCGGGCAAGTGCCGAGCGACGCGGTGTTTGCCGCAGCGGCGGATGCGCTGCTGGCGGGTGCCAAGGGCCACGGCGCGAACGATTTCAAGATCCCGCTCGCGCGCCGCACGCTGATCGCGACGCTGCGCACGCTGACAGGAGGTGTTGCATGAGCGACTTCACGATGAATGCCGATCATCCCGGCCTTGCGATGGATCGCGGCGTGCAAGGCGTGCTCGGCGCAGGGCTCGACCGGAGCGAGGGCGCGCTCAAGGTCAGCGGCACGGCGCGGTACGGTTACGAGCATCTGGTCGAAGGCGAAGTGGCCTATGGCTATCTGATCACTGCGCCTGCCGCCAAGGGCAAGGTGACGGGCATCGATACCGACGCCGCGCGGGCACTGCCCGATGTGCTCGACATCATCGTCGATGATCCGCGCATTCCGCGCCAGGCGGCGGCGTTTGGCCCTGCCCATACAGGCAATGACGAGATCGACCATTGGGACCAGGTCGTCGGCGTCGCGGTGGCGACCAGTTTCGAGGCGGCGCGCGCGGCGGCGAAGGCGGTGCGCGTCCATGTCGCCATCGAACCCGGCCATTTCGACACGATGGCCGATATCGATAAGGCGAGCGGCCCGCCCAAGGATTCGCGACTGCAGGACATTGCCAAGGGCGATATCGATGCCGCCATGGCGCAGGCGGCGGTGACGATCGACCAGATCTACACCACGCCCAACCACGTCCACGCGGCGATGGAGCCGCACGCCTCGGTGGCGATCTGGGATGGCGATTCGCTGACGCTGCATTCCAGTCTGCAGATCCTGAAGGTCGCGCGGCCGGTGCTGGCCAAGTCGCTGGGCGTCGCCGACGACAAGGTGCGCATCCTGTCGCCCTATATTGGCGGCGGCTTCGGCGGAAAGATGCTGGGGCCGGATGCGGTGCTGGCGGCAATCGCCGCGCAGAAATTGGGGCGTCCGGTCAAGATCGCGATGGCGCGTCGCCAATTGTTCCACAATGTCTATCGCCGCACCGATACCAACCAGCGCATTCGTCTCGCTGCCACCGAAGACGGCAAGCTGCTCGCGGTCGGGCATGACAGTGTGGTGAGCCAGGGCCCCGACGGCGGTTTCATGGAGCCGGTCGCCTTGGGGTCGATCTCGCTTTACGACGCACCGGTCCGGCATTTCAGCCACAAGGTGGTTACGCTCGACATGGTGATGGCGGGCGCGGTCCGCGCGCCGGGCGAGGCGGTCGGCACGCTCGCGCTCGAAACCGCGATGGACGAAATGGCCGAGGCGCTGGGCCGCGATCCGATCGACTTCCGCAAGCTCAACGAGCCCAAGGTCGATCCGATGACGGGCGCGCCGTTTTCGACGCGGGGTCTGGTTGCCTGTCTCGATCGCGGGGCGGAGGCGTTTGGCTGGGCCAAGCGCGCAGGCCAGCCGGGGCAAGTGCGTGAGGGCGAATGGCTGATCGGCATGGGTGTGTCGGCGGCGGTGCGGATCAATTTGCTGGTCGATTCGGAAGCGCGGGTGACGCTGTCGCCCGATGGCCGCGCGCGGATCGAGACCGACATGACCGATATCGGCACCGGCAGCTACACGATCCTCGCGCAGATTGCGGGCGAGGCGCTGGGGCTGCCGATGGAGCGGATCGACGTGATCCTGGGCGATACCGATTTGCCGCCGGGTGCTGGCTCGGGCGGGTCGTTCGGTGCGGCGAGCGCGGGGTCCTCGGTCGCGCTGGCGTGCGAGGACATCGTGGCGACCTTGGCCGAACGGATGGGGGCCAAGGCGCAGGACATGACCTTGAAGGACGGGCATGCGGTCGCCGGTAACCGGCGCGTGCCGCTCGCTGAGTTGGTCGGTGATGCGCCGCTGGTGGCGATGGGCAAGATTTCGCAAGGCTCGAACGCGCGCACCTTCAGCCAGGCGGCGCATGGCGCGCAATTCGCCGAAGTCGCGGTGAATGCCGTCACCGGCGAAGTGCGCGTGCGGCGGATGCTCGGCGTGTTCGAGGCGGGGCGCATCCTCAACGCCAAATTGGCGCGCAGCCAGGCGATTGGCGGGATGATCTGGGGCATCGGCTATGCGCTGATGGAGGAAGCGGTGCTCGACCAGCGCCACGGCCAGTTCGTCAACCAGGATTTGGGCGAATATCATGTGCCGAGCCATGCCGATGTGCCGCCGCTCGACGTGCTGTTCCTTGAGGAAATTGATACCCATGCCAATCCGATCGGGGTGAAGGGGCTGGGCGAATTGTCGATTTCGGGCGCGGGCGCGGCGGTGACCAACGCGATCTACAATGCCTGCGGCGTGCGGGTGCGCGATTTCCCGCTGACGCTCGACAAGATTCTGGCCGGTTTGCCGGAGATGTAAATCCTCCCCGTGCCGGGGAGGATTTAGGAGACGATGATGGCCGATAACGATTCCGTGCTGAACGCCGCCGCGCAGTGGAAGGGCGCGCCGCTGGCGCTTGCCACGGTGGTTTCGACCTGGGGATCTGCCCCGCGCCCGCGTGGCAGCCATATGATTGTGCACGCCGATGGCCGGTTCGAAGGATCGGTTTCGGGCGGCTGTGTCGAAAGCGACATCTTGGCGACCGCCGCCGAGGTGATCGCCGGCGCGCCGTTCCAGCTGAAAAGTTATGGCGTGGCCGATGCCGCCGCCTGGGAAGTCGGCCTGCCGTGCGGTGGCGAAATTTCGGTGCTTGTGCAGCCGGTATCGGCCGAAGGCTTCGATCCCGAACTGTTCGACCGCATCGCCGAGGCGCAGGCGAGCGGCAAGGCGTTGGCGGTGTCGACCGATCTCGCAACCGGGCAAAGCTCACTGCGCCCGCTGGAGGGCGCAGCGTTCGTCAATCGCTACGATCCGCCACGACGGCTGTTGATCGTTGGCGCGGTGCAGATCGCGCAGGCGCTGGCCGGTCTCGCGCGGCAATTGGGCATCCAGGTGACGATCATCGATCCGCGCGCGCGCTTCCTGACCGAGGAGCGTTTCCCCGGTGTCACGCTCGACGATCGCTGGCCCGATGAGGCGATCGCGGCGCTCGATCCCGGCCCGGCGAGCGCGGTGGTGACGCTCAGCCACGACACCAAGATTGACGATCCCGCGCTGATCGCGGCGCTGGCGCGGCCAACCGCCTATGTCGGCGCGCTCGGTTCGCGCCGCAGCCATGCCGCGCGGCGGGAGCGTTTGGCGGCGGCGGGCGTTGCAGAGACGGACATCGATCGCATCGATGCGCCGGTCGGGCTGGATATTGGTGCGATCGGTCCCGCCGAAATCGCGCTGTCGATCGCGGCGGCCATGGTAGGAGCGTTCAACCGGAAGGACTGAAACGATGATCGCGGTCGAAGAGTGCGTGCTGATTCTGCTCGCCGCCGGGCGATCGCGCCGTTTCGGCGACGCCGATAAATTGCAGGAGTTCTTTCTCGGCAAGCCGCTGGCCTACCATGTCGTCACTGCGCTGGAGGACGTGCCGTTCAAGGCGCGCTTCGTGGTGTGTTCGGGCACAGAGCTCGATTTCGCCAGCCGTGGCTATGCCGTTCTCCACAATCACAACCCCGACGATGGCATGTCCGGCTCGGTCAAGCTCGGCGTCGCGGCGGCGCGCGAGATCGGGTGCGCGGCGGTTGTTATTGCGCTGGCCGACATGCCGCGCGTGACCGCGACGCACATTCATCGCTTGCTTGAGGCGGCGACCGGCCCGGATGCCGTGGTCGCCTCGAGCAACGGTATCCACAGCAGCCCGCCCGCTTTGTTCGGGGTCGATCAGTTCGAGGCGCTGATGATGCTGTCCGGCGACGAAGGCGGACGCGCGATGGTGCGCGCTGGGCGGCATGTGATCGCGCCCGAAGCCGAATTGCTCGATATCGACCGGCCCGAGGATCTCGAACGGTTGCGCGCGCTGCGCTGACTTAGCGCACGTAGCTCGCGCCGTTCACGTCGAGCACCGCCCCGGTCATCGATGGCGGTGCGTCGAGCGCGAGGAAGCGGGCGACCTCGGCCACTTCCTCGGGACTGGCGACGCGGCCGAGCGGAATGTCGGCGAGTAATTTGTCCCCGCCGCGACTCTCCAGATAGTCTTCGGCCATGCCGGTCATGGTGAAGCCCGGGCACACCGCAAAGGCGAGAATGCCGTCCTTGGCATAGCCGCGCGCGATGCTCTTGGTCATCGCGACCATGCCCGCCTTGGATGCGGCATAATGCCAATGCTGCGGCGAATCGCCGCGATAGGCGGCGCGGCTGGCGATGTTGACGATCCGACCGCCAGTCCCACGGTCCTGCCAATGCAGCACTGCGAAGCGGCACAGTTCGGCGGCAGCGGTCAGGTTGATGCGCATCGTGCGCTCCCATTCCGCCACCCAGGCGGCGTCGTCGCGCGTTATCGGATTGGCCTCGAACACCCCGGCATTGTTGATCAGCACGTCGATCCGCCCGCCCTGCGCCGCGAGCGCCGCATCCCACAGCGCGCGCGGAGCTGCCGGATCGGCAAAGTCGGCCGGGATGCCGCTTGCGGTGCCTTGCCCGATCACGGTCGCGCCGGCGGTCTGGAGTGCGGTCAGGGTGGCGGCACCGATGCCGCGCGAGGAGCCGGTGAGGAGAATATGGGTCATGCGCGCGGTGTAGCGGGCGGTCGCGGTCGCCGCCATATCGCTCGACGGTGATGGCGAGCGGTCAGGCCGCGACGCTGGCCGAGAAGGTGTCGGCGGCGCGCTTCAAGCCACCGAGCCGGTCGTCGACCTCGCCGAAATCGTGTTCGAGCGTTTCGATTTCCCCCGCAACGCTTTCGGTATCCTCGCGGATCGCGGTGATGGTGTTCGACATCGAATCGGCGGCAAGCGCGGTTTCATCGACGGCGGCGGTGATGGCGGTGACGGTCTGCGCCTGTGCCTCCATCGCGTAGCGGATGCGGTTGGCGCTTTCCTGCACCTCGGCCACGGTCGATTTGATCGAGGCGTTGGTCGCGACCGTCGAGCGCGTGGCGGACTGGATCGCGGCGATCTTGGCGGCGATGTCGTCGGTCGCGCGCGCGGTCTGGCTGGCGAGGCTCTTCACTTCCTGCGCGACGACCGCAAAGCCGCGCCCGGCATCGCCCGCACGCGCAGCCTCGATCGTGGCGTTGAGCGCGAGCAAATTGGTCTGCCCGGCAATGTCGCGAATGAGGCCCAGAATCGATTCGATCGACTTGGCGTGGTCGCTCAGCGTCTCCGACATGCCGACGGCGGCCCCCGCCTGAGTCGAGGCGCGGGTGGCGATTTCGGCGGCGGCTTCGACTTCGGTGCGCGCATCCTCGATCGCGCGGATCAGCCCGGCGGCGGTCTGTGCCGCTTCGCGCATCGCCATCGCCGATTGTTCGGCGGCGGCGGCGACTTCGCTGGTCTTGCCCAGCATTCCGCGCGCCGATCGCGCAGCGCCCTGCGCCTGAATGCGGATGCGATTGCCGAGCGCGGCGGTGCCCTCGATCGACCCGGCGATGGTCGCGCTGAACGCGCTTGACCGCGTGCGGCGCTCGTCGCGGGCCCGCTCGGCATCGCGCGCGCCGAGATGCGATGCCATCACATCGGCCTCGACCAGCCCAAGTCGCTGCACGCAATCCGCCAGCACCCGCAGCCGGGGGGACCCCATCCCGAGCTTCGCCTCGATCCGTTCGAGCGTACGGCTATGCGCGAAGCTCAACGAGGTCAGCAGCGCTGGCAGTGGAATATTGGCCTTTTGCGAATCGGTGGCGTGGCGGATCGCCATGCGCATCCAATCGTCGTCCAGCGGGGCGGCGTATTTCGCGCGGGTATATTTGGCGCTGTGCGCCACGCGCGCGGACAGATAGTCGGGCGTGAAGAACCCCCGGATATGCGCGGTTTGCGGCAGCGAGAGATAATACTCCCAGAAAGCGCGCGCGATTTCGCCTTCGTGGCCGACGATGGCCTCTGCGATTTCGGTGGAGGCCGCAGCGACGCTGCCATCCCAATCATAGTCCGCGACGCGCGCGGCGGCGGTGCGGCTTACGCCACTCCAACCACCGGCGGTCCCGCCCTCGGGCGTCCCGCTTCCAGCCATGTCAGGTCCTCTCCAGGGCTCATGCAGCGACTTTTGCGACGAATTCGCTTGCGCTGTTCTTGAGCATGCCAAGTTTCGTATCGAGCGAATCGAAGCCGCGCCCGACGCGGTCGATCTCGGAGGCAACGCTTTCGGTGTCCTCGCGGATCGCGGTGATGGTGTTGGACATCGAATCGGCGGCAAGCGCGGTTTCATCGACGGCGGCGGTGATGGCGGTGACGGTCTGCGCCTGTGCTTCCATGGCGTAACGGATGCGGTTGGCGCTCTCCTGGACTTCGGAAACGGTCGCCTTGATCGAGGCGTTGGTCTCGACGGTCGAGCGCGTGGCGGATTGGATCGCGGCGATCTTGGCGGCGATGTCGTCGGTGGCGCGCGCGGTCTGGTTGGCGAGGCTCTTCACTTCCTGCGCGACCACGGCAAAGCCGCGCCCGGCGTCTCCGGCGCGGGCCGCCTCGATCGTGGCGTTGAGCGCGAGAAGGTTGGTCTGCCCGGCAATGTCGCGAATGAGGCCCAGAATCGATTCGATCGACTTGGCGTGGTCGCTCAGCGTTTCCGACATGCCGACGGCCGCCCCCGCCTGAGTCGAGGCGCGGGTGGCGATTTCGGCGGCGGCTTCGACTTCCGTGCGCGCATCCTCGATCGCGCGAATCAGCCCGGCGGCGGTCTGTGCGGCTTCGCGCATCGCCATCGCCGATTGTTCGGCGGCGGCGGCGACTTCGCTGGTCTTGCCCAGCATCCCGCGCGCCGAGGTCGAGGTCTTCACCGATTGGCCGCGCAGCACTTCCGATTCCTGCGTCGCCTGTTCGACCGTGGCCGCGATCCCCTCGCGGAAATCGATCGCCAGCCGGTCACGTTCGCCGCGCGCGGTGTGGGCCCGGAACGCGTTGTAGATTTCTACGGTAATCTCGGCTTCGAGGCCGGTCAGTCGCATCACGGTGTCGATAAAGCTCGGCAAGCGCGGATCGTCCGACTTTACCCGCTTGAATAGAATTTCAAGCGCGGCGCGGTCGCTGGCGCAGGTCATCGACAGCAACGCCATGGTCGAGACACCGGCCTTGTAGCCCGAGGCGACCGAGCGCTCCATCGATTCGACCCACAAGCGACCCGACACGTCACAGAAGCGGTGGCGCAAATAGGTGACGCCCAGTTCCACCATCTTGGCTTCTTCATGCGGTTGCCAGCTTTGCGCGCCCGGGCTGGCGCGACGCCACTGCGCCCAGAAAGCAAGCGCGATGTCCGCCGCATCGGGTTCCAGCACCGTCCACACGTCGCGCGCGGCGCTCTCCAGCGTGGCGTCGGAATCGAACGCGCGCAGCCGCGCCCGAATGTCGATCGTCGCAGCAACCGTGCCGGGCGCGGGCAATTCATTGACGGTCAAGGCGAAAACTCCGTGTTTGGCAGGACCGATGAAGCGGACGGTCCGACACGTGGCGTAGCGCGATTTGGTTAACGGGCTGTAACCGCAACGCGCGTGGCGGCCTGCTTGCAGCGTTTGCACGTGCACAAGCCCCCACACACCTTGCATCGCGCGCTTCGGTGTCTAAGAGGGCACACCTGTATCAGACCGTAGATTTCGACCCATCCATCGACGAGGACGTTCCGCCTTGGCCAGTTCTGCTCCCCGCGCCCGCCCGCTCAGCCCGCATCTGTCGATCTGGAAACCCGGGCCGCACATGATTGTCTCGATTCTGCATCGTATCACTGGCGACGGCATGGCGACGGTCGGGACGGTGGTGCTGGTGTGGTGGCTGGCGGCTTTGGCCGCTGGTGCGAAAAGCTATGCGACCTTCACCTTCGTGTTCGGCGGGTTTGCCGGCGGGGCGATCGGGTATCTGTTCGGCATCGGCTTGACGCTGTGCTTCTTCCAGCATCTCGCCACCGGCATCCGCCATTTCGTGCTCGACACCGGGGCCGGCTATGAACTGAAGGGCAACCGCACCGGGTCGATCGCGACGATGGTGTTCTCGGTCCTGGCGACCGCGGCCTTTTGGGCCTATTTGCTGATGGTGAAATAAGATGGGCAATGGAACCGAACTCGGCCGCGTTCGCGGTCTCGGCAGCGCCAAGGAAGGCGCGCATCACTGGTGGGCGCAGCGCGTTACCGCAGCGGCCAACCTGTTCCTGATGGTCTGGTTCTTCGTCGCGATCGCGCGGATGCCGGCTTATGATTACGACACCGCCCGCAACTGGCTGCAATCGCCGTGGGCGGCGATTCCGATGGGCTTGCTGATCGTGTCGGTTTTCTACCATTTCCGACTCGGCCTGCAGGTGCTGATCGAGGATTATGTCCACGGCGCAGCACGCGTCTTGTGGTTGCTGGTCCTCAACTTCTTCACCTTCGGCACCGCCGCCATTGCCCTTTTCGCGATCCTCAAGGTCGCCTTCACCGTCACCACCGGAGCGCCGCATGCCTGAGGCATATAAGATCATCGACCACACCTATGACACGGTTGTCGTGGGTGCCGGGGGCTCGGGCCTGCGCGCGACGATGGGCAGCGCCGAAGCCGGGCTGAAGACCGCGTGCATCACCAAGGTGTTCCCGACGCGCAGCCATACGGTCGCAGCGCAGGGCGGCATCGCCGCCAGCCTCGGCAATATGGGGCCGGACCATTGGACCTGGCACATGTACGACACCGTCAAGGGCTCCGACTGGCTCGGCGACCAGGACGCGATCGAATATATGGTCCGCGAAGCACCGCAGGCGGTGTATGAGCTGGAACATGCCGGTGTGCCGTTCAGCCGCACCAACGAAGGCAAAATCTATCAGCGCCCGTTCGGCGGCATGATGCAGAATATGGGCGAAGGCCCGCCCGCGCAGCGCACCTGCGCCGCCGCCGACCGTACCGGCCACGCGATGCTGCACGCTTTGTATCAGCAGAGCCTGAAGTATGACGCGGACTTCTACATCGAATATTTCGCGCTCGACCTGATCATGGAAAACGGCGTGTGCCGTGGCGTGATCGCTCTGTGCATGGATGACGGGTCGATCCACCGCTTCCGCAGCCATGCGGTCGTGTTGGCGACGGGCGGCTATGGCCGGACCTATTTCTCGGCGACCTCGGCGCACACCTGCACCGGCGACGGCGGCGGGATGGTGCTGCGCGCGGGGTTGCCGCTGCAGGACATGGAGTTCGTGCAATTCCACCCGACCGGCATTTACGGCGCGGGCGTGCTGATCACCGAGGGCGCGCGCGGCGAGGGCGGGTATCTCACCAACTCCGAGGGCGAGCGCTTCATGGAGCGCTATGCGCCGAGCGCCAAGGATCTCGCCAGCCGTGACGTCGTCTCGCGCTCGATGGCGATGGAAATCCGCGAGGGGCGCGGCGTCGGCAAGGAGAAGGATCATATCTTCCTTCACCTCGACCATATCGACCCCAAGGTGCTGGCCGAGCGGCTGCCCGGCATCACCGAGACCGGCAAGATCTTCGCCGGCGTCGACCTGACCCGCCAGCCGCTGCCGGTCACGCCGACGGTGCATTACAATATGGGCGGCATCCCCTGTAACTTCCACGGCGAAGTCGTGCAGTTGAAGGACGGTAACCCCGACAGCGTCGTGCCGGGCCTGTTCGCCGTCGGCGAGGCGGCGTGCGTCTCGGTGCATGGCGCGAACCGCCTGGGCTCGAACAGCCTGATCGATCTCGTGGTGTTCGGCCGCGCGACCGGCCTGCGCCTGAAGGACACGCTCAAGCCCAACACGCCGCACGGACCGCTGCCCAAGGGGTCGGAAGAGCTGGCACTTGGCCGTCTCGACCATTTCCGCAACGCCAAGGGCGGCTCGCCGACCGCGGCGATCCGGCTCGAGATGCAGCGCACGATGCAGAAGAATTGCGCGGTGTTCCGCGACAATGCGCTGCTTAGCGAAGGCGTCGAGAAGATCGGTGCGACCTACAGCCGCCTGGCCGATGTCGATGTGCAGGATCGCTCGCTGATCTGGAACACCGATCTGGTCGAGACGCTCGAACTCGACAATCTGCTGGCGCAAGCGGTGGTGACGATGAACTCGGCGGCCAACCGCAAGGAAAGCCGTGGCGCGCACGTCAATGAGGATCATCCCGATCGCGATGACGTCAATTGGATGAAGCACACCACCGCGACCTTCACCGGTTGGGGCGGCAAGGACGGCACGGTCGATCTCGGCTTCCGCCCGGTGCACGACTACACGCTCACCGACGACATCGAATACATCAAGCCCAAGAAGCGCGTTTACTGATCGCGCGTCCCGGCCCTCCATTTTCAGGGGAGGGCCGGGAAGTTGCTTTCGCGCCGGAACTCCCGCGCGCGTCGGAGGTTTGCGCGCACATGTCCCAGCCCCGCTATCCCCTGCTCGCCAACCCGCACATCCGCCTGTCGGGTCCCGTCGACCAGATGATGTATGCAAGCTTCCGCCAGCAGCTCGAGCAATGCCCGGGTGAGGGCACGCTCGTCATCGCCCTGACCACGCTGGGCGGCGACCCAGAGGTCGCGCGGACGATGGCCGACGACATCCGCTTGCTCGAAGACCATGACGGGCGCGAGATTTTGTTCCTGGGCAAGGTCGCGGTCTATTCGGCGGGCGCGACCTTCATGGCGGCGTTCCCGGTCAATCGCCGTTTCCTGACGCGCCATACCCGGCTGATGATCCATGAGCGGACGATCACCAAGACGCTCAACCTCAACGGCCCGCTGCGCATGGTCGTCGCCTCGATCAAGGCGGCGTTGCACGAGGTCGAGCATTCGATCCTGATCGAGGAAGAGGGCTTTCGCGACATCGTGACCGGCAGCCGCGTCGATTTCGAGGAATTGCGCGAAAAGGCCCCGTCCAACTGGTATATCGAGGCGGAAGAGGCGCGGTCGCTGGGTCTGGTGCTCGATGTGATCTAGCGGCGCGTTCGGGCGGCGATGGGGTGGTGCCGGGGCCTCCAGCACCACCCGATTGCTTACAGCGAGAAGCCGCCGTCGATGTCGATCGCCGCGCCGGTAATGTAGGACGCCTCGTCGCTGGCGAGGAAGGCCGCAAGCGCTGCCACCTCATCCGCCGTGCCATAGCGGCCGAGCGCGATGCCGGGGGTGAGCAGCTTGGCGAAATCGCCGTCGGCGGGGTTAAGGTCGGTATCGATCGGGCCCGGCTGGATGACGTTGACCAGAATGCCGCGCTTGCCGAGGTCCCGCGCCCAGCCGCGCACCAGCCCCGCCACCGCCGCCTTGGTTGCGCCGTAAATGGCACCGCCTGCGATCGGCATGGTGTGTGCGTTGATGCTGCCGATCACGATGATCCGTCCGCCATCGGCGATCAGCGGCACGGCGGCCGCTGTCCCGGCGAACACGCCTTCGACATTGACGCCGAACTGACGGGTGAACGCATCGGCGGGATCGGTTTCGATCGAAGCGAAGTCGGCGATCCCGGCATTGTGGACAAGGATGTCGAGCCCGCCGAGCTTTTCGGTGGCGTCCTTGATCGCGGCGCGCTGCGCGACGGGGTCTGCGCTGTTTGCCTGGATCGCATAGCCTTTGCGGCCGGCGGCGGTGATCGCACCGACGGTCTGGTTGGCGGCATCCTGGTTGCCGGCGAAGGTGATGACGACATCTGCGCCATCGGCGGCGAGTCGTCGCGCGATCGCCGCGCCAATCCCGCGCGATCCGCCGGTGACGATCGCTTTCTTGCCCTCAAGCTTGCTGGTCATGCTGCAAATTCCCTGGCGCGGCTCGCCCGCTGGCGAGTCTTCGGCGCTGACCGGCAAATGGCGTTGCGCCGCGTGCATTCAACGCGCCGCGCCGCTAGTTCTTCTTTACAGCGTCCAAGATTGGTGCGCGTCGGTGTTGCCCTGCACAATCGCGCTTGCAGCAATTCGTTGCCATAGGGGTTTGCGAGCGAGCCCCTGCTTGTGTACGGCCTATAAGACTCTAGGGCGGAATGCCGCCCCCCACGGATGGAAAGCGCGAGCAAGCGATGGCCGAATTCTCTCTTCCCGCCAATTCGAAGATCAAGCCCAAGGGCAAGGTCCACAAAGCCGCTGCCGAAGCGTCGCGGACCAAGAATTTCAAAATCTACCGCTACGATCCCGATGCCGGCGAAAACCCGCATTACGACACGTTTGAGGTCGATCTCGATTCGTGCGGGCCGATGGTGCTCGATGCGCTGATCAAGATGAAGTCCGAGCAAGACTCGTCGCTGACCTTCCGTCGCTCGTGCCGCGAAGGCATTTGCGGGTCGTGCGCGATGAACATCGATGGCACCAATACGCTCGCCTGCACCAAGGCGATCGAGGACGTGAAGGGCGAGGTGCGCATCACGCCGCTGCCGCACATGGAAGTGATCAAGGACCTCGTCCCCGATTTCACGCATTTCTACGCGCAGTACAGCTCGATCAAGCCGTGGCTGCAGACCGTCACGCCGCCGCCCTCGGGCAAGGAGCGGTTGCAGTCGCCGGAAGATCGCGAGAAGCTCGATGGCCTGTACGAGTGCATCCTGTGCGCGTGCTGCTCGACCTCGTGCCCGAGCTATTGGTGGAATTCGGACAAGTTCCTGGGCCCCGCAATCCTGTTGCAGGCCTATCGCTGGCTGGCCGACAGCCGCGACGAAATGACCGGTGAGCGGCTTGACGATCTGGAGGATCCGTTCCGCCTGTATCGCTGCCACACGATCATGAACTGCGCGAACGTCTGCCCCAAGGGCCTGAACCCGGCCAAGGCGATTGCCGAGATCAAGAAGCTGGAAGTCGAACGGATCGTTTGATGCTTCTCCCTCTCCCACCGGGAGAGGGAAGGGGCCCGCGCCGTCGGCGCGGGAAGGGAGGGCGGCGTTGGCGATAGTGTGCGTCACCCTCATCCGGCGCTTCGCGCCACCTTCGCCCAAAGGGAGAAGGATTTACCGCAACGTCGCCCGGTGACTGCACTGCCGCGGGGTGCCCGTACGAGGCGCTAAGCCATGACCGACATCCTCAAGCGCTACGCCGCGCTGCTTGCCTCGGGCGAGCTCAAGCCCGATCCCGAGCAAGCCGCCGCCGCCCAGCGCCTCGCCGATCTCGCGACCGCGCTGCAAGCCACCCCGAAGCGCGGTTCCACCTTGTGGCGCGCGCTCGGTCGCAAGCCCGCGCCGCCGCGCGGGTTATATCTGTGGGGCGGGGTCGGGCGCGGCAAATCGATGCTGATGGACCTGTTCTACACCAGCCTCGACATCCGCCGGAAACGGCGCGTCCATTTCGCCGAATTCATGCTGGAGGTGCACCAGCGCCTCGCGATCGAGCGTGCCAAGGAGCAGGGCGATCCGATTCCCGGCCTCGCCCATGCGCTGGCCGAGGAAGCGCGGCTGCTGGCCTTTGACGAGATGATGGTGACCAACAGCCCCGATGCGATGATCCTGTCGCGGCTGTTCACGCACTTGCTCGAGGAGGGCGTGACGGTGGTGACCACCTCCAACCGCCCGCCGGTCGATCTCTACAAGAACGGCCTCAACCGCGAGCATTTCCTGCCCTTTATCGCGCTGATCGAGTCGCGGCTTGACGTGATCGCGCTCAACGGCCCGACCGATTATCGGCGCGACCGGCTGGGGCAGGTCGATACCTGGCTGGTGCCCAACGGCCCCGAGGCGACGCGAATCCTGTCGGGCGATTTTTTCCGCCTGACCGATTTCCCGGTCGAGGATCGCGCGCACGTGCCGTCCGAGGATCTGATTGTGCAAGGCCGCACGCTGCATGTGCCCAAGGCACTGAAAGGCGTCGCGGTGTTCAGCTTCAAGCGCCTGTGCGCCGAAGCACGCGGACCGGCCGATTATATTGCGATCGCCCGGCGCTTCCACACGGTGATTCTGGTCGGCATTCCAAAATTAGGGCCGGAAAACCGCAACGAAGCGGCGCGGTTCGTGGCGTTGATCGACGCCTTGTACGAGCAGAAGGTCAAATTGCTCGCCGCCGCCGACGCCGAGCCAGCGCGGCTCTATGAGAGCGGCGACGGGCGCTTCGAGTTCGACCGCACGATCAGCCGCCTGGAAGAGATGCGTTCGGAAACCTATCTCGCGCAGGGGCATGGCGCGGACTGAACAACCGCGCGAGCGGGCGGCGCAGCGCCGGTTCGGCGACCGAGGCGACCCAATAGGCAAAGGCCAGCGCGCCGACCAGCGTCAACAGGATAGCAGGCGCGAACGGTAATCCGCCGCGCATCAGTGCGGCCGCTGCCGCCGCGCCGACGTCCTGATGGATCAAATAGAGCGGATACGTCATCAGGCCGACGCGCGATGCGATTCGGGTGCCGATGTACCGCTGCAGCAAGGGCTGCAGCTTCAGCGATGCCAGCATCACCACCAGCCCGGCGATAAAAACGAGCATCGGCACCAGGGGCGTCGCGGCGATCCGCAAGGTCGTCGCGCGCTCAATCGCGTGGGCGGCGATTTCGAGCAGCGCGGTCGCGGCGAACAGGCTGAGCAGACCGAGGCGCAAGCGCGTTGTGTGATCGCGCAGCAGGGCCAAGATCGTCACCCCCAAGGCGAAGATGCAACCATAGCGCGCGAGCAGCAGCGGGGCAGACTGATACTGCAGTAGCGGGGATGCGGTCCAGCCGGTGCACAGCACGACGATCCAGAAGGCGACACTCGCCAGCCCGAGCCAGCGTGCCCGCTGCTCGATGGCGGCGAGGGTACCGCCGGTGCCGAGACCGGTCGCGATCAACAGGTAAAAGCATATCTCGATCGGCAGGGTCCAATAGGACGGGTCGATCCAGCCGCCGTCCCCGGGCCAAAAGGTAACCGAGCGAAGCCAGCGCAGCGGCAGGTCGTGCGCGGGCAGGGTTACCGCCACCACACCCAAGGTCACCGTTGCGCAAATCCACGCGGCCGGCAGCAATCGCAAGGCCCGACGCCGCAGGAACGTGGCGATGCCGATGCCCTCGGCCGACAGCGCGATCACGAAGCCCGATATCATGAAAAACAGTTCGACCCCGATCCACCCGAACCAGCTTGCCCGCGCGAGCGGGGCGGTGACCGGCAAGGCGTGCAGCAGCGCAGCAGCCGCGGCGCTCGGCGCAAGGGCGAACGCGGCACCGTAATGAAAGGCGACGACGAGCAGGGCGCTGGCGAAGCGCAACAGGTCGAGCGCGATGATCGCGTGAGGCTTTGATGCCGCCATCGCAACACCGTACCTTATATGGGCTTAACACCGCGTAACACGCGCGCTACACCCGCTCATCGCCTGCGGGGACCCATGCCCATGCTCGTCACCACTACCGAGACCGTCCCCGGCCACACCGTGCGCGCGACGCTCGGTCAGGTCTTCGGCGTCGTCGTGCGCAGCCGCGGGATTGGCGGCAACATCACCGCCAGCCTGCGCTCGATCGTCGGTGGCGAAATCCCTGAATATACGAGGCTGGTGGAAGATACGCGCCGCCATGCGATCGACCGGATGGTGGCCAACGCCACGCTGATGGGCGCGAACGCGGTGGTGATGATGCGCTTCGACTCGGGCGAGATCGCGCAGGCGATGAACGAGGTCGTCGCCTACGGCACCGCCGTGCTGCTCGATCCCGCGCCCGAATGAGGCCCCTGCAATGATGCTGCGCACCTTCGTGCTGGTCGCCGCCGCGTTGTTTTTGACAGCGGCGCTGATTGGCGTGGTGCTGGATCCGGGGACGTGGCCGACGGTCCTTGCCGCCGGGCTGCTGGCGGGCGGCATAGCATTTGAGCGCGTGCGCTACGGCGCGGTGCAACGCGCGCCCGAAGGGCCGGACTGGCGCGAGACATCGGAGCGTTTCATCGACGATGTCTCGGGCAAGCCGGTGTCGGTATGGTTCGATGCGAAGACCGGTGAGCGGCGGTACGTGGCAATGGAGCAGCCGGATGCGGAATAATTGCACTTGCGAACCATGTGCAATAGGCCTTGACAAAGGCGTTGTGTTTCGGGTTGCCCCGCAGGGAAAACCGGCCTAAGCCGCGCGCGTTCAGGCCGAACGCGGCCGAGACAGGTCGGCCGCACGCGGCCACAGCGAAGAAGGACATTCGATGGCTCGCAAGAAGATCGCGCTGATCGGCGCCGGCAACATCGGCGGCACGCTCGCCCATCTCGCAGCACTGAAGGGTCTGGGCGATGTCGTCCTGTTCGACGTGGTCGAAGGCGTGCCGCAGGGCAAGGCGCTCGATCTCAGCCAGTGCTCGCCGGTCGAGGGCTTCGACGCCAAGATCACCGGCACCAATGATTACAAGGACATCGCAGGCGCGGACGTGATCATCGTCACCGCCGGTGTCGCGCGCAAGCCCGGCATGAGCCGCGACGATCTGCTCGGCATCAACCTCAAGGTGATGAAGGCCGTCGGCGAGGGTATCGCCGCCAACGCGCCCGACGCCTTCGTGATCTGCATCACCAACCCGCTTGATGCGATGGTGTGGGCGCTGCGCGAATTTTCGGGTCTGCCGCACAATAAGGTGGTCGGCATGGCCGGCGTGCTCGATTCGGCGCGCTTCAGCCACTTCCTCGCCGAGGAATTCCAGGTGTCGGTCAAGGATGTCACCAGCTTCGTGCTTGGCGGGCACGGCGACACGATGGTCCCGGTGATCCAATATTCGGCGGTTTCGGGCATCCCGGTGCCGGATCTGATCGCAATGGGCCGTTCGACCCAGGAAAAGATCGACGCGATCGTCAAGCGCACGCGCGGCGGCGGCGGCGAGATCGTTGCTTTGCTCAAGACCGGCTCGGCTTATTATGCGCCCGCCACCAGCGGCATCGCGATGGCCGAGGCGTATCTCTATGACCAGAAGCGCGTGCTGCCGGCTGCGGCGCACCTCACCGGCCAATATGGCATCGACAATCTCTATGTCGGCGTGCCGGTGGTGATCGGTGCAGGCGGCGTCGAGCAGGTCGTCGAGATCGCGCTGGATGATGAAGCCAAGGGCAACCTCGCTGTGTCGGTCGACGCGGTCAAGGAACTGCTGGTGGCGTGCAAGGCGATCGACGGGTCGCTGGCGTGATTTTACTTGGCGCTCTGCTGGAGGCGGCAGAGCCGCTGGCCTTTCGTCCGAGCGCTGACTTTCTGACGTCTATCGAGGCGTGTCTTGCGAGCGAGAAGGACGGCGGCAGTATAAACGAGCACACCTTCCTCAACGGTGGCTGGTCGAGAAAGACATCAGACGAAGATGAGAGGGGCTCGGGATTGCGAACTTATGTGCGCACAGACGCCGCCCCAATCTATCTCTCGCTTCATTCTGACTATGGTTCGGCTTGCGATGTTGAGGCCGATCGACTCGTAACCGGTGGGCAGAGTGCGATGCTTGTTGCCCTCGTGGACAAATTTGGTGAGCCCGCTCAGACGATGAATGGGCAACCCAACGGCGTTACGCTTCGCTTTTGGCATCTACCGCATCATTCGATCTTGTACGCGAGCAGCGTCCGCGCAAAAGCGCCATTCAGCTTTACCGTGACCTATGTAGACCATTATCCGGGAACGAACACAAAATGAGCATTCTCGTCGACAAGAACACCAAGGTCATCACCCAGGGCATGACCGGGGAGACCGGCAGCTTCCACACCAAGGCGGCGCTGGAATATGGCACGCAGATGGTTGGCGGCGTTACCCCCGGCAAGGGCGGCACGACGCACCTCGATCTGCCGGTGTATGACACCGTCGCCGAGGCGGTTGCCAAGACCGGCGCGACCGCGTCCGTCATCTACGTTCCGCCCCCCTTCGCTGCGGATTCGATCCTCGAGGCGATCGATGCGCAGGTTCCGCTGATCGTGACGATCACCGAGGGCATTCCGGTGCTCGACATGGTGCGCGTGAAGCGCGCGCTGTCGGGCTCCAAGTCGCGCCTGATCGGCCCGAACTGCCCCGGCGTGCTGACGCCCGGCGAGTGCAAGATCGGCATCATGCCCGGCAGCATTTTCCGCCAGGGTTCGGTCGGCGTTGTCAGCCGTTCAGGCACGCTCACCTATGAGGCGGTGTTCCAGACGTCGAATGCAGGTCTCGGTCAGACGACTGCGGTCGGCATTGGCGGCGATCCGGTCAACGGCACCAACTTCATCGACGTGCTCGAGCTGTTTCTCGCCGATGAGGCGACCAAGTCGATCATCATGATCGGCGAAATCGGCGGCTCGGCCGAAGAAGAAGCGGCGCAGTTCCTGATCGATGAAGCCAAGCGCGGCCGCAAAAAGCCGATGGCCGGCTTTATTGCGGGCCGCACGGCGCCTCCGGGCCGCCGCATGGGCCATGCCGGTGCTATAGTAAGTGGCGGGCAGGGCGGTGCCGAAGACAAGATCGCGGCGATGGAAGCGGCCGGGATCCGTGTCGCGGATTCGCCCAGCGAGCTCGGCACCACCTTGTTGGCGGTGTTGAACGGTTGATTGAACTCTCCCTCTCCCCGGATGGGGAGAGGGTACCGAAGCTTGGCAGCGTGCTGCCTAGCGAAGGTGGGGAGAGGGGCGATGTGGCCCTTGGGGCCACGCGGTCGCGAGCGACCGCACACCCCTCTCCCAGCTACGACTAGGGCCGCGTGAAGTACGCGACCCAAGTCTTCGCATCCCTCTCCCCTCGGAGAGGGGCGAGGGAGAAGAAGAATGGGTTTCGAAGGCCAGGATTTCGCGGATGTGGCGGGCAGCGTAAGCCCCGCTTTTATCGAATCGCTGTATGCACGTTTCAAGACGTCGCCCGACAGTGTCGAGCCCTCCTGGCGGTCCTGGTTCGAAGGGCTCGAAGGCAGCGCGGGCAGCGCCTCGTGGCAGCAGCCCAATTGGCCGCTCTCCTCGACCGATGACCTGACCTCGGCGCTCGATCCGACCCAGATGGAGCCCGCGCCCAAGCCGTCCAAGGGCAAGCCTGCCGCTGCCGCCGCACCCGCCGCCCCGTCACAGGACGCGATCCTGCGCGCCGCGAGCGACTCGATCCGGGCGATGCTGCTGATCCGCACCTATCGCGTGCGCGGCCATCTGGCCGCCAATCTCGATCCGCTCGGCCTGTCCAAGCGTGAGATGCCCGATGATCTGAAGACCGAATATCACGGCTTTTCCGATGCCGACATCGATCGTCCGGTCTATCTCGGCGGCACGATGGGGCTGCAATGGGCCACGGTGCGCGAGCTCGTCGATATCCTGCGTGCCAATTACTGCGGCAATGTCGGCCTTGAATATATGCACATCGCCGATGTCGAGGAGCGCCGCTTCCTGCAGGAGCGCATGGAAGGCAAGGACAAGGCGATCGAGTTCACCGATCTCGGCAAGAAGGCGATCCTCAACAAGGTGATCGAAGCCGAGCAGTGGGAACGCTTCTGCGGCAAGAAATATGTCGGCACCAAGCGCTTCGGGCTAGACGGCGGCGAGAGCATGATCCCGGCACTCGAATCGGTCATCAAATATGGCGGCCAGTTCGGCGTGCGCGAGATCGTGTTCGGCATGGCGCATCGCGGCCGCCTGAACGTGCTGACCAATGTGATGGCCAAGCCGTTCCGCATCATCTTCCACGAATTCGGCGGCGGGTCGGACAATCCCGATGACGTCGCCGGGTCGGGTGACGTGAAGTACCACCTCGGCACCTCGACCGACCGCGAGTTTGACGGGATCAGCGTGCATATGTCGCTGGTCGCCAACCCGTCGCACCTCGAAGCCGAAGATCCGGTCGTGCTCGGCAAGACCCGCGCGATCCAGACCATCGCCAACGACCTGACCGAGCACAAAGCGTCGCTCCCCGTGCTGATCCACGGGGACGCGGCGTTTGCGGGCCAGGGCATCGTGTGGGAGTGCCTCGGTTTCTCCGGCATCCGTGGCTACAATACCGGCGGCTGCATCCACTTCGTCATCAACAACCAGATCGGCTTCACCACCAGCCCGCAATATGCGCGCAGCTCGCCCTATCCGAGCGATGTCGCCAAGGGCGTGCAGGCCCCGATCTTCCACGTCAACGGCGATGACCCCGAAGCGGTGACCTTCGCCACCAAGATGGCGATCGAGTTCCGCCAACGCTTCCACCGCGACATCGTGATCGACATGTGGTGCTATCGCCGGTTCGGGCATAACGAAGGCGACGAGCCGGGCTTCACCCAGCCGCTGATGTACAAGGCGATCAAGGATCACCCGCCGGTCAGCGAAATCTACGGCCAGAAGCTGATCGCGCAGAAGGTGATCGACCGCGCCTGGATCGACGACAATATTCAACAGTTCACCACGCTGCTCGAGGGCGAGTTCGAGGCAGGGGCGAGCTACAAGCCCAACAAGGCCGACTGGTTCGCCGGGCGCTGGTCGGGGCTGCATGCGCCCGCCGATGCCGAGACTGCGCGGCGCAACGTCAACACCGGCATCGAGCAGAAACTGTTCGATTCGCTCGGCCGCACGCTGACCACGATCCCGGAAGGGCTCACCGTCCACAAGACGCTCAACCGCGTGCTCGATGCCAAGCGCGAGATGTTCAAGTCGGGCCGCAATTTCGACTGGGCGACGGGCGAGGCGTTGGCGTTCGGGTCGCTGCTGTCGGAAGGCTATGGCGTGCGTCTGTCAGGCCAGGATTCGGGGCGCGGCACTTTCTCGCAGCGGCATGCCGTGTGGGTCGACCAGACCGACGAGCATAAGTATCGTCCGCTCGAGACGATCCCGCACGGCCGCTTCGAAGTGCTCGATAGCCCCTTGAGCGAATATGGCGTGCTCGGCTTCGAATATGGCTATGCGCTGGCCGACCCCAAGACGCTGGTGATGTGGGAGGCGCAGTTCGGCGACTTCATGAACGGCGCGCAGATCATGATCGACCAGTTCATCGCCAGCGGCGAGGCCAAGTGGCTGCGCGCCAACGGCTTGGTAATGCTGCTGCCGCATGGCTATGAAGGGCAGGGGCCTGAGCATAGCTCGGCCCGCGTCGAGCGCTTCCTGCAATTGTGCGCGCAGGACAATATGCAGGTCGCCAATTGCACCACGCCGGCCAACTATTTCCACTTGCTGCGGCGGCAAATGCACCGTTCGTTCCGCAAGCCGCTGGTGATCTTCACGCCCAAGTCGCTGCTGCGTCACAAGCTCGCGGTGTCGCAGACCGAGGACTTCCTCGGCGACAGCCACTTTATGCGGATACTGAGTGACCCTTCCGCTCCGGCGGATGTCGATGTGAAGCGCCTGGTCCTGTGCACCGGCAAGGTCGCGTATGACCTGATTGAAGCGCGCGATGCGGCTGGCGATACCAACACCGCGATCGTCCGGGTCGAACAGCTGTATCCCTTCCCGGGCGAGCCGCTGGTTGAGCGTCTGAAGAAGATGCCCAATCTCGAGACGGTGGTCTGGGCGCAGGAAGAGCCGAAGAATAATGGTGCGTGGAGCTTCGTCGATCCGTTCATCGAGGAGTGTCTGGTCGAAGCAGGCGTGCGCTCGACGCGCGCGCGCTATGCCGGGCGGGCCGCTTCGGCTTCGCCCGCCACCGGGCTGATGAAGCGCCACCAGACCGAGCAGGCGGCGCTCGTCGCCGATGCGCTGGGGCACAGCGTTCGCGAAGAAATTCGGCGGACGCGTAAGGTTTGATGGAGTGTCTCGCTACCACCCCGGCGAAAGCCGGGGCCCAGTAGCGGGAGGTAGGTAATTTCGCGCGGCGCTTGATGATCGAGCGTTGCGCAACTGGGCCCCGGCCTCCGCCGGGGTGGAAAAAGAGGCGGATATGGCAACCGAAGTCACAGTACCGGTACTCGGCGAATCGATCACCGAAGCGACGCTCGGCGAATGGCTCAAGCAGCCGGGCGACAAGGTCGCGGTCGATGAGCCGATCGCGAGCCTCGAAACCGACAAGGTTTCGGTCGAAGTCCCCTCGCCGGTGGCGGGCGTGATGGGCCAGCATGCGGTGCAGGTCGGCGATACCGTGCTCGTCGGCGCGATGATCGCGACGATCGAGGCGGGTGACGGCGCGCCTGCGGTTGCGGCCGCGCCACAACCGGCCGTGCTCGAATCTCCGGCGGCGACCGCCGGGCAGCAGGCCCCGGCCGCGCCGAGCGATACCCCCGCCGCGCTCAGCCCGTCGGTGCGCCGCGCGGTGCTGGAACACGGTGTCGATCCCGCGACCGTCAAGGGCACCGGCAAGGACGGCCGCCTGACCAAGGACGATGTCGTTGCCGCCGCCGCAACCCCCGCCGCAGCCCCCGCGCCGAGCGAGCCGCTGCCGGTCGCCCCGTCGGTCGCCGCCGCTACGGGCCGCAAGGAAGAGCGCGTGCGGATGACGCGCCTGCGCCAGACGATCGCCAAGCGCCTGAAGGAAGCGCAGAACACTGCGGCGCTGCTGACGACCTTTAACGATGTCGACATGAGCGCCGTGATCGCAGCGCGCGCCAAATATAAGGATCTGTTCGAAAAGAAGCATGGCGTCCGCTTGGGCTTCATGGGCTTCTTCGTGAAGGCGGCGTGCCTCGCGCTGAAGGACATCCCCAGCGTCAACGCCTCGATCGAGGGCGATGAGATCGTCTATCACGATTATGCCGACATCTCGGTCGCGGTGTCGTCGCCGGGCGGGCTCGTCGTGCCGGTGGTGCGCGATGCCGACCAGATGTCGGTTGCTGAAGTCGAAAAGACGATCGGCGATTTCGGCAAGCGCGCCAAGGACGGCACGCTAAAGATGGACGAAATGAAGGGCGGCACCTTCACCATCTCGAACGGCGGCGTGTTCGGCTCGCTGATGTCGACCCCGATCATCAACCCGCCCCAGGCCGCCGTGCTCGGCCTGCACCGCATCGAGGACCGCCCGGTCGTCGTCAACGGCGAGATCGTGATCCGCCCGATGATGTATCTGGCGCTGAGTTACGATCACCGCCTGATCGACGGGCGTGAAGCGGTGACGTTCCTCGTCGCGCTGAAAAATGCTATCGAGGATCCGACCCGGATTTTGATCGACCTGTAATAAGGCATGTGGCGATGAATTGGCGCGACCATATCCATTCGAACCCCGACATTCTCGGCGGCAAGCCCGTCGTGAAGGGAACACGGATATCGGTCGAGCTGATTCTGGAATATCTCACCGACGGTGCCAGTGTCGGTGAGATATTGGAGGCTTATCCGCATATTACCGAGCCGGACGTCCGGGCAGCGATCGCCTTCACGCACGACATGCTCGTTGAGGAAGCGGCGATCGCCCGCAAGCGCGCAGCTTGAGCGTTGCGGCTTCTCGGGGACGAGAACATGCATCCGGCGGTGGTGACGCGATTACGCCACGCCGGATATCAGACCGAATGGATCGCGGAGACGTCGTATGGCGCGACCGACGCGAGCATATTGCAGCGTCCCGACATAGGATCGCTGATATTGATCACGTTCGATCGCGACTTTGGGGATCTTATCTTCAACCAGAAGTACCCGCCGCCGCTTTCGATACTCTACACCCGGCTTAGCCGCGCACATCCCGACCAGATTGCCTAACGCCTTCTTGCCGCCCTTGATGCGGGCGTGCCGGCGGGCCAGATGATCACCCTGACGAAGAACGGTGAACGGACAAAGCCGTTTCCCGCTGGAGCACACCATGGCTGACTATGATTACGACGTCCTCATCATCGGTTCGGGCCCCGGCGGCTATGTCGCGGCGATCCGCGCCGCCCAGCTGGGTCTCCGCACCGCATGCGTCGAGAGCCGCGAGACGCTGGGCGGCACCTGCCTCAACGTCGGCTGTATCCCGTCCAAGGCGATGCTGCATGCATCGGAATATTTCGATGCCGCGGCCAATGGCACGATGGCCAAGATGGGCATCAAGGTCACGCCCGAGCTCGATTTGCCCGCGATGCACGCGCAGCGCATCGACGCGGTCACGCAACTGACCGGCGGCATCGCCTTCCTGTTCAAGAAAAACAAAGTGACGTGGCTGAAGGGCCGTGGCGCTTTCGTCGATGCGCATACCGTGCAGGTCGGCGAGCAGACCGTCACCGCCAAGGACATTGTGATTGCGACCGGTTCTTCGGTCACCCCGCTGCCCGGCGTGACGGTCGACCAGAAGGTCGTGGTCGATTCGACCGGCGCGCTCGAACTGGCCAAGGTGCCCGAGCATCTGGTCGTGATCGGCGGCGGCGTGATCGGGCTTGAGCTGGGCAGCGTGTGGCGTCGGCTGGGGGCCAAGGTCACGTGCATCGAATATCTCGACCAGATCCTGCCGGGCTTCGATGGCGACATCCGCAAGGAAGCCAATAAGATCTTCCGCAAGCAAGGCATCGAATTCAAGCTCTCGACCAAGGTCACCGGCGTTGCGGTGAGCGGCGACACCGCCAGCATCACGGTCGAACCCGCCGCGGGTGGCGCGGCCGAGACGATCACCGCGGATTGCGTGCTGGTCGCGATTGGCCGCCGTCCCAATACCGATGGCCTGGCGCTCGAAAAGGCGGGGCTCGCTACCAATGCGCGCGGCCAGATCGACACCGATCACCGCTTCCAGACCAGCGTGCCTGGTATCTGGGCGATTGGCGACGTCATCCCCGGCCCGATGCTCGCGCACAAGGCCGAAGATGAGGGCATTGCCGTTGCCGAGAATATCGGCGGGCTGACCGGTATCGTGAATCACGACGTCATCCCGAGCGTGGTCTACACTTGGCCTGAAATCGCCGGCGTCGGCCTGACCGAGGAAGCGGCCAAGGCGAAGGGCGAGATCAAGGTCGGCAAGTTCCCGATGGCGGGCAACAGCCGCGCCAAGACCAATCACGAGCCCGACGGCTTCGTGAAGATCATCGCCGATGCCAAGTCCGACCGCGTGATCGGTGTATGGGCGATCGCGGTACCCGCCGGCACGATGATCGCCGAGGCGGCTTTGGGCATGGAAATGGGCGCGACCAGCGAGGACATCGCCTACACCTGCCACGCGCATCCGACGCACAGCGAGGCGATCAAAGAAGCCGCGATGGCGGTACGCGGGAAGGCGATCCACGTCTGATCGCCCGAGGCCGTAGCGAAGCTACGGCCGAGGCTTGCCGCGATCAGACCGGACGGCGGCGCTACGGCGCCGACCGACGGCATGGGCTTTGCCCATGCCAGTTTGGGACGCGTCCATGATAAGCCCGCCCCGCATTCATTTCCCCGCGCAAGCGCGCTACAGGAGTGCGGATGCTCCCGCTCGCCCCCTGGCAATTCGGCTCGATTCTGCCGTGGCTCGATCTGTTCGGGATCGCCGTGTTCGCCATTACCGGTGCGCTGGCGGCGGCGGGACGTGGGCAGACCTTCGTTACCGCCGCCTTTTTCGCGCTGATCACCGGGGTCGGCGGCGGGTCGGTGCGCGATCTGTTGATCGGTGCGCCGGTCTTTTGGGTACATGATCCGCTGGTCGCCGCCATCTGCCTCGCGGTGGCAGTCTTGGTGTGGACGACACCGCGCGGCTGGTGGCAGGGCGCGCACGCGCCGACTTCGGCGCTCGATTGGCTCGATGGCGTAGGGCTAGCCGCTTATGCCGTGTTCGGCGCGGCCAAGGCGCTGGCCTTCGGCATCCCGCCCGTGCCTGCGGCACTGATGGGGGTGGTGACGGCGTGCGTCGGCGGTATCATCCGCGACGTGCTGGCGGGCGAACCGTCGATCCTGATGCGGCCCGAACTCTATGTCACCGCAGCCGCGCTGGCGGCGGGGCTACACGTCGCGCTGGTCGAACTGGACGTATCGCCGACGGTCGCGGCGGGCGTGGCGGCAAGCTGTGGCTTCGCGCTGCGCGCGGCGGCGATCCGGTGGCGGTTGGGGTTGCCGGCTTATGGGGCGAAATAGCTACCGTTAGGGAAGACGCCATACGACTTTGCGCATCGCGTGCGCGGTTGCAGGTTTTCCATCACGGTCGATGACCGCGGCGTATCTTCCCCTCTTTTTGAAAGCGCGACAGGCGGTGTCGTCCAGAGGTTTTGATCCGCTGGATTGGACGATGCGACAATCGCCAATCAGGCCGTTAGGCTGGATCGTCCATACGATCACGGAGGTGCCCTCCGAATGCGATGCCATCGCTTCGGAGGGATAGTCGTCGGTGCTGAGCCACGTCGCAATCTCGGTGCGCGGTTTGGGCGTCGGAACGCGGTCGCGTTCGGTGGGATCGATGCCCCAGCTCTTCAGCAAATCGTCCTGGCAGGCCCTCAGCGCCGCTGCCGCGCCCGGCATGCCGGGCACCGCGAAGCTCTTTCGGGTTCCGTCGGCCAACGCGATCGATATGCTGGTCGAGCGCAGTAACTTCGCCGCGATATCGCCTTCGGCGTTCAAGGTGGTGAGGGTGTTGTTTCTGGCGGCGATGCCATAAACGGTAACCTCGCTCTGAAAGGTTTCACCCGACGGCTGCAGTGTCAGCGTACCCTTCAATTTCTGGTAGCGTTTCGCGGGGATGCCCGGCGATACCGTGATGACTTCAAGCGTGTCGCCGAGCGGAAAGGGATTGAACCCGATGGATGTGACTGCGGGCATCGTTCCATAATCCCGCGACAGGATGCAGCCAGCATTGGCATAGTCCACGGTCCACTTACCGCTTGGGACCAGCGGAGCGTCCGTCGATGTCGCGAGAACCTGCCCCAACAGCGCCACAATCGCGATCGTCTTCATGAATGGCCCCTAGCATCTCTTTTTTCGGATTTTAGCGGTTCGTTGCCGCTGGGCAACCGATCGTTCGCCGTTACGCGCGCATGCGTTGCTTGGCGCGGCGGATTACGCCGCCGCCCCGCCATCCATGTCATGGTCCGTCGGCTCGTCCGCGTCGCGTTGCTCGACCGCCGCTTCGCCGCCCAGCGCCGCGAAGCGTTCGTTCGCCAGCCATGCCAGCCGATCCGCCTGCGTCGCCAACGCTCGCCGCAGCCCGGCCTGCACGTCGCGTCCGGCGATGATCTGCGCCAGCCTGGCGATGGTTTGCGCGCGCCGGGCGATTCGGACATCGGGGTGTTGGCGAAGCTTGAGCACGTCGGGGCTGACGATCTCGCCCTCGATCGCGGGTGGCAAAGCGCATAACGGAACGTCGGGCGGATCCTTTTCGTTGAGGATGCGCCCGAAATCGCTTTCGCTGACGAGCTTTACAAACACGCTGCGTTCCAGCGCGTTGAGGTGGTCTGCCGCGGCTCGCGCAGCGGGCACGCGTTTCGGATCGCCCTTCACGTCCTGATATTCGGGCAGCAGCCAGACCTTGATCGTGCGCACTTCGAATGGATCGAGCACCGACATCGCCACCGCATCGGTCCGCTGGTTGGTCAAATGCCGCCCGATCCGCCCGCCCACGGTTTCGCGCGTCTGGCCGACATAGATCGGCTCGCCATCATAATCGAAAAAGGCGTAGACGCCCCATTTCACCGCCCCGACCGAAATCGAGACCCCGGCTTTCGTCACCGGGGCCTGGTCGAAGAAATCGGAGAGTTTCTGGCGTTTGAACTGCTCGAGCGCGCGGCGCAGCTCGATCGTCTCATCGGGGGCACTTTTGGTGTCGATGTCGGCGACCCGACGCCGGGTTGGCGATCGCGGTTCCTTAAGCAGAGGCAAGGGCGATCCCCGATTGCGTCAGCGCAGGTTCCAGCACCCATTCCGCTATGTGGCGCACGACCGGAACGACCACGCCATCGCCCGTTAAATGATAGGCATCGTTATAGCGCTCGGGCAGGCGATACGCCTCGGGCAGCCCCATCAGCCGCGCGGTTTCGCGAGCAGAGATGAGCCGCGTGCGCACCTTGCCACGCTCGACCACCAGGATCGTCTGGCGGCTGGATCCGCCACCCGGCGTGCGCAGGCAGCCCGCCAGATCGAAGCGAACCTCGGCGCGCTGCACCTTCTTGCCGCCTTCGAACCGCGTGCGCTTGTAGACCGCACCAATCGCCCGCCGGGCATTGCCCGCGACCAGATCAACCTTGGCCCGGTTCCCCTTGCTCATCATCGCCAGCAGCTTCTTTGTGTCAGCAGCGCTGTGCCATGCGACATCGCCGGGGTGATCCTCGATAACATCAATGAGGCGTGCCTGGCGCGGGGCCGGGGCCGGGGCGGTGAACCACAGCCATTGCGCGCGCAGCTTTTCCGGCAGCGCGGCTTGCGCCTGGCGCAACCGCTCGGGATGCCAGCGATCGACCGCCCACGGGCTGAAGACGCGGGCGGGCACCTCCACGTCGCGATCGAGCGCGATGACGAACAGGCGTGGGCGCGACTGCGGCACGAAATGCTGCGCGTCGATCACCATCGCGCCCAGCCAATAGCCGGCGTCTCCCACCGTCTGGCACAGCGCGGCGAAATCCGCGCCGTTTCGCGATGTCAGCAGCCCGCAGACGTTTTCCAGTACGATCGCGTGCGGCTTGCGACCCTGTTTGCTCAAATCCTGAATCAACTTCCAAAACGGCCAGAACGCGCCCGAGCGTGCGCCCGTCAGCCCGGCTCCGGCCCCGGCGAGCGAAAGGTCCTGGCACGGGAAGGACGCCCACACCAAATCCGCCTGGCCGGGCAATTGGCCGAGGGTTACCTCGCCCACATCGCCAAGCCACAGCTCGTTCGTGCCCCAATTGTCGGCATAGGCCTTGGCCTTTTTGGGGTCGAAATCATTGGCGAACAGGCATTGCCACGTTCCGCCCAGCCCCGCGCGGGCCATTCCGCCGCCTGCGAAAAATTCGTAAAAGCCGGGCCGTTCGTTCATCGATTCACCATGCCCGATCGCTTGCCCGGTGCAAGCCCCCTGCTTGTCGATGCCGACTGGCGACGCCATGTTGGTTTTTGCCCGATTGCCATTTGCCTTTCAAGAACAAATCTGGAACACGTCCTTCATGCTGACTCATATTTCGGTGCGCGGCGCGCGCGAGCACAACCTCAAGGACGTGAGCGTGGATATCCCGCGCGATACGCTGACGGTCATCACCGGCCTGTCGGGATCGGGCAAATCGAGCCTCGCCTTCGACACCATCTATGCCGAGGGACAGCGGCGTTATGTCGAGTCGCTGAGCGCCTATGCGCGCCAGTTCCTCGAGCTGATGCAAAAGCCCGATGTCGACCATATCGAGGGCCTCTCGCCGGCGATCAGCATCGAGCAGAAGACCACCAGCCGCAACCCGCGCTCGACGGTGGCGACGGTCACCGAGATCTATGATTACATGCGCCTGCTGTGGGCGCGCGTCGGCGTGCCCTATTCCCCCGCCACCGGGCTGCCGATTTCGGCGCAGACCGTCAGCCAGATGGTCGACCGGGTGATGGCGCTGCCCGAGGGCACGCGGCTGTATCTGCTCGCGCCGGTCGTGCGCGGGCGCAAGGGCGAGTATAAGAAGGAACTGCTCGAATGGCAGAAAGCGGGCTTCACCCGCGTCCGCATCGACGGCGAGATTTATGAAATCGACGAAGCGCCCGCGATCGACAAGAAACTGAAGCATGACATTGAGGTGGTGGTCGACCGCCTCGTCGTCGGCCCCGACATGGCGACGCGCCTGGCCGAGAGCTTCGAGGCGGCGCTGAAGCTGGCCGAGGGGCTGGCCTATGTCGATTTGGTGGACACAACGGTGGCGGCGCTTTCTGCTCCCCTCCCGCTTGCGGGAGGGGCTGGGGGAGGGGCTGTCAAAGAGGCGCGCCAATCATTTTCAGGCGATATGCCCTCCCCCAACCCCTCCCGCGAGCGGGAGGGGAGCCTCGGCGGCGCAATGAAAGGCGCGGGCATCCCCGCCAACCGCATCGTGTTCAGCGAGAAATTCGCTTGCCCCGTCTCGGGCTTCACCATCGCCGAGATCGAACCGCGGCTGTTCAGCTTCAACGCACCCCAAGGCGCGTGCCCGGCCTGCGATGGCCTGGGCGAAAAGCTGCTGTTCGACGAGGACCTCGTCGTCCCCAACCATGCGCTCAGCATCAAGAAGGGCGCGGTCGTGCCCTGGGCGAAATCCAACCCGCCAAGCCCCTATTACATGCAGGTGCTGGGCAGCCTGGCGCGCGAATTCGGCTTCAGCCTGGATACGCCGTGGGAGGATTTGCCGGGCGAAGTGAAGCTGATCATCCTGCACGGCACGGGCGGCAAGCCGGTGACGCTGACCTTCATCGACGGCAAGAAATCGTATGACGTGAAGAAGCCGTTCGAGGGCGTGATCGGCAACCTCAACCGCCGGATGCTCAGCACCGAAAGCGCGTGGATGCGCGAGGAACTTGCCAAATACCAAAGCTCCGCTGCGTGCGAAGTGTGCGGCGGCGCGCGCCTCAAGCCCGAGGCACTCGCGGTCAAGATCGGGATGCGCGACATTTCCAGCGTCACGCGGCTGTCGGTGGTGGATGCGCTCACCTGGTTCGAATCCGTCCCCGCCGACCTCACCGACCAGCAACGCGCCATCGCCGAGCGCATCCTCAAGGAAATCCTCGAGCGGCTGGGCTTCCTCAACAATGTCGGGCTCGATTATCTCAACTTGGATCGCACCAGCGGCACGCTGTCGGGCGGGGAATCGCAGCGCATCCGCCTGGCCAGCCAGATCGGCAGCGGCCTGTCGGGCGTGCTCTATGTGCTCGACGAGCCCAGCATCGGCCTCCACCAGCGCGACAATGACATGCTGCTGAAAACGCTGCGGCGCCTCCGCGACCTCGGCAACACCGTGCTGGTGGTCGAGCATGACGAGGATGCGATCCGCACCGCCGATTATGTCATCGACATGGGGCCGGGCGCTGGCGTCCATGGCGGCGCGATCGTCGCGCAGGGCACGTTTGAGGAAGTGCTCGCCAACCCCAACAGCATCACCGCCGATTATCTGTCGGGCCGGCGCGAGGTCGCGGTGCCCACCACCCGGCGCAAGGGCAATGGCAAGAAACTGACCGTCCACAACGCCACCGCCAACAATCTGAAGGGCGTGACCGCCAGCCTGCCGCTCGGCACCTTCACCTGCATCACCGGGGTCAGCGGCAGCGGCAAATCGAGCTTCACGATCGACACGCTCTATGCCTCCGCCGCGCGCGCGCTCAACGGCGCGCGGGTGCTGGCGGGCAAGCATGACAAGATCACTGGCCTGCAATATCTCGACAAGGTCATCGATATCGACCAGTCGCCGATCGGCCGCACCCCGCGCAGCAACCCCGCCACGTACACCGGCGCCTTCACCCAGATCCGCGACTGGTTTGCGGGGCTCCCCGAGGCACAGGCGCGCGGCTACAAGCCCGGCCGCTTCAGCTTCAACGTCAAGGGCGGCCGCTGCGAGGCGTGCCAGGGCGACGGGCTGCTCAAGATCGAAATGCACTTCCTGCCCGATGTCTATGTGACGTGCGACGTGTGCCACGGCGCGCGCTACAATCGCGAGACGCTGGAGGTGAAGTTCAAGGGCAAGTCGATCGCCGACGTGCTCGACATGACGGTCGAGGATGCGGTCGAATTCTTCAAGGCGGTGCCGCCGATCCGCGACAAGATGGCGATGCTCGCCGAAGTCGGCCTCGGCTATGTCAAGGTCGGCCAGCAGGCGACCACGCTGTCGGGCGGCGAGGCGCAGCGCGTCAAGCTCGCCAAGGAACTCTCCCGCCGCGCGACCGGGCAGACGCTGTACATCTTGGACGAGCCGACCACCGGCCTGCATTTCGAGGATGTGCGCAAGCTGCTGGAGGTGCTGCACCAACTGGTCGAGCAGGGGAATACGGTCGTGGTCATCGAGCATAACCTCGATGTGATCAAGACCGCCGACTGGGTGCTCGATCTGGGGCCGGAGGGCGGCGTGAAGGGCGGGGAGATTGTGGCGCAGGGGACGCCTGAGGTTGTGGCGAAGGCGGAGGGGAGTTTTACGGGGCGGTATTTGGTGCCGTTGTTGGGGAGGAAAGCGCGGGACTAGTCTGTGCTGACCGAAGCCTGAGCGTGATTGTTACGATGCAGACACGATAAGTGGGTTGAACGGCACCTTTGACATAGCAACTCGCCCCGGCTTCCGAGCAGTCGATGATCGCGGTTGACGCGTTGGATCCCATGCTGCAAGATCCCATTATGTTCCAAGCCGACGCCAGCCCGCTCGAAGCGCATATTGACCTGCTCGCAAGCGCGCGCGGGCGGAAATTCGGGACGGTACTAGCCGATCCGCCATGGCAGTTCCAGAACCGCACCGGTAAGGTAGCTCCGGAACACAAGCGGCTGAACCGCTATGGAACGATGACACTGGACGAGATTTGCGCATTGCCGGTGGACGACATCGCAGCCGACCCGTCCCATCTATATCTTTGGGTTCCTAACGCGCTCATGCCTGAGGGGCTGCGAGTTATGGAGAGCTGGGGCTTTCGCTATATATCCAACATAGTCTGGCACAAAATCCGCAAAGATGGCGGCTCGGACGGGCGCGGTGTCGGCTTTTATTTCCGGAATGTCACAGAACTTTTGTTGTTCGGTGTGAAGGGTAAGAACGCCCGCACCCTCCCGCCGGGTCGCAGTCAAGTCAACATGATCCAGTCGCGCAAGCGTGAACACAGTCGTAAGCCCGACGAGCAATATCGGATAATTGAAGAATGTAGTTGGGGGCCACGCCTCGAAATGTTTAGTCGCGGAGCCCGTAAAGACTGGACCGTTTGGGGCAATCAGGCGGATGAAAGCTACAAACCGACTTGGGATACCTATGGTTATAATAGCGCGGTTGATATCGCAGCAGAGTAGCTGTTACGCTATCGCGTCGTTTTCGTCGCTGGCTGTCGGCATATCCGCGACTGTTTGCTCGGTCGGTGCGCCATCGTCGATATAGAGGGCTGGCGTGATCGCAAAGGTGAGTACCGGACACCCACCGCCGCCACCGCCATCGAGGCGCGGCCACAGTTTTTCATGATGGGTAGTCGAATTGCCGTAAGACGATCCTTTGCCAAGCGCATTGAAGATCGATTGCAGTTCGCTCGCTCTGGTGATTATTACGCCGACGTCGATTGCCCGAAGATCGAACAGAAGCCGAAAATTGTTCAGATCGCGGTCGAAGAACGGGTCCTTGTTGTTCCACTCCAATTCGAGCGCAACTCGATCCCGGAAGCAGTCGACCTTATGGGTTGGGCTCGCGAATGTCTCGCCATCTACGGTGATTGATGTCTCAAATTTTTTCTCGACCCAGCCGCGTTCATAGAAGCGGCTATCAATGGCGCGTGAAATCGGTGAACGATTTTTGCCTGCGGCCTCGACCTCCGATCGCAATAATCGAAAATTGCGTAAAATATCGATGATATCGTTCCACTCGTCAGGGCAGGCGGTCTGCAGAACACCCGCTGCATTTCGCCATTCGCGAACATGATAGGCAGCCTGGAGATCTTCGGGGACGAGGTGCAGAGTAGACATGCGTCCGATCTAGAGACGTAAGGCCGCGACAAGCAAGCACATCTTATGCTTTTTGATTACGACTCCGCCGCATAAGCCGACACCGCGCGGACATCATCCTCGCTGACATAGGGGAAATCTGCCGCGATCTCGGCCGGGCTGGTGCCGCTGGCCAGCATCTCCAGCACGTCGCTGACGCGCATGCGCGTGCCCGCCACGGTCGGACGGCCGTCGCACACGGCGCGGTCGATCGCGATGCGGGGGAAATCGGCCAGCGTCATGGGCGAAGCGTGCTGCGTTTCGGCGGGGCGGTCAAGATCGCGCGTCTGCAACATCACCGCCTCGCGCAGCACCGTCTTCCCTGACCCATCCTCCGCGAGGCTGATCCAACCGGCATCGGCCGTTCGCGGCTGTCCTACACACCCCCGAAACGCTATGCTCCGCCCACGTTCTTTGACAGCACCGCACCCTCCAGTTTCGCCCGAGCCACCGGGCGATGTGCAAAGCGCTTTCGCCTAACTTTCGCCTAACCTTCCGCAGCGCAACACGCGCCCTTCGGCACGGCCCCACCCCAACCCAGCGCCGGGCGAAAGGGAGGGGCCATCCGCGCCGCTACCGATGCAGCGTCCTGATCGCATCGACGATCACCTGCGGGCTGTGCAGCCCCTTATAGACCGGCGGCGGGGTGCGATTGAGCTTCAGCAGCGTGTACACCGCCGTCATCGCGCAGCGCACCGAATATTCCACGGTGAACACCACATCGTCGGGCTGCTCGGCATATTGGCCGAGAAAGGCGAGGTTGGTCGATCCATCGGGCACCACCTTGGGCCGGTCCTTGCCCGTGCGCACCATGAACTGGCTGGTGATATAGGGCATCGCGCAGGGGATGCAGGTCGATGCCGCCATCACCGCCGCCTGGTCGGCCGCGCTGAAGTGCAGATGGCCGAGCACTTCCTCCAATATCTCCGCGCCCGTGCAATCGACCATGCGCTTCTTGACGTAATCGCCGACGCGATCGTGGAACAAGCCATAGCCCCACCACACCGAAACGCCCTCGGGCTGATCGGCGAAGAACGGCTGGTGATAGATGGACAGCGTGATCAGCCAGCTCGACTCCTTGAAGGTGATCAGCCCGCCGGTGCCGGGGGCGCTGCCGCTGAAGCGTTCCATCAATTGCAGGAACAGCGGGTCCTTGACCGTGACGGTGTAGGAAATCCACGAACTTTCCGCGATGTTGCCGTTGAACGCGGCGGGGTTGCCGAAGGCGGGGCGGCCTTGCGCGAGCTTTTCCCACAATTTCCACGCGCCCGAATGGTTGCTGGCGTCGAGGCCGGGGGCCTTGGTCATCGATCCGAACGCCTTGTCGGCGGTCATCGATCCGTTGGTGACGAACACGCAGTCGCCGGGCGCGACCGGGATCGCTTCGGGGCCGTGGTCGGTAAGCGTGGCGATGCTGGTGACGGTGATCGCCTCGCCGCTCGCAAAGCCCAGATCCTCGACCCGCACGCCGAAGCGGAACTGCACGCCGCGTTCCTTCAGCCAATTCACGATCGGCACGGCGAAGCTGTCATATTGGTTGAGCAGGCTGCGATAAATGCCCTCCTGCGTGTCGATCGTCGAGAAATGGTGGACGAAGCGCTGGAGGTAGCGCTTGAACTCGATCGCGCTGTGCCACGGTTCGAAGGCGAACAAAGTACACCATTCGAACCAGAAATTGCTCTGGAAGAAATGCGGCTGGAAACAATCGACGATGCGCTTGCCGTCGAGCAATTGCTCGGGCTCGGCCATGATCTTGACCAGGTCGATGCGGTCGCGCTCGGTAAAGCCCATGGTGTGGAAATCGGGGATGCTGCCGTCGCGGTTCACCAGCCGCACCTTGTTGTGCCACGGCCACTCGGCATTGGCGCGGTCGGTCTCCTCGCGCACCGAGATGCTGGGGTCGCTGGCCGAGGGGATCGAATCGAGCAGGTCGAAGGTGCATTGATACATCGCCTCGAACATGCGGCTGCCGCTCATGAAATAGCCGTTCTCGGCATCGCCATGCGCATCGAACGCACCGCCGAACTGGTGGCTTTCCTCCAGGATCACGATGTCTTTGCCGGCAACGCTGCCGTCCCGGATCAGGAAAACCGCACCGGCGAGCGAGGCGATGCCGCTGCCGACGAAAGTATAGGTGCTCATGGAGGCGATCCTTTTCTAGCTGTCGGAGCGCGGTCTATCAGCGGCCCTGCGCGGGCGAGGAGCCTCGGAAACTACGCAGAGGGCGGGCATGAAAGGGCCGGTTCGCAACCTTTCCGGGCGCGGCGCATTTCGTCTTTACAGAATAACTGGAGGAGTTCCGAAATGCGCGCATTCACGCTCGGCTTGATCGCCGCGTCGACCCTGGTTGCCGGTTGCACCGAATATGGTGACGGGCCGCGCCGCGGCTATGGCAATGGCGGTTATTCGCAATATGATTATGACCGGCCCGACCCTGCCTATAACGGCTATGACGCGTCGCGTTATTACCGCCAGGATGAGCGCCGCTATCAGGAACGCCGCCTGAGCTCGAACGACCGCGTCTATCGCGGCAGCGACGGCCGTTATTATTGCCGCCGCAATGACGGGACGACCGGCTTGATCGTCGGCGGTGTCGCCGGTGGTGCGCTGGGTGCGGCGATCGCGCCGGGCGGTTCGGGCGTGCTGGGCGCGCTGCTCGGCGGCGTTGGTGGTGCGCTGGCCGGACAGGCGATCGACAAGAGCGACAATCGCGACGTGCGCTGCCGCTGATGTGATGTGGCCGGGCGAGGGGGTGCTCTCGCCCGGCTTCCGCAAACTTATATGGGCCGGATTGCGCAGCCGTAATCCGCATCCCATATCGCTGCACATGAGCGATAACCCAATGGTGTGGCACGGCACCACGATCCTGTCCGTGCGCAAGAATGGCCGCGTCGTCGTCGCCGGAGATGGCCAGGTGACGCAGGGCCAGACCGTCATGAAACCCAATGCGAAGAAGGTCCGCCGCCTGGGCGACGGATCGGTGATCGGCGGCTTTGCAGGGGCCACCGCCGATGCCTTCACGCTGTTCGAGCGGCTCGAGCGCAAGCTGGAGCAGCATCACGGGGCTTTGCTGCGCAGCGCCGTCGAACTGGCCAAGGACTGGCGCACCGACAAATATCTGCGCAATCTGGAAGCGATGATGATCGTCGCCGACAAGGACGTGACGCTGATCCTGACCGGCAATGGCGATGTGCTGGAGCCTGAGGCGAGCCCCAACGGCACCGTCGCCGCGATCGGTTCTGGCGGCAATTACGCACTGTCCGCCGCGCGCGCGCTGGTCGATTACGAAGCCGATGCCGAGACGATCTGCCGCAAGGCAATGGCGATCGCGGCGGAGGTGTGCGTCTACACCAACGACCGGCTGACCGTGGAGAGCCTGGAGGCATCTGCCTGATGCGCGTCGCCCCGGCGGAGGCCGGGGCCGCTAGCTTATAGCACGCGCCTTTATGTTGTAGCGGCCCCGGCCTCCGCCGGGGCGACGGAACCTTTCCAATGAACGAAGCCCTTACCCCCAAAGCCATTGTCGCCGCGCTCGATGCGCACATCATCGGCCAGGCCGACGCCAAGCGCGCGGTTGCGGTCGCGATGCGCAACCGCTGGCGGCGCCAGCAGCTCAGCCCTGAGCTGCGCGACGAGGTTTCTCCGAAGAACATCCTGATGATCGGGCCGACGGGCTGCGGCAAGACTGAGATAAGCCGCCGTCTCGCCAAGCTGGCCGATGCGCCGTTCATCAAGGTCGAAGCGACCAAGTTCACCGAGGTCGGCTATGTCGGCCGCGATGTCGAACAGATTGCGCGCGATCTGGTCGAGGAAGCGATCCGGCTCGAAAAGGAACGCCGCCGCGCCGCGGTGAAGGACAAGGCCGAAGAGGCTGCCATGGGCCGCCTGCTCGACGCGCTGACCGGCAAGGGCGCGAGCGAGGCGACGCGCGAGGCGTTTCGCCAGCGGTTGCATGACGGCCATTTGCGCGAGACCGAGATCGAGATCGAGCTGGAAGCGCAGCCCAACATGCCGTTCGAACTGCCCGGCGGCGGCGCGCAGATGATCAACCTGTCCGAGATGATGGGCAAGGCCTTCGGCGGTGGCCAGTTGAAGCGCCGCAAGCTGACCGTGCCCGCCGCGTGGGACAAGCTCGTCGAGGAAGAGGCCGACAAGCGTCTCGACCAGGATGAGGTCAGCCGCGTGGCGCTGGCCGATGCCGAGGCCAATGGCATCGTCTTCCTCGACGAAATCGACAAGATCGCGGTCAGCGACGTGCGCGGCGGCTCGGTGAGCCGCGAGGGCGTGCAGCGCGATTTGCTGCCGCTGATCGAGGGCACCACGGTCGCGACCAAATATGGGCCGATGAAGACCGACCATATCCTGTTCATCGCCAGCGGCGCGTTCCACGTCGCCAAGCCGAGCGACTTGCTGCCCGAGCTACAAGGCCGCTTGCCGATCCGCGTCGAGCTGAAGGCGCTGACCGAGGACGATTTCGTCGCGATCCTGAGCGACACCAAGGCCTCGCTGACGCAGCAATATGTCGCGCTGATCGCGACCGAGAATGTCGGCGTGGAATTCACCGAAGACGGTATCCGCGCGGTCGCGCGGATTGCGGCGGAAGTGAATGGCGAGATCGAGAATATCGGGGCGCGGCGCTTGCAGACGGTGATGGAAAAGCTGCTCGAAGACGTCAGCTTCAACGCCGAGGATCGCGGCGGGGAGACGGTGGTGGTCGATGCCGCTTATGTCGAAACGCATTTGGCGAGCATCGCGCGCAACACCGATCTCAGCCGGTTCGTGCTGTAAAAGGGGGGAGGGTGCCCGCACCCTCCCCGCTTTACTTAGCCCCGCTTGGCTTGACCTTGTCCCACGGCACGAACGCGCCCAGGCGACAGCGCGGGCCGGGGATGCCGATGCCTGAGCGTTCGAGCGTGTAGAACAGGTCGCCACGGCATAATTGACCGCCAAACACCTCGGTCACCACGATCACGTCGTTGTCGAGGCCGGGGCAGGCGTCGGGCAAGTCGTTGCGCCAGATGCGTCCGCCGTCGCGGTACAGCAACGTGTGATCGTCGATGACCTGCGGGCTGCCGATCCGGCTGGTCGACAGGCACGTCTCGGCGTTCCCCGCCACGCGCCCGGCCAAGGCCTTATCAAGATCCTTGCTGTCCGATGCCATCATCGTGGCCAGCGCGGACACGAGCAGGGCAGTGCGGATCATGGTTTGCGGTACGGGATGAAGTCGCCAAAGCTGCAGCTGCCGCTCGGGATATGGCTGGTCAAATCGACGGTGCGGACGATATCGCCACGGCAAAGCTGGCTGCCAAAGGTCTTGGTCACGATCGCATCGCCATTCCGCAGCCCAAAGCAGCCGCCGCCGGTATCGGTGCGCATGATGTCGTTGCGGCCGTTCTTGTACAGGATGGTGTCGCCGACGCGGGCGGTGTCGCGGTAGCGGATCGGGTCGATGCAGGTCTGCGGCTTGCCCGGCACCAGCCCGGCGAGCTGCTTGTCGAGCTCGACCTTATCCTGTGCGGCCTGGCGCGCCTGATAGCCCTTGGTGTCGGCGGAAAGTGCGGCGGTCCCGCCGATCAGCAACGCGGCGGGCAGAAGGAATCGGTACATGGCAACGGTCCTTTTCACAGCATCTGCCCCCGCATCATCTTTACGCCAATTCGCGATTAAAAAACATCCTTTGCCGCGCGGCGCTCGGCCAGTTGCTCGGCCGAGCTGGCGCGCAGGAAGGGGTTGGTGGCCAGCTCCAGTGCGATCGTGGTCGGCACGGTCGGCTCACCCGCCGCACGCTTGGCATCGACGTCCTTCATGCGTTCGGCGACCGCCGTATTGTCGGGTTCGGCGGCGGCGGCATAGCGGCCGTTCGACTGGGTATATTCATGCGCGCAGAACACGATCGTCTCGGGCGGCAAAACGGCGAGGCGCTGCATGTTGGCGAACATCTGCGCCGGGCCCCCTTCGAACAGGCGCCCGCAGCCCATTGCGAACAGCGTATCACCGCTGAACAGCAGTGCATCGTCGGCCATGTGGAACACAATGTGCCCGGCGGTGTGCCCCGGCGTTTCGATCACGCGCGCGACGTGGGTTCCGATCTTGACGCTGTCGCCCTCGCGCAGGCCGTAGTCGAGCGTGGGGATCTTGTCGGCTTCGGCCGCCGGGCCGCTGACGGTTGCACCCAGCGCCTTGATCTCGGCATTGCCGTTGGTGTGGTCGGGGTGCCAGTGCGTGTTCCAAATCTGCGAAATGGTCCAGCCGCGCGCATTCGCCGCCGCCAGAACCGGGGCCGCCTCGCTTGGATCGACCACGACGGTTTCATTGGCAACGGCGTCGTGCAGCAGCCACACATAATTGTCGTCGAGCGCGGGCACGCGGACGATGTCGAGCGTGGTTGCCATTACCATTCTCCGGTGTTGGGCATCGACGCCCAGGGCTCGGCGGGGGCGAGCACGCCGTCCTGCAGCAGCTCGATCGAGATATTGTCGGGCGTGCGCACGAACGCCATGTGGCCGTCGCGCGGCGGGCGGTTGATCGTCACGCCGCCGTCCATCAGGCGCTGGCACGTCTCGTAAATGTTATCGACCTGATAAGCGAGATGGCCGAAATTGCGCCCGCCCGTATAGGGCTCCGGGTCCCAATTGTGCGTCAGTTCGACTTGTGCGCTGTGATCGCCGGGGGCGGCGAGGAAGATCAGCGTGAAGCGGCCCTTCTCATTGTCGAAGCGGCGCACTTCCTCCAGCCCGAGCAATTTGAAGAAGTCGATCGTCGCGACCGGGTCGGTCACGCGAATCATCGTGTGGAGATATTTCATCGGCGCACTCCTACAGGCTTTGCCGCCCAAATAGGCATGCGCGGCGGCAAGCGCCAGCTACGGTTTGGCGTCGAATTGCGTAAGCGCCGCCGCCGCTGCCTTTCCGGGGGCGCTATCGGGACGCAGCGTCACCGCCTGATGCCAGGCCGCTTTGGCCCCGGCTTCATCCCCGGCCAGTGCGGCGATGTTGCCCGCCTCCAGCTGTACCGCAGGATCGTCGCCGCCCAGCCGCAAGGCCTCGGCGATGTCCTTCTTGGCGCGCGGCACTTCCTGCATCCGCCGTGCGAGCGTTGCCGACAGCAGCCACGCCAGCGGATCGGTCGGCACTTCGGTTAGCGCATGGTCGATGTCGTCGCGCGCATTTTCCATGTCGTCGCCCGCCACCATCGCGCGCGCGCGGTCGAGATGCGCTTCGCCCAGCGACAGGCCAGTCAGCGTGCCGGTGGCCAGCGCGGCATCGAGCGCGCTGCGCGCCTTGGAGGCATCGCCCGCTGCAAGCCAGGCATTGCCCGCCTGCGCCCAGTAATTGACGGCTTGCTTGTCCTTGGCCCGCTCCGCGCCGGTTGCCGCTTTCTCGAAGGCGGCAGCAGCAGCGGACCAGCGTTGTTCGCGGCTATAGGCCATGCCCAGGCATTGGCTGGCGAGAAAGTCGCCGCCCGCCAACGCCCATTGCCCCGCTTCGGCCTCGGCGGCGGCGGGGTTGGTGGTCGACAGCGCCAGGCAGCGGTCATAGCGGTCGGCACTGGGGGCAGCGGGGCCGGTTGGCCCGGTGGCGGTGCTTTGCGCAAGCGCAGCGGCGGCAAGCAGGGGCAGCAGGATCATAAAGCGCGCGTCACATCCTCGACCGCGGCGATCAGCAAGGCGAGGTCCGCCTCGCGCGACAGCCGGTGATCCCCGTCCTTGATCAGCGTAACCTGCACCTTGGCTGAACGGATCACCTCGGCCAGGCGGATGGTCCGGTTGGCGGGCACCTCGGCATCGGCCATGCCGTGCAGCAGCCGCACCGGCACGTCGATCGGGAGCCCGGAGAACAGCACGCGGTTGGCCTCGCCCGATTGCCAGAAGGCACGGGTATAGACCATCGGCAAATCGGCATAGCGCCCGACCTTCTCCAGCCGCCCTTCGGACAGGATCTGCAGTTTCTCGTCGACGGTGAAGCCCCAGTCGGTGAAATCGGGCGCAGGCGCAATGCCGACCAAGGCGGCAACCTTTTCGGGATGATCGCGCGCGACCAGCAGCATCAGCCACCCGCCGAGCGACGATCCGACCAGCACGGCGGGGCCTTCGACCAGTTGATCCAGCATCGCCAGCACATCGTCGCGCCAACCGGCGAGCGTCTGTTCCTCGAACGCCCCCGCGCTTTGCCCGCACCCGCCATAATCGAACCGCAGATAGGCATGGCCGGTGCGCTTGGCCCAGGCTTCCAGCGCGAGCGCCTTGGTGCCTTCCATGTCCGAACCATAACCGGGCAGGAACACGACGGTGGGGCCGGTGCCCTCGGTCAGATGATAAGCGAGGGCGGGGCGAGCGGGGGGCGACGTGTCGGTCATGGCGGCGGGCTTAGCCGAAGATCGGGGGAGGGGAAATCGTGGGTTTGCGTCGCCGCCCTTACTTCCCCGCAACAAACGCGATCACTGCCGCCTTGAATGCCTCTGGTTGATCGAGCATCACCATATGACCGCTGTCGCCGATATCGACATAGCTGATGTGCGGTGCTGCGGCATATTGCTTGCGGTAGAACGGATCGGCCATCGCCTTGGTTGGGCGCGCCGCATTCCACGGGTAGAGCAGCGTCATCGGCGTGGTGATCGACCCCAGTACCGGGCGCAGATCGGTGGTCAGGTCCTCATACATCGCTTGCGCGGTCACGCGCGGGTCAGCGGCCTTGGCCCAGGCGGTCATGCGGGCGATGCTGCTGGGCTTGATCGCAAGGCCCCGCGTTTGCGCTGCCACCGCTGCATCACTCGGCACCGTGCCATAACTGGCGGCGATGGCGTCGCGCATTTTGGCGGCTTGCGGCGCGACCATATCGGGGGTGGGGTCGATCCCCGGCGGGGCCATCAGCACCGCGAAATAGGGGAGCGAGTCGACGATCATCAACCGCGCAAGGTCGCCCGGATGCGCCTTGGCCAGCATCAGGCCGACCAGCCCGCCCATCGAATGGCCGATCACCAGCGCGCCCTGCAGTTTCTCGCGCGCGATATAGCCGTCGAGATCGGCGACGATACCGTCGAGCACGCCGGGCTGCAGATTGGCCCCGGGATCGTCGCCGCCAAAACCGTTGACCTGCACCAGGATCACGCGGTGCGTCTTGGCCAGTTCGGGCGCAACATCGTCCCACACCGCGCGCGGGGAGGCGAGGCCGGGGATCAGGATCACCGGACTGCCCTTGCCCATGGTGATGATCGAAAGGTGCGGCAGGCGCTGCTCGGCTGTCGTTGCCACCTGTGCCCCCGTCGGGGCGGCCTGCGTCGGCGTGGCGGGCAGCAGCAGCGCCAGCGCGGCGATCAAAGCGGTTTTGCGGGCAGACATCATGCGGCGTCTCCTTTGGAGGGGCTTACGAAAATGGCTTCGATCGGAAGCGCGAACAATTCAGCGATGCGGAAGGCGAGCGGGAGCGAGGGATCGTAGCGCCCGGTCTCGATCGCGTTGACGCTCTGGCGCGATACCTCCAGCCGCTCGGCCAGGTCGCCCTGGCTCCAGCCCCGCTCGGCGCGCAGCACCTTGAGGCGGTTGATCACCGCATCGCCCTCCGCTCGCTCGCGGTGACGATCAGCGCGCCGATTCCCTGGCACGGGAACCACGCCAACGGCACGGCAAACAGCGGCAGGTGCGGCGCGGCGGCATAGGTTTCCAGAAAGCCCCACGCCGTGGCGGCCATCATCACGATTCCGGTCGCGATCAGCGCCTTCCGAATTTCGAGCAGGCGGATATATTCGTCGCGCAGCTCGACGAAAAACTGCCCGTAGAACCAGAAGACCATCGACAAGGGAAACGCGGGCAATAACGCGATCAGCCACAGCGCTGGCCCGGTCGGGCGCAACCACGCGATCAGGAACGGCAGGGCGACGATCAGCGCCAGATAGACGATCATCGTGGGGATGACTCGGCGGACATAGGCCAATTCGGCGGGATCGCGATCGCGGGTCACAGCGCGGCATCCGCGCCGAACAGCCGGTTGGCGCACCGGCCAAGCCCAAGCCCGCCAAACCACAGGACTGCTACGTAAAAAGGCTCGATATGGCCAACCAGATCGAAGGCCTCCAGAAACCCCCACAGCGTCGCTGCACTCAGCGCGAAACCACTGGCCCATAACGTCTGGCGGACCATCAGCATCCGCAGATATTCATCCTGTTCCTCGACCAAATACCGGCCGATCGCGACAAACACGCCGATGATCGCCAAAGCCGGTAGCGTGCCCACGATCCATGCGACGGGGCCGGAAACCAGCTGGTGCTTGAAGCAATACACCGCGCTGCACAGCGTGAGTGCGTAGAGCAGCGCCAACCAGATCGTGCGGGTTCGGTAATGGCGCATGGCAGGGGTGCGTGACATGGAAAGCATCCTTTCACTCTTGTGAAGGGTGCTTTACAGTCAAGTTTCCTTGTCTGTCAAGTGAGCTTTCCCATTCGGACGGTCGCCGAGACACACCCGTCCCCCGGCACAGGGCCGGGGTGACGAAGCAGGATGATTTCAACTTACGTAGGTTTAGACACGCAACGCCTGCGCCACCGCCTCCGCCACCTTGATCCCGTCCACCGCCGCCGACAAAATCCCACCGGCATAGCCAGCGCCTTCGCCCGCCGGGAATAGCCCCGCCGTATTGAGGCTCTGGAAATCGTCACCGCGCGTGATGCGCACCGGGGCGGAGGTGCGCGTCTCCACGCCAGTCAGCACCGCGTCGGGATGGTCATAGCCGGGGATCTCACGCCCGAACTGGACCAGCGCCTCGCGCATCGCGGTGATGACGAATTCGGGCAGGCACAGCGCCAGATCGGTCATCGTCACGCCGGGGCGATAGGAGGGGGTGACGCTGCCGAGCTTGGTCGAGGGGCGACCGGCGAGGAAGTCACCCAGCAATTGCGCGGGCGCGTGATAGTTGGAGCCACCGGCGACGAAGGCGCGTTCCTCGATCTGGCGTTGCAGCGCGATACCCGCCAGCGGATGCTCGGGATAGTCGCGCTCGGGGTCGATGCCGACCACCATGCCGGAATTGGCGTTGCGCTCGTTGCGCGAATACTGGCTCATGCCGTTGGTCGCGACGCGCCCTTCCTCGGACGTCGCCGCCACCACCGTGCCGCCGGGGCACATGCAGAAGCTGTAGGCGGTGCGCCCGTTCTTGGCATGGTGCGAGATGTGATATTCGGCCGCCCCCAAAATCGGGTGCCCGGCATTGGGGCCGAAGCGCGCCTGGTCGATCCACGATTGCGGATGCTCGATGCGCACGCCGATCGAGAAGGGCTTGGCCTCGACATGCACGCCCTCGGCATGGAGCATATGGAAGGTATCGCGCGCGCTATGGCCGACCGCGAGCACGACCTGTTCGGCGGCGAGATAATCGCCGGTGTGCAACTGCAGCCCGCGCACGCGCCGCGCGCCTTTGTCGTCGGTGGCGACATCGATGCCGTCGACGCGCGTCTCGAAACGATATTCGCCGCCCAGCGCCTCGATCGTCGCGCGCATGCTCTCGACCATCGTGACCAGGCGGAAGGTGCCGATATGCGGGTGCGCCTCGGTCAGGATTTCGGGCGGGGCACCGGCTTTGACGAATTCGGTCAGCACCTTGCGGTCGAGATGGCGCGGGTCCTTGATCCGGCTGTAGAGCTTGCCGTCGGAAAAGGTGCCGGCGCCGCCTTCGCCGAACTGCACATTGCTTTCGGGGTTGAGCGCGCTGCGCCGCCACAGGCCCCACGTGTCCTTGGTGCGTTCGCGCACCACCTTGCCGCGATCGAGGATGATCGGGCGGAAGCCCATTTGCGCGAGGATCAGCCCGGCGAACAGCCCGCATGGCCCTGCGCCGATCACCACCGGGCGCGGGCCGCTCCAGCCTTCGGGGGCCTTGGCGACGAATTTGTAGGCGGTGTTGGGGGTTGGCTGGACATGCTTGTCCTTCTTGAAGCGCGCCAGCACGGGCGCTTCGTCGCGGACGTTCACATCGACCGAATAGACCAATTGGATGTCGGTCTTGTCGCGCGCGTCATGCGCGCGGCGGGCAATGGTGTAGCGCACCAGATCGCGTGGGGTGATGCGCAACCGCTGGCGGATCGCGGCGGCGAGTTCTTCGTCGGCATGGTGAAGCGGGAGCTTGAGGTCGGTGATGCGCAGCATCGCGCCGCCATAGCGGGGAAGCGAACTTTCGGGAACTGTGTTCCTCCCCGGAACGGGGAGGGGGACCGTGAGCATTCAGCGAACGGTGGAGGGGGGGCACCGCAAACGGTGCGCTCGCGGAGGTCCCCCTCCCCGTGCCGAGGAGGATAACGTTAGATCACATATTCGACCGTGCGGCGCTGCAGTTCATCCGCCATTACCGCTGCACGCTTTTCGACGATGCGCTTGTTCAGGCGCAGCACGGTCTGGCTGCCGGTGGTCTTGAACGCGGCGGGCACGAAGGCATGGACCAGGCACGCCAAGCCGCCGCCAACCAGCTCGATGCCAAAGCGCGAGGCAACGCCGAAATGCTCGGCATAGCTCTCGCCAACGGCGGCGGGGTGATCGAGGAACAGGCGGCGAAACATAAAGCGGCTCCTTGGTAGTTCAGGCGAACCTGCGCGCGATTTGTGGCAGCATGTCGGCGGCCAACTGGCTCAGCGTATCGTCGCGCGCCCCCATTACCACAATCCGGTCGCCGGGTCGCGCTTGCTCGACCAGCCAGGCGGCGGCCTGTGCGCGATCGGCGATGTGGTGGGCCTGCGCGCCGATGTCGCGGGCGATGTCGGCGCTGGTCACCTCGCGCGCGACGGTGCCGCCCTGATAGACTGGATCGGGCAATACCAGCAGGTCGTCGGGGGCGAGCGCGCGGCGGAACATCGCCACCAGTTCGGCGCGCATCACTTTCAGCGGGCCATAGCCGTGCGGCTGAAACAGCACGCGCAAGCGCCCCGGAAAGGCGTGCAGCGTCGCCAGCGTCGCGGCGATCTTGTCGGGGTTATGCCCGAAATCGTCGATCACGGTGACGTCGGCGCTGGCCCCGACCAGTTCGAAGCGGCGCTTGAGGCCCGTGAAACCCGCAATAGCGGCAATCGCTTCGGCCAGCGACACGCCTGCCGCGCGCGCCGCGCCCAGCGCCGCCAATGCATTGGCGACATTGTGCCGTCCCGGCACCGAAAGCCGCACCGGATATGTCGCGCCATCCACGTACAGATCGAAGGTGATGGCGAAGGGTTCGGGCTTCAGGTTGTGCGCGCTAAGATCGGCGTCGGCTTCGACTGCGAAGGTGACCAGTCGCGCAGGATCGAGCGCCGCCGCCAGTGCCGCCGCCTCGGCATCTCCGACATTGAGGACGGTCGTCTCGGCTTTCGCTGCGAAATCGGCGAACAGCGCGCGCAATTCCTCCAGCGACTTGTGGTCGAGGCTGACATTGTTGAGCACCGCGATTTTGGGCGTGTAGAGCGCGATCGAGCCGTCGCTCTCATCGACTTCGCTGACAAAGGCTGGCCCATCGCCGACCAGCGCGCTGGCAAAGGGCGCGTCGGGCGAGGCGAAATTCTTCATCACCGCACCGTTCATCACCGTCGGATCGCGCCCGCAGGCGTGGAGGATCCAGCCGATCATGCCCGTCACGGTCGATTTGCCGCTGGTGCCGGCCACGCCGATGGGCAGGTCGCTGGCGTTGAACAAAGAGGCGAGCAATTGCGGGCGGCTCAGCCGCTGCGCGCCGACGCGATCGGCGGCGACGATATCGGCGACGCTCGCTTCGACCGCCGCCGAGGCGACCACGATCTGCTCGGCCGAGGTGACGCCCGAGCCGTCCTGCGGGAACAGCGCCACGCCCTTGGCGGCAAGATCGGCGAATTTGGCGGGCAAGCGCCCGGCATCGAGCGTGCGGTCCGAGCCCGCGACGCTGGCCCCGCGCCCGGCCAGGATCATCGCCAGGGGCATCATGCCGCTGCCGCCGATCCCGACGAAGAAATAGGGGGCGGAAAAGTAGGATTTGCCGTTGCTCATGACAGCGGGCTATCCCGACGCCGACTAGAGCGCAACGGAGCAAACATGCGAATTGGGGTGGTGGCACCGGCACGCGGGATCGATGAAGCGCTGGCGTCGCGTGCGCTGGGGCTGGCGGCGGTGGCGATGCCAGAGGTCGATCTGGTGTTCCACCCGCAATGCTTCCTCAGCGACGGGCATTTCGCCGGGTCGGATGCGGTGCGCGCGGCGGCGTTTGTGGAGGTCGCCAACGACCCTGCCTTCGATGCGATCTGGTTCGCGCGCGGCGGTTATGGCTCCAACCGCATCCTGCACAGCGTGATGCCGCAACTGGGCGCGGCGGCGCGGCACAAGACCTATTTGGGGTTTTCCGACATGGGATTCCTGCTCGGCGCGCTGTATGCCGCCAAGGTCGGGCATCCGGTGCATGGGCCGATGGCGTCGGTCGCGGGCAGCGGCGATGGCGGCGCGGCGTTCGCGCGGTCTTTGCTGTGGCTGACCAAGAAGGATCGCAGCGTGCTCGAACCCGGGCTCGACGGGCGACCGGCGGCGGCGTTCAACCTCGCCATCCTGACCGCGCTGATCGGCACGCCGTGGATCCCCGATCTCACCGATCATGTGCTGATCGTCGAGGAAGTGTCCGAGCCGCTCTACCGCGTCGACCGGATGTTGTTCACCATGGCGCATGCCACGCAGTTGAAGGGGCTGGCGGGCGTCCGGCTGGGCGAAGTCAGCGAAGTGCAGGACAATGATCCCCCTTGGGGCGAAAGCCTTGAAACAATGATCACACGCTGGTGCGGCGAGATGCGCGTGCCCTATCTCGGGCGCGCCGAGATCGGCCATGTTCGCAGCAATCGCGTGGTGCCGTTCGGGGTGGCCTAAGCGGCTCGCGCAAAGGCCGGTCGGTCGTCGTCATTGGCGGAGGGCGGAGCGGCGCGCTTGCCGCGCCGCCGCCGTCGCGCGCGCGGCGCGCGGTGCGGCAGGAACCGAGCGATGAGCGTGCGCCAGCCCGCGCCGCCGCGCGTGGCAGCGGCGACCACCGCAGTGGTCAGCACGATGTCGATATAGGTCGACACGTCCCACAGCACGACCAACGCCATGTCGAATGGCCCGGCCATCGCCAGCAGCTCGGCACCGGCGATCAGGATGACCGCCATCAGCGCCAGAAAGATGAGGTGTCGACGCTCGATCCTGCCAAACGCATCGCGTGTGATCCCCACGATACGATCCAGACACCGCGCGGTAGCCGTTTCAGGAAAAAGCCGGAGTACGATGATTGAGTACACCAACAATCCGGTCAGCATCATTCTATTCCCTGGCGAATGGGGCGGCAATTTCTGCCAAAAGCCCTCTGCAATATAGTTGGCCGTGTCAGTAATCCGCAATCGCGGAAACCGATCTCTCATGAGAGACCGGCGCGACGTGCGAAATTTCACAAAAATGTTTCTACAATGCCAAGACAGGCGCCTTCGCAATCCGCGCGAGGACGATCCTTCTAATTCTAAAGTACAATTTCAGGAGGTTCTCCGTGTATTGGTTTAAATCGTCGGCACCCATTCGGTTGAAATTGCTGGTAGCCTTCGGGTTTTTCGTTGGTTTGTTGGCAGTAACCACATGCGCCATGTGGTTGAATCCGAAGGGCGCGTTGCTGGTCGCTATGATTGCGACCGCGGTCGGCCTCGTCATGGCGCATCTCTTCCGCGAGGCTATCGCCGGACCCTATGTCGCGACCGTCGTGCGCATGGAGGGGTTGGCCGCTGGTGACCTCGACTCGCCGATCGAGTTCACCGACTTCACCGACTGTGTCGGGCGCATGACCAAGGCGATGTTCACGTTTCGTGAAAACGCCCAGAAGCAGGTCGTCATGAACGAAGAGCTGGAACGCAATTCGGAAATCAACGCGGTGGTCACCAAGACGATGGTCGCCAAGCTCGGGCGGCTCTCCGATGGCGACCTTACCGTCGATATCACGGAGAACTTCCCCGCAACCTACGCGCCGATGAAGAGCAGCTTCAACGAGGCACTGGGCAATCTTCGCGAGCTGCTTGCCTCGGTGAAATCGAGCGCCAGCAATATTCACAGCGGCTCGAACGAAATCGCCCAGGCGGCAAACGACATCGCCCGCCGCACCGAGAGTACGGCGGCGAGCCTGGAGCAGACCACGGCCGCGATTCAGCAAGTCGATTCGCGGCTCAAGGCGACGGCACTCGCCGCGTCGCAGTCGGTGGAAACGTCCGAGGAGGCCAATGCCGCCGTGCTCGAAGGGCGCGGTCGCACCGATGCCGCCGTGCAGGCGATGACGCGCGTGCTCGACAGCGCCAAGGGCATTGACGATGTGATTGGCGGGCTCGACAAGATCGCGTTCCAGACGCGCGTCCTTGCCATGAATGCGGCGGTCGAAGCGGGGCGGGCGGGCGATGCCGGCCGTGGCTTCGCGGTGGTGGCCGATCTGGTGTCGGCGCTCGCCATGCGCGCCGAGGAAGAGGCCAAGCGCGCGCGAGACCAATTGGGCGTGACTCGGATTGACATCGGAGCCGCCGTGGATGCGGTCCAGCAAGTGGACGAGGCGTTCGGCGTCATCCTCACCTCCGGCGACCGCGTTGCCGTGCTGGCCAAGCAGATCGCCAAGGATAATGAGGCGCAGGCGGGCGCGATCACCGAAGTGAGCAGCGCTGTCCACGCGATCGACCGTTCGACGCAGGAAAATGCCGCGATGGTCGAGGAAACCTCGGCGGCCGCGCGCAATCTGACCGGTGAGGTCGGGCAGTTGTCCGCCCAGGCCGACCGTTTCCAGGTCGAGCAGGGCCGACGGATGCCCTCGCCGACTGCGCTGTTGGCAACGACGGTCAGCGGGAATTGCTGACGGGACCGGCGGGCAGAGGGTGACGGATCGCGCGCGCTTGCTTATATCGACCAGCCCGGCTTAAGCGCCGGGCTCCTATAAGCCAAGAAAGATCCCATCCCGATGTCCGCCCTGTTCCGCATCTCGCTGCCCGACGGTTCCGTCCGTGAGGTAGCCCCGGGGACTACCCCCGCGGATGTGGCCGCAGCGATCGGGCCGGGGCTGGCGAAAGCGGCGATCGCCGCGCGTGTCGATGGCGAATTGCGCGACATTATGCGCCCGTTCGAGGGCGACAGCGCGCTGGCGCTGGTGACCGCGAAGGACGAGGCCGACGCGCTGGAATTGGCGCGCCACGATTTCGCGCATGTGCTGGCCGAGGCGGTGCAGAACCTGTTTCCGGGGACGCAGATCACCTTCGGTCCCTCGACCGACGATGGTTTCTATTACGACTTCGCGCCGAAGGATCGCCCGTTCACCGACGAGGATCTGCCCGCGATCGAGGCCGAGATGCGCCGCATCATCGGCAAGGACGAGCCGCTGATCCGCGAAGTGTGGAGCCGCGCCGATCTGATCGCGCGCTGGACCGCGCAGGGCGAAAGCTTCAAGGCTGAATGGGCCGCCGAACTGCCCGAGGGCGAGGAACTGACGGTCTATAAGGCGGGCAGGGGTGACGACGCGTGGCTCGACATGTGCCGCGGGCCGCATCTGGCGTCGACCGGCAAGCTTGATCCGCAAGCGTTCAAACTCACGAGGGTTTCGGGCGCTTATTGGCGCGGCGACCAGAAGAATGCGATGCTCAGCCGCATCTACGGCACTGGCTGGCTGAACAAGAAGCAGCTCGATGCGCATCTGACGATGCTCGAGGAAGCGGCCAAGCGCGACCATCGCAAGATCGGCCAGGAAATGGACCTGTTCCATCTCCAGTCCGAAGCGCAAGGCAGCGTGTTCTGGCACCCCAAGGGCTATATGCTTTGGCGTCAGCTCGAGGCCTATATGCGCCGCCGGCTCGATGCGGCGGGCTATGTCGAGGTGAAGACCCCGCAATTGATGGACGCACGCCAGTGGGAGCAGTCCGGCCATTGGGGCAAATATCGCGAGAACATGTTCGTCGTGCCCGACGAAATTCCGGGCACCGAGGATGACGCGGCGATCTTCAGCGGCACCGCCGATCTGATGGCGCTGAAGCCGATGAACTGCCCGGCGCATGTGCTGATCTTCCGCCAGGGCATTAAGAGCTACCGCGACCTGCCGATGCGCATGGCCGAATTCGGCTGCTGCCACCGTAACGAGCCGCATGGCGCGCTGCACGGCATCATGCGCGTGCGCCAGTTCACGCAGGATGACGCGCATATCTTCGTGCGCGAGGACCAATTGGTCGGCGAAGTGCAGCAATTCTGCGAATTGCTCGACAGCGTGTACCAGCATCTCGGCTTCTCCGATTATGCGGTGAAGCTCGCGCTGCGCCCGGAAAAGCGCTTCGGCTCGGACGCAATGTGGGACAAGGCCGAGGATGAATTGCGCCAGGCGGTGCTCGGCTCCAACCTCAGCGAGACGATCAAGGCCAATTTCGAGGAATTGCCGGGCGAGGGGGCGTTCTATGCGCCCAAGCTCGAATTCCATTTGACCGATGCGATCGGGCGGACGTGGCAAGTCGGCACGATCCAGTCGGACCGCGTGCTGCCCGAGCGACTCGACGCCAGCTATGTCGGCGCGGATGGCGAGCGGCACCGCCCGGTGATGCTGCACCGCGCGATCCTCGGCACGTTCGAGCGCTTTATCGGCATCCTGATCGAACATCATGCCGGGCGCTTCCCGCTATGGCTGGCACCGGTGCAGGCGGTGGTCGCGACGATCGTGTCCGATGCGGATGGCTATGCCACCGAAGTGGCCGCGAAACTGGCGGCGGCGGGGATCCGCGTCGAGACCGATCTGCGCAACGAGAAGATCAACTATAAGGTGCGCGAGCACTCGCTGGCGAAGGTCCCCAACCTGCTCGTGGTCGGCAAGCGCGAGGCGGAAGAGGGCAAGGTCGCGCTGCGGCAATTGGGCAGCGAGCGGCAGCAATTCCTGACGCTCGACGAAGCGATTGCGATGCTGACCGAGGCGGCCAAGGCACCAGACCTGTAAAATCGACGACCACCCCGGCGCAGGCCGGGGCCCAGTTGCGAAGGTTTTTGCAAGGGAGCGTAGCGCTTTCAGCATTAGCCTGTCCGGCTGGGCCCCGGCCTTCGCCGGGGTGGTATGAGGATCGAACGAGTGCACCTTTCGTTTTGCCCGAAAATCCCCTATATCGGTCCATCAACAACGACAGGAGCTACACCTATCCGTCCTCCCATGACCCGGCAGGCGCCGCCAATGAACGGCCCTCGCTTCAACGAATTCATTGTGTCGTCCAAGGTCCGCGTGATCGATCAGGACGGCGAAAATCTTGGCGTGATGTACACGCGCGAGGCGATGGAGCAGGCGCGCGAGGTCGGTTTGGACCTGGTCGAGGTGTCGCCCAACGCTGATCCGCCCGTCGCCAAGTTCCTTGATGTCGGCAAGTTCAAATATGAGGCGCAGAAGAAGGCGAACCTCGCGCGCAAGTCGCAAAAGACGCAGGAGATCAAAGAGATCAAGATGCGTCCCAACATCGATGACCATGATTACGACACCAAGATGAAGAAGGTGCTCGAGTTCATCGACGAAGGCGACAAGGTCAAGATCACGCTGCGTTTCCGCGGCCGTGAATTGAGCCACGGTCAGCTCGGCATGATCCTGCTGCAGCGCGTCCAGGCCGACGTGGCGGAAACCGCCAAGGTCGAAGCCTATCCGCGCATGGAAGGCCGCCAGATGCTGATGGTGCTCGCGCCCAAATAAGGTTGGGCGGGCAGCGCGCCCGCCCGCTTTGCGTCAGTCTGCAGGGGCCTCCCACAGTTCGATCGGACGGCCTTCCGGATCGTGGATCCGGGCAAACCGGCCCGTTGTCGGGTCGTCCCATTCGGGCTTGGTCAACACGTCGATTCCGGCACCGGTCAGACTGGCGATCAAGCCGTCCAGGTCCGTCACGCGCAGATTGAGCATGAACTGCCGGTCTGCGGGAAAATAATCGGTATCGGCGGCGAAGGGGGCGAATATGACGGGGCCGCCTTGGGCCTGCCACGACCACGGATCGGGCGTTGCGCCCTCAACCGAAACGCAGCCAGCGCCGACGCCGAGATGATCGCGATACCACGCCGACAGGGCGTCCGGGTCGGTGCTGCGCAAGAATAGGCCGCCAATTCCAAGTACCGGCATGCAATCTTCCTTGTGACAGTGTTTGCCCCGAGGCCCACGGAACGCGGCCATGGCGGCACCGCAAGATATCACCGAATACGAGCCGCAAAAGCAAAAATGCGGGAGCGGAATCCCCTCATAAAGCCGACGCTTCGTCCGTCATATCCGCCAAACCTACGGCCTTCGTGCCCCCCTGCTGTCGCTCGAAATCAAATCCCGCCGCTCGCCCGCTAACGCTTTGCCACCGTCTATAAAGAGGGCAGGGCAAGAAGGATTATGCGATGCGTTTGAATATCGGCCGTCGACTGAATCTTCTTACTTTGGCGGCGCTGTGCGCGATGACGCTTGGTCTTGGCGTCGCGCTGCTGCGCTTGGGCGATGTCATGTTGCACGATGTTGCCACCCAGACGCGTGCCACGCTGGAAACCGCTTATGGCGTCGTGGAACAGTATCAGGCGCAGGAGGCCGACGGTCGCCTCACCCGCGAACAGGCCCAGGCGGGCGCGCTCTCCACGCTCCGCAAGATGCGCTACAACGGCAAAGAGTATTTCTGGGTCAACGATCTGTTGCCGCGCATGATCATGCATCCGGTCAAGCCGGAGCTGGAGGGCAAGGATTTGCGCCAGACCACTGACCCGGATGGCCGCTTTCCGTTTGTGGAGTTCGTCAAGGCGGCCGAGCGCAACCCGGACGGGGACTTTGTCGCCTATCGCTGGCCCAAGCCGGGCTCGGACGCACCGCAGCCCAAAATCTCCTTCGTGAAGAAGTTCGCGCCCTGGGGCTGGGTGATCGGCACCGGCGCGTACCAGACCGATGCCTGGGCGGCGATCTGGGGCGAAGCCTCCTTGCTGGTTGGCCTTGCGCTGCTCGGAATTCTGGCGATGGCGGCGCTGGGTTGGTTGCTCGCCCGCTCGATCACGCGGCCGCTCAACGCACTGACGGCGCGCATGGGAGCGCTTCAGGCGGGCGATACCGCGACCGACATTCCCGGTCTCGCCAGGTCAGATGAATTGGGCGACATGGCGCGCGCCCTCGGCACCTTCCGCGACGTGGCGGTGGCCAAGGCAGCCGCCGATCGCGCCAAGGCGGCGGAGGATATCGCGCAGCATGCGGTGGTCGATACGCTTTCACGCCACTTGAAGGCGATGTCGGATGGAGATCTGACCGCGCAGATTCGCGAAGAGTTTCCGAATAACTATCAAGAGCTTAAACAGAATTATAACGGCGCGGTCGGTGATCTGCGCGAGCTGATGGCATCGGTCACCGATGCGTGTCACGGCATCCGCACCGGCTCCAACGAGATCGCGCTGGCGGCGGATGACTTGGCCCGGCGCTCCGAGGGCAATGCCGCCAGTCTCGAAAAGGCGTCTGCGTCGCTGTCACAGATGGAGGGTGTGCTGGTGCAGACGGCGCGATCGGCGGGCCAGACCGTCGATCAGACCGAGCAAGCGGTGTCGAACGTGGTCGCCGGTCGCAACACCGCCGAGCATGCCGTGTCGGCAATGAGCCGTGTGCTGGACGGCGCGAAGGGCATCGACAGCGTCATCGAAGGCCTCGACAAGATCGCGTTCCAGACGCGCGTTCTGGCGATGAATGCGGCGGTCGAAGCGGGGCGCGCAGGCGACGCCGGACGCGGCTTCGCCGTCGTCGCCGACCTGGTCTCGGCGCTGGCAATGCGGTCCGAAGAGGAGGCGAAGCGCGCGCGCGGGCAGTTGACCGCTACCCAGGAGGATATCAGCACCGCCGTTGGTGCGGTGCAGAATGTCGATGGCGCTCTGTCCAACATTTCCGGCAGCGTGGAGCAAGTATTGGCACTGGTGTCGCGCATGGCCGCGGAAAACCGGACACAAGCCACCACGATCAAGGAAATCGCCGGAGCGGTGAACGATATCGACCGGGCGACCCAGCAAAATGCCGCGATGGTGGAACAGACCTCCGCCGCCGCGCGCAACCTGGCGACCGAAGTCGATGGCCTCGATCGCAATGCCAGCCGGTTCAAGACCCGCGATACCGACAGCGCACGGGTGGGGCCCAAGGTCCGCGACCATCGCGGCGATGCGGGCGGCAGTTCCGCACGGCGACCAAAGGCGATCGCATCGGGCGGATTTCAGGTGCATTGACCGGGGCGACGTGGATCGTTTGCGGGACAGGTTCTCGCAGCGATCCCGCCCCGGCAGACTTTACGCCGCGTCCGCCATCCGCTCCCCCGCCGCCGCGCCGAGCAAGCGGCGCTCGATCGTCTTCAGCCGACTCGGCGCGGCAATCTTGTCGCCCGTCAAATCGGTCAGATAGAAGGTGTCGACCGCACGCTCGCCATAGGTCGCGACATGCGCCGAATGGATCGTCACCTTGGACTGGAACAGCGCGTGCGCCAGTTGGTGCAACAAGGCCGGCCGATCACGCGCGTTGATTTCTATGACGGTGAAGCGGTTCGACGCCTTATTGTCGATCAGCACGTTGGGCGCGATCGCAAATGCTTCCGCGCGCGGGCGGGTCAGCGGCTTGGCCATCAGCCGGTCGATCATCTTGCCGCGATTGGCGAGCGCGTCCGCGATCGCCTGTTTCAGCCGCGACAGCTGCGCGCTCTCGTCGAACGGGCGACCAAAGGGATCCTGTACCAGGAAATTGTCGAGCGCCATGCCGTCGCGGGTGGTGTGGATGCGCGCGTCGATAATGTTCCCACCGCCGACGCTGATCGCCCCGGCGATGCGGTAGAACAGCCCCGGATGATCGGCGGCGTAGACGGTGACCAGCGTCGCGCCGCGTTCGGGATAGACTTGCGCGGTGATCGACAATTGCGCGTCGCCCGCCTCGGCAATCAGCCGGGCGTTGCGGGCGATCACGTCCTCGGGTTCGGCCACCCAATAAGGTTCGGGTAAGCGGCGCACGAGATGGTCGAACTGCGCCGCATCCCAGCCCAGCAGCGCTTGTAGAGCTTCCTGCTTGGCGGCGATCCGCTCGCCGCGCCCCTTTTGCTTGTGCCCCAGCCGCAGCACTTCCTCGGCGGATTCGTAGAGGTCCGACAGCAATTGCCGTTTCCACCCGTTCCACACGCCGGGGCCGACCGCGCGAATGTCGACGACCGTCAGCAGTAGCAACAGCCGCAGCCGCTCGGGGCTTTGCACGGCTTCGGCGAAATCGAGGATCGTTTTGAAGTCCGACAGGTCGCGTTTGAACGCGGTCGCCGACATCAGCAGGTGATAGCGCACCAGCCAGGCGACGGTCTCGGTCTCGGCCGGGCTCAGCCCCAGGCGCGGGCACAGCCGGTGCGCGACCTCCGCCCCCAGCACCGAATGATCGCCACCGCGCCCCTTGGCGATGTCGTGCAGCAGCACCGCGACAAAGAGCGCGCGGCGCGACACGATCTGTTTCAGCAGCACCGTGCACAGCGGATGGTCGGCCTCCAGCTCGCCATGCTCGATCCGGCTGAGCAGCCCGATCGCGCGGATGGTGTGCTCGTCGACGGTGTAGTGATGGTACATGTCGAACTGCATCTGCGCGACGACGCGGCCGAAATCGGGCACGAAACGGCCGAACACGCCCGCCTCGTTCATCCAGCGCAGCACGGTTTCGGGGTCGCGCGGCGAGGTGAGCACCTCAAGGAACAGCGCGTTGGCGGTCGGGTCCTGGCGGATGTCGTCGGCCAGCTTCGCGTCGCGCGCGGCGGCGCGCATCGCCAGCGGATGAATTTCCAGCCCGTGTTTGTCGGCGAGCGCGAACAGCTCGATCAGCCGCACGGGCTTCTCAGCAAGAAAGCCGTCATTGGGGATGGCCAGCCGACCGCGCGTAAGGGTGAAACCGTTCAGCTTGCGTGGGGAACGCCGCAGCGTCGGAAAGCCGAAGCGCCGCCCGCGTGCCGCGAATTTCTCATCGAGATGCGCCAGGAACACGCCGGTGAGGTCGCCAGCGGTGCGCGCCTGCAGGAAGTAATAATGCATGAAGCGCTCGACCTTGGATTTGCCGGGGCGATCGGCAAAGCGCATTCGCTCGGCAATTTCGCGCTGCAAATCGAAGGTCAGCCGGTCTTCCGCGCGGCCGGAAATGGCGTGCAGATGGCAGCGCACCGCCCACAGGAAATTCTCGGCGCGGTAGAACTGGCGATATTCATCGCGGCTGAGCAGCCCGGCCTCGACCAGCTCGGCGGGTTCGGTGACGTTATAGGCATATTTGCCGATCCAGAAGAGCGTGTGCAGATCGCGCAGGCCCCCCTTCGCCTCTTTGACGTTGGGTTCGACAACATAGCGCGTGTCGCCCATCTTGTGGTGGCGCACATCGCGCTCGGCGAGCTTGTCGGCGATGAACTGGCGCGCGGTATCGGCCTGGACCTCGGCTTTGAAGCGTCGCGCGGCCTCGTCATACAGCGCCTGGTCGCCCCACACATAGCGCGCCTCGAGCAAGGCGGTGCGGATCGTCACGTCGCTCTTCGCCTGCCGCACCATCTCGTCGAGCGAGCGGCTGCTATGGCCGACTTTCAGCCCCAGATCCCACAAAGCATAGAGCATCGTCTCGATCACTTGCTCGGCCCAGGGCGGTTGTTTGGCCGGGGTGAGAAAGCCGACATCGACGTCCGAATAGGGGGCCATCTCGCCGCGCCCATAGCCGCCGACCGCGATGATCGTGATGCGTTCGGCCGCCGTCGGGTTGCTGGCCGGATATAGTCGCTGGACGGTGAAGTCGTATAACAGGCGCAGCAATTGATCGACCAGAAAGGCCTGTCCGGCGGCCGCCTCCAGCCCGCGCGAGGGATACTCGATCAGCCGCCGCCCGATCTCGGCGCGGCCGGCGTCGAGCGCTTGCTTGAGCAAGACGGTTGCCGCGCTCCGCAAAGTGTTGCGATCCCCCTCCAGTGCGGCGAGCGCATCGGCGACGGTGCGCCGATCGATGATCGAACGACGTTGCGGGAGGGTTTCAAAGCGTGGCGGCATGCGTTCCAGATAGGGTGTCGGGCGATCCGCGTCCACGCGCGATGCGCATGGGGTCGTGGCCAAAGCTTGTCGTGCCGCGCTGTCATGATGCACAGTGTCGGAGGGTGGCGCGGTTTGATGGCAAGGGCCGGGATGCGCCGCGCCGCGCTTCTCGGGTGTAAGGGGCCAATGACCAACCTGCCATTCTCGCCGCTCGATCAACCGATCTGGCACAGTCTCACTGGTCGTCAGGGGGCGCTGGCGATTGGCGACGCCCGCGCACTGCGCTTCCGGCCTGACGTCAATCTGTTTGGCGAGGCCGCCTGCGATTCATCGGAGGCATTGGCGGCGCTCGCCGCGCTTGTCCCGGACGGCGGCACGCTCGGCCTGATCGGGGTGGGCCCAGCCGTGCTGCCGCCGGGGACGGCGATCGTGTCGGAGCGGCAGCTCGACCAGATGGTCGCGACCCGGCTGCACCGCGCGGCGCGCGACGTGGACATCGTGCGCTTGGGGGATGACGATGCGCCCGAGATGCTGGCGCTGGCAACGCTGACCGCGCCGGGCCCGTTCTTCGCGGCGACGCACCTGCAAGGCGGCTATATCGGCGTGCGCCGCGCCGGGCGGTTGGTCGCGATGGCGGGCGAGCGGATGAAGGTGCCGGGTTTCAGCGAGGTGAGCGCGGTCTGCACGCATCCTGACTTTCGCGGGCAAGGCTTTGCACGGGCGTTGATGGAAGCGGTGATCGCGCCGCTGATCGCGGGGGGAGAGGGCGTGTTTCTCCACAGCTATGCCGACAATCCAGCCGTGGCGCTGTACCGCGCGCTCGGCTTCGAGACGCGGCGGGAGATGACCTACACGGTGATCAAGCGGGCGTAGCGCGTTACTCCCGCGCCAGCGCCTTCAGCCGGTAGAGCGTCTCCAGCGCTTCGCGCGGGGTGAGCGCGTCGACGTCCAGCGCCTCCACCTCGGCGCGGATCGCGTCGGCTTGCTCTTCCTCCACCTCCATTGCGGCGGCGAAGAGCGGCAGATCGTCGAGACCCGCGGCCAGCCCCCCGGTCTTGGCGCGGCCCGCTTCCAGCTTTGCCAGCACCGCCTTGGCGCGCGCGATCGTCGCAGGCGGCAGCCCCGCGAGCCGCGCGACCGCGAGGCCATAGCTGCGATCGGCCGGGCCTTCGGACACTTCGTGCAGCAACACCAGCTCGCCCTTCCACTCGCGCGCGCGGACATGGTGCAGGCTGAGTGCGTCACAGCGTTCGGCGAGCCGGGTCAGTTCGTGATAATGCGTGGCGAACAGGCAGCGGCAGCGATTGTCGTCATGGATCGCCTCGACCACCGACCAGGCAATGGCGAGCCCGTCATAGGTCGAGGTGCCGCGCCCGACCTCGTCGAGGATGACGAAGCTGCGCGGCGTGGCCTGCGCCAGAATCGCGGCGGTCTCGACCATTTCGACCATGAAGGTCGAGCGACCGCGCGCGAGATTGTCCGACGCGCCGACTCGGCTGAACAGCCGGTCGACCAGTCCGAGCGTCGCGCTGGCGGCGGGGACGTAGCTGCCCGCTTGCGCCAGCACGGCAATGGCGGCGTTCTGGCGCAGGAAGGTCGATTTGCCGCCCATATTGGGGCCGGTGACGAGCCACAGGCGCGAGTCTTCCGACAAGCGGCAATCATTGGCGACGAAGCGTTCGCCGCGCTTGGCCAGCGCATCCTCGACCACCGGGTGCCGCCCGCCGACAATGTCGAAACAGGCATGTTCGACCAGATCGGGGCGGGCCCAGCCGCCTTCCGCCGCGCGCTCGGCATGGCTCGCGGCGACATCGAGCCGTGCCAGCGCATCCGCGGTCGCCGCCACCGCCTCGCGCCGGTCGAGCGCGGCGGCGATCAGGTCTTCGAGATGCGCCGCCTCGGCTGCGAGCGCGTGGGCACCGGCTTGCGTTACCTTGGCGGCGACTTCGTGCAGTTCGGGCGCGTTGAAGCGCACCGCGCCCGCCATCGTCTGGCGGTGGATGAAGCCGCTATCGGGCTTCATCAAACCATCGGCCGCGCGCGCAGGCACTTCGATATGATAGCCGAGCACGCCATTGTGGCGGATCTTGAGCTGGGCGACGCCGGTGCGGGCGCGATAGTCGGCCTCCAGCGCGGCGATCGCGCGCCGGCCGCCCGCGCCCGCATCGCGGAGATCGTCGAGCGCGGCGTCATAGCCCGCCGCGATATAGCCGCCGTCCGAGGCGTCGATCGGCGGGGAGGGGACGAGGGCCCGGCTGAGCAAGTCGATCAGCGCGCCATGTCCGCGCAGGCGCGGGGCGAGTTCCGCCAGCAATGCAGGTGGCGCGGCGATCGCGTCGAGCCGCTCGCCCAAGCGCCACGCGCCGTCGAGCCCGTCGCGCAACTGGCCGAGATCGCGCGGGGAACCGCGCCCCGCCGCCAGCCGCCCGAGCGCGCGGCCGATATCGGCCATGCTGCGCAGCGTGCCGCGCAGCGATTCGCGCAAGCCCGAATCCTCGGCCAGCAAAGTGACCAGATCGAGCCGCGCCTCGATCCGCGCGCGTTCCATCAGTGGCGCGCCGAGGTCGGCGGCGAGCAAGCGTGCGCCCGCCGCGGTCACCGTGCGGTCGATCGCGTCGAGCAAGCTGCCCTTGCGCGCGCCGCTCGTCGTCTGGGTCAGTTCCAGGCTTTCGCGGGTGGCGGCATCGATCGCCATATGCTGCGCGCTCTGGCCGAGACGGGGCGGGCGCAGGAACGGCATCGCGCCCTTGGCGGTGTGATCGAGATAGGCGACGAGGCCGCCCGCCGCCGCCAGCGCCGCACGATCGAACTGGCCGAAGCCGTCGAGCGTCGCCACCGCGTACAGGTCCTTCAGCCGCGCTTCGCCGCGCGCGCTGTCAAACTCGCCGCGCGGGCGCAGCATCGTTGCCAATTCGGCAAAGGCGCTCGCTTCCGACGCGATCGTTTCGGCCGGGCTGAGCCGGGCGATTTCCGCGGGCAGCCCGGCGGCATCGCAGGCGATCAGCTCGAAGCGGCCGGTCGAAATGTCGGCGGCGGCGATGGCGACCGCGCCGCCCGCTTCGCCGATGGCGGCGCACCAATTGGCGGCGCGCGCATCGAGCAAGGCTTCCTCGGTCAGCGTGCCCGCCGTCACCACGCGGACGATGGCGCGCGCCACCAGGGTCTTGCCCGCGCGCTTCTTGGCGTCGGCGGGGCTTTCGGTCTGTTCGGCGATGGCGACGCGGTGCCCGGCCTTGATCAGCCGTGCGAGATAGGCGTTGGCGGCGTGGACCGGCACGCCGCACATCGGGATCGGCACGCCGTCTTGCTCGCCGCGCGCGGTCAGCGCGATGTCGAGCACGGCGGCGGCAACCTTGGCGTCTTCGAAGAACATCTCGAAGAAATCGCCCATGCGGTAGAACAGCAGGCAATCGCTCGCCTCTGCCTTGAGCGCGAAATATTGCGCCATCATCGGGGTGAGAGCGGGGGTTGGTGCTGGCGCCATCGCCGTCTGATACCGCCCGCCCTCCCGAAAGGAAACCGCCGCGTCAGTGGCTTTGGTTGAGTGCGGCAAAGACCGCGTCATAGCGCCCCTCACGCTCGGCATCGCGCAGGAATTTAACGCGCTCGACGGCGTTTTCGGGGCCGTGCGGATTGGCTTCCAGCAGTGCCATCGTCTCGGCGATATAGGCGTCGAGCGGCATCGAATTGGGGTTTTCGGCATGACCCGGCATCAGGTCGGTCGCGACGGCAGGCGGGGCGATTTCGATGACGTCGATGCCCGTATCGGCGAGCTGCGCGCGCAACGACTGCGACCAGCTGTGGATCGCCGCCTTGGTCGCGCTGTAGGTCGGTGTCGCCACCAAGGGCACGAACGCAAGGCCCGACGACACGGTGAGGATCGCGGGGTTCGCCTGCTTGCGCAGGTGCGGCAGCAAAGCCGCAGTCAGCCGGATCGGCCCCAGTAAATTGGTCGCGATCATCGCCTCGGCGTCGCTCAGATCATAAGGCTGTGCGGTCATGTCTTCGGCGCGCATGATCCCGGCATTGTGGATCACGATGTTGAGCGCGGGGTGTTCGTTGGCGACAGTGTCGGCGAAGCGCGCGATGTCGGCTGCGTCGGAAACGTCGAGCACGGCGGTGCGGATTCCGGGGACATCGCGCGCGAGCGCTTCGAGCGGCTCGGCGCGACGGCCAGCGACGATGACGTGGTTGCCGCGCGCCTGGAATTGCTCGGCGAGCGCGCGACCGATGCCCGTGCCGCCGCCGGTGATGAGGATGGTGTTGCCGCTGATGTTCATGGGTACTGCTCCTGTCGTTCGGTTGACAACGCCCCTAAAAGCTGCGCTTTCCATTGGAAAGTAGGCACGTAAAAGTGCGGTACTTACCAATAGGAAACCAATGGCCGTTTCGCACGAATATCCCGAAAATCTGGACCCGCGCGTCGAGGCCTTGGTGACCGAGGTGATCGGCCGCGTTGCCGACAAATGGACGATGATCGTGCTCGAAGTGCTGACCGAGCATGGCGAGCTTCGCTTCTCGCGCCTCGCGCAGCTTGCCGAGGGCATCTCCCAGAAGATGTTGACCCAGACGCTGCGCCAGATGGAGCGCGACGGGCTGGTGATCCGGACGATCCATCCCGTTATTCCGCCCAAGGTGGAGTATCGCCTTACCGATCTCGGCTTCACGCTTTCCGAGGCGTTTTGCGGCGTGTGGGCGTGGGCGGCGCACAATGTCGATCGCATTGCCGAGGCGCGGCGGTCCTTCGATAGTCGTAACGGCAACTAGGGCCGTTTCCTTCCGCCCAAAGTGTTTCTAAGACGACGCCGATCCAGGAGGCCTCCCCGATGACTGAAGACTCGAACGTCCAATTTTCCGAGCGCGAGGCGCTGCTGTTCCATTCGGAAGGTCGGCCGGGCAAGATCGAGATCGTCGCGTCCAAGCCGATGGCGACGCAGCGCGACCTGGCGCTGGCCTATTCGCCGGGCGTCGCGGTGCCGGTGCTGGCGATCGCGGCGGACCCGAGCCTGGCTTATGATTACACGGCCAAGGGCAATCTCGTCGCGGTCATCTCCAACGGCACGGCGATTCTGGGCCTGGGCAATCTCGGCGCGCTTGCGTCCAAGCCAGTGATGGAAGGCAAGGCCGTCCTGTTCAAGCGCTTCGCCGATGTCGATGCGATCGATATCGAGCTGAAGACCGAGGATGCCGACCGGCTGATCGACGCGATTGAGCTGATGGAGCCGAGCTTCGGTGGCATCAATCTGGAGGACATCAAGTCCCCCGAATGCTTCATCATCGAGCAGACGCTGCGCCAGCGCATGAACATCCCGGTGTTCCATGACGACCAGCACGGCACCGCGATCATTTGTGCGGCGGGCTTGATCAACGCGCTGTTCCTGACCGGGCGTGACATCAAGGACACCAAGGTGGTGATGAATGGCGCGGGCGCGGCGGCGATCGCCTGTGCCGAGCTGATCAAGGCGATGGGCTTGCCGAGCGACCAGCTGACGATGGTCGATCTGGGCGGGGTGATCTATCAGGGCCGGGCCGACATCAACCAGTGGCAGTCGGCGCATGCCGTCGCCACCGACAAGCGCACGCTGGCCGAGGCGCTGGACGGTGCGGACGTGTTCGTCGGCCTCTCGGCCGCTGGCGCGCTGCCGGCCGAATATCTGATGAAGATGGCGCCCAAGCCGATCATCTTCGCCATGGCCAATCCCGACCCCGAAATCACGCCGCCCGAAGCCAAGGCGGCGCGGCCCGATGCGATCATCGCCACGGGGCGGTCGGATTATCCGAATCAGGTCAACAATGTGCTTGGCTTCCCGTTCATCTTCCGCGGCGCGCTCGACGTGCGCGCGACGACGATCAACGACGAAATGAAGCTGGCCGCAGCGCGCGCGCTGGCGGCGCTGGCGCGCCAGCAAGTGGCCGAGGAAGTGGCGGTGGCCTATGGCGTGCGCCACACCTTCGGCCCCGATTACATCATCCCCGCACCCTTCGACCCGCGCCTGATGGAGATCGTGCCGGTCGCGGTGGCCAAGGCGGCGATGGATTCGGGCGTGGCGACCAAGCCGATCCTCGATCTGGAGGCGTATCGCCAGACGCTGAAGGCGCGGCTCAACCCGACCACCTCGGTGCTGACGCTGGCGTATGAAGGGGCAAAGGCGCATCCCAAGCGCGTGTTGTTCGCAGAAGGCGAAGAAGAAGTCGTGCTGCGCGCGGCGATCGCGTTCAAGGATGGCGGTTATGGCACGCCGGTGCTGGTCGGGCGCGACGACGTGCCCGAGCGGCTGCGCGCGCTCGGCGTCACCGATCCTGACAGCTACGAGTTGCACAACAGCCGCAAGTCGCCGCTGGTGCCGCGCATGGTCGATTTCCTCTACGAGCGCCTGCAGCGGCGCGGCTATCTGCGCCGCGATTGCGAGCGGATGATCAACCAGGATCGCAACATCTTCGGCGCGGTGCTGCTGCAACTGGGCGAGGCCGATGCGATGATCACCGGCATCACCCGCACCTATGCCCACACCATGCGCGAAATCCGCCGCGTGATCGATCCCGAAGCGGGGCGCACGCCGTTCGGCATTCATTTGATGGTGGGGCAAAGCCACACCGTGTTCATGGCCGACACGACCGTGAACGAGCGTCCTACCGCCGAGGAACTGGCCGACATGGCCGAGCAGACGGCGTTGGTGGCCAAGCGCATGGGGCATGAACCACGCGTGGCGTTCCTCAGCTATTCGACCTTCGGCAACCCATCGGGCAATTGGATCGACAATATCCGCGGTGCGGTGCAGGTGCTCGACGGGCGCAAGGTCAGCTTCGAATATGAAGGCGAAATGGCACCCGACGTGGCGCTCAACCCCAAGCAGCTCGCCAACTATCCGTTTGCGCGGCTGTCCGGCCCGGCCAATGTGCTGATCATGCCGGGGCTGCAATCGGCCAATATCTCGGCCAAATTGCTGCGCGAGCTGGGCGGGGACGCGGTGATCGGCCCGATGCTGGTCGGCATGGAAAAGTCGGTGCAGATCGCGCCGATGACGTCTACGGCCAGCGAGCTGGTGACGCTGGCCGTGCTCGCGGCGGGCGGCATCGCCCGGTAACGCGCCTTCAGCGGCACGGCAGCCGGTTGATTTTGCGATGCGCGACCTCGCGCCGAATGCGTTCGGGCGGGGCCGACGCGAGAATTGGGGAAAACCTTAAACTAGGATTGAGGATTTCTGCCGCTGGTGTCGTCACACACATAGCGGGGGCTTGGCGTATTCCATTTTGCCCCGTGGGCGGAAGTTAGGAAACGACAATTGGCGTCTTCCCTAAGAGTGCGGCAGGAAGACTCGATCGTCAGCTTTGCCGGTCATGACGCCCTTTGTCGGTGTCGGACAGGAGCAGATGTGTGAGCATTCCGATCTGGGTGACCGCGATGCTGGTGACGGGCACGCCGGTGGCCGACGGCGATGTGCAGGCAAGCCCGCCAGCCGAACTGATCATGGCGGGCACTCTGCAACCGTTTTCGACGGTCTCGCTGATCGCCCCGGAGACCGCAGGTCTTGTCGCACCCGACGCCGCCATGGTGTCGCCTGCTGCCCCGATTCCGCCGGAAGAACCGGAAGAGTCTCAAGACATCGTCGTCATGGCACGTCCACGAAACGCCGCAAATGATCCGATCGCGGCGATCAACACCGAATCCTTCAAGGCCACGCAGGCGGTGGACCGTGCCTTTGTCGGGCCGCTCGCTTTGGCGTATAAACACGGCGTTCCGACACCGGTGCGCAGTGGCATCCGCAACTTCATCTACAATCTGCGCGAGCCGATCGTGTTCGTGAACTTCCTGCTGCAGCATAAAGTGGGCAAGGCCGCCGAGACGCTCGGGCGGTTTGTTGTCAATTCCAGCGTCGGCGTCGGCGGCGTTTTCGACATGGCCAAGCGTCGTCCGATCCATTTGCCGCGGCGCCCGAACGGCTTTGCCGACACGCTCGGGTTTTACGGCGTAAAGCCCGGCCCGTTCCTGTTCCTGCCGCTGATCGGCCCCACGACATTGCGCGATTTTGTGGGCGACACGGTCGATCGGCTGGTTTTGCCGCTGGCGGTTGGAAAACCCTTCAACCGGGCTGCCTTCACCATCCCGGTCAGCGTGCTGGGGGTGCTTGACCGGCGCGCCGAAAATGACGAGCTGTTCCACGAGCTCCATACCGGACCGACCGATCCGTATGTCGCCACGCGCACCTTCTATTTGAAGCGGCGTCAGGCCGAGATCGACGATCTGCATGGCAAGCATCGTAGCGTGCCCGCGACCCCGATGCCGACGACAACAGGTGCGACCGCTAAACCTTAAATGGCGGGTGCTGGTGTCGGCGGAGCATCTGCGGATTGCGCGGCGGTGAAATGATGCTCCAGGGTGACGCGAGTCCCCGGCGCGGCATCCGTCACGGTGACGCTGGCGTCCATCTGCTTGGCGAGCGCCTGTACGATATTGGTACCCAGCCCGGCCTTGATCGGGCCAGTCTGCTTTGCCATGCCGATTCCGTCGTCGCTCACAGAGAGCGCCCAATCGGCACCGCTGCGCTGATAATCGACCGCGATTTTGCCGTGCCGTCCATCGGGGAACGCATGCTTGAGCGCGTTGATGACCAACTCCGTCACCACCAGACCAAGGCTGACCGAAATATTGGCCTGGACCTGCTCCCGGGCACTGGTGACTTCGATCGAGATCTGGTCATGATCATGGATCATCGATGCCCCGATGCTTTCGCACAATTGGTGCAGGTATGGACCGACATCGACCTTGTCGAGCGAGGCGACCGCCAATTGCCGCTGGATCGCCGCGACCGACATCACGCGACTGTGCGCGTCCCGCAAATGCCCGCGCACCTCTTCCGACTGAACCTTGCGGGCGCTCTGCAGCAATACGCTGGCGATGATCTGCAAACTGTTCGCGACGCGGTGCTGCAATTCCTGCAGCAACACGCTCTTGTCATGAACCAGATCGTCATTCATTTTTTCGGCGATGCGAGCATCGGTGACGTCCGATATGGCAAGCAACAGGCGCGGTTCGGCACCCACGCCATAACTGAGTTTATGCGCGTTCAGGACCAGGCACCGTGTGCCAAGGCCGGGGCGCTTCAAGTCGAATTCGTAATTCTTGACCTCAGCGAGCCCCGACGCCGTTGCCTTGAGGAGCGATTGCAGTTGCGGAATGGCCCATTCGCCGTTGCCCAGATCGGCAAAGGTCTTGCCGACGATCGTTTTGGGATCGATGTCGAAGGCTGCGCAAAAGGCGTCGCTGGCGACGATGACGGCGCGATTTTCGTCCAGCAACAGCACGGGCGCGTGGGAGGAGCCAACCACCGCGAGGGCAAGATTGAGGCCGAGTTCGGCATCGGGAGAAACGGGAGACGGCATTGGAACCCTTTCGGTCCCGGGCGTTCCGTGTGGACGCTATTCGGGCGCGGTCACAGCGGGCCGGTGGGTGTAGGTACCATGAGCGTGCCGATTTCCGGCACCAATTCGTCCGCGCGCCTCATCGAGCGTGGGTAACGTCCGCCGTTTGTGACTGCCGTACCAATGGCATAAGGCGACGATCGGCACGGGATCGTCGCCGATCCCCGCACGTTCAGGCGGCTGCGTTACGGTATCTCGGCGGGCGGATAGGAAGGATTGCGATGGCGGATGTTCAGCTCAGACTCGACCATAGCAGCGTTATTCTGCGGCCTGACCCATCGCGCACGGTCGTGCGGCCGTTTTCGCTCGACTATCCCACCCAATTTCAGCGCGAAGGGCACAGCCGCACCCAGACGATCGTCGATCGCGTGCTGACGTTGACCGGCGATGCGCTGGCGGCGGAGTTGGCGTTGATCGTGGACTCGCTGGATGAGCGGCACCGCGATGTCGATGCGATGTTGCTGCGGCGTTATGATGAGATCGCTGGCGCTTTGCCGGTGCCGCCAGTGGCATCGGAGGGGCAACGCCGTTTGATCGGGGCGTATTTCAGCGAAGAATTTTCGTATGAGGCCGCCGCCTTGTTCAACCCGAGCGCGGTCGTAGCGCCCGACCAGACGGACGTCGAGGCGGGCGCGGTGCGCTTTGTCCTGTCGTTGCGCGGCATTGGCGAAGGGCATGTTTCCTCTGTCGCATTTCGCACCGGCACTTGGCTGCCCGGCGGCGCGCTCAAGATCGATCCGCCAAGCCTGGTTGCCGTGCCGCCGATCATCGATGGCACCGATGTCGATGCTGGGGCGGTGACGATGCTGCGTTGCGGGGGTAGTCGCGATATTTCCGAGACGGTGCTGTTCCCGGTACTGCCGAGCCAGCGCCAGGGAATCGAGGATTTGCGCCTCGTCCACTTCACCGAGGAAGATGGCAGCACCACCTATTACGGCACCTATACCGCCTTCAGCGGAGCAGCGGCGCGCCCGGAATTGCTGTCGAGCGATGACTTTCGCAGCTTCACGATGCGGGCGCTGACGGGGGACGCTGCGGGGGCAAAGGGTATGGCGCTGTTCCCGCGGCGCGTCGGTGGGCGGTTCATGATGCTTGGGCGGCAGGATAGCGAAAGCATCTGGCTGCATGCCTCCGACGACATTCTGCATTGGGCGGGCGGTGGTAAGATCGTCTCGCCGCGTTACCCGTGGGAGTTCGTGCAGATGGGCAATTGCGGCTCGCCGATTGAGATCGACGAGGGCTGGCTCGTGTTCACCCACGGCGTCGGGATGGTGCGCAATTACTGTGTCGGCGCGTGCCTGCTCGACAAGGCCGACCCGTCACGCTTGCTTGCGCGCACGCCTGAGCCGATCCTCACGCCTAGCCCGCTCGAGCGCGACGGTTATGTGCCCAATGTGGTCTATAGCTGTGGCGTGTTGGCAAAGGGGCGCGATCTGTTGATCCCATATGGCGTGGCCGACAATTTCACCGCGTTCGCGACAACCGCGGTCGACCAGTTGCTCGCGGTGATGGCCTAGTCAGCCTTCATAAAGCTGCGCCCGTTATTATATTCGGGTGGTGAACACGCTTCCGGATCTTGGGCCGCACGGCTCGCTCTATCTGCTGGTCGTCGCCGTCGTGGCGGTGATGGTGCTTGCGCGGCGTATTCCGGTGATCGGGCGGCTCCTCGCTTTTGCGATGACCGCCGGATGTCTGGTGCTGGTCGCTTTGCTCCTGATGGAGCGCGCGCCGCTCGACCCGACCTTCGCCCGCGTGGCGCAGCGATTCGAGCTTGGCGGGCAGCGCGTGGTCGGCAAGGAGATGCGCGTGCCGATGGCGGCGGACGGGCATTTCTGGGTGCGCGTGAAGCTGGGTGGGATCGAGCGGCGGATGCTGGTCGACAGCGGGGCCACCGTGACCGCGATTTCGGCTGACACCGCTGCTGCAGCGGGGATCGAACCGAGCGATTCGCTGATGCCGGTGATGATGCAGACCGCCAATGGCACGGTGGCGGCGCAGACCGCGACGGTGCCGGAACTGCGCATCGGCAATGTCGTTGCGCGCGATTTGCCGGTGGTGGTGTCGCCCGCCTTTGGCGACATGAACGTGGTGGGGATGAACTTCCTGTCGCGCCTCAAATCCTGGCGGGTGGAGGACGGCGTCATGATTTTGCAGCCGCATCACCCAACCAAGTCCCTGTCGCTTGGCGAGAGGGAAGCGGCCCGCCCGGCCTAGTCGGCTGGGGAGGGTGGGGACGACGCTGGCGTCACCCCCACACCGCCAGGCGCGCGGGGTTAGGCGTCGATGCTTGTGCCTAGTGCTGCATGGACCAGCCCGCCATCGACGGTGATGGTATCGCCCACCACATAATCGCCCGCGCGACTGGCAAGGTAGATCGCGGCACCCGCCATATCCTCATCGACGCCGATGCGTTTGGCGGGGATGCTCTGCGCGATCGCCGAACCGTGGTCGCGCGCGGCCTTGTTCATCTCGCTGGCAAAGGCCCCCGGCGCGATCGAGGTGACGTTGATATGATCGGTGATGAGCCGCGCCGCCATCCGCTTGGTGAGGTAGATCAGCGCCGCTTTGGAGGCCTGGTAGCTGTACGTCTCCCATGGGTTCAGCCGCTGGCCGTCGATCGAGGTGATGTTGATGACCTTGGCCGGATGCCCGGCGCTGGCGGCGGCTTTCAGCGGGGCGTGCAGCGCCTGGGTCAGGAAGAAGGGCGATTTGACGTTGAGGTCCATCACCTTGTCCCAGCCTTTTTCCGGGAACACCTCGAATGGCTCGCCCCAGGCCGCCCCTGCATTGTTGACCAGAATGTCGAGCCGGTCGGTATGCTCCGCCAGCTGTGCCGCGAGCGCCTTGCACCCGGCCACCGTCGATACGTCCTGGGGCAGCGCGATGCACTTCTCGCCCAGTTCTGCAGCGGTTTCGAAACAGGCGTCGGCCTTGCGCGACGAGATATAGACGGTCGCGCCCTGCGCGATGAAGCCGGTCGCGATCATCTTGCCGATGCCGCGCGAGCCGCCGGTGACAAGAGCGATGCGGCCGTCGAGGCGGAACAGGGTAGTGGTGTCCATTTTATATCTCCCTCTCCCCTTCAGGGGAGAGGGTCGGGGAGAGGGGCAGTCTCTCCGCGACCCTTCGCTAGTTGTTGCCGGACTGCCCCTCTCCCAACCCTCTCCCCTGAAGGGGAGAGGGCTATTTGTTTTATCCCCCGCGCTTGATCGTCTCGCGCGCGATGATGAGTTGCTGGATCTGGCTGGTGCCTTCGTAAATGCGGAACAGCCGCACGTCGCGGTACAGCCGCTCGATCCCATAATCGGCGATATAGCCCGCCCCGCCGAAGATCTGCACCGCCCGGTCCGCCACACGCCCGACCATTTCGCTCGCATAATATTTGGCCGCCGCCGATTCCAAGACGACGTCCTTGCCCGCATCCTTGGCCGCCGCCGTCTTCAGCACCAGCGCGCGCGCGGCGAGAGCCTCGGTCTTGCTGTCGGCGATCATGCCCTGGATCAGTTGATGCTCGGCAATCGGTTTGCCGAACTGCTTGCGTTCGGTCGCATAGGCCACGCAATCCGCGATCAGCCGTTCCGCCACGCCGACGCACACCGCCGAAATGTGGAGCCGCCCGCGATCGAGCACGCGCATCGCGATCTTGAAGCCTTCACCCTCGGCACCGAGCCGGTTCTCCACCGGCACAACGACGTCGTCGAAATGGACGTCGGCGACCTTCGCCCCCTTTTGCCCCATCTTCTTTTCAGGCTCACCAACGCTGACGCCCGCCAGCGTGCGCGGCACCAGAAAGGCCGAGACGCCGCGTGCGCCGGGATCCTCGCCGGTCCGCGCCATCACCGTGAACAGGTCGGCCTTGTCGGCATTGGTGATGTAGCGTTTGGTGCCGCTCAGCCGATAGGATTGGCCGTCAAAGGTCGCGCGCGTCTTCACCGCGCCCGAATCCGAGCCGACATCGGGCTCGGTCAGCGCAAAGCTGGTGATGATCTCGCCGCTTGCGATGCGCGGCAGCCACGCCGCTTTCTGCGCCGCATTGCCCGCCATCACCAACCCTTGCGAGCCGATCCCGACATTGGTGCCGAAGGTTGAACGGAAGGCCGGAGTGGTGCGGCCAAGCTCGATCGCGACCTTGGTTTCCTCGAGCATGGTCAAGCCAAGACCGCCATACTCCTCGGCGATCGACAGGCCGAACAGCCCCATGTCGCGCATTTCGCGGACGATGTCGGCGGGGATCGCGTCGGCCTCCTCGACCGCGCCCTCCAGCGGCCGGAGCCGCTCCGCGACGAAGCGGCGCACGGTTTCGATCAGCGCGTCGAAGGTTTCGGGGTCGAGTGCCATGATCTCTCTTCTCTGCGCCATCCTTGCGAAACGCGCCTGTGCGGCAGTGGTAGGGAAATGCCGCGACGGTCGCAAGGCTGCGCCAAACCCAAAATTCCAAAAATACCGTGATGGCCCGGATTGACCGGCCCATAGCCCGTACTAAGGTGACAAAAAATACAGGAGAGCAAGATGCGTTTTGCGGGCAAGCGCGCCGTCGTCACCGGCGGTGCCTCAGGGATAGGGCGTGCCACCGCGCTCCGGCTGGTGCGCGAAGGGGCCGAGGTGTGGATCGGCGATGTCGATGTCACAGGCGGGCATGAGCTTGCCGAAACCTCCAACGGGCGTATCCATTTTCTGCGCACCGACGTGACCGACGTTGCCGATATCGCGGCCCTTTTGCAGGCGGCGGACGATGCCGGGGGCATCGATGTGCTGTTCAACAATGCCGGTGCGGGCGGGGCGCGCGAGACGATCGACGCGATTTCGCCCGAGGATTGGGATCGCACGCAAAGCCTGTTGCTGCGCTCGGTCGCGATGGGCATCCGCTATGCCGCCCCGCTGATGATCGCGCGCGGCAAGGGCGGGGCGATCGTCAACACGTCTTCGATCGCAGCACTCCAGACCGGCGCCGCCCCGACCGCTTATTCGGTGGCGAAAGCCGGTGTGTTGCATTTGACGACGCTTGCGGCGGCGGACCTGTCGCAGCATAATATCCGCGTCAACGCGGTGTGTCCGGGCTTCATCACCACCAACATCTTCGCCTCGGCACTCGGCATTTCGGGCGAAAAACGCGTGATGGCCAATGGCATGATCGAACAGATCGCGGCGCACGCGCAGCCGTTGCAGCGTGCCGGCACCGCCGACGACGTCGCCGCTGCCGTCGCCTATCTGGCGAGCGATGATGCGGCCTTTGTCACCGGCACACGCATCGTCGTCGATGGTGGCATGACGATCGGCCCGCGTCAGAGTTGGGACCCGAAGGTGCCGTCGCTCTTCTCCAGCCTCGAAGCGTTTGCCGCGTGACCACGCCGCTGGCGGTCCCGGCGGCGCGACGACTCGGCGCGCGCAGCCGCTGGTCGTTCGGGCTCGGCTCGATCGCTTATGGGGTGAAGGATAGCGGTTTCGCGACCTTCCTGCTGCTGTTCTACAATCAGGTGATCGGCCTGCCTGCCGGGCTGGTGGGCGTGGCGATCATGGCGGCGTTGGTGGTCGAGGCGTTTGTCGATCCGCTGGTCGGCTATCTGTCGGATCATACGCGCGGGCGCTGGGGGCGACGACACCCGTGGATGTACGCCTCGGCGCTGCCGGTGGCGATCGGATGGTTGCTCTTGTGGAACCCGCCGCATTGGTCGCACGCGGCGCTCGGTTTCTATGTGTTTGGCAGTGCGCTCTTGGTGCGGATCGCTTTGTCGGCGTTCGAGATTCCGTCCTCGGCACTCGGGCCCGAACTCAGTTCGGACTATGACGAGCGCACCCGGATGTTCTCCTATCGCTATCTGTTCGGCTGGGGTGGCGGGTTGGCGATGCTGGCGCTGGCCTATGGCGTGTTCCTGGTGCCCGACGCGACGCATCCGGTGGGAATTCTCAACCGCGATGGCTATGCCGCGATGGCGACGCTGGCGGCGGTGGTGATGGCGGTGTCGATCGTGCTGTCGTCGATCGGCTTGCACCACGAAATCCCGCTGCTGCCGCAAATCCCGAAATCGCAGGAAACGCTGGCCGAGCATTTTGCCGATTTTCTCCGGACCGTCCGCAATCGCGGTTTTCTGATCCTGATGGTCGCGGGGGTGTTCGCCTATACCGCGCAGGGCGTCTCGTTTGCGCTGTCGACCTATATGTAGCAGTTCGTCTGGCAATTTGCGGGCCGCGATTTCAATTGGCTGTCGCTCGCGCTGATGACGGGCGCGCTGGGTGCGTTCTTCCTGGCCCCCGCGCTGACCAAGGGCGGCGACAAGCCGCGCATTGGCATGATCGCCTCGTTCGGCAGCGCGGTGCTGCTGGTCTCGCCTTATGTGCTGCGGCTGGCGGGCTGGTTTCCGGAGCCGGGCTCGCCGCTGCTGCTGCCGGTGTTGCTGACGATCTTCGCGGCCAACACCGCGTGCGGTGTGTCGGCCTTCATCCTGGGGGCGGCAATGCTGTCCGACGTGGTGGAGGAATCCGAAGTGCGCACGGGCAAACGATCCGAAGGCGTGTTCTTTGCAGGCGGGTTTTTCGTGCAGAAACTGGTCGGCGGGCTTGGCATCTTCATGGCCGGCGCGATTCTGGCGTTTGCGCAATTTCCGCAGGGCGCGCGCCCCGGGATGGTGCCGTCCGGGACGCTCGACCGGCTGACAATCGTGTTTATCGTGCTGGAACTGGCCTTTTACGGCATGGCCGGGCTCTGCTACGCGCGCTTTCCGTTCGGGCGCGCGGATCACGATGCGCGGCTGGTTTCGGCGGCGCGGGGTTAACCTGCGACCGGACGGACGAAGCTGCTCAACACCCAGCCCGATTTGCACGGCCCGGCATAAGCGCTCGCATTGGCCAGCGTGGCCGCCACTCCGCAATCAAGCTGCGGCGAATCGACTGGCGGGACCACGACGCCCTGCCAGCGTTGGTCGAGCGAGCGCTGACACAGGAAGAGTTTCGCGCCCTCGCCAAGCCGGGCGACTTCCTGCGCCTCGGTAAAGGGTGCGGCGCGGAGCGGCAGATAGGCCTCGCCACCGGGCGACAGGTTTACCACCACGCCGGAACTGGCACAGGCCGGATAGGCCGGGCCCCCTTCGCCGACGCGCACGGCCTGTACGCCAGGGGTGAGAGTCGTGGTGTTGCTTTGATAAAGCGAGGGATCGTTGCTGAACGCGCCCTCCCGCGAGCAGGCGGTCAAGAGCAGGGCGATCGCCAGGATGCTGCGGTTCATGACCGATTCTTAGCCGAGTGCGCGCGGGTTGGCGAGCGGGCATCATCCGAAAGCACTGTTTCGGCAGCGGCCAAAAGCCACCCATCGTGCGACAAACTCACTTCGTCGGAAATGGTTCCGTTCGCCGCGCGGTGGGGTTTTCAACCCTGCTATGAACTGCTTTGAGACACTTAACGAACTCATCGCGACCTGAGGGGGTCACATGACAATCCGGACTTTGACAGCGCGTTTTGCGCTGGTGGTATCTTGCGCCCTGATGACGGCGACCCCAGCGATGGCCCAGTTCTGGCAGTGCGCGCCGTATGCCCGGATGATTTCTGGCATCGAGATCCGTGGCAACGCCAACACCTGGTGGGGCCAGGCTGCTGGTCGCTATGCGCGCGGCCATGCCCCCAAGGTCGGTGCCGTGCTCGCTTTTGCCTCGACAAGCCACATGCGCCTCGGACATGTTGCGATGGTCAGCGAAGTGGTTAGCGATCGCGAAGTCCTGTTGACCCATGCCAATTGGTCGCGCCGCGGCGGTGTCGAGCGTGACGTTCGCGCGATCGACATTTCGGAAAAGGGCGACTGGACGCGCGTCAAGGTCTGGTACGGTCCGCAGGGTGGCCTCGGCACCTCGGCCTATCCGACCAAGGGTTTCATCTACGCCGAACATGCGCCGCTGAACGACCAGGGCGACGACGCGATCGACGGCACCGCCAAGGCCCCGATCATCCTGGCCTCGCTCAGCCAGGGGTCGGCGCGCTTCTAAGCCGCCAACCCGCCGCGCTGCGGCCCGGCGTTACGCTTTGCCGGGGGTAAAGCTGAGCGCCACGCCGTTCATGCAATAGCGCTTGCCCGTCGGTTGCGGGCCATCATCGAACACATGGCCAAGATGGCCGCCGCAGCGTCGGCAATGCACTTCGGTCCGCGTGAAGCCGAGCGAACCGTCGGCGCGGGTGCGCACGGCATTGGGCAGCGGTGCCCAGAAGCTCGGCCAGCCCGTGCCGCTGTCGAACTTGGTCTTCGAGGAGAAAGCGGGGAGGGCACATCCCGCGCAGGAGAACACCCCCGCCCGATGTTCGCTGTTGAGCGGGCTGGTAAAGGGCGTCTCGGTGCTTTCGTGGCGCAGCACGACATAAGCGGCGGGCGACAGCTTCTTCCGCCACGCAGCGTCGCTCAGCACCACTTCGAACTGCTCGGGCGCGCTCGCCGTGGCCCCCTTGCAACCGAATAGAGCAATCGCGGCAGCACCGGTGCCGGCGAGGCTGAGGAAGTGGCGGCGGTGGGGCATCAGGGCGGGCATCGATAGGGTCCTCTTTTCGGGCGTCATGTGGCTATACGCGCGCGGCGACACAATAGTTACGCGGCTTTCGGCCAGGCGGATGCACTGCGCCCGGAACCGCCTGCGATTTCGCGCGCTTTTGGCATATGACGATGCAGCAACTCGATCCGCCGCTTCCGGTGCATGTTCTCGACAAGGGCCCAGGCTATGCCTTCGCCGTCATCGATTATGGCCAGGAGCATAACCTCATCTGGGTCACCGCGATCAACGAGACCGGTGAAATCTGGTGCGCGCCCAATCCACGCGTGCGGATGCAGGCCAATTGGACGATGGGCCGCAAGAAACCGGCGGCAATCGCGCGAGAAAATGGCGATTGCTCGGGCGCGGCCGAGCCGGTGGTAGCGGAAGCGATCGCCAAGCCGAACTGAGCAATGATGGTTTGACTCGGCAGATGCCGACCTGCATCCTCCGGTCTGCATGCGGGGGCATGCGGGGGGAAACCGATGCCGTTCCGCTACGCGCCGTATTGGCTCGCCGCACTGCTCGCGCTGACCGTACTCGGCTTTTGGCCGGGCTATTTTTCGGTGTTGGCGACGGCACCCTGGGGCTTTCATCTCCACGGCATCAGCGCGACCTTGTGGCTGATCCTGCTCGGCGTGCAAAGCTGGTCGGCGCATGCGCGGCAGATGGCGCTGCATCGCAGCGGCGGGATGGCGAGCCTTGCGCTCTTCCCGATTTTCTTCGCCGGCAGCGCGGCGGTGATCTGGAGCATGGCCGCCGCAACCGCCGCAGGCGACCCCTTCTACCAGATTTATGGCGCTCGGCTCGCGACGATGGATCTCATTTCGACGCTGCTGCTCGGCTATCTCTATTACCACGCGCTGGCCGAACGCCGCCGCGTGCAGTTGCACGCGCGCTATCTGCTCGCGACGCCGTTGCCGCTGATCATGCCGATTGTCGGTCGGGTATTCGCTGGGTTCGTGCCGGGGTTGGTCATTCACGGCCCGCAGGATTTTGCGCTGTTCGCCTGGTCGGTGCGCCTGTCGAGCGTCGTCGCGCTTGGCCTGACCGCATGGCTTTATCTCGGCGCGCCGCGCCACGGCAAACCCTTTGCGGTGACGGGCGCGGTGCTGCTGGTACAGACGATAGTGTTCGACACGCTCGGCGCGACTCACGGCTGGGACGCGGCCTATCGCGCGCTCGCGCTGTTGCCGGTGGCACCGTTACTGCTCACCGGCCTGGTCGCGGGCGCTGCGGTCGCCTGGTTCGGCTGGGCGGCGGGGCAACGCCCGCGCGTCCGCGCGGTCAGTACCGGCTGATCTCGACCGGCAACTTGCGATAGCCATGGACGAAGCAGGCGGCAACGCGCTCGGGCTCGCCGAGCACGTTTACGCGCATCCGCCGCTTGGCCATCTCTTCCAGCAATACCGAAACCTGTAATTCGGCGAGGCGTGCGCCAACGCAGCGATGGATGCCGTGGCCAAATGCCAAGTGGCGGCGCGCATTCGCACGATCGACGATGATCTGGTCGGCGTTTTCGAACACGCTTTCGTCGCGATTGGCCGACAAATACCATAAGGCCAATTTGTCCCCGGCCTTGATCTGTTGTCCCTCCAATTCGGTGTCGGCGGTGGCGGTGCGGCGCATATGCGCGAGCGGGGTCTGCCAGCGGATCACTTCCTGCACGGTATTGTGGATCAGCGATGGGTTGGCCTCAAGTTTCGCGCGCTGGTCGGGAAACAGGTCGAGGCCGTAGGCGACCGCGCTCATCGTGTTGCGGGTGGTGTCGTTGCCGCCGACGATCAGCAGGATCAAATTTCCGAGAAACTCCATCTGGTCCATCTCGGCCATCGCGTCGGAATGGATCATCATCGAGATGAGATCGGGGGTCGGATCCTTGCCGACCTTGGCGTTCCACAGATTCTGAAAATAGGCACCACACTCGTACATGTGCTTCAGCCGTTCGAGGCGCAGTTCGTCATTCTTGGCGAGTTCGATGTCGCCCGCCCAATCCGACCAGAAGGTCAGTTTGCGGCGTTCTTCCCACGGGAAATCGAACAGGATCGCCAGCATTTGCGTGGTCAGCTCGACCGAGACTTTATCCACCCAATCGAACGGCGTGTTCCAATCGAGCGAGTCGAGAATTTCGGAGGTGCGCGTGCGGATATTGTCGCTCATCCGCACCATTTCGGAAGGCGTGAAGGCGGGGGCTACCGTTCGGCGCTGACCGGTATGTTTGGGCCGGTCCATCGCGATGAACATCGGCATCCGCACGTCGCCGGGATTGTTTTCGATAAAGTCGGCCAGCGTGATGCCACCGGCTTGCGACGAATAGAGATCGGGCAGCGATTCCACCGTGATGATCGGCTTGTAGGTGGAGACCGACCAATAGGGGCCGAAGTCCGAATGCTCGACGCGGTGGACGGGTGCGGTCGCGCGCAATTCCCGGAACGGCGCTTGCCACACATCGTCGCGATACAGTTCGGGACGGCTGACATCGAGCGGATCCACCGCGCGCACGGGTGCTACGGGTGCCAGAGTCGCCATCATCACTCTCCTGTCTTTTATGGAGAGAGAAGACCCTTAACTGACATTGATGTCAACAGCGTTTCGCCGTCGGAACAGCGGTCGCCCGCTACCCGATTTGAGCACGCCGCGGCGGAACACCCGTGCGCCGATCGTGATCGCGATCGCCACCCACAAAGCCTGCCAGCCGAGCGCGGCGACGTGCGGCCACAGGTCGGGTTTGTCGGCTGCGCGCGCTGCCATCGCGTAAGGCGAGCTTAGCGGAAACAGCTCGATAAAGCGCGTCGTGGCCGCCTCGGGTGCGCCGATTGCCTTCAACGCCAGCCCGAACATCGCGACCTGGATGATGGTGATCGGCAGCGACAGCATCTGCAATTCGCGCGGGGTCGAGGCTTGCGCGCCCGCGCCGAGGAAGACCGCGCCGAGCAGCAGATAGGCCATCGCGAAATAGGCGAAGAACAGCAGGAAGAACATCGGCACGCCCACCGCCGGGCCGATCTGGCCGATCGCGCTGGCATATGGGGCGGGCAGGATGCCGCTGATCTGGCTGACCAAAGTCGCCCAGAAGGCGACAAACAGCAGCGCCGATCCGAACATGCCGAGCAGCTTGCCAAAGAACACCGCCTCCAGCGGCACGGCGGCGGCGAGCACTTCGATCACCTTGTTGCTGCGTTCCTCCATCATCGTGCCGACCGCCTGGCCGGCGAGCAGCAGCGTCAGGAAGAAGATGCCGATCACGGCGATGAAGGCGGCCTGTTTATGGCCACCCTCGGTCGGCGCGATGCGCGCGATCGAGGTGAGGGTCGCGGTGCTGAGCGGCGCGGTCTGCGTTGGGTTGGTCCGCAGCGTCGCCTCGGCCAGCGCCGCCAGATAACGGGCATCGCCGCGACCCTGGCCATCGTACAGGATCGTCGGATGGGTGAGATCGCCGAACAAGGCGGCGGAGACATCCGCGCCCTTGCGCATGGTGAAAGTGGCGCGCGCCTGTGCCTGCGGGTCGGCGCTCGGATTTTCCAACGTCAGTGTGGCGGGACGATCTCCGCGCGGAAACATCGCACGCAGCCGCGCGTCGGCGGCGCGCATCGCCGCCTGCTGCGCCGGGGCCACGATCGCGACGATGCGGGTTTTGTCGGTCGATCCGCTGGCCACGCTTGACGCGCCCATCCCGCCGACCAGCCCGAAGCCGATCGTGAACAAGGGCGAGAGCAGGAACAGCAGGAAGGTGGGGGTGAACACCGTCGCCACGAAATCACGCCGGGCGATGGTGAAGGTCTGGCGGACGATGCGGGGCAGCTTGCTCATTGGCCTTGCTCCAGGGCGGCCTTGCCGACGATGCGGACGAACGCATCGTGCAGGCCGGGGCGTTCGATCGAGAGCCCGGCAATGCCGTGGCCCGCGCCGATCAGCCGACTGAGCGCTTGCTCGACCCCGCCATCGGGCACTTCGAAATGCCAGCCTCGTTCGTCATGCGTGGCGTCTTGCGGCAAATGCGTGGCGATGGCGGCATCGTCGCGTTCGGGCACATAATGCGCGCGCATCGGCAGCAAGCCGCGCGCTTCGGCGACGGTGCCTTCGAAGCGGCGCTTGCCGCCCGCGATGATCGCGAGCCGGTCGCACAGCCGCTCGGCATGGGCCATGACATGCGTCGAAAACAGCACCGTCGCCCCGCGATCGCGCTCGGCGAGGATCAGCGCCTCCAGCCGTTCCTGGTTGACCGGATCGAGCCCGGAAAAGGGTTCGTCGAGCACCAGCAGATCGGGCTGATGCACGACCGCACCCAGCAATTGCACAAGTTGCGCCATGCCCTTGGACAATTTGCGGATCTTGGTGTCGACCGCGTGGCCGAGCCCGGCGGCTTCGAGCAGTGCCACCGCGCGCTTGCGCCCGGTCTTGAGGTCGAGCCCGCGCAACGCCCCCATGAAGGCGATCGCATCCTTGGCGCGCATTGCGGGATACAGGCCGCGTTCCTCGGGGAGGTAGCCGACGCGGTCGCTCGCCTCGCGCGGGCGTTCGTGGCCGAGCAGCGTGCGCGTTCCGCCATCGGGTTCGATAATGCCGAGCAGCATCCGCAGCGTTGTGGTCTTGCCCGCGCCATTGGGGCCGAGCACGCCGTAGATCGTGCCCGTTGGCACCGCGATATCGACCCCGTCGACGACGCGCCGGTCGCCGAAGCGCTTGATCAGGCCCGATGCGCGGACCGCGAATTCCTGCCCCAACGCCAATTCCCTGTTTCAGCCCAATTCCCTGTTGGGCAATCCCCGTGGTAGCGGGTGGTGGTGCAGTTCGACAAGTCACTCCATGCCCGCCTGGTGGCGAAGGCATCCGAATATGGGTTCGCGGCGTGCGGGGTCGCGTCCGCCGATGCCGCGCCCGAGACGGCGGCACGGCTGCGGCAGTGGCTGGCCGAGGGGCGGCATGGCGAGATGATCTGGATGGAGGCGCGTGCCGATCACCGCGAATCGCCCGCCGGTTTGTGGCCGGAGGTGCGCAGCGTCATCGCGCTGGGGATGAGCTACGCCCCCGCGCGCGACCCGCTGGCGCTGGCCGGGGAAGGCGGCGTCGGGCGGATATCGACCTATGCGCAGGGCGGCGATTATCACGACGTCGTCAAGCGTGCGTTGAAGGCGTTGGCGCGGTGGCTGGTGGGGGAGGTGCCGGGGATCGACGTCAAGGTGTTCGTCGATACCGCGCCGGTGATGGAAAAGCCGCTGGCTGCGGCGGCAGGGCTTGGCTGGCAAGGCAAGCACACCAATTTGGTGAGCCGCACCGAGGGGAGCTGGCTGTTCCTGGGGGCGATTTACACGACGCTGGAATTGGCGGCATTCGGGGGAGAGGAGGCGCACGAGCGCGACCGCTGCGGCTCGTGTGACGCATGCCAGCGTGCGTGCCCGACCGACGCCTTTCCCGCGCCCTATCGGCTCGATGCGCGGCGCTGCATTTCCTACCTCACGATCGAACATGCCGGGCCGATCCCGCTCGAATTTCGCGAGAGCATCGGCAACCGCATCTATGGTTGCGACGATTGTCTGGCGGTGTGCCCGTGGAACAAGTTCGCGGAGGCCGCGCACGCCAACCGCGCCTTCCGCCCGCGTGCCGAACTGGCGTCACCGGCGCTGGCCGATCTGCTTGCGCTCGATGATGCAGCGTTCCGCCAGGTGTTTTCCGGCTCGCCGATCAAGCGCATCGGCCGCGACCGGATGATGCGCAACTGCCTGATCGCGGCGGGCAATAGCGGTGACACAGCGCTACGCGCGCCGGTGGCGCGGCTGCTTGATGATCCCAATGCCGTGGTGGCGGAAGCTGCGGGCTGGGCGCTGGCGCGGCTGGCTTAGGCGCGCGCTATTTCCGTCGCCCTGCCTGCAACGCCCCGACACAGCTCGCGCGGTCGATCGGCGATCCGTCGGTCTGGCGCGCATCGAGATAGGTGACGACCGGCTCGGCAGTGCCCTTTGGGTAGAGATAGGTATCGAGAACGCACGTGGCGTCGCCGAATTGCAGCTTGCGCGCGGTGCCTTCGCGGATATCGGCGACGGGGGCCCCGAACATCCGCGTCAGATTGGCGGCGTTGGTGCCCAGCACATGGTCAAGCCCTGCCGTTCCGGTCGGGATCGGGATGAGCGGTGGGCGCACCGTGCTGGGCGCTGGTGTCCCAGTGGTCGCGCAGCCTGTGACGAGCAGGCCCGCCGTCAAAGCGCCAAGAAGTCTCATGTGTTTCGCCCCGCATGGAACAGATGGGTGGCCATCGCCGCGCCGAGGATCGGCGCGAACAGGTTGAGCACGGGAACCATGAACAGGGCGGTGCCCGCAACCCCCAGCGCGAAACGATCGACCGCGCCGGTCTTGCGCCAGTCTCGCATCATCGCATCGGGAATGTGGCGCGCGGCGACCATGGTGCCGAGATCCTGACCAAGCAGCCACCCATTGGCCAGGAAGAACAACAGCCAGGTGCCCACTCCGGTGGCGAGCAATGCGAGATAGATCGGGGCCAGCGCGATGTTGATCAGGATCGCCCGCAGCGCCGACCGCACGCCAAGCGCGATACCGCGCGTCAGTGGCACGGTGCGCGCGGTGGCAAGGGCGCTGGGATAGTGTTTAGCCTCCACCGCGATCACGATGTCGTCGGCAAACACGCCCATCACGCCAATTGCGATCACACGGAACAGCAGCCAGCCAAGCCCGAACGCGGCGAGCAATGCCATTGCGCCGAGCAGCCCCCCCATCTGCGTCCCCCAGCCGAGCCATGCGGCCAGCCGGGTTGCGCCATACCACAGCCCGCCCCCCGCCGCGGTGAGCAGCGCCACGGTCACCGCGAGTGATTTCAGGAAGACGGCGGCAAAGGCGCGGTCGCCAATCTGGCCAATCGCGAGAAGGAAAGCGCGGAGCATGGCCGCAGTCTTAGCGGTCGATCGTGCAATACGAAACCAGCGTGCCGCCTAACCGCCGCGCGACGCTAATTGTAGCGTGGCGATCGCGCGGGCGCGCGCAGCCCTTCGCTGGTATGGGCCGAAATCAGGCAAAGCTCGGCATACAGCCGGTCCCACAAGGACGCCGGGATATCGAGGGCGACGAGGCCGCCGTCCTGTGTCAGGGCGAGATTGACGACGGGATCGACCACCAGCCGGAATTGCGTCGCAAACGGGCCGCCGACGATTTCGTCGGGAAGCCCACCCGACAGGGACAGGCGTGCGGCCATCAAGAAGGCACGCAACACTTCGGCACCATAGCGATCGAGCAGCGCACGCGTGCCGTTGCTCAAGTCGCCCCGTTCCAGAATGACCAGGCTGCCGGAATGGCGATCTTCGGCCGTGACACGGAGCCTGCTGCCCAGCCCATCGGCTATCTCTCTAATGCGCAGCGACAATGCTCAAACTCCTGTTATCCTTGTTCCATTATAGCGGGGATCGCGCCCGCATCCGGTCCCCGCGACCGATGAAACACAGGTTAAAAAAGAAAAGGGGTCGACGTGGTTTCCCGCGTCGACCCCAGTGCAGCGACCAGATACGCGGCCGCTGATCTCTCTTAACGGAACAGCGACGTGATCGCCTGCGGTGCCTGGTTGGCGATCGAAAGCGCCTGAACACCGAGCTGCTGCTTGACCTGCAGTGACTGCAGATTTGCAGACTCCTTGGCCAGATCCGCATCGACGAGATTGCCGATGCCGGTCGTGATCGTGTCGGACAGCTTGCTGACGAAGGTCATCTGGCTGTCGATCTTGCGCGAAGCCGAACCCAGCGTGCTGAGGCTTGCGTTGATCGTGTCGGACACGGTGTTGAGCGTCGTTACCATGGTCTTCGCGGCCGCAGCGGTCGCGAAGGTGGAACCAATCGCCGTCGTGACGCCTGTCTCGAAGTCCTGGTTGGCGACGTCGAGGGTGGCTGCGGTCGTGTCAGTCGACTGCAGTGCCTTGACGGTGCCCGCCGAAACGCTCGACAGGAGGTTCGTACCGTTGAACGACGAGGACGCGATGACCGTCGAGATCTGATCCTTCAACGCGGTGAAGTCTTTCGCGTTGGCGGACAGGCTGGCGGCATCAAGGCCGGTGTCGCTGGCGGTCGTTGCCTTTGCCTTCATCTGGTTGACCAGATCCGAGATCTGCTCGGCACCGGCAGTTGCCACGTCAACAACGCTCTTGGCGCGGCTGAGCGAGGAGCTGACGGACTTCAGGCTACCCACGTCACCACGAAGGCCTTGGGCGATCGTGTACGAAGCCGAATCGTCCTTGGTCGAAGAAACCGACAGGCCGGTCGTGATGCGGGTTTGGGTCGTCGCGAGGGACTTGCCGGTCGCACTCAGGCTCTGGAGAGCCGTCATCGCGCCGACGTTGGTATTTACCGAAAACGCCATACATATTTCCTTCTTGGATTGAGAGCCGCATTCTGCGGCCTGGGGCTAGACGCCGCCCCGGCGATGCTCGGCGAAGAATGCCGCTCACCTCTCCATTTTGGGAAAGTTATTGGATTACCAAAATCGAACGGCAAATTATTGAAGGTTACCGAAAGATGAAGGTGCGCGCTGACCGTCGCGACGCAGTCGGCCCGCTTCCCCGGGGCGCGGGAAAGCGGGCCGATTGGCAAAGCAAGTGTCAGAAATTGCTGAAAATTGTAACGTCTCAGAAGGGGAAGAGCGCATCATAGATCTGCTGGCCCCAGCGCGCCTGTTGCGCATCGGTCAATTGGCCCTTGCCGCCATAAATGATGCGGGCCTCGGCGATCTGGGTATGCGCGATGCTGTTGTCGCGACCAATGTCTTGCGGGCGCACGATGCCGCTGACGATCAACTCGCGCATCTCGAAATTCACGCGCACTTCCTGCCGTCCGCGGATCATCAGATTGCCGTTGGGCATCACATCGGTGACGATTGCCGCCATCGTCATGTTGATGGTTTCCGACCGCGCCACCGTACCGGCACCATTATAGCCGGAGGTCGATTTGGTATCGACCAGCTTCGCCGGATCGACCTGCCCCGGCAGGACCTTGGCCAACGGGTTTTGCAGCCCCAACAACGCACTGATGCCGCTGGATTCGGTGCCGCCGCGGGTGCGTGTCGTGGCGTTGCCCAAATCCGCCTTGTCGGCGATCTTGATGCGGATCGTCAGGATGTCGCCCTTTTGCGAGGCGCGCTGATCATGAAAGAAGGCACCTGCCCCCGTGCGAAAGAGCGACGCATTCGGCGGGGAGGGCGGGGCGGTGGCCGAACGTCCCTGGCCGCGCCGATCGGACGGGGCAGAGAGCGATGGCTCAAGCGCCGGGCCATCGTCCGTGCCCGCCGGGCTCAGCTTTGGGGCCTTGCCGACGCTGGCCAGTCGGCCTGGTATGCCGCACCCGGCGAGGGTGCTGGCGAGGAGGAGCAATGCGAGAGTCTTCTTCATGGCGGTTCTTTCGGTTCGGGCCGACGGTGGAAGGCGGATCGGATCGATCTTTAAGGCGCGACGATGCGGACCGAGCCGGTACCGTCGACAATGCCGTCGAGGGTTCGGCTGGTGGTGTTGGTGACGACACGCACCATCTCGCCTTTGGCACCGCTGGCGAGCGCGCGCCCGCTGGCGGCAATGGTCAGGCCGCCGCTGACGACGCGGATCATCACCGGCTCGCCGCGACGGACGAGCTGTTGCGGCATCAGATCGGACGTCATCACGATCGAGCCCGAAGGAAGCGCGCGCCGCGCCTCCAGGCCAACGCAATCGCGCGGTGGCAGCGCAATGCGCGCCTGGGCCGCAGGGCGCTGATCCTCGGTGAAGTCTTCCTGCGTAAGCACATCGCCGCGCGCGATCGGATGGCCAAGCACCGCGACGCGGACCGCCTCGGGCGGCTGCGCGCAAGCGATGGCCGGCGCAAACGCCAGTAGCGCGAAGAGCGCGGCACGACCGAGCTGCTGGCTCATCGCATCTGCGCCGTGGTGGAGAGCATTTCGTCCGCCGTCTTCACCACGCGGCTGTTCATTTCATACGCGCGCTGCGCACTGATCAATGCGGTGATTTCCGAGACGGGATTGACGTTCGACGCCTCGATAAAGCCCTGGCTCAGCGTCCCGAAACCCGGTTCGCCGGGGTTGGCGGCGGTGGGTTTGCCCGACGCGTTGGTTTCCAGGAACAGGTTGCCGCCCTTGGCCTCCAGGCCGGATTCGTTGATGAAGGAGGCAAGCTGGATCTGGCCGATCGTTTGCGGCGTGGGGTTGCCCGACAAGGTGACCTGAACCTCGCCAGTCTTGGAAATATTGAAATTCACGGCCCCCTGCGGGAGCGTGATGCCGGGCTGAACGGCATAGCCATCCTGCGTCACCAACTCGCCCTGGTCGGAAATCTGGAAGCTGCCGTCGCGCGTATAGCCCGTTTCGCCCGAGGGAAGCGTGACCTGGAAATAACCCTTGCCCTGGATCGCGACGTCTTGCGGGTTGCTGGTTTGCGTCAGCGCACCCTGTTCCAGAATGCGATAGACGCCGCCGGTTTTGACGCCGGCCCCGATCTGGATGCCGGACGGGATCTTTGCATCGGCACCGCCCGAGGCTGAGCCGGGGCGCGACACCTCCTGATAGAGCAGATCCTGAAACTCCGCGCGCTGGCGTTTGAACGCGGCGGTGTTCATGTTGGCGATGTTGTTCGAAATCACGTCGACGTTGGTCTGCTGTGCAAGCATACCGGTCGCGGCGATCGAGAGAGAACGCATGATAAAGGCCTTTCACTCAGGGAAGGGGGGCTCAGCCGACTTTGCCGAGCTGATCGATTGCCTTGCGGCGCATGTCGGTCATGCTCTGGGTCATTTGCTGGCTGGATTGGTACGCCCGCAAAATCTCGACCATGTCGGCGGTTTCGCTGATCGGCTGGACGTTTGATCCCTCGACGCCACCGCTGCGCAGCTTGGTTTCCGTGGCGGAAAGCTCGCGCCCGCCGCTTGCGGCCATCAACCCGTCGCCGCGCGGCGTGACGCCCGCTTCACTGGGGAAGACGGTGATCGCGATGCGTCCAAGCTGGCCGGTCTTTCCCGACACGGTGCCGTCCGCCGCAACCGAAAGGTTGCCGGCATCTTCTAGGGGAATATTGATCGGCTTGCCGCCTTCGCCGAGCAGCCGCTGCCCGCTGATCGTGCCCAAATCCCCCGACGGCAACACATGGATCAGCCCAGCGCGGGTATAAGCGGTCGCCCCGCCGGGGGCCTCGACCGCGAGATAGCCGGGGCCGTCGATCATCACATCGAGCGGATTGCCGGTCGGCTGAAACGCGCCCGCCGTGGTGTCGTGCGTTGCCCCGTAATCGAGCACGAACGCCGTGGTCTTCGCATCTTCGGTCACCGCCTGGTCGGCATGCTCGACATAATCATGGAAGACGGGCTGTTCGCGCTTGAACCCTACGGTCGAGATGTTGGCCATATTGTTGGCCGCCACGTCGAGCCGACGACGCAGCGCCTGCTCGTGGCTCAGCAGCACATAGGAAGAGACATCCATCGGCGGTTGCTTTCGAAATCTTTGTCGATCTGGGTCACTAGGCAGAATTTGCCGCCCATTGATCCTATAATAGGATGAAATCACCGAGCGGGTTGACCGTCTGGCGAAACAATCATGGGGATTACGGCCTTGTCGGAACCGAACGTCACATCGAGCGAAGAAGGCGAGGAGGGGGCGGCTCCCGCTGCCCCCAAAGCGGGCAAGAAGAAGCTGCTGATCCTTGTTGGCGCTGTCGTCTTGCTGTTGCTGCTGGCGGGGGGCGGCGCGGCCTTCTTCCTGTTGGGCGGCAAGAGCGATCCAAAGGCGGAGGCTGCCAAAGCGGAAGCGGCGAAAGCCGAGGCGGCCAAGCACGGCGGCGGCGAAGAAGGCGTAAAGTTCGTCGATATCCCGGCAATGGTCGTCAACATCCGCTCCCCTGATGGGGTGGCGCGCTTTTTGAAAGTGCACGTCATGCTGGTCCCGGGCACGATGAAGGAGGAGGCGATCAAGGCCGGTCTGCCGCTGGTGCTCGATGCGTATCAGCCGTTCTTGCGCGAATTGCGCCCCGAGGATCTTGCCGGCTCGGCGGCGGTGTTCCGCGTGAAAGAGGAGTTGCTGGTGCGGACCACCGGCGCGCTTGGCGAAGGATCGGTCAAGGATGTGCTGATCGAAGATCTGGTGCAGCAATGAGCGACGATTTCGAAGAATTCGACCTTCCCGATGTCCCCATGGGGGGCGCGATGCTGGGCGATGGCACCTTTGACCAAGCCGCCATCGATGCGATGTTCGGCGATAGCGGCGTCCCGCAAGAGGCCAAGAAGGGCCTGCGCGCAGTGCTGGAATCGCGCGTCATCGCGCACGAACGCCTGCCGATGCTGGAGGTGGTGTGCGATCGCGTCGTGCGTGCCTTTTCCAGCTCGATGCGCAATCTCACCTCCGATGCGATCGAGGTCAGCCTGGAAGAGGTGACCTCGACCCGCTTTGGCGAGTTCGTCGGGCGCGTTGCGCTGCCCGCCATGATCGGCGTCTTCCACATTCAGGAATGGGAGAATTACGGGCTCGTCACGGTCGAGTCCGGCCTCATCTACGCCGTGGTCGATGCCCTGCTGGGCGGACGTGGCGGCAGCGCGCCGGTTTTGATCGACGGTCGCGCCTTCACCACCATCGAGACCAAATTGGTATCGCGCATGCTGGATCTGGCGCTGTCCGATTTTTCAGAGGCCTTTGCCCCGATCGAGCCGATCACGATGGGGTTGGAGCGGATCGAGACCAACCCGCGCTTCGCGGCGATCGCCGGGAACAGTAATATCTGCGCGGTGGCGACCTTCCGAGTCGACATGGACGGGCGCGGCGGCAAATTCTCGATGCTGCTTCCTTACGCCACGCTCGAGCCAGTGCGCGAAAAGCTGCTGCAGCGCTTCATGGGCGAGAAGAGCGGGCGCGACCATATCTGGGAAGAGCATATGGTCTCTGAAATCAGCAAGACCGACATCTCGCTCGACGTTGTGCTCGGCGAAGCGGCGATGTCCCTCGACAAATTGCGCAGCCTTGCCGTGGGGGATGTCGTCAACCTCGCGCAAAGCCCGGACGCGCCGCTGGAATTGCGGTGCGGCGGCGTGCCGCTTGGCCGCGCCCAGATCGGACAGCGCAGCGGCAAAATGGCCGTTCGCCTAATCACCGGCATATCCCGAAACCCATACCAGGAGTGCGCATGATGAATTTCGTCGCCTGTACCAATATCGCCACCGCGCTGTTCTGCGCGGCGGTCCTGATCCAGAGCGTGCGGATGATGCGCAGCCTGAAGGCGATGCGGAATTCGCCATTGTCCGATGTCGTTGCGGCGCTGGACGATTCGACCGAGCGTGCCAAGATTGTCCTGTCGGAGATGAAGGCGATGCTGTCGCATGGCATCGCCGCCAATGGGCGCTGTTCGGAAGATGCGCGCAAGCTGAGCGACGAATTGCGGATCATCATCGAGATTGCCGATGCCGCCGCTGACCGGATCGTCGAAGCGACCTCTGCCGCCAATCAACGCGCGCACGCCGAACGCACGCTGGCTGCCTATATTGAGGCGGACGCCTGATGGGTCGCCCTTCGCTTCTCGTAATGACGGCGGTTGCAGCCGGCCTGTCGATTTTTGCCAACGGCGTTACTGCGGCTCTGCCCGCACTGGCGGATCAGCCCCAACCGACGCGTTTGGGTAGCGCCATCCAGGGCGATCTTGGCGCGCGCGACGCCGCGACCAAGAAGCGCACGCGCGCGCTCGACATGCGCGAGCAGGCGGCACGCGCGGCGGAGGCACGGTTGAAAGCCGACATGGCCGCGCGGCAGGAGGCGGCGGCCGCAGCAAAGCCCGCCGCCGGTGGCCCGACCGCGCCGAGCGACCCGCAATATGAAAATCTTGCGCGGATCTATCAGGCGATGAAGCCTGCCCGCGCTGCGGTTGTTTTCGAACAACTCGAAATGGACGTGCAGATGCAGGTCGCGCAGAAGATGCGGGATCGGTCGACCGCGATGATCTTGGCGAGCATGACGCCGCAAGGGGCCGCCAATCTGAGCATGGCCCTGGCGCGCCGCAATGCAAATGCGGGGAAGAAGCCGGTTGTTGGCACCCCCAAGGGGCCGACGCGCGCCGCGCAGCCGGTCAGCCGTTCGTCGCCGACACCTCCGTGATCAGCACCCGCGCATGGCCGAGATCGGGGCCGGCCATGGCGGTCGTCAAATTACCTTCCAGCAACTCTGCATTGACCGGCAGGAAGGGCGACGCGTGCAGCCGGGCAAAGTCGATCGCGCTGCCCATCGCCGCCTGCCGCAGGACGGGCAGGCGCAGCTTCATCTTTTCCGCGCTGGCCGCGTCTCCGGCATCGATCATGATCTTGAGGCGCAAATTGCCCGTGATGCGATCCGAATCCACGATCGGCACGACGAAGGGATCGAGCGCGACATATTGCGGTGCCGCGTGCGCGGGTGCGCTTTCGCCGCCCGAGGCACCGGTGCTGACGATGACGATAGGCAGTGCGGCAATGGCTCGGGCGAAACGTTGGCGCATGATGTCTCCGGCTTGTGTCGCCGCGACGACTGCGGCGGCACGCTCCCTCTATAATAGAACAATAAAGGAAGAGGCGTATCACCATGAGTCATGATCAGCGACCCAGTCGCGTCCGTGTGGTCGCCAGCCGCGACGCAACGGCCGCCTCGGCGGCTTCTGCGGAACCGCTTCGCGCCGGTGACGTGGTCGCCAGCGCCACGGCCAAAGAGGCGACATCCCCGGCCAAGCGCGGGATGATGGTGCCGTCGCTCGTGTTCTGCATTGGCTGTGCCGTCGGCGGGCTCGGCCTTGGTGCCGCGTTGCTCGCGCACTGATGCGGCTGGTTTCTCTCATCGCGCTCGCTTCGGCGATCTCCACGCCCCTTGCCGCCACGCGGGCCAATGCACCATCGGCGGCGGGCCCGCCCGCAGTCGCTCCGTCGCCTGCAGCACCATCCGCACCGCAGCCCGTCTCGGCGGCGGTGGCCGCAGCCAATGCGCCAATGGCGCTGGCCAGCGCACCGCGTTTCCGGGGATTTGCACCGGTGTTGAGCGCGCAGCCCGCGCTGGTCGATGGCACTGCATGGGCCGCGCGCCCGGAAGCGGAGGCATGGTCCGCATTGGCGCACGCGACGCCCACCACGCGGCAAGCCGCCCGATGGGCGCTGGTACGCAGTCTGATCGGCAAAAGCCGGTATCCAGAAGCGCTCGGCACGCTGCAGATCATGGCTGCCGACGACCCTGATCTGCTGCTGGTGCCCGCCTTCCAGCTTGCCCGCGGCGTGACGCTGGCGGGGTTTGGCCGGAGCGGTGAAGCACTGTCTGCCCTGTCGGGGCCGACGTTGTTGGGCAATGCCGAAGCGTGCGCCTGGCGGCTGCGGGCGCAGGAGGCCCTGGGCAATCCGGCGGCGGCCTTGGCAGAGGTGCATTGCGCCTTGCCGGCGATCAACCGCCGCGCGCCGCTGGAGCGGCGTCCCTTTGCCTTGGCCGCAATCAGCGCCGCGCTCGACGACGGTCGCTGGTTACAGGCGTTGCATTGGCTGAAACGGCAGCCTGCCGACGGTGAAGCCAACATCCTGCGGGGGCGTGCCTATCTGGGGAAGGCCGATTTCGGCCATGCCCGCACTCAGTTCGAGAAGGTCGGTGCTGCGGCAGAGCGTGGGCAACGCGCCGAGGCGGCATTGGGCCTGGCGATGGTGAGCATTGCGCAGCGGCGGATTGCACCGGCCGCCGCCGTGCGGCAGCTTGGGGCGATCCGTTTCGGCTGGCGTGGTGACGATCTTGAACGGCGCATTCTGACCGTTGAATTTGCGCAGGCGCAGGCCGCGCACGATCCGGCTGCGATGTTGCGCACGGGATCGACCCTGCTGCGCTATTGCAAGCTCGGTGCTGCGGCTGCGCCGATTCTGTCCCAGCTGCAACAATCGCTCACGACGATGCTGGCTCCCGATTCCAAGATGCCCTTGCCCGATGTGGCTGGCGTGTTCTGGGAATATCGCGAGATTACGCCAGCCGGTGCCGATGGCGATCTGCTGGCGGTGCATCTGGCCGATCGACTCCAGGCGGCGGGTTTATATGCGCGGGCGGCGGAGCTGCTCCAATATCAATTGACCGCGCGCGCCAGCGATGTCGCGAAGGGGCCATTGTCGGTGCGCGTGGCGACGTTGCGCATCCTCGCGGGCGACCCGGCCAAAGCGATCGAGGCGTTGCGGAACAGCAGCGGGCCCTCTTATTCGCAACCGATGGTCTGGGATCGCCAACGTGTCGAGGCGGTGGCGCTAGCCTTGCTGGGCAAGACCGACGCCGCGTTCGCGGCGCTCGCCGATGTCCCCGACGGTGCTGCGATCCGCGCGGAAATTCTGTGGCGGCGGCGTGACTGGAATGGATTGGCCACCGTGACCGGTGCGTCGCTCCCGGCCAAAGTGGGCTTGAGCGAGGTGGCGCAGGCCACCATCCTTCGCCATGCGATCGCACTCGCGATGATCGGTCGGGAGGATAAATTGCAGGCCTTGCGCGCGCGCTATCAGGCGGCATTTGCGACATTGCCCAGCGCGGGTGTGTTCGATGTGCTGACAAGCCCGGTCGGGAAGATCGACTCCGCTCAAATCAGTGCCGCAATGGCAGCGATTCCGTCGGCCAGCCCGGCGGGAGTCTATGCGGACTTGCTGGCCTCGACCCCGGGATAGTGCGCAATGCCCCGTTCGCTCGCCGCCATTGGGGCGCGTCGAACGGGGCTTGCAGTTACTTCAGATACTGAACCAGGCTCAGCCCGGCGAGCTGCGAAAACACCGAATAGCTCGCCTCAAGGATCGTCTTTTGCTGCGAAATGTCGGTCGCGACCTGGCCCAGATCGGCATCCTCGTTCGCGCCGATCACCCCCGTCAGCAACGTCTTGCGCTGATCGCCGCTGTTGATCATCGATTCCACTTGCGTGGTCCGGCGGCCATTTTCGGCATTCACTGCGCGCAGCGATCCAAGGCCGCTCTGCAACTGGTCGACGACAGTCGTCAACGCCGTTTTCTGGGCGGGCGTCAGCGTCGCGCCGATCGGGCCCGCCTGAGCAAGCGACTGAAATGCCGTGTAAAGGCCGCCCCCTGCGGTACTTGCGCCGACGCCATACGGGACATCAACCCCGTCTGCGATGCGCGCCGATGCAACGACGCTATCGTTGGCAAAGGCATCGGACTGCGGCAACCCGACCAGGTCGCTCAACGCCTTGGGCTTGAAGGGGGGCGTATCAGTTTGCGAGCCACCGAACATGGCGACGCCGCCCTCGGTGCTGTTGAGCGCGTTGCGATATTGTTCGAAGGCCCCGTCAATCGTCGATTGCAGGCCGCTTGTCTGGCCGTTGCCGAGCGCGGTGAGGATGCTTTGGCGCAGGTTTTCCGAGGACGTATCGATCCCGGTCAGTTGCGCATCATACAGGCTCAGCGTCGTCTGCACGCGCTTTGCGACCGTGGTCTCGGCACTCTGCCGCGCGAGCATGCTGTGCGCCGAAAGGTTACGGACCGATTCGCTGCCCAGGTCCGCGAAGGTGTTCGCCTTCTTGGTGGTCGCCAGGTTTTGCTGCGATGTCGCGAGCTTGGCTTGCGCGCGCTGAATCGCGTTCGACATGACTTGTTGCAGCGGGACGGTGGCAATGCGGGTCATGGGGCGTTCCTATCGGATCATCGCCAGCAGCGTGTCGTACATGCTGCTGGCGGTGCTGATGACACGGGCGGAGGCCGAATAGCTGCTTTGCAGCACGACCATCTGCGACAATTCCTCGTCGATATTGACGCCCGAAAAACTGTCTCGACGATTGATCGCATCGTCGCGGCGCGAGGTCGCATTGTCGAGATTGGTCTTGGCCTGGCTGGCTTTCAATCCCGCGCCGCCGAGCAGCGCGCTGGACACATGATCGAGCGTGACAACACCGTCCTTACCCAGATCGATGGTCTGTGCCAGCCGATCGACAAAGGCCGTGGCACCGCGAATGTCGCCCGCGCCGACGGCCTTGGCACCGACCGCTGCGGTTGTATCCAATATGGCCAGGGGCAGCTTGTTCGGGTTGACGTCGATGTCGCCGCGCACTTTCGCGTGCCCGAGGCCACTTGTCGCACCGGTCAGCCCCGACAAAGAGCTGAACGAGACGCCGCTGCCGAACCGATTGGTCGAGTCAGACGGGACCGACAAGACGGCCCCGGACAGACCGGTGAGGGGGCTAAACTCCACGCGACCGCGTTGATCGAGCGCGAAGCTGCCATATTTGGACAAGGGCGACGCGTTCAACTCGGTCACCAGATCGCCAATGGTCGGACCGACCGAGCCGGTGAGCGTATAGCTGGTCAGCGCGCGTCCCGACACGTCGCGCAGCACAATGTTGGCGGTTTCTCCTGCCCCAAATCCGTGCGGGTCGCTCGCGATGAAGCCGCTCGGCGTCAAACTGCTGGTATCGCTGCGGACCAGGTCGTTCATGCCAAAGAATTGCGAGAAGCCGATTCCGGCGCGATCGCTGGGGGCACCGGGTGTCTGCGCGATGGCGACGCCGTTGCCGCCGCCCGTGGCCTTCAAGGTCAGCACCCCGCCGGTGAAACTTGCCGTGGCCGCGCCGCCAAGGCCGGCATTGATCGCGGTGACGGCATCATTGACCGTCGCGCCCGCGCCCAGGCGGGAGAAATCGACCGTCGTGCTGGCCACCAGCTTTCCGCTGGTGCCGAGCACCGCGAACGTTGCCGAGCCGGTAAAGCCAAGGCGGTCACCGCCGACCAATCCGGTCTGCCGCCCGTCGAGTTCGGTCGGGGCCGGAACCGTGGTGCCGGCGTTCGACACCGAATTTAGCGCTTCCGCCATCCCGCTGAACACGGTGCCGAGTTGCTCTTGAAACTGCGGCAGCGCGCGGTCGCGCAGATCCAGCAATCCGCCCAGCTTCCCGCCCGCCGCAGCGGTCTCGATCCGTTCGCCCGTTGCCGGCGAGGCACCGCCGGGGTCGGCAAAGCGAATGTCGATCGGCGGATAGGAGGCCTGTGCGCCATCGCCCGTTCCGGTCCCGGCATAGGATAGTTGGCGCAGACGCCGGTCGAGGAGCGTCGCACCGGAAGCTGTGTCAATCGAAACACGGCCATCCGGTTGGTCGCGTACCGTGATTCCGATCAGGCTGCTCAGTTCGGTGAGCGCCGTCGTCCGTTGATCGGCAGCGCCGGACGTGCTGCGGCCTTGCCCGACCTGCTGCGATACGGTTCCATTCAGATCATTGATTTGCGACAGCAGCCCGTTGATCCGGTCGACCGTGGTGCCGACTTCGGATTCGACATCGCCGCGCAGATTCGTGACGTCGCCATTGAGCTGCTGCATCGACGAAATCGCGTCCTGCACGTTGCCGGTAAACGATGCGACGGTCTGGGCCGATCCCGGTGATCCGGTCAGCGCGATTGCGGATGCCGAAATCGAATCGAGCTTTGCGGGCAAGCTCGCCGCATCGCCCGGCTGGCCCAGCAAGGACTGGAGCCGATCGAGATAAGAGGACGTCACATCCGCCCGACCGAAGTCCCCGCCACGCTGGTAAACCGAGGCTTCGAGAAAGCGATCGGCGACCCGCTGCGGCTCGCCAATGACGACGCCGTTGACCCCGCCGGAATTGACGCGGGTCGCCAGTGTAACCTTTTCGCGCGCATAGCCCGCCACGCCGACATTGGCGATGTTGTTGGACACCGTGCGCAGCCCGGCCTGCGCTGCCGCAAGCCCGGACGTCGCCGATCCCAGAATTTCGCTAAGCGACATGACCGGCCCCCATTGTCATCCGATCAGCGCTTCAGGTCGCTGACTTCCCGCAACATTTCGTCGGCGGTGGTGATGATTTTGGACGCGGCACTATAGGCCCGCTGAAAGCGGATCATGTTGGTGAACTCGCCAGCCAAGTCAACGGTGGATGCTTCGAGCGAGCTCGCTGCGACCGTGCCTGCGGCGAGCGAGCCCGGCTTGTTGAGGGTGAGGGTGCCCGAGTTCTTGCTGCTCGCATAGGCATTGCCCGGCAAGCGGGTGAGGCCGTCGGGATTTTGAAAATTGGCGATCGGCAACTGAAAAACCGAGCGAGTCTTGCCGTCCGAGAACACGGCATTGACTTGGCCGGTCTTGGTGATGTCGATCGACGACAATTGGCCGAGCTGCCCGCCATCGACGTTGGAGGAGATCAGCGCGGATTCGCTGCCAAATTGGGTAATGCCGTCGAGCCCGCCATCATTGCCGATCGCAAGCGTTATCGGAGCCGATGCGGCCGCATTGGTCCAGGAAATGCTGAGCGGACTGAACAACGCTGCGGTCGAACCGGTCTTGTTCAGGCTACCATCTGGATTGAACGCAAGCGTGCCGCTCGACAGCAAGCCGCCGGCTGCCGTCACATCACTGGCCGGTTCGGCATAGGTTTCCGAAGCCCATTGGTTAGCGCCGGTCTTGAGATAGGCCATGGTCAAACGGTGCGATCCGCCCTGCGAATCATAGACGTCGAAGGAGCGCTTGAAGTCGGGCGTTACCGTTCCGCTGGCGAGGTTCCCCGGCGTATAGGCTCCGACATGGACTGCGGTGGTGGATTGGAGATTGGCACGGACCTGAATGCGCGTGGTGGGCGCAGCCGTCCCGACCAGATCGCTAACGCGGACGGATTCGAGCCCGTTCAGCCCGCCGGTATTGGTGTAGCTGCCGGTGGAATCGAGACGCCAGCCTTGCAAATACAGGCCGCTCGCGTTGCGCAGAAAGCCCTCCGAATCTGGGCGGAACGATCCGGCGCGAGTGAAGGCGGGGTCGGCGGTGCTGCTTGTCGACGTGCGCGTAACGAAAAAGCCGCCGCCGTCGATGGCCAGGTCGGTGTTGCTGCTCGAGGACTGGATCAGCCCTTGCTTTGAAACTTGCGCGACCGAGACGGCGGCGACGCCACCGGCCGAATAATTGGCCTGGGAACGGCCGTCGGTGACCAGCGTCCGGAACTGGGCCTCGGTCCCTTTATAGCCGATCGTATTGATGTTGGTGATGTTGTCAGCAACCGTCGCCATGGCGCTGGATTGAGCATTCAGGCCGGAAACGCCGGCGTAAAGGGCGGAATAGAGGCTCAATGCGGATCTCCTTGCAGTGCGCAGTACGCGACACGCTCGCTTATTTTATAGGATGCGGTTGGCGCAGGGGCGCGATGTCGGCCCACTATTTGTGAAGAAAATCGGCAGGTGGGCAATTTTTGCCGACCGGTTTGGCCGACCAGGCAAGAATGATCCTATAACGATGGCAGATTGAGAGGACGCCACCATTATGTTGAGGATCACTTTGCGCGATGGCGAGAAGGCCATTTTGAACGGTGCGGTCATCAGCGCCGTCGGCCGAACCCAGTTGCGCGTCGAAAACACGGTGTCGATTCTGCGCGGTCGTGAAGTCATGCGGCCGGAAGAGGCCACGACCCCGGCACGCCAACTCTATTTTTCCTGTATGTTGGCGTATATCGACCCCGAAGGGCGCGAGAAGCACCAGGAAGCAACCTTGGTTGCGTTGCGCGACTTGCTCAATCCCGGCGCTCCCGATGCGGTGAAGCAGGCGTGCGTCCGCTTCGCCAACGAAATCGCCCGGGGCGAATTCTATCGCGCGCTGGCCCCGGCGCGGGATCTGATCGCGCTGGAGACGCCGGCAGGGTCTTCCGAAACCGCAGCGGCCTGAGCGGGCCATGCCGACGCTGGCCGGCGCTGCGCGGGCAATCCGCGCGCTATCGCCCGATACCCGCTTTGGACGTGTGGTCGCGGTGCGCGGTGCCTTGATCGAGGTCGAAGGCCTGGTCGGTGCGGCGCATATCGGCAGCCGTATCCGTATCGCCGGGGGCGAGATTGAGGCCGAGGTGACCGCGCTCGACCGCGGCATTGCGCTGTGTCTTCCGTTTACCGATCCGCAGGGCGTCGGCCTTGGCATGCGCGCCGATCTGACGGCGGGCGAGGTTTCGATCCGGCCCGGCGCGGGCTGGCTGGGGCGGATGGTCGATGGGCTCGGCCGCCCAATTGATGGGCTCGGCCCGCTTCCGCTCGGCCCCGATCCGCGCCCGATCAAAGCCACGCCGCCGCCCGCCGCCGATCGTGCGCGTGTAGGAAGCCGGGTCGAGACGGGGGTGCGCGTGCTCGATCTGTTTGCCCCCTTATGTGAGGGGCAGCGCCTTGGCCTGTTCGCCGGCTCTGGCGTCGGGAAATCGGTGCTGCTCTCGATGCTGGCGCGCTGGACCGAATGCGACGTCGCGGTGATCGGGCTGGTCGGCGAGCGCGGTCGCGAAGTGCAGGAATTCGTCGAGGACGATCTCGGCGCGGAAGGTCTGGCGCGCAGTGTCGTCGTCGTCGCGACCTCCGATGCGCCGGCGCTGATGCGGCGGCAGGCGGCGTGGACGACGCTCGCCATTGCCGAGCATTTTCGCGATCAGGGGCTGAACGTGCTGTGCCTGATGGACTCGGTCACGCGCTTCGCGATGGCGCAGCGCGAAATCGGGCTGGCGTCGGGCGAGCCGCCCGCGACCAAGGGGTATACGCCGACGGTGTTTGCCGAGTTGCCGCGCTTGCTCGAACGCGCAGGGCCGGGCTTGCCCGGGCAGGGCTCGATCACCGGGCTGTTCACCGTGCTGGTGGACGGCGATGACCATAATGAGCCGGTCGCCGATGCCGTGCGCGGGATTCTCGACGGCCATGTCGTGATGAGCCGCAAGATCGCAGAACGCGGACGTTACCCCGCGATCGACGTCCTCAAATCGGTGTCGCGCACCTTGCCGCATTGCCTGAGCGACAGCGAGAACGCGACCAGGCTTGGCGCGCGCGCGTTGCTGTCCACTTACGCCGATATGGAGGAACTCGTCCGGCTCGGTGCCTATAAGGCCGGGTCGAGCGCCGAGATCGACCGCGCCGTGGCGATCGCGCCACAAATCGAAGCGATGTTGCGCCAGGGCAAGGACGACCAGGGCGATTGCGCCGTCGGCTTCGCTGCGCTGGCCGCGATGCTGGAGCAAGCCGCATGAGAACGCCGTTCGATACCGCGCAGCGCGTACAGCAGCGCGCGGTCGAGACCGTCCGGGTCGCGATCAGCGTAGAGGTGGAATATCACAGCCGGATCGAACGCGAATCGGACGCGCTGGTTCAGTCGATCGCGCGTGAGCGCGCGGTCGGGCAGGCGGCCGGTTGGCTCACCACCGATGCGTGGCTGGCCCGCATGCGCGCCGAACGCGAGCGACTGGAGCACGAAGCCCGTAGTGTCGAAGCGCGCCTTGCCACGCTGCGCGGGCAAGCCGCCGAAGCCTATGGATCGATGCGCGTTATTGACGGCGCGGTGGAGCGTCATCGCGACGAACTGGTGCGGACCGAAGAGGCCAGTGAACAGGGGCGGCTGGATGACATCGCGGCCGCGCGCCTGGCGCGCAGCAGGGTGGCACGGCGATGATCGATCGAGCGGCCCTTGTGGCGATGACGCCGACCCAGCGCGCGCATGTGATCTACAGCACTGCCCAGACCGAGCTCGCCAATAGCTTGTGGCGCGCTGCGCTCGGCGACGGCGGTTCCCCGGACCGTACCGCTGCCGACCCAGGATTGACGCGCAGCGACATGGATGCGCTGCTGAAAATGCTGGCACCACAGGAGAATGCGCCCGAGGACGCGCCTCTAAAAACGGTGCCGTGTCCGTGCGACGATCCGGCGACGGCGGTGCCGTCTACATCGGCCGCGGCTTTGTCCCCGTCGGGCGCGGTCGACGCTTCGGCCGCCCTTGGCCCGGATGGGGGACTCGGCCCTAATGCGCGCTTCCGCGCGGCTTTGTGCGAAGCGGCGCAACGCACCGGCATTCCCGCGACGGCGCTCGCGACGATTGTCGATGCCGAGGCGGCCAAGAGTCGAGATGGCAGCTGGAATTGCCACTCGCGCAATCCGCGGTCGAGCGCGGCTGGGCTCGGGCAGTTTCTTAACGCGACGTGGGAAGGTCTCGCCGAAACGCCAGGGACGGCGCTGAACGCCACAGCGCATGCGAAGGGCTGGCTCAATTCGGACGGCAAGGTCAGCGGCGCGGCGCGCGGTGCCTTGCTTGCCTTGCGCTATGATCCGACGACCGCGATTGACGGCATTGCCGATTATGCCCGGCAAAACCTGTCGCAGCTACAAAAGCGGGGCATCAGCACCGACGACAGCGTCAAGACCACCGCGCGCGCTGCCTATCTCGCGCACCATCTCGGTTTGGGTGATGCGGTGCGGTTTCTCAAAGGCGGGATCTTGCCCGCGCGGGCGCATGTGTTGCTACGCGCACAAGTTGGCGCGGCCGACGCCGAAAAGCGGATCGCGCAGGCCGGTGACCCGACGCGGGCCCATCAGCAGTGGTTGCTTGCCTACATCGATCGCCGGATTCAGCCCGCCAATTTCGCGATTTGAGCGGTTACGCCGCGCAATTGCCGATTCTTCGCCCTTGCAATCCAATATCATCCAATATATGTATTGTGACAGCGATCTGCACGTAAAATACTGTAAAATAGGATATTATCTAGAATCGGGTCGCGCTGCGACGCGGCCGATGTAGATATACGTATAGGATCATTTCCTCCTTGTTAGGATTTTTCCGCGACACCGGTCTCCAGAGCGAAGGGCAGTAGGGGCTGCCCACTTATTGGGGAAAATCGATGTCGAAGACCACAGCAGCACTCGAAGCCGCAGTCGCCACTATCATCGAAAACACACCGCGCGACGCCAAGCAGACCGCCCGCCAGCGCGTTGCCGTCGATCGCGCCTTTGCAAATATCCTGAAGCTGATCGCGCCGCGCATCCGCCACTTCATTCGTCAATATGGCCTGGCCGCACATTGGGATGATGCCGAGCAGTGCTGTGCGATCGCGGTGCATCGCGCCATCGAAGCTTATGATCCGACCAAGGCGCAATTCACCACCTTCGTGAATTGGCAAATCCGTGGCGAGCTGCAGAGCCTGCGCTTCCGCATGATGGCCGATCAGCGCCCGTCGGCGCGCAAGGTTGGCGCAATGACCGTGTCGCTCGATGCGCTGACGGCCCGTTCCGAGAATGAAGACGGCGCGGTCGAAGTGACCATTGAGGACGAATTCGCGCTTGAACAGACTGAGGCCTGTGCGTCGAACTATCTCGCCGAATCCGCGATGAACGCGCTGATCGACGCCTATGTCGACCATCTGCGCCAGGTGTCGCTCGATCAAATGCGCCGCCGCCCGCGTGCCAAGCGCGCCACGCCCGTCCGTATCGACGGCGCGCCGCGCTTCAAGACCGCCACGCACGGGATTGATCCCGAGCAGCTCGACAAGCTGGAAGAAAAGTTGGCCCGTGACCGTGAAATTGTCGCGCGGCGCATCTTCGAGACCGCCACGCTTGACGATCTCGCAAACGAGACCGGGGTCACCAAGGAACGCGTGCGCCAGATCACCAAATCGGCGGCGCGGACGATCGTCGAACTCACTGCGCGCGACCCGCGCTTCGCGTTGATGACCGAAGGACTGCGCCAGCGCCACGCCGCGCCAGCTCCGCGCAAGCCAAAATCGCCGCCGCCGCTACGCACTGCGCCAGTGTCGCTGCTGCCCGATCCCTCGGCTCCGCACAACCGGCTGGTACAGGTCACGGCGTTCGACACGGTACAGGCCGCCGATGCGGCAAGCGGCCGGATCGCACCAACGAGCCGGGCATCGTTGCCTGAGCCGTTCTCCATCCACCTCGCGGCGGAGGATGCTCCCGTGCACGGGTCGCGCACGACCCACTGAGCGTGATTTCACCCGGTGGCGCCACACACGCTGGTGCTCGGATGGTCCTCTGATCCAAAACGATTGGCACAACCATGCACACCAACCTTCAGAACATCCGCGTTGAATGGTTGCAGCGTCCGCTTCCTCGGCCCAATCGCCGCCTCACGGCCCTTGCGACGCGGCTCGCCCGTTGTGCGGGGGCGTTGATGCAGATTGGCAACCAGACGGCGCTGATCGGCGTGACAGCAGAACGGGGTATCCTTCGCCTGACCTGCTGGAATCATCGGATGGACGTGTGGGCGGAGCTGACCGCCGGCGCACCGGCGTTCGCGCCGGCGTCGTCCCTGGAGGGCGCATTGCAGCGCGCCGGTGCGGCGCTGCTCGACTATTTTGCGGGGCGGTGGCCGGATGGTGCCAGTCCGCCCTGCCTGGGGGTGGTCACCGACGGCATCGGGGTCGCGTTTTCGCCAAGTTACCCTGCACCCTGCGTGCCCGGCTGGCTGGAATTGCACGGTAGTGGTCGTGTCGCCGCTGTGACGATTTTGCCTTTTGCCGATGGTGGCCTCTTTGGCCAAGACACCCAGGCTGGCCACCGCCTGCACTGAGATGCGACCTCCGATTTCGCGACCGCGTTGACCGCCCCGCTCGCCCTGCCTACAAGCGCGCGCAAGGATAGCCAGGGCAGTGGATTCCGGCGGAGCGAGCAATGGAATCAACGATCGGCCGGTCAACACAGAGCGAAGCAAAAGTCGGCCAGCGCGATCTGACCGAAATCCCGATCGATCCTTTTCGTAATATCGTGTTTCCCAACCGGCTGCGGGAGAAGCGTCGCGCCGCCGGCTTTATGAAATTGCTGCGCTTTGCCGCGGTTTTACCCGAAATCCCCTATATCCGACTGTCCAAGATCGAACGCGGCGAAGTGGTTGCGCGGACGGACGAGCTCGTTCGCATTGCAACCGCGCTTGGCATCGCTCCGAGCGACTTGCTCATCGACATTGACGATCCCGGCTTCGATCTCGCCGAATGGGCGCAACCCTTTGCTGACGGCAAGCCGATCGACGACGATGCGGAACGCTTCGCTTTGCTGCTGGCGGCGGCGGTGCGGGCGCGACGGTCGCTCGACGCGGACCTCACTATTGCCGATGTGGAGCAGCGTTTCGGGCTGGCGCAAGTCAATCTGTCTCGGGTCGAAAACGCGGCGAAGCCGTGGCCGCGCTGGAACGCTGCGGTACAGTTGGCGCTTTTGCGGTTGTTTGGCGTCGCAGATGAAGCGGCACTCCGGCACAACGTCTTGGCCGCCTATCAGGATGGCAGCCTGGCACCGTTTCTCGAAAATGTCGTCGACCCGGCGCATCGATGGTCGCGGAGCCGGAGCCGGATCGCGAGCCTCGCGCGGGAGCTGAACGGGCTATCTGCCGCGCAACCCTCGTCCGAGGCCCGACCGCTTCCCAACAAGCGGGACGCGCATGACGAGCGTGCGCTGGTCAAGCCGTCGCCCGCCCCACGCGCGCGCGCGCTGACGGTCTATGGTGCGCCTTTGCCCGACGGGTTGATCGATTTCGTCAACACCGGCGGTACAATCGACGCGCCGCGCGATGTCAGCGACGCGGCGTTCGGGCTCCGGGTAGGGCGTGCGACGCTGGGCGGCGGTTTGCCGGGGCACGCGATCGTGGTGGTCGATCCCGGCCGTTATCCGGTCGCAGGGGGGTTGGCAGCGGTGCGAGAGGGGACCGCCTGGCGTGTCGTCGCTGTCACGATCGATCGCGATGGCGTGCTCGGCGGCTACAGCGTCAATCCTGCGCGCGAAGTCCCGATCGACGGTCGCGATGCGGCCGAGGTCGCAGCGGTGGTCGCCGCACTTTTCTAAAGTCTACCGCGCCGACGGCATCTACGCCTGCGGCGCGCCCGATGTCGCGTCTGCCCCGCCGCGCGCAGTGGCGGGCGGCAGGAAGCGCTTTTGACAAAGAAAAACCCGGCCCGAGCGATGCTCGGGCCGGGTCTTATCTGTCGTTAGAGCAGATCAGAACTTAGCCGACAGCTCCAGGCCCCAGGTGCGGGGTGCGTTGAAGTTGGCATAGTCGCCGAGGATGCCGCCATAGTTGGTCGAGGCAACCGTGCCGTTCGGATTGTAGTTGACGACCGGCGACGAGTTCGCAGCCGAGCGACGGTAGATGTAAGTCGTGTCGAGCAGGTTGCGCGCCCAAACCGAAACGGTGACCTTATTATGGTCGTTCACCGCAATGTCGGCCAGTGCGAGGCGACCGTTCATGACGAAGCTTGCGTCGGTCTTGGTCGGCTCGAGCTGGAAGCTATACTGGCTGCTCGAATAGTTGCCGTCGAGGTGCAGGCGAACGCTCGCGTCGCCAACATTGATCGGCACGACATAGTCGATCGCGCCCGATGCGGCATTCTTAGGCGTGTAGACGATGTAGAGCTGCTGCGCCGGAGCGCCCGGGGTCAGCGGGTTCACCGCCGACGGAGCCCGCCAGTAGGTATAGGCATACGAACCGGTCAGCGTCAGTTCCGGGATCGGCTTCACGGTCAGATCGATTTCAACACCACGGATCTTGCTGCTGCCAGCGTTCGTGGTCTGCTCGATATGGGTACCATTGGTCACGCTCTTGCCGTCTGTATCGAAATAATCGAAGTCGAACTGCGTGTTGGTGCGATCCATGATGTAGTTGGCGATGTTCAGGCGCGCACGATGGTTCCAGAAGTCCATCTTTGCGCCGATTTCGTACGACTTGACGGCTTCAGGCCCGAACGCGTTGAACTGGAGCGAACGGTCGTTTGCGCCACCGGCACGGAAGCCGGTCGAATATTTGGCGTAGAAGTGAACGTCGCGGCTGGCATCAAAGGCGATGTTGAACATCGGGTCGAAGCGGCTGATGCTGTTCTTGAACGAGAACGGCGACACCGTACCCGCAGTCACCAGATCGGACCGGTTGTTGACGACGTACAGCGTGCCGTGGCGATCGTCCTTGGTCCAACGGCCACCGGCGGTGATGTGGAGGACATTGCCCAGGAATTCGGGCGTGTAGGTCAGGTTGCCGAAGACCGAATAGTTGTGGTCGGCAGCCTGGCTGGCGCGCGTGATGAACTGGCAGCTGTTGGCAAACTGCGCAACGGTGGCACCCAGCGTGTTGTTGCACGACGGATCGTACTGCTGATAGCCTGAGTTCGCGCCAGTGATCGCCGAGGCGTTGCCGGGGATCGGGCTGCGAATGGTGTAAGCCGTGCCGTCGCTGTTCCACTGGTTGGAGAGCGGGGTCGCTGCATATTCGGTCGCGTGTTCGGTATAGTAATAGGCACCGACGACGTAATCGAACTCAGGGATGCTACCAACCGCCTGGAATTCCTGGCTGAACTGATGCTGGCGCAGGAACGAAAGGCTGTAACGGCTGAAGGTGCCGGTCGTGTTGATCGCCGTCGGGTTGGCGGTGTTGGGCACGAACGGCGCGAACGAGCTGCGCTCTGGGCCGCCCGAATTGTCCCACTGGTCCGTGCTGACGCCGCGCCATGCGGTGATCGAGCGCAGCTCCATCCACGGAGCGACCTTGTACTTCAGATTGGCCGAGAAGCCGTGCGTGATATCGACGCTAGGCTGCTGCGGCACGCCAACGTCTGCAACGGTCTGCCGCCCGGGATGCACGCCAACCAGCGGGCCCTTGGGCGCGACGCAGATCTGGCGTCCGGCCGCGGCTTGCACCGGAGTGATGGTGCCGCCGCAGGCCGCGCCGTTGAGCGTCAGAGCACCAGCCGCGTTGTAGGTGCCGACGGCATAGTTGTTCGGGTTGTAGTTGATCAGCTGGCTGTATTGCGGGGTATTTTCGTCCTTCGCATAATCATAAGCGAAGTCGGCCGTGAAGCCGTCAACCGGCTGCCAGCGGGCAGCGGCGCGACCGCCCTTGCGATCATAATAGTTCCAGCCGGTCGAACCCGTGAGCGGATCCTTCACGGTCGGATCCTGATGCTGGTACACGCCGTCGAACTTCAGCGCGATATTGTAGAAGGACGGCAGGTCGAGATGCGCGTCGACATTGTGGCTGCCATAATTGCCGACGCCGCCGGTGATGCGGCCATCGAACACGCCGGTCGGAGCCTTGGAGACCAACGACAGCGCGCCGCCTTCGGTGTTGCGACCGAACAGCGTGCCCTGCGGACCCTTCAACACTTCGATACGCTCAATGTCGAACAGCGCAGCGTTCAGGCCCTGCGTCTTACCGAGCGCGACACCGTCGATGTAGACGCCGACGCCGCCGTCGCGAGCGGTCTGGTTCTGATCGTAAGGGACGATACCGCGAATGCCGATCGTCAGCGCCGACTGGCGTGCTTCGAAGGTTGCAACGCGCAGCGACGGGATCGTGCCGTCGGCGAGGTTGAACAAGCTGAGCACGTGGCGGTCGGTCAGACCCTGCGTGTTGAGCACCGAAATCGAGATCGGCGTCTTCTGGAGGTTGGTTTCGCGCTTGGTCGCGGTAACAACGATGTCACCGAGGCCCTGATCTTCCGGAGTGGCGGTCGCCGCTGGTGCGGTAGCATCGGCGGTCGGCGCGGTCTGCGCGAACGCTGGCGTCGCGCTGATGGCGAGAGCAGCGCCACCCAAGAGGAGTTGCAGGCGGAAGCCCGATCGAACAGTCATTTTGAATCCCCTGAACCTTTGGACCTAGGCGTCCTGGTGCTCCGGGCGGCTACACAGGGTTTGGGTCAAGAATGTTACAGTCAACGTCACCGAAATGGCGCTGAAATGTCATAAAAAATTCACATATTAGGATTGGCGTGGCGAAATCGCATGATAGGCGACCCATTTGGTGGGCGTTGCGTAAAAGTCGCAGTTTGAATTAATTTCCCCGGGCGGTTTGATGCGCCTAGGCGGCCGCGTCTTTGCGCACCCGCCGCTGTGCCGCCCGTACCGACCCGACGATGCGCGACAGGATGAGCTCCTAGATCCCGGCATAGCCTAGGCCGAGATGGGGCGGGCGCACCGCCGCCGCGTCGCCCAGCCGCAGCGTGCCGGTCCGCAGACCGGCACGACCGATTCGGGCCCAGCGCCGCGCGGTTTCCCAGCGAATGAGGCTGCGGCTCTCGCGATCCGGACGATGCTGGGCCAGGAACCGGTCCTGCAGGGCGACCAGCGCCGATCCCACGCGTTCCAACGTCAACCGATCCGGCACGGGTTGCTGGCCCATGACATGCGTGACGATCAAATCGGCCGTCTCCGCCGCCGCTTCGCCAAACGGATCGACATACACTCCGGTCAAAACGCGGATTGCGGCCTGGCGCATGGCCTGCGCTTGCGTTTGCGACGCGCCGCCGCTGTGGCGACGATAGGTCAGCAATTCATCGTCCAACCGCGCGACGCCGCCAAAGGCCGCGATGCGGTGGTAGAGATCGAAGTCCTCGGCATAGACCATTTCCGGCCGCATAAACGGGTCAAGCTGCCGCGCCGCATCGGTGCGCAGCATTACGGACGACCAGACCAGCGGATTTTCAATCTGCAGCAACCACGCGATGACCGGGGGCGTGGAAAGCGGCGCGAGCGATGACGGGAGAATGGTGCCGTCTTCCAGGACATTTGCGGCGCTGCCGACCAGTACGATCCCCGGATTCGCGTCGAGATACGCGACCTGGCGCTGGAAGCGTTGGGGGTGGCAGAGATCATCGTGGTCGAGCGCGGCGATATAGCGCCCGCGTGCCTCGGCAAAGGCCGCGTTGCGGCTCAGCACGACGCGGCGGTTTTTCTGCGACTGGATCAGCCGGATGCGCGGATCGTCGAAGCTGCGGATCACCGCCACGGTGTCGTCGGTGGAGCAATCATCGACGATGATGAGTTCGAAATCGCGAAAGCTCTGCGCCTGCAGCGACGCAATCGTCTCGCCGATCAGCGCCGCGCCATTGTAGGTCGGCATCACGACGCTGACCGTCGGCGCTGGCAGGCGTAGTGTCATGCGACCGCCCGAACCGCATCGTCCAGGACCTGATCGACGATCATCGCACCGACGTCGTTCTGCCACTGCCACAGGCCATTGGCCTGGCCCGAGAAGCTCGCCTCGCCGCCGAGCTTGCCCCATGGCACGAAGCCGGCTGCCAGCCCGATACCATAGAGTCCGGGGATGGGGGTGCCGCCCGCATCGACGATGCGGCAGTGGCGGTCGACCATCGCTGCTCCATGATCGGCGGCGAGCGCGATGCGAGCGCCCTTCGCATCGTGGATCGGCAGCGCGCGCGGACGATAGCCGAGCGCGGCGATGACGATATCAGCCTCGGCGAGGTGGGCGCGGGTGACGGGATCGTCGTCGCCGGTCACCTGATGTACATTGAGGCGCGGATCTGGCGTACGCCCATCGATCCGCAGCATCCGCAGCACCAGTTCGCGCGCTTCCAGCCGGAATCCGGCGAGACGATAGACAAAGCCGCTGACCGGGCAGATGTCATCTGGGCCGAAATCGGTGAAGCCTTCCGCGCGTGCCGCTTCGGGGGTGGGGTAGAAGGGACGGAGCGGTTCGCGGTGGAGCAGCGTGATCGCGCCTGCGCCGAAGGGAATGCTGGCGGTCTTGAGCAGCAACACGATCGTGGCGATCGCGCTGGTCGATCCGCCGATGATGACGATTTTCGGATTGCGCCGCGTCGATAGCAGATCGGCGATCTTTGCCGGGCCACCCAGCGACAGTGCTTCGTCCGATTGCATCAGGCGATCGCCGACTTCGCTGACCAGCGCGACCCCGCCGACGCGTTGCGTCACAAGCCGGTCGAGCGGTTGATGGCCGCCGGTGGCGATCGCGACGGCGTTTGACAGTTGCTCGAATTCCACCCCGTCGCTGCGGCGGCGCAGGCGGCTTGACCACAGGCCGCCGGCCGTGGCGCGCGTCGAGAGAACCTCATGGCCGGTCAGCACGGTGCCGCCATGGCGATGGACCAGCCCATGAAGCCGTTCGCCCGTCGCGCGGACGAAGCGCCCGGCGTCGACCAACGGCACGCCGAGCGCACCGACATAGCGTGCGACGACGCGCGCGCTCGGATGATCGATCATCGTGGCGAGTTCGGGGTGGGGGCTGTCCTTCACCGCGCTGAGAAAGGTTTCGGCGGTGCTGTCCGACGTAATCGCATAGCGCCCGAGCGTACCCTCGCCGAGCCCGTCATCGCGTTCGGCGATGACCAGGCCGGACGCGGCGAGTTCGGGCAAACGCCCGCGCTTGGCGGCGGCGGTGAGCAAGGCGGTGCCCGCAGGACCACCACCGACCAGCAGCAAGGAGGCGATCGGACGCGCGCGCGGCGTGGCGGGAACGCGCGCTTCCTTGGCAAGGATGCGGTTGAAGGTCGCCGAGATGGTGCCGACGTCGGCAACGCTCAGCGTGTCGCTGACGGGGAGCGACAGCATCCGCCCCGCAACCGAATCGGCAATGGGGGTCGGCAGGATCATCGCTTCACGCTGGAACAGGGGTTGTTCGCCCAGATGCGGGCTGAAATAGCGGCCGCAGCCAATCCCTTCGGCTTCGAGCGCGGCGCTGATCGCGTCGCGGCGCGGGCCCATGCCTTCCGGCAGCAGGATCGGCATGAACTGGCTGGCGCGGCGTTGCCCCTCCGCCTGCTGAAAATCGACGCCGACCAAGTGCGTGCGATAGGCCTCTTCCAGCGCAGCGCGGTGGTCGCAGACGGTATCGATCTCGGCCAGTTTCGCGCGCGCCATCACCGCGATCACTTCGGGCAGCTTCGCGTTGAGACCGGGCAGCGTCGCATTGCGCCCCGCTTCGAATCCGAAATTGGTCATTGCGCGCAGCCGGTCGATCAGCCGCGTGTCGCCCGAATGGATCAGGCCACCCTCGGCGACGGCGAAGGTCTTGGTCGCGTGCATCGAATGGACCACGGCGAAGGGCGCGTCCGCGCCAAAGCCCTCACCGCTCGCGTCGCGGGTGCCAAGCGAGGCGGCAGCGTCGATTACCACGCCAACGCCGTGCTGGCGCTGGAGCCAGGCATAGCGATCCAGATCGATCGCATTGCCGAAGGTTGCATAGGGCAACAGCACCGCGATCCGGTCGCCATATTCGCGCAGCAGCCGCTCCTCTGCCTCGGCGCTGGCACCCCAGTCGTTCGGATCGATGTCGCAAATGAGCGGCGTCAGGCCGGCCCAGAGCGCCGCTTGTGCCGTCGCGGCAAAGGTAAGGGCGGGCATCAGGGCGTAGCGACCCGCAGGCTGATCCCCGGCGGCTTCGCGCAGCGCGATCATCAGACCGAGCGTAGCATTGCCGACCGCAAGGCTCGCGCCCCGGCCGCCGAACAAGGTCTCGGTCGCCTCCGCTTCGAAGGCGCGCACTTCCGGACCGTTATTGCTGAACACGCCAGAGGCTTCGACACGGCGGAGCGCCTCGACATGGGCGCTGAGCCGGGGCGGGTTGGGGGCAATCAAGGGATAGCGCATGCGGGCGGACCTGAATGGTGTGCGACCCGTGGCTTGTGATCCAAAGCCCCCTAAAATCTCGTTACGCTTACCGCGCGCTTGACGATATCGGTGCGGTGCGCGCCGCGATCAGCCTTCGCGCGCCACCGCGAAACCGGCGAAGGACTGGTTGACGGGCATCAGTTCCAGCCGGTTGATGTTGAGGTGCGGCGGCAATTGCGCGACCCACAGCATCGTTTCGGCAATGTCGTCGCCGGTCATCGGGTTGACGCCGCCATAGAGCGCATCGGACGCCGCCTTATTGCCGCCGGTGCGCACGACGGTGAATTCGGTTTCGACCATGCCCGGCTCGATCGAGGTGACGCGCACGCCCTTGCCGTGCAGATCGGCGCGCAGGCCGAGGCTGAACTGGCGCACGAACGCCTTGGTCGCGGCATACACATTGCCGCCGGAATAGGGGTAGGTCGCGGCGACCGAGGACAGGTTGATGATCGCGCCCTTGCGCGCGACGAGACCCGGCAGCAGCTTGCGCGTGATGCTGACCAGCGCCGAGACGTTGGTGTCGATCATCGTCTGCCAATCGTCGAGGTTCGCCTCCTGCGCAGGGGCCGTGCCGAGCGCGAGGCCGGCATTGTTGATCAGCAGGTCGATCTCGGCAAAGTCGGCGGGCAGGGAGGCCAAGGCGGCGTCGAGGGCGGCGGCATCGCGAATGTCGAAGGCGAGCGTGTGGACGGCACCCCCCAGCGATTCGGCCAAGGCGGCGAGTCGGTCGGCGCGGCGCCCGGTGGTGACGACGCGCCACCCGGCTGCGACAAACGCCCGTACGGCGGCCTCACCGATGCCGGCAGTTCCACCCGTGATGAAGGCCGTGCGCATCACCATCTCTCCAACGCTGTCTGAGAAAATGGTGCCCGAGGGCGGATTCGAACCACCGACACTGCGATTTTCAGTCGCATGCTCTACCAACTGAGCTACTCGGGCACACCCGAAGTTGCTCGGGGAAGCGGCCTCTTAATCGCGCTCTGGCGTGCTGTCTAGCCCGTCTTGTTCTTCTCCGGGCGGGGTCGACACGGGAAGCGCATAGCCCTCGCCCAGCCATTGCAGCAGATCGCGGTCGCGGCAGCCCTGGCTGCAGAACGGCGCATGCGCGGCCACCGGGGGCTTTCCGCACAAAGGACAGGGTTTGGAACGCGCCATCATGCCACCTCGAAGATCGGGGTCACGCCGGTACGCCGGGCGAGCTCGGCGATCCAGTGCGGATTGGCCTGCAGCACCTTTTGCACCGCGACCGACACGCGGTTGTGCGCCGGAACGGGGGGCGGGGTGCGCTCGATTCGGCGGAGCAGCGCGCGCGCCTGCGCAGCGGCAGGATCGGCGCGGAGCAGTTCGGGAAGCGACGCGCGCGGGCGGCGGCGGATGATCTGGACGAAGCCGAAGCCGTTCATCGCGGTGCGCTCGAACGGTTGCGGGAGGCCGGCGTCGAGCGCGGCATCGACCGCGGCGCGGGCGGCCTTGCCCTGCAGCGTCGGGAAATCCACGCCGATCGAGCCGCCAATATCGAGTCGCACGATCGCGGCGGCGACCGCGCGCGCGGCGGCGAGCGCGAGCGGATCAAGCGGGGGATAGCCGTCGACATCGAACAGCGTCATGGCGGGCGTGGGGCTCATCCGCAGCGCGCCGCCGACCGGGCCGCTGAAGGCGATGTCGCCGGTCAGCGCTTCTTCGAGCACCTCCGACCAGCCCGCCGCTTCGAGATGGTCGGGCTCATGCGCATGGCAGATCCGCACCGGCACGCCGGTCGCGGTGATGCGCTCCAGCAGCGTTGGCCCGGCGCGTTCCGGACCCTCGGCGGGGGCACAGCGCGGGAGCTTGGCGCGGCCGGGCTCGGGGATCGCCTCGCGCACCACCTCTACCGTCAGCGCGGCGCCTTGAGTGATGCCGGGGGGCAAAGGCGACAGCAGCGCCTCGCCGCCGGGGAAGGCGACGCGGCCCTCGCGGCCTTTGACGGTGATCTCGACCAGCCGCGCCGCCAGCACCGCGCCCAGTGCCGGGCCGGGGCGATCGGGGGCGAGTCGCGCTTCCAAGATCGTGCCATGCTCGACCAAGGCGGCGCGCGCTTCGCCGATCCCGGCCTCATACAGCCATTCAGCCAAGCGCGAGCCCTGCCGCCAGCAACAGCGCGCGCGTTTCGAACAAGGGCAGGCCGATCACCCCCGAATGCGAGCCCGACAGGAAGCGCACGAACGCCTCGGCGCGGCCCTGAATGGCATAGCCCCCGGCCTTGCCGAGTCCCTCGCCGCTGGCGACATACGCGTCAATTTCGGCCGAAGACAAAGGCTTGAAGGCGAGGATCGTGTCCGACAGCCGCGTGCGCAGCGTGCCGTCCGCCGCGATGACGCACACCGCGCTCAGGCAATGGTGGCGGCGGCCCGAGAGCAAGCCCAGCATCGCGCGGACGGTGGCATCGTCCTCCGCCTTGCCGAGGATGCGGCGGCCAAGCGCGATGGTGGTGTCGCCCGCCAGCACGACTTCGCCCGGCGCACGCGCGACCGCCAGCGCCTTGGCGCGCGCGACGCGCTCGACATAGGCACGCGGCGGCTCGGCCTTGCGCGGCGTCTCGTCGATATCGGGCGCGGCGATGCGGGCGGGCGTTACCCCCAGCCGCGCGAGCAGATCGGCGCGGCGCGGGGAGGTGGAGGCGAGGACGAGCGTCAAGAGGTCACCGTTCGCCCTGAGCCTGTCGAAGGGCCGCCTTTCACACGCGAAGGGGCCGCGTGGGGCAAGCTGGGCTTCGACAGGCTCAGCCCGAACGGAACAACGGGGACACGCACCGGCTCAAGGGCGGGCACGCCGCTCACTTGAAACGATAGGTGATCCGCCCCTTGGTAAGATCATAGGGCGTCAGTTCGACCAGCACTTCGTCGCCGACGAGCACGCGGATGCGGTTCTTGCGCATCTTGCCGGCGGTGTGACCGAGAATTTCATGGTCGTTCTCAAGCTTCACGCGGAACATGGCGTTGGGGAGAAGCTCCACCACCTGGCCGCGCATTTCGAGCAGTTCTTCTTTTGCCAAACAAACCTCTGGGGATTTTGGGGGAATTCTTGAAGGGCGCGCCTTAGCCGATGATGCGCCAAAAGGAAAGCCGCGCGCGACGGGCGGTGGGGGCGGGCGAAATTTCAGGAAGTTCGCCCATGTGCGGCCTAAAAATACGAAAAAGCGCGCGGACGGGGTGTCCGTTGAAGAAAGCGTAGCGGCAATGCGAAAGAGCGACGCGCCCGCGCACGGCGGGCGGCGCGGGGGAGAATGCCAGCGCGGGGGCGTGTAGGACAGGGCCCCGCTATTCCTCGCGCGGCAGCGCACGCATTGCATCGGTAATGGCGACCGTCTCCATGCTGACGCGCACGACCTTGGCGAGGAGCGTGATCATGCTCTCCTTATAATCGGCGAAGCGATAGGTGTTGAACTTCGCGGCGATAGTCGGATCGCGCGGCTTCTTTTCCTTATGCTGGTCGAGCACCCAATCGATCGCGGAACGATTGCCGAGCCGGTACGTCCACGCCTCGGGCGGAATGCCGGTGACCTGCGTATCGCCATCGACCACCACCACGCCCGCTTCGGGCTGCGACTTGAGGATCGGTTTGGGGTGCGTGCCCTCGGCGCGCGTGCCCGGTGTCTCGATCCGCTCGACCGGCCAGGGCGCGACGTCTTCATAGCCGATGTGCAGCGCCATCAGCGTTTCGCCCCATGCCGCCCACTGAGCGAAATCGGGGTAAAAGGGGATGCGCGGGAATTCGCGCTTGAGGTTCAGCGCATAGGTCTCGCGGTAGATCGGATCGTGCAGCACGGCATAGACATAATGGAAGATCGCATCCTTGGTGACGCCCTTCCTGCCATATTCCTTGACGAACTTGTTGAGCGCCCAATCGGTGATGTTGTCGATCCGTTCGCCGGATTTCGTGTAGCGGTAGCGGGCGAGCGTCTGGGCCGGATCAAGCGAGAATAGCGCGTAGTTAGGGAGCCTGTTCCCGGCAAGAGAGGCAAATGGGAGACGAGTGCCCGCCACGACCGCGATATACGTGTTCGGCTCGTTAGTTCCGATCGGAAAAAACGCATCTTGTTGATAGGTGCGATGCGTTAATATCCGGGCGTAGTAAGTTGGCCGTATATCGAACGGGCGATATAGCGAAGGTACAATTGAAATAGAATCGAACTTTAACACGCGCTGTTTCAACAGCGCGGCTTCTAGCTCACTCGTCCACTTTATCTCCCGAGATACCCAATCAGCAATAGTCGTCGGGCGACCCTCTTGGCGCAGGCGTTCTCGCTCCAGCTCGTAAATCCTTATGAACTCTGATGACCGTTCGGCAACCGCTTCAGGCGAATGTGCATAAAGCCATTCATCGCGGGCCGTGACGATACCCATTGAGTTCAATTTGAAGATTGACCGATCATTCCGGCTATTGGGATCAGTCTTCCGATCTTTGTCTGCAATGGGAATGAGTGTCTTCCACGTCGTCTGTTCCCCTTGATCAATCCAAGCGCCATCAGCCAACGGCTTGATACGAGAAAATGCCATGTGAGAAATATCTGCGTGATTGAGCCAAGTGAGTTTGTCGTCGGCAGTCTCATCTTCGGGTCGTCGCACGTAATGTATGATCGCCGGGCTCTTTGTCTTCGTTCGGACTAGAACGGCAATCGCGACTCCTGTTTGAATCCCAAACACGTTGTTCTTAGTCCCTGATAGCTTCGGATTCGCACGGACGTCGCCCCCGAGATCGATGAGCCAAACGTGCTGAAATTCTTCGCCAATAAGCTTGCGAAAGCCATCGAAGGTTCGGCTGTCGATGAAGCTTCGATTCGTGACGAAGGCTAGAACGCCCTCGTCACCTATCCGATCGCTAGCCCAACGATAGAAGCGCGCATACATATCGTAGAGCTTGGTTTTCTGTGCCGTGCTCGCCTTGATGTACGTGTTCTTGATGCGCTTATCGATGTGCAGATAGGCCCGGTTCTTGTTGTTATCGTTCTCGTTCTGCTGGTTGGCGTTGTACGGCGGGTTGCCGATGATGACGCTGATTTTACGGCGGTTCTGCTTCTTGATGCGCTCGATATTCTCGTCGGTCAGGCTGCCGAGCAGATCGAACTGGTGGCCCGAATGGATGCCGAGCGCGTCGACATTGTCGAGCGTGTCGACGAAGCACAGATTTTCGAACTCGGCGAACTGGCCGGTGATCGCCTGATAGGTCGCCTCGATGTTCAGATTGGCGACGTAATAGGGCAGGATCGCGACTTCGTTGGCGTGGAGCTCCTCCTTATATTTGTGGCGGAGCTTGTCGTGATGCCCGCGGAAATGTTCGAGCAACTCGACGATGAAGGTGCCGGTGCCGGTGGCGGGATCGAGAATCTCGACGCCGCGATCCTCCAGGTTCTTGCCGAAATGCTGCTCGCACAGCCAGTCGGTCGATCGGATCATGAAGCGGACGATTTCGCCCGGCGTATAGACCACGCCCAGCCGGTCGGCGGCCTTGGCATTATAGACCTTGTAGAAATTCTCGTAGAGGCCTTTCAGGAAGCCCTGCTTTTCGGAATGGCTCTGGATGACGGCGGCGGTCTGCGCGATGCCCGCATAATACGGTGAGAGCGCGCGCAGCAGCGTGGATTTCTCGCCGCGCGCGAACAGCTTTTCCTCGAGCTTGTACAGTTCCGACGCGACGTTGTTCTGGCGGTGGAAATCGGGATTGTCGAACACCTTGGCGAAGATGTCCTCGGTCAGGATGTGCTGGATCAGCATTTCCTGCACATCGCCTTCGCTGACGACCGGGTTGATCGCCTCCTGCGCATGTTTGAGGAACGCCTTTTCGGCCTTCGCGAACTCCTTGGACGCGGCGCGTTTGCTGGCGATCATCGCGCGCAGCGCTTCGAGCACGGCGGGCAAATCCTGCGCGAATTGTTTCACCGCCTTGTTGAAGTCGGCAATCTCCTGCCGTTCGTGTGCGAAGAAGCGCGTGAGCAGCGGATAGAGCGCGTCGGTATCGTCCATCGCGACGCGGGCGACTTCGTACCCGTCCTGGATCAGAACGGCGGTGTGGTCGTCCGAGTAGATGATGTTGTCGCGCGGATAGCCCTTGCGCGACTTGGCGGCGATTTCGGCATCGAGATCGTCGTCGGCATCTTTCGCCTCCCAATAGCCGAACGGCACGCGCAGCGCGTGGAGCAAGGCACCGTCGAGGTAGATACGGTTCTTCTGCGGCGTGGTGATGGTGTGTTCGGGCACGAACAGCAGATCGTGTGCGCGACCCCAGCGCTTGAGCAGATCCTTGAAGGCCTCGCGCAGCACACTTTCGCGCCTGCTGCCGGTGACGGCGCGCAACCGATCGAGATCGGCGCGATATTCGTTGATGAGTGCCTTGCTGATGGTCCGTCCCCTGTCGGATCACGATGCGACAAGCGCTTGTGGGTGCGCAAGAAAAAAGGCTGAGGGGGGGCCAGCGCCGCGGCAAAGCCGCGTCGTCGGTCGGATCGGGCGGGGAGTCCGCCCGTCCGTCGGCCGGGCTTGCGCGGATCCGCGGCGAACGGCTGCGCCGTTAGCCTTGGGCGCTACGCCGGATTATGCTCCTTCAAAAACGCCTCCATCGCCTTCAGAAACTCCAGCCGGTCTGCCTGGCGGGTGAAGTGGTGGTCGCCCAGCGGTTGCTCGATATAGATATAGGGCTTGCCCGCCGCCTTCAGCTTGGCCGCCATGTCGCGCGATTGCTTGACGGGGACGACGGTGTCCTTCTTGCCATGCATGATCAGGATCGGCATCGAGAATTGCGCCGCGCCGTACAGCGGGGAAACGGCCTTCAGATCGGGGGCCTGTTCGCGCAGATAATCCTTGTTGCGCCCGCCATTGAGGAAGCTGCCGTCATAGCGCAGCATCGCGGGCATATCCGACACACCGGCAAAGGACACCGCGCAGCGATACACCGCGCCATCGCGCTGCGCCCCGCGAAACGCGGCATAGCCGCCATAGGAGCCGCCGACGATGCAGACGCGCTTGGCATCGGCCAGGCCGCTATCCGCCGCCCATTTGACCGCGTCGGTCAAATCGTCCTGCATGGCGAGGCCCCATTGCCCGCGCCCCTTTTTGGTGAAGGCGGTGCCATAGCCTGACGATCCGCGATAATTGGGTTGCAGCACGGCATAACCACGGCTGGCGAGGAATTGCGTCCACCAGTCCCAGCTTTCGTCATCGCGCGCAAACGGGCCGCCATGCGGCAGCAGGATCAGCGGCAGGTTCTTAGGGTCCTTGCCGCGCGGCAAGGTGAGCACGGCGGAAATTTCGAGGCCGTCGCGCGCCTTATATTTCACCGTGCGCACCGGGCCATAGCCCTTCAGCCCGAGCGCTTCATTGACCATCGCCATCATGTGCATCACGCCTTCGGCCTGGCGATAGACATAGTATGCACCGGGGCGATCGGGCCCGCCGACATGGACGATCAGCACCTGGAAATCCTTGCTCCACGACACGATCCGCGCGGTGCGGGTGCCGACGGCGGCATCGAGCTTGGTCTGGATGTCGGCGAGCGCGGGGTCGATCCAGTGCGTGCGCGGGCGCGTGTCGGTATAGTTCACGCCGACCAGGCGCGTGCCGCTGTCGTCGGTGATGATGCTGTCAATATCATAACCGGGCACGCCGAACAGTTTCGGGCCGGTCTTGAGCGTTGCCAGATCGAGCGGATAGAGCGCGGTCACGTCATCGGCATCGCTGATCGACAGCGCCTTGCCGGGTTCGGGCAGGAACATCGCGGGGGTGTTGCCGAGATCGGCATCCTTGCCCTTTGCCTTGACGAGCGTGCGGAAGGGCTGGGCGGCGCTGTCGCGGTAGAGCAAGCGGTAGGAGCGCGCGTCATCGTCATAAGCGAGGCCCGAGCGCACCGTGCCGGTGCCATCGGCATACCAGTCCATCACGGTGTCGCGCGGCGGCTGCACCTGCACGCTGTGGCCGTTGGTGACATCGAAATCGCGCACTTCGGGCCAGAAGCCTGCGGCATCGCGGTAGATCGAGGTCTGCAGCGCTAGGCGGATGTGCGGGCTGCCATCGCGCGCGATCCACAGGATGTCATCGGCCCCCTGCGCGGCGACATCCTTGCCGAGCACGTTGATTTTCTTGCCATCGGCGCTGATGCCGACCGTGCGGCGCAGATACCAGCTGTCGCCTTCGACCGGGGCGGTGGTACCGATCGTGGCGACGAGCCAGTCATTATTGACCCAGGCCCAGCTGTTGAGATCGTTGGGGCCGGGGTTGATCATCACCGGGTTGCTCGCGCCGTCGAGCCGGATGATGGCGAAGCGTTGCTCGCCCTTGATCGCCATTCTGAGCGCGACGCGCGTGCCATCGGGCGACAAAGCGGGCGCTTGCAGAAAGGGGAGCGTGGCAAAGGCTTCGGCGGGGAGCGGCGCGGCGGTGGCGGCGGTGGGGTCGGCAACCGGCGCGGGCCCCTGCGCATGGACGACGCCAGCGGATATCGCGCTCGCGAGCGCCAGCGCGTGCCAGTAACGGTATAGGATCACGGTGATTTCCCTCCCCCAGAGATGCCGCCAAGCTTTATTGCCGATGCGCGCGCTGACAAGGGGGATGACAAGAAAAAACGCGGTTATTGTATGAAAACGACCAGCCGTTGCAAAACGTGTGATCGCGGCGCAGTCTTTTTGTACCTGTCGCGTCGATTCAAAGACTCTGCAGCGATGGATGCGGCGTGCGCCACGGGGAATGGTGCATAAACGCCTGAAATATACCTCTACTGTAGAAGCCATCCTGTTATTGATAAAATGGGCATATTGTGCCAGTTTAAAGTTGTTTTCTTCGAAAAGACATGGGGGAGAGGATGGTGATGCGGGGCGATCGATTAGGTCCAATCCCTATCATCGTACGCGGGATGGGGGATATTGTGCGAAAGGCAGCGGTCGGGGGACTTGCCGTCTCGCTGGCCGGGTGCGCCACCGTAAGCGGATTTCCAAAATCGGCGTTCGATACTGCGCAAGTCAATGCCGAGATTGCGCCGTATCTGCTGGCGGCAAAGGTCACCGCTTATGATTCCTGTCAGGCCAAGAAAGCGTGCCGCAATGATATTATCGACGCGCGGCTGCGCGCGATCGACCTGCGTTTTGGCGAATATGAGCGCAATCTTTACAAGGAAGGCGTCGGTTTTGGCGTCGGAACCGACTGGATCGCGCTCGCGCTGAACGGGGTCGGCTCGGTGAGTGCGGCATCGAAGGCGCTGTCGGCGGCCTCCGCCGGGGTGCTGGGGGCGCGCGCCTCGTTCGAGAAGCAGGCGCTGTACAACATGACCATGCCCGCGATGCTGGCGCAAATGGTCGCGAAACGCCGCGAAGTGCTGGCCCGCATCCGCGAGGGCGAATCGCAGGAGGTCGCCGCGTATTCGCTGTTCCGCGCGCTCAACGACATCGATGACTATGCTTTCGCTGGTACGCTTCCCGGCGCGATCACCGAAATTTCCAATCATGCGGGCGTGCAGGCGACGCAGGCAAATGCCGACATCAAGGCGATCCAGATCGTCGCGCCGGTCGCCCAGGATTTGCAGGACCGCCGGGAAAAGATCGCGACCCTGCTGAAGGCCGCGACGCCCGCGCAACTCGGACTGTTGCAGCGGGTGTCGGGTGGGGAGCCGAGCGATGCCGATCCGCTGATCAACGCGCTGAACCTGCTCGATTCGGCACGGACGACGGAGAAACTCGACACCTTTTGCCAACGTTTCACGGTTTCGATCGGAGGGCCCTGCTAATGGCGATTGTCCAAAAGGCGTGCGACGGCAACCAGCCGCTCAGCTATCTGCAAACGGTGGTGCAGCAGGAGGAGGGCATTTACGGCCCGCTCTCCGGGCTGATGGCGCAGGCCCCCAATAATGTGATGACCTTGCAGATCGGCGCGAGTCCCGCCGTGGGCAAGCGCGCCGTGCTGGAGGTGTATAGCGGCCATCCGCCCGAGAAAGACGGCCATGTGCTGATTTGCGTGGCCAACTGCCTGGTGAACGCGGCGATGCAGAGCGTCGCCGCCTACCGACCGACCTGATCGGCAGCGCGTCCGCCGGCGCGGCGGCGGATGACGGGCCGCCGCGCTGTGAACCTCATCCTGCCGCCGCCAAAGCAGCGAGCAACAGTAGCGCGACGATATTGGTGATCTTGATCATCGGGTTCACCGCCGGGCCTGCGGTGTCCTTATACGGATCGCCCACCGTGTCGCCGGTGACCGCGGCCTTGTGCGCTTCGCTGCCCTTGCCGCCGTGATGGCCGTCCTCGATATATTTCTTGGCATTGTCCCACGCGCCGCCGCCAGACGTCATCGAAATCGCGACGAAAAGGCCGGAGACGATCACGCCCAGCAGCATCGCGCCCAGCGCCGCAAAGCCCTCGGCCTGGCCTGCGACCGCAGTGATGACGAAATAGACCAGGATCGGCGAAAGCACCGGCAGCAGCGACGGCACGATCATTTCCTTGATCGCGGCTTGCGTGACGAGGTCGACGGTGCGGGCATAATCGGGGCGGCTGGTGCCCGCCATGATGCCGGGATTGTCGCGGAATTGCGCGCGCACTTCCTCGACCACCGCGCCCGCCGCGCGGCCGACTGCGGTCATCCCCATCGCGCCGAACAGATAGGGGAGCAGGGCGCCGAGCAGCAGCCCAACGATGACATAGGGGTTGGAAAGCTGGAAATTGACCGTGAGATCGGGGAAATCGCGGCCTAGGTCCGAGGTATAAGCGTTGAACAGCACGAGTGCTGCGAGCGCGGCCGAACCGATCGCATAGCCCTTGGTCACCGCCTTGGTGGTGTTGCCGACCGCGTCCAAAGCGTCGGTGCGGTGGCGCACGTCATCGGGCAGGCCCGCCATTTCGGCGATGCCGCCGGCATTGTCGGTGACCGGGCCGTACGCATCGAGCGCGACCACCATCCCGGCCTGCGCCAGCATCGCGGTGGCGGCAAAGGCGATGCCGATCACGCCCGCCAGCTGATACGCCGCGATCACCGCGATGACGATGACGAGCGTGGGCAGAGCGGTCGATTCGAGGCTGATCGCCAGGCCCTGGATGACGTTGGTGCCGTGGCCGGTCTCGCTCGCCTTGGCGATGCTGCGCACCGGGCGGAAGTTGGTGCCGGTATAATATTCGGTGATCCACACCAGCAGCCCGGTGACGGCGAGGCCGATCATCATCGCGCCGAACAGCTTCATGCCGGTGAACGCGCCGACATCGCCGAGAAAGGCGTTGCCGCCGATCGGCGTATTCAGGTCGCCCAGCGTATATTGGGTGGCGAAATAGATGGCGGGGATCGACAGCAGCACGCTGACCCAAAAGCCCTTGTACAGCGCGCCCATGATCGAACCGCTGCTGCCCAGCCGCACGAAGAAGGTGCCGAGGATCGAGGTGAGGATGCACACCCCGCCGACGATCAGTGGCAGCGTCATCACTTGCAGCAGATGATCGGCATTTTTGAGCGCGAGCGCGACCGAGATCATCGTCACGCCGATCGTTACCACATAGGTTTCAAACAGATCGGCGGCCATGCCTGCGCAATCGCCGACATTGTCGCCGACATTGTCGGCGATGGTGGCGGGGTTGCGCGGGTCATCCTCGGGGATGCCGGCCTCGACCTTGCCGACCAGATCGGCGCCGACATCGGCCGCCTTGGTGAAGATGCCGCCGCCCAGCCGCGCGAAGATCGAGATGAGCGATGCGCCGAACGCCAGCGCCGTCAGCGCCTTGACCACGACCGGCGCGCCCGCGCCGACGCCGTTCGCCCCCGCCAGATACCAGAAGGTGCCCGAAATCGCGAGCAGGCCGAGCCCCGCCACCAGCAAGCCGGTGACCGCGCCCGAGCGGAACGCCATCGTCAGCCCGCCTTGCAGCGATGTGCGCGCGGCCTCTGCCGTGCGCACATTGGCGCGCACCGAAATGTTCATGCCGACATAGCCCGCCACGCCCGACAGCACCGCGCCGAGCGCGAAGCTGATGGCGGAGACGGGGTCGCGCATTCCGTCGAGGAAGACCCACACCAAAGCGAGCACGATCACGCCGACAATGGCGATGGTGCGATATTGGCGGCCGAGATAGGCCTTGGCGCCTTCCTGAATGGCGGCGGCAATGTCCTGCATCTTTTCGTTGCCCGCAGGCGCGCGGAGGACCTGGGCGCTGGTGATTATGCCGTAAGCGACGGCGATCAGCCCACAGATGATGGCGGCATAGACGATCGTCATGCGTATCCTTTCCCTGGCTTGTCGGTGGGATGGTCACACGATGCGTGCCCCCACGCTTGTTCTCGCAGACTAGCGCCGGGGGACGGCTTGGCAAGCCGCTGTCTCAGCCGTGCTGAAAGCCGAGCCGAGGGGGCAGGTCGACTGGCGTGCCCGCGTCGGTGAGGGTGAGGCCTTCCCCGCGCGCGAAGCTGCCGATGCGGGTGGCGGGGACGGAGGGGATCTGGTCGGGGGCAAATGCGAACAGCAATTGATAATCGTCGCCCGCGGTGGCGGCGGCAAGGCGGGCGGCGTGGGTGTCGCCGGTAAAGGCGCGGTACGAGTCGGAGAGCGGCACGGTGGCGAGGTCGATGGTGACGGCGAGGCCGCTCGCTTGGGCCATGCGGTGCGCGTCGATCAGCAGGCCGTCGGACACGTCCATCATCGCGCGGACCAAAGGCGCGAGTGCCTGCCCCTCGGCGAGGCGCGGCTGCGGGCGGCGATAGGCGGCGAGGAGGTCGGCGGGGCCGCTTTCCCCGCGCGCGATGGCGAGCCCGGCCCCGGCATCGCCGATCGTGCCGGTGACATACAGCGCATCGCCTGCCTGCGCACCGCTGCGGGTCGGTGCGTGCGCGCTGTCGCCGAGCGCGGTGAGCGTGAGCACGCGCGGGGCGTGCGGCGGGAGCGAGACCGTATCGCCGCCGAGGATCGGCGCGGCGAAGCGGGTGAGGGCGTCTGCCAGGCCGGTGAGGAAGGCGGTGTCCCAGTCTTCGGCATCGTTACCCGTTGCTGCCGCAGCGCCCGTCACCGTCACCCCGGGCTTGTCCCGGGGTCCACATTGCGGCGTCTCCTGCGGCGGTTGGTTTCGCGGCCCGGTGGACCCCGGGACAAGCCCGGGGTGACGGGTTGAGAGCGTCGGGTTTGGCCACGGAGCACGCAACGGGTAGTTCAGCATCACGCCCACCGGCACCGCGCCCTTGGCGGCGAGATCGGACAGGTTGGTCGCGACCAGCTTCCACGCGACATCCCCGGCCGGATCGCTGGCGAGGTAATGCACGCCTTCGACCAAGGTATCGCTGGTCAGCACCAGCCGCCCGAGCCGCGCGGCATCGTCGCTCAGGCCCAGCGCGCCGGGATGCAGCGGCAGCGCGCGCAAGGCGGCGAGGAAATCGGCTTCAGTCATACGCGCCGGTTTAGCGGGGGTGGGGGCGGATGTCTGCGGGTGGTGGGAAGCAGCCGTTCCTACTCGCCGTCGCCGAGTGATCGAAAGGTCCCTTCCGCACGTTCGAAACGGCTACCGACGTCCGCATCGAGAAATGGCAGAATATCGGGGTCGTAATTCACGATTGTGTTTACGTCATAAACGCCATGCCGCTGGGTGTTCGCCATGTAGCTGGCATCTTCATCTCCCGCGAAAAACCGCCAACCGCTATCGAGCTCATTGTTCGGCGACTCGCGATACATGTAGCCGACCAGTTCACCGTCAACGACGATCCGGTCAGTTGAGAGGCACCCACCGCGACCCAGCGTCACGGGCGCGATTTGCTCACGCTTTAACTTGAATATCTTCCAGAGCATCGCGGTGACCTCCATCCTTGAGCGTCAATTACAAGGACAGTGGGGATGTCTGCAACTGGGCGAGAGCGGACAATCGCCCTTACTCACTCCTCGCGCTTCGCCCCGTCCAGCCCGCGTTCCAGCCGCGCCGCCTCCACTGCCGCTGCCTCGCGCTCGGCCTTGGTGCGGCCGAAGGCGGCGCGGTTGATCGTGGCGGTGGCGTCTGCTGCTTGACGGTCGCGGGCCTTGCGCGCGCGGCGGAGGTTGATGACCTCCGCCATGGTCAGACGCGGACGTCCTTGGCGATGGCGTCGAGCAGGCCGTTGACGAAGCCCGCCTCGCGCTTGTCGAAGAAGGCGTGCGCGACATCGACATATTCGGTGATGACGGTGCCGACCGGCACATCCGCGCGCGCCAGCAATTCATAGGTGCCTGCGCGCAGGATCGCGCGCATCGCCTTGTCGAGCCGGGCGAGGTTCCAGCCCTTGGCGAGCTTTCCGGCAATGGCGGTGTCGATTTCGCCGAGGCGCGCTTCGGTGCCCTTTACGACATCGTCGAAGAAATCGACTTCGGCCTCGGCATATTCGGCATCCTCGATCGTCGCGCCGAGGCGGTGATTGTGGAATTCATTGAGCAACTGCGCGATCGGCGTTGCCTCCATATCATGCTGATACAGCGCCTGGACGGCAGCGAGACGGGCGGCGGCGCGCGCTTTGGAGCGGGCGGCGGTACGG